>Ga0182015_10004645_pt1 | contig 14674 bp, 7 predicted proteins | sample 712P3MmetaG_FD_120478 | JGI IMG/M metagenome (GOLD analysis project Ga0182015, IMG submission 120478) | Permafrost microbial communities from Stordalen Mire, Sweden - 712P3M metaG | ecosystem: Environmental > Terrestrial > Soil > Wetlands > Permafrost | place: Sweden: Stordalen | collected...
AGCGATGTCGATGTGGGAGCCTTTCACCGAGCGAGCGCGGCGCAGCATCGTACTCGCTCAGGAAGAAGCTCAGCGTCTCGGAAACAACTACATTGGAACCGAGCACATTCTGCTCGGCATCATTTCCGAGGGCGAAAGCTTAGCCGCCAAGGTTCGGCAGGAAGTCGAGGCCATCGTCGGGCGCGGCGGCCAGACCGTCCAGCAAGAGATGGTCTTTACGCCGCGGGCGAAGCGCGTGATCGAGCTCGCCTTTGAAGAGGCTCGTCAGCTCAATCACAACTACATTGGTACCGAGCACTTGCTCCTCGGCTTGATCCGCGAGGGGGAAGGCGTGGCGGCTCGCGTGCTCACCAATCTCGGTGTCGATCCGGCGAAGGTCCGCGTGCAGACGACCTCGCTGCTCGGTGCGGAGGGACAGCCGCAGGCTCCAAAAGGGAAGAGCAAGACGCCGACGCTCGACGCCTACGGGCGCGACTTAACGCAGTTGGCGCGCGACAACAAACTCGATCCGGTCATCGGCCGCAATAACGAGATCGAACGCGTCATTCAGATTCTCTCGCGCCGCACGAAGAACAACCCCGCGCTGATCGGCGAGCCCGGCGTCGGCAAGACGGCGATCGCTGAAGGCCTCGCGCAGCGCGTCATCAAGAGCGAGATTCCCGAGCCGTTGCGCGACCGGCGCGTCATCACGCTCGATCTCGCCGGCCTGGTCGCCGGAACGAAGTACCGTGGCGAGTTCGAGGAGCGCATGAAGCGCGTCATGGACGAGATCCGCGGCGCGTCTGGGGAGATCATCCTCTTCATCGACGAGCTGCACACGCTGGTCGGAGCGGGCGCCGCCGAGGGCGCCATCGACGCAAGCAATATTATCAAGCCCGCGCTTGCGCGCGGCGAGTTGCAGTGCATCGGCGCAACGACGCTCAACGAGTTTCGCAAACACATCGAAAAAGATTCCGCCCTCGAACGGCGCTTCCAACCCGTCATGGTAGGCGAGCCAACCGTGGACGAGACGATCGAGATTCTCAAAGGGCTGCGCGATCGTTACGAGGCGCATCACAAGGTGCAAATCACCGACGAAGCGCTCATCGCCGCGGCTCGCTTGGGCGACCGTTACATCACCGACCGCTTTCTTCCGGACAAAGCCGTCGACCTCATCGACGAAGCGAGCTCGCGCGTACGTTTGCAAGCGATGCTGCCGCCGCCGGCGATTCGCGAGGCCGACGCGCAGCTGCGGAAGCTTCTGGCCGAAAAAGAGACGGTCGTCAAGAACCAAGAGTTCGACAAGGCCGCAACCATTCGCGATCGTGAGGAGAAGCTGCGTCTCGAGAAATCGCAGCTCGAACAAGAGTGGAAGGATCGCAAAGCCGCCGCCGAGCGCGTTCTCAAGGTAACCGCCGAGAACATCGCCGAGATCGTCGCCTCTTGGACGAAGATTCCGGTGAGCCGCCTCGCGCAAGCCGAAACCGAGAAGCTGCTCAAGATGGGCGAACTGCTCCACGAGCGCGTCGTCGGTCAAGAAGAAGCGATCGGCGTGATTACGCGCGCCATTCGCCGCTCGCGTGCGGGTCTCAAGAACCCCAGCCGGCCCATTGGCTCGTTCATCTTCCTCGGCCCCACCGGCGTGGGCAAGACGGAGGTCGCGCGCAGCGTTGCCGCGTTCCTTTTCGACGACGAAGAGTCGATGATCCGCATCGACATGTCGGAGTATATGGAGAAGTACTCGGTCAGCCGCCTCGTCGGCGCGCCGCCCGGATACGTCGGATATGAAGAAGGCGGACAGCTCACCGAAGCCGTTCGCCGCCGTCCGTATTCGGTCGTGCTGCTCGACGAGATCGAGAAAGCGCACCCCGACGTCTTCAACTTGCTGCTGCAAGTGCTCGAAGACGGCCGCCTCACCGACTCTCAAGGCCGCCAGGTCGATTTCAAAAACTGCGTCATCGTTATGACCAGCAACGTCGGCGCGACCGGCATGACGACGACGACGGACATTGGTTTCCGTCCGGAGCGGATGTCGACCGCCGACGAAGTCAAAGCCTACGAGCGGATGAAGAACCGCGTGATGGAGGAGGTCAAACAAACCTTCCGTCCGGAGTTTCTCAACCGCGTCGACGAGGTCGTCGTATTCCATCAGCTGACGCGCGAACAGATCGAAAAGATCGTCACGCTCGAGCTCGCCAAAGTGGTGCGCGAAGTACGCGCTCAAGAGATGGAGCTCAAGGTTACCGACGGCGCGAAGTCGGTGCTCGCAAAGAAGGGCTGGGATCCGCAGTTCGGCGCGCGCCCGCTGCGTCGCGCGATTCAGCGAATGGTGGAGGACGAACTCGCCGAGGAGATGCTCAAGGGCAACTTCACTTCGGGCGATCACATCCTGGGCGACGTGGATCCGGACGATCCGGAGAAGATCAAGTACGCGAAGATTCCATCGGTCGAACCGCCCGCCGCGCCCCCCGCCACCGAAACCGCCATCACGTAACCTCGGCTTGTCATCCTGAGCCCATCGACACGGCTCAGGACAGGCTCCGTCGAAGGACGGCACGATGGTAATCGGGCTCATTTTCGCAACGACGCTCGCGCAGGCGGCGTCACCGACGCCAATCGCGTCACCCTCGCCTGCGCCAACGCTGAGCCTCTCGCCCAACAGCGTCGACCTTAACCCTGCGCAACAGCGCGTCGTAAGCGTTACCGGCGCGACCGCGCCGCTGCAACTGACGCTCGACCAACGGATCGTCAACGTCAGCGCCGATCCTGCAGGGACGTCGGTTACCGTCACCGCGACGCAAGCAACCGGGAACGACACGCTGCACGTTACCGATGCGAACGGCGCGACTGCCGACGTCGCGATCCGCGTCGCGTTCAACGCCGGCACGATCGTGCCGCAGACGACGCTGAGCATTACCGGCGATCCGGCGCAACCCGACTGGCTCGCCGATCGCGTGACGAAGTGGGTGACGCGCCTCACGCAGACGGTGCCCGGCGCGCAGGTGTCAATTGGAGCCGTGACGCCGCCCGCGGCCCCGCTGTTGCCCGGAAGCAGCGCGCAGTTCGTCGTGCCCGTGCAAATCTCTGGCAACGGCCAATACTTCGACCAGTCCGGCACGACGACGGTCACCGTCCAGAACACGACGTTGCCGCCGTTCGCGCCGGGATTACTCTTCTACGACGACGATCCCGAGCACGTCTCGCAAGACGGCGTCCTCTTCCGTGGGAGCGTGGCATTCGGAGCGCCCGCGCGTCTCTACTACTACCACGACGATACGAGCGATCCGCGCCGGCTCGTCGTGGCGCTGCAGGGCAGCTCGGAGGATCCGACCTCCGTGCAGCTCATCGAGGCGACCGCCGGCCCCAACATCGATGTGATGCAAGTCGGTCAAACCGTCACCAAGAAGTTTCTGCTGACCAACTCACAGCACGAGGGCGTGATCCTCGATCTCTCGAGCGACGACCCGTTTCTCGTGACCGATCTGCCGATGGCGGCGCGCCAGCTCGTCGCGGGAACGGCCGATGTGCGTGTGCTCTCCGGCGGTCCCGTGCAGGTGACCGTGCTGGCCGTCTCGCCGGGCGTCAATCCACAGACGCTGATGAACGGGCCCGTCCTGCCCGGCGACGGACATCACCGCGCGGGAGTTTTTTCCATCGCCGGCTTCGGTAACGCGCAGCTCAACTATACGGTCGGCGGCGACGACGCCGACCTCGTGCTCGGCGACACCGATCCGACGCCGCCCAACGTCAACCCATCGTCTGACGGGCATGACTACGGCGACTACGGCGTCGTCCACACCATCGATGTGACGCTCGCCAATCCCGGCAGCACGCCGGCCGCCGCCTATCTCTTTTTGCAGCCGTTGGCCGGCCCGGCGCGGGGAAGTTTTTTGATTGACGGAAATCTCGTCGACGTTGGCTGCGTGCGCGTACCTTCGCGATACCAAGTGACGGCGTTCGAGCTTTCGCCGGGTCAGACGTCCCATACCGTCGTGCAGACGATGACCGACGGCGGCTCGTTCTATCCCGTGCGCGTCGGGGTGACCGCGACCCCGCCGGTGCCCTCAGCACCGCCGATCCAAGCGCCGGACGGATGCTTTCCGAAACCGCAGCCAGCCGGCGACCGATGAACGCCGATGGCGAGTCTAAGGTCATCCTGCTCGTCCGGTTGCTCAACGCGATCGACCATGGGCGTCATTCGTTTGAAGACTTAAAGGATCGCATAGCCCAGAGCGGCCGTCGCCCAAGCACGCGCAGCCTCCGACGGTACCTCGCGATCCTCGGCAACGCCGGCTTCCCGATCTTCTTCGATCGGGCCGCCAACGTCTATCGCTTCGCCGAAGGCTACAGTCTCCGGCAGCTCGATCTCAGCAGCGGCGAGCTCTTCGGGCTCGTCGCGCTGCGCTCGCTGGGCGCGAGCATCGGGGGAACCATCGGCGCTTCGATCGACGACGTCGCCGAGAAGCTCGTCGGCAGTGCCGGCCGCGGCGCGCGCGCGAAAGTCGACGCCGGCTCGCCGGTCGCCTTTCGCCTCTCGGAAATCGCCCTCGATAAACGCGGCGAGCGCGCCTTTGCGCTGCTCTCGTCGGCAGAACGCTCGTCGCGCCGCGTGCGCTTCAGCTACCGCGACAAGGAGGGACGCAGCAGCGCGCGCACCGTCGATCCCTACGGCTTCATCATCAATGCAGGACGCGTCTACTGCGTCGCTTTCGATCACACCCGCAACGACAAGCGGACCTTCGCGGTCGACAACGTCACCGACCCACGGGTCCTTGCGAAGACCTTCGTTCGCCCCACCGACTTCAACGTGGAGGAATACGCCGCCGCTTCGATCAGCGGCGTGCTGCATAACGACGAGACGATCGACGTGCGCGTTCGCTTTGCCAAACGGGTGGCAAAGGCGGCCGCCGCCGCGCGGGTCGTCGCCGACCGGCAGATCGCGCGCCGTCGCGACGGCTCGGTCGAAATCACCTATAGCGTCGCCAACGCCGACGAGCTCGTGCGCTGGGTGCTCGGCTGGGGCGCCCAAGCCGAAATTCTAACCCCCAAAACCATGCGAGCTCGCATCGCCCAACTCGCCACCGAAATCACCTCAAAGTACCGCTAAAGAAGAAATAAATTTTGCGCCGGCTGGCTTTGGGCGTAGGGGCTGACCGGGAGGCGTCTCGATTTTTTCGCGTAGCCCGGATGGCGGAGCGAAAAAACGAGCGAGTAGGAGCGCCACATGGATGTGGCGCGACGAACGTCCGAGCGGTCAGCCCCTACGCCCAGAGCCAACGCAGAGCCAATAAATTGACAAGACCCGCAGGGGCAATGCCCCCGCGGGTCTCGACGCATTCACGCACCTGCCTCGCCTGTTTGGCTACCTGGTCGGAGAGCCCCACCGACGCCGGCAGGCGGTTTGACCTTTGCCGCGGAGCGTCGTTCATCACGACGTTTCACGTGGTGCATCGGCCGCGAACGATACGTTCGTCGCACTTCGGTTTTGAGTCGAAGCTCGCTGAGCGTAGCACCGAAAGGCGCCCTCGGCAAGCGGCTCCTCGGCGCAATTCACATGCTGTCCACAAGTTTTTTTCGTTATGCACATAGAAGCCACTTGGCACATGCTCGCAACGCTTATTATTATCGCCCAGAGTTTTTTCGGAACGTTGCCGATCGACGGCATCCACTGCGACGCGGTAGAGGGCAGCGTCGAGCACATCCACGTGCAGCTGTGGCTCTTCAACCGCGGCCGTCCGCGCACCGTTCCCGCGCAAATCGGGATGCCGCAGACCGGAAGCTGCCTCTATTGGATCCACACCCACAGCGCCGACGGAATTATCCACATCGAATCGCCGATCCACCGCACCTTTACGCTGGGTCAGTTCTTCGATATCTGGGGACCCGATTTGAGCCGGACGCAGGCTGACGGTGTAACGGCGCGACGCGGCCGAGGGCTCAGCATCTGGGTCAACGGCGTGCCGTGGCACGGGCGCGATCCGCGCGACATCGTGCTGCGCGATCGCGAGACCATCGTGGTCCAAAACGGCCCACCCTTCGCGAAGCCTGGCCGCACCGATTGGTCGAAATTCTAACACTCGACGGTCATCACCTAACCCTGGAGGCCGTCGAAGCCGTCGCCGACGGCGCCGCGGTCCAGATTTCGCCCGCCGCGCGCGAGCGCGTTATCCGCGCTCGCGAGTTCGTCGACCGCCATTTTGCCGAAGGTGCGACCATTTACGGCGTTACCACGGGCTTCGGCCGCCTAGCGAGCATTACGATTCCGCCCGAAGAGGCGGCGCAGCTGCAACTGAATCTCGTACGCAGCCATGCTGCCGGTACCGGCGCGCCGCTCGATCTTCGCATCGTGCGCGCGGCGAGCGTCCTGCGCGCCAACGCACTCTCCGCCGGACACTCCGGCGTGAAGCCGGATACGCTCGACCTGATCGTCGCGATGCTCGAACGCGGCGTGACCGCGGTCGTGCCGGCGCAAGGATCGGTCGGTGCCAGCGGCGATCTGGCTCCGCTCGCGCACATGGCGCTCACGTTGATCGGCGAGGGCGAAGCGTGCTATCGCGGAGAGCGCCTGCCAAGCAGCGTCGCGCTCGAGCGTGCTGGGCTGAAACCGATCGTGCTGGGCGCCAAAGAGGGCCTCGCATTGGTCAACGGCACTCAGGTCATGACGGCCATCGCCGCGCTCGGCGTGCTGCGCGCCGAACGCCTTGCCGCGGCCGCCGACGTCATCGGCGCGATCTCGCTCGAGTCCTATTTGGGCAGCGAACGCGTTTTCGATCGGCGCCTCAACGATTTGCGGCCGCATCCCGGCCAGGAACGGGTCGCGGCGAACCTGCGCGCGCTGTTGGCGCACTCGCAAATCATCGCATCGCACGCCCAGTGCGACCGCGTGCAGGATCCCTATTCGTTCCGCTGCATTCCGGTCGTCCACGGGGCCGTCCGCGACTCGATCGCCTACGTGCGGCGCGTGACCGAGATTGAAGCGAACTCGGTTACCGACAACCCACTCGTCTTTCCCGAGGACGGCGATTTCGTTTCCGGTGGAAACTTCCACGGCGAGCCGATCGCGCTCGCCCTCGACATCTTGAAGATGGCGATCGGCGAGCTCGCTTCGATAGCGGAACGCCGGCTCTACTTACTGCTCAACGCCGAGGACCGGGGGCTGCCGCTCTTTCTCGCGCGCCGCGCGGGCTTGCAGTCCGGTTTGATGATCGTGCAATACACGGCCGCAGCCTTGGTCAACGACAACAAGGGACTCGCCTGGCCGTCGAGCGTGGATTCCATCCCGACGTCCGCCGGACAAGAAGACCACGTCAGCATGGGAATGACCTCGGCCAACAATCTGCTGCGCGTGCTCGACAACGTCGAAGGTGCCTTAGCCTGCGAGTTGCTCGGCGCGATCGCCGCGGCAGACTTTCGCCACCCGCTTCAGGCCGGCCGAGGCAGCGAAGCGGCCTACGCCGCCGCCCGCGCGGTCATCGCGCCCTGGATCGACGATCGATCGCCGGCACCCGACATCGCAACCGGCCGCGATCTCATCGCGTCAAACGCGCTCGTCCGGGCGGCCGAAGCCGCGCTCGAACACCGCCTATAGCTTGACGTTCACCGAGAAGTAGGCGTTGAAAGGCCCGGGCAGCACGAACGAGTTCGTATCGGCGTACGCCGGGATGTACGAGGTGGCGAAGGCCTCATTGAGCGGAACGCCGTTGGCCGCCCGGTCGTTCGGCGAGCTCCCGTTGTAGAAATTGGAAACGTAGTAGTAGTTGGCGATATACCCGCAAGTGTAACTGTTCGGCGGGAAGAGCTTCGTCCACGGTTCCGACGAGCCGCCGAAACAGGCGTTGACTAAATTTGCGAGCAGCGCGTTGACTTTGACGTTCGGCGTAATCTGATAGCCGAACTGTAAACTCAAGTTCATCTGATTTGGTTGCCGGAACGCGCCGAAGCCGTCGAACGTGCCCGTCGCGGGATCTGGGATGTAGAGCACGCCCGCGTTGGTTCCATTCTGCGTCGCCGCGAGGCCGCACGTCGTGTAGTCGGCCTGGTACGGGCTGCGCGCCGTCGGAATCGTTCCCGCGGAGTTGCGCGAGCACGTGCGGGGATCGATGCCCATCACGTCGGCAGGATTGCCGTACGGCTCACCTTCGTTGAACGTCAGCGCCGGCGTTACGGTAAAGCGATCGTGTTTGTAGTTGACGATCGCGGACAGCACGTTGGGCGAGAGGTAGCCGTAATCCAGCCCGACCGGATACCAGCCGTCGCGAGCGAGCAGCGGCTGCGGCGACATGGTGTAGTACGGGTTGAGAATCGGCGGGTTGTAGCCGGGTTTGAGTTGCCTGCAGGCTGGGTCGGGCAGTACTTGATTGCTGTTGTTCTCATAGCACTTCGAGCCGCCGCCGGCACGCGTGAGACCGTTGAAGTTCGCGATATCCTGATTGTAGGGGTCGATCGGATTGATCGTCGTGCCGGGATAGTTCCCCCATTGTTCGGCCGCGTTGGTGTAGGTGTACGAGATTAAGAAGGAGAGCCCGTTCTTGTCGAAATCGCCCTTGGTGAACTCGAGCTCGACCCCGTCGACGCGCTCGACGCCCGAGTTGAGGCCGCCGGACAATCCGAACGGCAACGATATGTCGTAGACCTGATTGGTCGCGTAGCGATAGTAGGGGGTCACTTTGATCGACATATCGGTTCCCTTGAACCGCCGCTCGAACGAAGCGTCGTAGTTGTCGGAGTACTGCACGAGCGGGTCGTGCTGCGGCGTCGTGTAGCCGTATTGCCAAAACGCTTGAAAGAGATCGTAGGCTAGATTATTATCGCGCGCATTGTACTGCACTTGGTAGGTCTCCGGCTCCTGAGCGTAGCGCCCGGCCGAGAAGCGCAGCACGGTGTCCGGATTGAGCGTATAGGTTCCGCCCACCCGCGGCGTGAGCGCGTAATCGGCCAGCGACGGCGGATAGCTGTCGCTCAAGAGCAGATGACCGTCTTGACCGTCGGGATGAACCGTCTGCACCGGATGCGCGGGAATCGAATTGTCGATCGGGCAGTCGAACCCTATGAACGGCGTCGGCGGCCGGCCGCTGGCCGGCGGCGACGGAATGAAGTATGGCGAGAGCGTCAGGGGGTTGTAGCAGAACTCCCGCTGACCAGCTAAGAACCAGAACTGCTGACCGTCGTTCGTGGTATTGGACAGGTTGTATTCGTATTCTTCGCCTCGAACGCCGAGATCGATATTGAGTTTGTCGCTCGGATTCCACTGATCTTCGAGCGCAACCGACGTGAAGCTCGGTACCACGGTGTTGAGAAAGCCGGAGTTTCCGGTGTAGGTGATCTGCCACGCCGAACCCGCCGGCAACGACGTTATGCAGTGGTAACTTGGCTGAGAGCAAAGTGCTTTATCGGTGGGATCGCCGAAGCTGCCGCTCGTGAGCGGGCTATTGCAGGGAGCCGGCGATCCCGCATGATAGACCTGGCCGCCGCTATAAACGGTGCCGGTGTAAACGGCGAAGCACTGGGTGCCGTTGGTGAGGTTCGTCACGTCTGTGCCAAAATTGTTGTTGAAGTTCGTGTTGTTGTAGCGGTTGGTCGAGGCGGTCGTATAGTTCGCATCGACGTTGAGCAGATGTGACGACGAGAGCTGATCGGCGAAGGTAAACGCCAGTCCGCGCGTGTGCGATTCCAACTCGTAGTCGTAGCTGGTGACGCCGAAGCCGAAGAACGGCGTCCCGTAACTCAAAGGGCTGGTCTGAAGCCAATCGGAGTAAAAGGTATACCCGTAGATCCTGAAATAGGCGTTGGAGCCCATGTTGTGCTGGTATTGCAGCTTGACGATCGAGGCGTCGTTCCAAAAACCGTCGCGGGCGTCCGCCGGCACCGCCGAGTAGGTTCCCGCCGCACATTCGCCTTTGACCGTAAAGGGGTAAGATCCGTACGGATCGACGTTGGCGCAGCGTCCGCCCGGCGAACCAGGTTCGAAATAGGGAACGGCCGAGACGTTTGCCGGATTCTCACCGAAGTACGTTCCGCTCGGCCAGGTAATGAAGTCTCCCCAGACCTCGGGGATCGTCTGCGCAAAGGGAACCTTTGGCTGGTAGATGACCTGGCTGAGTTGATTGATGACGTAGGGTCCCAAGTCGTTCTGAGAGCTGTAGAACTGGCTGTCCAGTGCGACGACGTTGTAGAGCAGCTGCACGTCGTCGCGGCCGGCATCGTGGCGGTGCGGGATGCCGAAATGCAGGTTGATAACGTTCTCGCGGTCGGCGATGTTCGAATAACTGGCGTACGCCGGCGAGATCGTTTGATAGCAGCCGGGATTGTCGGCGTCGGTGGGCAGCTCCGATGGGTGCTTCGCATACCCGAACGGATTGTAGACCGGCGAGCCGTTGGGACCCGAGTACCAGTTCGGTTTGCTCGCGGGCGGCGTGTAGCTACAGGTTGGGAAAACCCCACCGAACGGCAAGTTGATCGTGTTGTCGGCAATCGAAGAGTAGCCCCAGACGTCGCCGAGATTCGAGCCGTTGAACTGATCGAGGTAGCGGTAATCTTGATTGTAGCCGCCAACGCCGATGTAGTACGAGAACGAACGGTCCGGTGTCGCGCCGCCGACCTCGAACTGAAGGTTGTGATAGTAGGTCGGCGTGCCGACGCCGGCGTCAACGGTCGCGTACCCCGGATAGGTCCCCGTCTTGATCACCTGATTGATGAAGCCGGCTAATCCGGTGGCACTCTCGCCGGCGGTCCCGCCGCCGGTATAGACTTGCAGTTCCTGCTGCCCGAGCGTACCCGCCGTGCTTCCGGGATAGTTGTCGAACGACCGGTTCACCGGCACGCCGTCGAACTCGTAACCGATTTGGTCGTAATTGCCGCCGCGAATGTAGACGACCTGATCCCACCCTTGTTGGTTGGGAGGAACGAAGGCGCCCGGGACCGCGGCAATCGCCGAGTACGCGTTGTTCAGATTCCCGCCTCCGCCGATGCCGGCTGCGGCTTGCGTAACCGCCGAGTTGACCGAATACACGTCGGTGGTCGTGCCGGATTTCACGACGTCCATAGAAGAACGTGCGGTCACGTGCGCGATCGTGCGCAGAGATGGCGCGAGCGTGATGCGCAGCGTCTGGAGCTGATCGGCAAAGACCGAAATACCCGTGATCGTCGAGGTATCAAAGCCTGCCTTGGAGACGGTGAGCGTATACGTGTCGGGGGCCAACGAGAGGAAGACGAAACGCCCCGAGGCGTCGCTGACCGCGACGGCGGTTTGCGAGGGGCTCGCCGCCTGCACGGTCGCTCCGGCAAGCGGCGTTCCGCCGCTGCCGACGACGCTGCCGGTAATCGAGCCGGTCGTTCCGGCGAGCGCGCAACGAGCGCCAAACGTCCACACCAACGCAAGGGCCAAAACGAAGAACGAACAACGCCGCAGCTGCCGTACGTACATGGGTTTCCGCCATTCGCCCCTGCTTGCTAGAGGTCTTGTCCCTACCCCCAAGAATTCAGCGCGGTGATGAACGTTGTCGCCGGGCCGCATGCCGTTCGGGCGCCGCGCGGAGCGGAACGCAGTTGCCCCGGTTGGCCGCAAGAAGCCGCGCTGCGGATGTTGATGAACAACCTCGACCCCGAAGTTGCCGAACGCCCCGACGATCTCGTCGTCTACGGTGGTAACGGCCGCGCCGCGCGCTCGTGGGAGGCCTTCGAAGCCATCGTTCGGACCCTGCGCCGGTTGAAGAACGACCAAACGCTGCTCGTGCAGAGCGGCAAACCCGTCGCCGTCTTTACCACGCATGCGCGCGCTCCGCGCGTCCTCATTGCCAACGCGAACCTGGTTCCGAAATGGGCCGACTGGCAGACCTTCCGCGAGTTGGAGGCGCAGGGCCTCACGATGTACGGTCAGATGACGGCCGGGTCGTGGATATACATCGGCACGCAAGGTATCGTGCAAGGGACGTACGAGACGTTTGCCGAGCTCGCGCGTCGCCATTTTAACGGCTCGCTCGCCGGCAGAGTTACCCTAACGGCGGGCGTAGGCGGAATGGGCGGCGCACAGCCGCTCGCCGTCACGATGAACGGCGGCATCTGCCTGGTCGTCGACGTCGATCGGACGCGCCTGGAACGACGCCGCGAACTCCGCTATCTCGACCGGGTCGCCGAATCGCGCGATGCGGCGCTAGCGCTGGTCGATCGTGCGCGCCGGTCGGGCGAGGCGCTCTCCGTCGGCTACGAAGGCAACGCCGCGCAGGAGTTCCCCGAACTCTACGAGTCGGGCTTTCGACCCGATGCGGTGACCGACCAAACATCGGCGCACGATCTGCTCGACGGCTACGTGCCGGCCGGCCTCACCCTCGCGCAAGCCGCCGATCTGCGCAAGCGCGACCCCGAGGAGTATCAGCGCCGCGCGCTGGAAAGTTGCGGCGTCCACGTCGAGGCGATGGTGCGCTACCTCGACGCCGGCGCCGTCGTCTTCGACTACGGCAACAACATCCGCGCGCAGGCGCAGCGCGCCGGCTTCGCGCGTGCCTTCGCTTTTCCGGGCTTCGTCCCGGCCTTTATCCGGCCGCTCTTCTGTCGTGGTTCGGGACCCTTCCGCTTTGCGGCGCTCTCCGGGGATCCCGACGATATTGCAGCCTGCGATGCGAAGCTGCTGGAGCTCTTCAGCGACGACGCGGCACTCGTGCGCTGGATATGCATGGCGCGCGAACGCATCGCCTTCCAAGGACTGCCGGCGCGCATCTGTTGGCTTCCGTATGGGCGCCGCGCGAAAGCGGGATTGGCCTTCAACGAGTTGGTGCGCACCGGTGCCGTCAAGGCGCCGCTCGTCATCGGCCGCGACCATCTCGATACGGGCAGCGTCGCCTCGCCGTATCGTGAAACCGAAGCCATGCTGGATGGCAGCGACGCGATCGCCGATTGGCCGATCCTCAACGCGCTGCTCAACACGGCCGCCGGTGCGCATTGGGTGAGCTTTCATCACGGCGGCGGCGTCGGCATCGGATACAGCCTGCACGCCGGCATGGTCGTCGTCGCGGATGGCAGTGACGACGCTCGCGAGCGTTTGGCCTGCGTGCTCACCACCGATCCGGGCATCGGCGTCGTGCGCCACGCCGACGCCGGTTACGAGATTGCGATCGAAACGGCGGATTCGGAAGGCATCGATTGGCGTCTCTGATCGTCCGCGCAAAGACGATCGTGACCTGCGACACCGACGCCCCGCAATGCGGCATCACCTTCGACGCGCTCGGCCGCATCGACGACGCCGCCATGCTGATCGAAGACGGCATCATCACAGCGATCGGCCCCGCCAATGTCATCCTGAGCGAAGCGAGCGAAGCAGGTGTCATCCTGAGCGGAGCGAGCGAAGCGAGCGCAGTCGAAGGACGCGCCAATGCCGCCCTGAGCGAAGTCGAAGGGCGGCAAGAACTCAACCTTGGCAACTGCATCATTTTTCCCGGATTTGTGGACGCGCACGCGCACCCGCTCTACGCCGGGGATCGGGAGCCGGATTTCGCGGCGCGGCTGCGCGGCGAGACGCCGCCGCTGGGGATGCGCTACACGATCGAGCGTACGCGCGAAGCGCTGCTGAATCCGGCCGAGTTCTACGAAACGACGATCGCGCCGCGCTTGCGCACGATCTTCGCGCACGGCACGACGACCCTGGAGACCAAGACCGGGTACGCGCTGCACAAGCCGGGCGAAACGGCGCTGCTGGATCTGATCGCGCAGCATTGCGACGATCCCGGCATTCCGCACCTCATCCCAACCTTTCTCGGCGCGCACGCCTTGCCCCCGGAGTTCGTGCGCGAAGAGAACTTCGTCGATTACTTGATCGATCAGGTGATTCCGGCTGCCGCGGCGCATGGCGCGGTCTACGCCGACGCCTTCTGCGAACCGGGGTTCTTCTCGGTCGAGCAGACGCGCCGGTATCTCGATGCGGCGCGCACGCATGGCATGCGCTTGCGCGTGCACTGCGACGAAATGGCCCACGGTGGCGCCGCGGCGATGGCGGCAACGCTCGACGTCGATGCCGTCGACCACTGCAACTACATTCGCCCGGAAGATGTGCGCGCGATCGCCGACCGCGGCATCGTCGTCGTCGCCTGCCCCGCGACGATCGCCTTTCTCGATCTACCCCAGCGCGCGCCCGTGCGGGCTTTGCTCGAAGCGGGCGCGCAGGTCGCGCTTGCGAGCGATTACAATCCCGGCACCTCTCCTTGTTTCAACCTGCAGACGGTCGCCTATTTCGGACGCAAGCTCTTCGGTTTATCCGCGGCCGAAGCGCTCTATGGCGTCACGCGGGCCGCAGCCCACTCGCTGCGGACCGGCGCGGGATACCTGCGCGCCGGCGGACCGGCGGACTTTGTCGCCCTGCAGATGGAATCGCCCGACGAGTTGGGCTGGCAGTTCGGCGGGAACCTCGTTACGCATGTCCATCAATGAGTTAGTTCGCTGCGCGCGCGCGCTCGTCGACGGCGAGACGCGCGAGGACTACGCGTTCGCCATCCGCGAGGGAACGATCGCTGCCGCCGGCGACTTTCGCGACGTGCGCCAGCAGGCGTGCGATCTCGAGGCGCGCGCCTTTCCCGCCGACCGGCTCGTCATTCCCGGCTTCATCAACGGGCACAGCCACGGGTACCAAATCCTCTTGCGCGGTTGGGCCGACGATCTTCCGTTCTCGCAGTGGCGCAGTGAAGCGCTGTATCGCATCGTGCCTCAGTTA
>Ga0182015_10004646_pt1 | contig 14673 bp, 9 predicted proteins | sample 712P3MmetaG_FD_120478 | JGI IMG/M metagenome (GOLD analysis project Ga0182015, IMG submission 120478) | Permafrost microbial communities from Stordalen Mire, Sweden - 712P3M metaG | ecosystem: Environmental > Terrestrial > Soil > Wetlands > Permafrost | place: Sweden: Stordalen | collected...
GAAGCAGCAGAACGGGACGCACCTTCGCGCCACGGCGATTCTGGAATACACCGGCGATCTCGGAAAAATTAAAGAGAGCCGACTGGTGCCGATTGTTATATGGGACGGCATGCAGTACCAGCCGGGCGGGCTCTACCTGGCGCAGCCCGCGCCGCTGGCAGTGCTTTCGGGCACGCAGTACGAGCTGGAAACGGCGGGAAAGCCGAAGGGGTTTTTCAACATAAAAGACTCGGAGGACCTGGCGGGACTGTGGATCGGCGTTGGCAGCTTTGAAGCGCCGCCTGCGCCGAAGCCGAGGGCTTCGCCGGCAAAGAGCGGACACACCTACGAAGTGCGCGACGTCGATCCGGACAAGCCACACTTTGCGCATCGGCCGGCGGACGAACAGAACCAGGCCGGGCCCGCCGGGACCGAGGCCAGCAGCGGTGGCGCGGGTTCCGGGGCAGGGACCGGCGCGCAGAATGCGCCTCCGGTCGATCCAGACCGGCCGACGCTGCACCCGCGGCCGAGCGGCAGCGACTCGGGGTCGAGCGGCGCAGGCTCCGGCCCTTCGAGCTCGAGCCAGCCGGACACCGACACGGATCGGCCCACGTTTCACCGGCGGTCGAACGCATCCGGAGAGGTGGCTAGCGCACAGCCGGCCATCGATCCGGATAGGCCGCATCTGGGATACACAGCGCCGGTGGATCAGTCGAAGCTGGATAAGCCGACCGCGCTGTTCGGGCTGCCACCGGACATGAACCAGATGGCGGGCATCTCGGACGATCGCGCGGGGGACACGGAGTCCCTGGTGTTCACGTGGTCGAATCCGGATGATGAAAACAAGATGAAGACGGCACTGGAAACGATCGCGCAGCAGGCGATTGTTCCACCGGCAACCGCGGCGGCTACGACTACGAAGGCCGCGAGCGCTGCGCATCGCAGGGCGCACGCGCCAGGCGCACCTGCTCCGCCGGCGCTGGCGGATGAGGATTTCCGGTGTTACAGCCTGAGTTTTGGCGGCGGAGCAACCATGGTCCTCACCGCACACTCGACGGGAACACCGTTGAAATATGTGACGATTGTCGCGCAGCCCGATTTCTATGGGCAGCCCAAGGTGCTGCTGAAGCAGGTGACCAGCGACAACGCACTGGATATAGCGCCGCGATATCGCCTGGTGGATGCCGTGGATACCGAGGGCAACGGGCGCGCAGACCTCATCTTCGAGCTGCGCGGGCAGACCTACCGGCAGTTCGCCATCTACCGCATTGCGGGCGGCACGGCGACGCAGGTTTTTGAGACGCAGCCGACGGCCAATTAGCGAAGGAACGGTTACAGTTTGGGGAGCTGGGCCGTGTCCCAGCCGCCACCCAGAGCCCGGATGAGCTGGACACTGGCGACGAACTGGCGTGTAGCGATGTCCGCCAGGGTTCGCTGATCGGAGAGCTGCGCGGTCTGCGCGGTCAACACTTCGAGGTAGGTGGTGACGCCGCCTTTGTAACGGTTGGTGCTGATGGCCAGCGAACGTTCGGCGGCCTCAACAGCCAAATTCTGCTGCGCAGATTCCTGATCGAGAATGCGAATCGCCGCAAGATTGTCTTCCACGTCCTGGAAGGCGGCGAGCACGGTCTGGCGATAATTGGCCACCTGCTGCTCATAAGCATCGCGCGCCTGCTGGCTAACGGCGTGACGGCGGCCCGCATCGAAGAGAAGCTCGACGGCAGATGCGCCGAGCGACCACATCTCGCTCGGACCCTGAATCCATGTGCCTGGGTTGCCGCTCTCGAAGCCGCCGGTACCGGTGAGCGAAATATTGGGGTAATACGCGGCGATGGCGACGCCAATCTGGGCATTGGCCGCGTCCACCTGGCGCTCGGCGGCGGCAATATCGGGCCGGCGCTCGAGCAGGTGCGAGGGGACACCGATCGGGATGGGAGGAATCTGGTGGCCCAGAGGCGTCGCAGGAAGGCTGAAAACCGATGCAGGATTCCCGACCAGCGTAGCGATGGCGTGTTCATACTGGGCGCGAGCGACGCCGACGTCGATATCCTGAGCTCGCGTGGTTTCGAGCTGCGTCTGGGCCTGGGCCACGTCGGATTCAGTGGCGACGCCGCCCTTAAATCGGACCTGTGTCAATTGCAGATAGTCTTCGTAGGATTTGACGGTGTTATCGAGAAGCTCTTTCTGCGAATCGAGACCGCGCAGCTGGAAATAGTCGACGGCGAGCTCCGCGTGCAGGCTAAGTTCCACGTTGGCCAGCAGCGCGGCGGAAGCCTGCGCGTTGGCGCGCGTCTGTTCGACCGTGCGACGAACCTGGCCCCAGAGGTCGGGCTCCCACTGCGCCTGGCCAGCGATGGCGAAGGTGTTGAACTGATAGTCGGTCAGCCCCCGCGTCGTGTTGGGCTGGTTGTACGACTCACGAGTGCGCCCGATCGACGGCCCCGCGGAGAGGGTCGGAAAATATTGCGAACGCGCAACCCGCACCTGCTCGCGCGCCTGAAAATACTGCTCTATGGCCGCGCGCAGGGTCTGATTGGAGACAGCGACTTTGGCCTCCAGAGCGCTTAGCCGTGCATCCCCGTAAAGATCCCACCACGGCCCGCGCAGCGTTCCGTCGCTGGGCTCGGCCTGCTTCCATGTGCCGTCGGGAGGATTCGGCGGCGGCACAGCGTTCTCCTTCCACGCGGGAGCCGTGGCCGCATCCGGACGGTGGTAGTTGGGGCCGACCGTGCACCCGGCAAGCAGCAGCGCCGTCGCTGTGGACGCAAGTGCCCCTGGGCGGATGCGGATCATTCACCGCCCTCCGGACCCTGGGTGCTCTGGTTTTCCTCCACCCGCGGAGCTCCTGGAACGCCGCCGTTGCTGGGGGCGACGACACGAACTCTTTCTCCATCGACGATGGAGTCAGGAGGACTCTGCACGACTTCGTCGTTCGGCTGCAGGCCCTCAATCACCTGCACCACACGGCCATCGTCCTGCCCGATCGTGATCGGCACGAGTCTTGCTGTGTCGCCGTCCTTGCCGTGGATTACGGTGACGACGCGCAGACCCTCCTGACGGAAAAGCAAGGTCGATACGGGCAGAATCAGGGTCTCGCGAACGACGTTGAGCTGGAAGTGGACTTCGGTGTATGCACCGGGTACCAGCGAACCATCGCGATTGGGTACGTCAACTTCGACGAGCAACGTGCGGGAGGTGGGATCGATGGCGCGCGCTGTGCGCACGACTTTGCCGTGGAAACGGCGGCCCGGATATTCCTCCAGGGCCAGGTCGGCGGGAGTTCCCGGCGTGCAGGAAGGCGAATCGATCTGCGGAACATTCACGTAGACGCGCATGATGTGCTCGTCATCCATGTGGAACATCTCGCGTGCGCCCGAAGTGCCGGATCCGGCATTGATCAGCGTACCGGTATCCACCCCGCGCGCGGTGACGATGCCATCGAAGGGCGCGTAGACGCTTTCGAAGCCGGTGAGCTGCTCGAGGCGCTGGACGTTGGCCTGGGCCGACTTCACCTGCGTGTTCGTGGAAGCCGCCTGAGTGACGAAGTTCTCCGTGTCCTGCTGAGCGACAGCGTTGCTGGCCAGCAGATCGGTGTAACGAGCCGCCTGCTGCTTTGCGTAACCGGCGTTGGCTTCGACGGTGGCCAGGTCGGCTTTGGCCTGAGCGAGCTGCTGATCGACTTCAGGGCTGGCAATGGTGGCGAGCAATTGCCCCTTGCGCACGCGCGCGCCAATGTCGAAGTACCACTTGTCGAGATAGCCATCGGTGCGGGCGTAGATGGGCGAGTCGACATACGCAAACATATTGCCGGGCAAAACGATTTCCTGGCTGGGCTCGCCGACTTTGGGCTTGTCGACGATGACGTCGGCCAGGGCGAGGTCGCTGGTGCGCGCCTTCAGGGTCTTCTCCGCGCGCAGGCGCGGAATGAGTTCCGCAACCGCCACAACCGCAGCCACAACAAGGACAACGGTTAGCGCCAGAATCGCCTTGCGTCCTGAAATCGGCGGACGGTCGTCGTCGTAGCCGTGGATTTCGGGGCCGTGGCTGTTGGGTTTCCGGTCGGGCTGGGATTGGTTGATTTCGGTCATAGTTTAGCTCCCGGTCACAAGCTGCTGTTTGTGGGCGTGGCGGCGCGATTCGCGCTCGTCGCGGCGGCGCTCGAGACGTCCGTGCAGCACGCTGAAGATGGTCGGCACGAAAAACAAGGTCGATATGGTGGCAAAGAGCAGGCCGCCGATGACGGCGCGTCCGAGGGGCGCGTTCTGCTCGCCGCCGGAGCCGAGGCCGAGCGACATGGGAATCATGCCGAGGATCATGGCGAGCGCGGTCATGAGGACGGGGCGGAAGCGGACGAAGCCGGCGTTGAGCGCGGAAAGGGAAGCATCGCCGACGGTTTCTTCCAGCTGTTCGCGGGCAAAACTGATCACCAGGATCGAGTTCGAAGTCGCGACGCCCATGCACATGATGGCGCCTGTGAGCGCAGGCACGCTAAGGCGCGTGTGAGTGAGGAAAAGGAACCAGACGATGCCGGAAATGGCGGCGGGCAGCGCGCAGACGATGATGAAGGGATCGAGCCACGACTGGAAGTTCACAACGATGAGCAAATAGACGAGAAGAATCGAAAAGATAAGGCCACCGAACAGTCCTTCGAAGGAAGTGCGCATGGTCTGCACCTGACCGCGCACGACGATGCGCGAGCCGCGCGGGAGATGCGACTGCTGGTCGACAATTTTCTGGATGCCCTTGCTGACGCTGGCCAGATCGGTACCGACGACGTTGCCGTAAATATCGATGACCGGCGTGATGTTGTAATGCGTAACCGTGGCTGGTTCCTGGCCAGGCTCGATGCCGGCAACGCTGCCGAGAATCTCGATAGGCTGGCCTCCGACGGGGCCGGAGGGAGGCGGCGCTCCAGCGCCATAGGAACCGGTGTTGGGAGACGTGGGGACGGCGCCGCCACTCGCACCGCTGCCCGGGGTCACGGCGATATTGCGCAGGTCCTGCATGGTGTCCAGCCCGTATTGCGGCGCCTGAACAGCGATGCTGTATTCGACGCCGTTTTGCGGGTCGAGATAGTAGGTGGGCGAGGTCTGGAAGCTGCCGCTGGTGGCGACGAGGAGACTTTGGGCGACGTCGCGCTGCGCCAAGCCGGCGCCCTGCGCCATGGTGCGGTTCACATTGACCTGGAGCCGCGGGTTGTCGAAGGGCTGCTGGATGCGCATGTCGGCGGTGCCGGGAACGTACTTGATCTGGTTCAGCAGATTCTGCGCGAATTCAAGGTCGCCCTGCTGATTCGGCCCGACGATCTGAATGTCGATGGGCGCGGGCAGGCCGAAGTTGAGGATCTGCGTCACCATGTCGACGGGCAGCGTGTAAAACTCCGTCCCGGGAAAACGCCGCGGTAGTTCTTCGCGCAGCCGCGCCACGTAGTCGTCTGTCGGATGGTGATGCTCGGCCAGCGAAACCTGGATGTCCGCGTCGCCAGGCCCGACCGGGGCAGAGTTCGAGTAGGACAGGTTGATGCTGGAATAGGGCAGACCGATGTTGTCGATGATCGTAACCAGTTCGCTCTTCGGAATGATCTGGCGGATGGTGTTGTCGATGCGGTCGCACAGGGCAGCGGTGTCTTCAATGCGCGTGCCGGTGCGGGTCCTGATATGCAGCTTGAATTGGCCGCTGTCAACCGTGGGGAAAAAGTCCTCGCCAAGGAACGGGTAGAGCAGGGCGGCAGAGCCCATGCTGAGGACGAAGAACAGAATGATGAAGAGGCCGGCGTGGTGAATGCACAGCTCGAGAATGCGGCGGTAGCCATGCCGAAACTTCTCGAAGCGGCTTTCAAAAGCGAGCTGAAAACGGGTGAAAGGGTTGTGGCTCTGCCGCTTCCGTTCGCCTTCCTGGGGGTCAATCTCACGCAGGAGATATTTCGCCATGGTGGGCACCACGGTGCGCGACAGCAGGTAGGAGGCAAGCATGGCGAAAACAACCGCCTCGGCGAGGGGGACAAACAGGAATTTCGCCACGCCACCCAGAAAGAACATGGGCACAAAGACGATACAGATGGAGATGGTGGCGACAAGAGCGGGAATCGCGATCTGGGCGGCGCCGTCGAGAATGGCCTGCTCGATGGCTTTGCCCTGCTCGAGGTTGCGGTTGATGTTCTCGATTTCGACGGTTGCGTCATCGACGAGAATACCGACGGCCAGAGCAAGGCCGCCGAGAGTCATGATGTTGATAGTTTCCCCGAGCGCGCTCAGCGTGAGCAGCGAGGTGAGGATCGACAGCGGAATGGAAACGGCGACGATGAGCGTGCTGCGCCAGCTGCCGAGAAAGATGAGGATCATGACCGCGGTGAGGCAAGCGGCGATGATGCCTTCATGCACGACGCCGTCGATGGAGGCGCGCACGAAGATGGACTGATCGGCGAGAGGCGTGATCCTGAACTGCGGGGGAAGCTGGGATTTCAGGCTGTCGGCCTTGGCCAGGATCCCTTTGACGATGTTGAGTGTCGAGGCATTGCCGGTCTTGATGACGGAGAGCAGCGCAGCGCGCTGACCGTCCACGCGGACGATGTTGGTTTGCGGAGGAAAGCCGTTACGGACGTGAGCGACATCATGGATGTAAACCATTGCGCCATTGACCTGGCGAATGGGGAGATCGTTCAGTCCCTGAATCGTGGTTGGGGCGCTGTTGGTTTCGAGCTGATATTCGAAGGGGCCGATCTTCATGGTTCCGGCGGGGAGGATGAGATTTTGCTGGCCGATGGTGTTGACCACGTCGGCAGGCGAGAGGCCTTTGGACTGTAGGGCGGGAAGGTTGAGGTCGACCTGCACCTGGCGCTGCTTGCCGCCATAGGGATAGGGAATACCGGCGCCGGGCACGGTGACGAGCTGGGTGCGAATGAAGTTCAGCCCGTAGTCGTTGAGTTGCATTTCCGAGAGGCCCTGCCCGGAAAGTCCAAGCTGGATGATGGGGACGCTGGAGGCGTTGTACTGGATGACGAGAGGCGGAGTGGTTCCGGGCGGCAGCTGGCGGAGCTGTGCCTGCGCGATGGCGGTAACCTGAGCCACTGCATTACCGATGTTGACGCCGGGCTGGAAAAAGATTTTGACGACGGCGATGCCATTCAGCGAATTCGACTCGGTGTGCTCGATGTCGTTGACGGTGGTGGTCAGGGAGCGCTCGCTGAGCGTGACGATGCGGCTCGCCATCTGTTCCGGCGAAAAGCCCGCGTAGTTCCAGAGCATGGTAACGACGGGAATGTCGATGTTGGGGAAAATGTCCACCGGCATATTGACGATCGCCAGCGGCCCGAGAACCATCAACAGGAGCGCGACCACGGCAAAGGTGTAGGGCCGTCGCAGCGCGAGGCGGACTATCCACATATCGGTTCAGCGTCTCCTGCAGTGAGCGGCTTTCGCGGCGGTCGAGATACTTCAGTGAAGGATGCGAAATGCCGGAGAATCGTCAGTTCTGACGGTTGGGGGACACAAATCTCGCTGACAACAGTATCCATCCTTTGCCTGTTGGGTAGGAATTTGAAGCGCGACAACGGTTGTACGTCTGTGAAGACGGCTGGACCTGCGAAAAAGACGACGGGCGCAGCGTATTGAGCTTTACCGAATAGATGTTGTCCAGGCAGTACCCGATGCAGATTTCGAGCGCCATTAGCGCGCCCGGCTACATATTCATCTTCTTGAAAATGCGCCTGGGGATGTTGCGAACCACTAACATGATGAGGGCCCAGAAAGGCGGGACATAGGCCACGTCTTTGCGCTTCTCGATGGCCCGTACGATGTGTTTTGCGACCCGGGCCGGCTCGGCGAACAGGGCGTTCTTCGGAAGGTGCGCGGTCATGGGCGTGGCCACGAATCCCGGCTTGATGGTGAGAACATGCACACCAGCGCGGTCGATGCGGTTGCGCACCCCGTCGAGGAAGATGTCGAGGCCGCCTTTCGAAGCGCCGTAGACGTAATTGCTCTTGCGGCCGCGATCTCCGGCGACCGAGGAGATGACAGCGATGGTGCCGCGGCGTTCCGACTCAAAGTAGTTCGCGAGCCAGGTCACCAGCGAAACGGCCGACAGAAAGTTGGTGCGCAGGATTGCGTCGGCGGCGACATAGTTTTTTTCCGCTTCAGACTGGTCGCCGAGCACACCGTGAGCGAGGAAGGCCAGGTCAATTCCTCCCAGTGCCGTAGCCGCGTGCGCCAGCATAGCGGGATGGGCGGCGGTGCTGTCGAGATCGGCGGTGAAGGTGGTGGCCCCGGTTGCGCCCCGGGTGAGCAGGTCGTTGCGCACAGCTGCCAGCCTTTGCGAATTGCGGCCGACGAGAAAGAACGTGGCGTGCTGTTCGGCGAGCAGGCGGAGTGTGGCCTCGGCGATGGCGGAGGTAGCTCCGAGCGCGAGGACGTGCCTTGAGGCTTTGGCGGCGGGTCGATCAGCCATCGAGAGGCCTCCGTCCCGTGACGCGTTGCCAGAAGGCGGAGTCGAAGCCTGGATCGACATAGCGAGCGAAGTCTTGCCACTGCGGATAGAAGGCCTGGAACTGGGCGGCGGTCATACGCGCGTCCTTGGCGGAATACATGCGGCCCCCGTGCTCGAGGGTGATGCGCGCGAGCCGGTCGACAAGCTCGAAGGTACGGTGCCGGCGAATGGGAAAATCGAGGGCCAGCATCACGCCGGGCACGGGGAAGGACATGGCGCCGACGGAAGGAACGTCTCCGAAGAACTTAATGACCGCCAGAAACGATGCGAGTCCGGATTTGGTGATGGCCCTCAGGATTTCGAGCATGCCCTCGCGGCCGCTTTCGTGCGGCAGAACGTTCTGGAACTGCAGCAGGCCATGCTTCCCGTACAGGCGATTCCAGTGCTGGACCGCGTCGAGGGGATAGAAGAACGGTTCGTAATCGACAGGGCCGACCTTTTGCCGGCCCAGCTGCTTGTGAAAGTACAGGGAGTTGAAGGCCGCCATCGAAAAGCGGTTGAGAGCGAACTCGGGCAGATCGAAGGGAAACGTGAGCTTTGGCTCTTTGCTTCTGGTGAGGGGTCCTGGAGTTTCGGAGTGATCGCCCTGCATGAAAATGCCGCGCGCGAAGTTGCGGCCGGTGGATACGCAGTCGATCCAGGCCACCGTGTATTCGCTGGATGCCGCCTGGGAAAGCGCGAAGAACTCGTCGATACCGTGAAACTTGTCGCCGCGATAATCGATCCGGCGGGAAACGATGGGGCGTAGGTGAATTTCGGCCCAGGTCATAAGCCCGGTGAGCCCCATGCCGCCGATGGTGGCGGCAAACCACTCGGGATTTTCAATGGGGCTGCAGACGAAGCGGGTGCCGTCGGAGCGCACCAGCTCGAAGCGCAGGACATGCCGGCCAAAAGTGCCGGCGACGTGATGGTTCTTGCCGTGAATGTCGTTGGCAATGGCGCCGCCCACGGTTACATATTTCGTTCCGGGCGTGACCGGCAGAAAGAAGCCGCGGGGAACAGCAAAGTCGAGAATCTGTTGGAGCGTGGCGCCCGCCTCGCAGCGCAGCATGCCGGTCGCCTGATCGAAATGAAGGAGCCGGTCCATTCCCACCGTCTGCAGCAGGAGGCCATTCTCCAGCAGACAGACGTCGCCGTAGCTGCGGCCCAGCCCGACGGGCAATTGCGGCGTGCCCGGGGACGGCTTTAGCGGAAAGTCGGTGGCCCAGTGAAGCGGAACAACATCAGCGTGGAACTGCGGATAGCGGCCCCAGGATTCGAATTGTGGGGTTTGTTCCGCTTTGGTGTCTGACTTACCCATGGATCGTCGCTTTCTTGAGCGCTACAGAGCTGCAAGGGCTGCAATCACCGCCACCGCGAGGCCGGTCAGCAGGCTCAGAGGATCGGTAACGGCAAAAATGACGGGGTCTTCGTCGAGTTGGCCGCGCGAGGCCAGGAGCCACACCCGGCTCAGCCAGAAAATCATGAGCGGCGTGATGAGCCACAGCCGGTTGGAGTGTATGTAGAGGCTGGTGACGTCGTGGGCGCCGATATAGAACGAGAACACAACGACGGCGGCATAAGCGCTGGAGGTGCCGAAGCTCCGCAATTGTTCAATGTCGCCGAGCAGGTAGCCGCGACCGTTGGCGAGGGCCTGCCCGCGAGCGCGCGCGTTCTGCAGCTCGCTGAAGCGCTTGACCATGGCGAGACTGAGGAACAGGAACACCGAAAAAGCCGCCAGCCACGGAGAGATGCCGACTCTGGTGGCGGAGGCGCCTGCGAGCATGCGCACGGTATACAGGCCGGAGAGCAGGATGACATCGACCAGCACGACCCGCTTGAGAACCAGCGAATAGGAGAGCGTCGCTACCAGATAGAGAAACAGCCACAGCAGGAAGCCGCGGGGAAGAAATGCGGCGGCGATCGCGACCCCTCCAGCCAGGAAAGCGACGCTGAGGAGCACGCCGGTCATCACGGACAAATCGCCGGAGGCAAAAGGCCGGGCGCGCTTGGCGGGGTGACGCCGGTCCGATTCAATGTCGAGCAGATCGTTGGCGATGTAAGTGGAAGAGGCGCAGAGGCTGAAACTGACAAAAGCAATGGCCGCATCCCCGAACACGCTGGTGCGGAGAACGTGCGCAAGCAGCATGGGCAAAAAGATCAGCACGTTCTTCGCCCACTGATGCAGCCGGATCGCTTTCAGAGCAGCCTTCGCCGGCGCAATGCGATCCCGGAATTCCCGGTCGACGGCGACGCCGCGCGAGCGCAGGCGAGCGCGCAGCGCGGGGGCCGGGTTGGCGATCATCGCCGCTCCCGCATGCTGCAGCAGGGGAAGGTCGGGCCCCGCGTTGCCGATGTAGTCGTAGCCCTCATCGCCGAAGGTTTTGCGCAGGCCCTCGAGCTTGTTGCCGGCGGTCAGATTCGTCTTTCCGTCGCTGGCAAGTACGCCGTCGAACAGGCCCAGGTGGTCGGCAATGCGGGCTGCCAGCTGCTGATCCGCGCCGGTAGCCAGATACAGCTTGCGACCCTCGCCACGCTCGATTTCGAGGTATTCGATGACGGAGCGGTTGTAAGGCAGATGGCGCACATCGAGGGAGACGCGAGCGCCGACTTCGGCCTTGAAGGCGGCCTTGCCGCGGAGGACCCAGAACGGAAGCTGCAGCGCCGCCAGGGGACGGCTGCGCACCAGAAGGAGCAGAGAGTCCATCAGCGTGTCACTCTTGACCAGGGTGCCATCCAGGTCGACGCAGAGCGGCCGCCGGGAGACTTCCGGCGCCACCTGCTGCACGGATGACTGGTTCAAAGGAATCTCTCCCATGGTTCCGGATGCAAAACCGAGTGAACAGAGCCGCAAAGGCGCCGTTTGCGGTCCGTCAACACTATTGTGGACGAGATTGCAGAATTTCAGCGCAAGTATAGCATCGCAGATTTGCATGCCGAAACGAAGGAATCAGCGTCAGCACACGTTACCGCAGACGCGTCGAACCGTCTCGACTCGCCTGACAGATTCCTATCCGGCGACGGTCTTCTCCAGATCAGGCTCAGGCGATTCGGAAACCTTCTCCACGCGCTTCTCTGGGAAATAAGCGTTGATGACGTACTGCTCCAGCATGCGCTGCGTATTGAAGAACGATCCGTTGAGGGCAATGGTGGAGCGCATGATGCGCCGCCACTGTCCCGTGTCTTTGCAGAACAGCGGCAGGATCAGCTTCTCCAGGTGCTCGTAGAGGGATTTGGCCTCTCCCGCCTCATCGTCATTGTCGTCGATGGCCCACCCAGTGACGCCTTCGATCCAGCCTTCAATCCACCAACCGTCGAGGATGCTGAGACTGGGCACGCCGTTGAGCGCGGCTTTCATCCCGCTGGTTCCGGAGGCCTCATACGGGCGTCGCGGGGTATTGAGCCACAGGTCGACGCCGCCCGTGAGCAGTGCGCCGAGTTTCCACTCGTAATTCTCGAGGTAGACGATGCTGAGAGGCGTGTCGCGCAGTTCCTTGGCCAGTTCGATCACGCGACGAATTTTCCCCTTGCCTGGCTCGTCGGCAGGGTGAGCCTTGCCCGCGTAGACGAGCTGCATACCGCCGAATTTCTCCGCCATGCGCACCAGGCGCTCAGGATCGGTAAAGAGCAGGTCGGCGCGTTTGTAGGTAGCAGCGCGGCGGGCGAAGCCGATGGTGAAGACTTCGGGCCGCATCTCCACGCCGGTGGCTGCCTTAACGGCATCGATGAGCGCCTGCTTGGAGGCGGCGTGGGCCTCCACAATTTCATTTTCGGGAATGTCGATGGCGTAGCGCAGCGTGACATTGTCCTGACGCCAGCGCGGAAGATGGCGGTCGAAGATCGCCTGGACGGAGGGCGCGGTCCAGGTGCCGGCGTGGACACCGTTCGTGATCGCGTCGATGGTGTACTCGGGGAACATCTGCCGGGAGACCTTCCCATGCTGCATGGCCACGCCGTTGACGAAGCGCGAGAAGCGCAGGGCAACGTAGGTCATGTTGAGCAGCCCGTCGTGGAAACAGCCGAAATGCTCCAGCATGCCCGCGCGTTCCGTGCCAAGGATGCGATAAGCCTGCTCGCCGGAGAAGCGATCGTGCCCCGCCGGCACGGGAGTGTGCGTGGTGAAAACGCAGCGGCGGCGGACCGCTTCAATGTTGCGTTCGGTGGCTGTCTGCAGGCCGGCGCCGTGGAGTTCCTGCTCAAGGACCGGGATGGTGAGCAGAGCGGCGTGACCTTCGTTCATGTGGTACACCGAGGGTTCGTATTCGAGAGCGCGCAGGAGGCGCGCGCCACCGATGCCGAGGATTGCCTCCTGGCGCAGGCGGTAGTCCGCCTCGCCGCCATACAGGCGATCGGTCAGCGTGCGATCGGTCGGGTCGTTCTGTTCCAGGTTGGTATCGAGAAAATAAACGGGAATGCGGTGCCCGGTGACCCCCTCCATGTCGTAGCGCCAGGCGCGGACCGCGACTGGGCGGCCTTCGATCGTGACGCTGACGACCGGTTCTTCCGCCGCCAGCGTGGTTTCCGGACTCCACGGCTGGGGCTCTTCGGTTTGAACGCCGGTGGCATCCAGATGCTGCCGGAAGTAGCCCTTGCGATGAGCCAGGGTCACCGCAGCCAGAGGCAAGCCCATATCGGCGGCCGCGCGGAGCGTATCCCCGGCCAGCACGCCGAGGCCCCCGCTGTACGTGGGGAACTCCGGCATCACCGCGATTTCCATGGAGAAATAGGCGACCATGCCGCCTTCGCCTGGTTCCTCTGGGGATAGGTACTGGGAACGATTGATAAAACGCATCGCTAAAACGTTTTCTCCGGCCTGCCCAGGTGCAACTGTCCTTTCAGGATATGACATCTTCCCTCATGCACGAAGTCCCCCCGCCAGCCCGTTCTGATTGTTACATCCGCGTCAAAGGTGCCGGTATGACCCTTCTGTGGAATACTTGCGCCCTGTCGAAACGCTGATTCCGCTAAGCGGGACCTTCGACGAAAGCGACCCCGAGAGCATGCGCAGCGGCCGAGGCATGACAGCGGTAGATCTCCGCGTCGATGCCGGTCCGGGCGCGATATTCATCATAAAGGCGCGCGGCAAAATCCTGGGCCAGCTCCGCATGCACGAGGTTGACCGTGCATCCGCCGAATCCGCCTCCGGTAAGACGCGCCCCGACCAGTCCGGGCAACCGCTGCGCCGCTTCCACCATGGTGTCGGCTTCCTCGCAGCTGGCTTCAAAGTCGTCGCGATAGCTGGCATGCGCTGCAGCCATCAGGTCGCCCAGCTTCTTCAGGTTTCCCGCGGCGAGGGCGTCGGCCGCAGCCACGGTGCGGAGATTCTCGGTAATGATGTGCCGGCAGCGGCGCAGGACATTGCCGGGCATCTCGGCGCCCCACTGCTCCAGATCCTTCGTCGTCGCATCGCGAAGAAGCTGAATCTCCGGGCGACGCCCGCGGAGGATCGCAGTTCCCTCCTCGACCTCGGCACGGCGGATGCCGTACTCACCACCGGCAATGGCGTGCTTCACCATCGTGTTCGCGATGACCAGGCTGATCGTCTCAGGAATGGGCGCGAGGCGGTATTCGAGAGAGCGGCAGTCGAGGAGAAGTGCGTGATTCACGGCGCCGCGGCAGGCGATGAACTGGTCCATGATCCCGCAGGATGCGCCAACGTATACGTTTTCCGCGCGCTGGCAAAGTTTGGCGATCTCCTCACGCGCTGGATCTGCGTTCGCCAGACTGAGAGCCGCCAGAGCGGTCGCGACTTCGATGGAGGCCGATGAGCTGAGCCCCGCACCCAGCGGTACGTCGCCCTGGACAGTCAGGCTGAGGCAGGGGACGGGGAAGCCAGCGTCGCGCAGAATCTTTACCACGCCCAGGGGATAGCCAGACCAGTGGCCGCCGCCATTTTTGGGCAGGCCGTCGATCTGGTGGCTAACCTGCTCGTGGAAATTCTCGGACCAGATCACGACCCGGCCGTCGTTGCGTGGCGTGATGGCAGCGAGGGTACCGAAGTCGATGGCTGCGGGCATGACAAATCCGCCCGCGTAGTCGGTGTGCTCGCCGATCAGGTTGACGCGCCCTGGAGCTACAAAGATCGCGGGCTCGGCCCCAAATCGCTCCGCGTGCTTTCGTTTAATACCGTTTACATCGAGCATGCAGGACCCATTTCCCTCCGTAAAAAAGACCGGAAAACCCGATATTTGTCTTTACGGTAACAATAGACGCACCGCGCGAATGCGCAACGGC
>Ga0182015_10004648_pt1 | contig 14662 bp, 18 predicted proteins | sample 712P3MmetaG_FD_120478 | JGI IMG/M metagenome (GOLD analysis project Ga0182015, IMG submission 120478) | Permafrost microbial communities from Stordalen Mire, Sweden - 712P3M metaG | ecosystem: Environmental > Terrestrial > Soil > Wetlands > Permafrost | place: Sweden: Stordalen | collected...
GGAACTACGGGGGATACGAGGCGGATAGAGGACACGCAGGGACAAGACGGGCGGGAGGTGTACCGAGACGGTATCCGGCTGCCCACGGCGAAACACGACTCGACGCGAAAAGACGGGGGCATACCGGTGCGGTATGTCGGGGCTCGGTTCGCCGGCGGAGGGGCCGGAGGGCCTGCCGGGGCGGTTCGGTGGCTCAGCCGTATTGCTTGGCCATGTCGCGCAGCCAGCCTTTGAGCTTCTGCGCGTCGCCGCGGTCGTCGGCCTCCCACGCGGCCTGTTTCGCGGCGCGGACGTCGAGCACAGCCCTCAAGGCGAGCGCGTCGTAGCGGGCGTTTGTCTGGCGCCAAAACGACTTTCGGTTGCGCTCCTCTACCAGGTAAGGGTGCTCGTCTGGGTCCTCGCGGCTGGGAGCTGGGTCCGACATCGAAGCATCGGCGATGCGCAGCAAGTCGAGCAGGCCCGCCACCAGCACCGCTCTGCCACCGACCGCCATCGGCTCAGCGTTACGCGCCAAATCGGCGAAACCCGCGGTCCCCGGCAGGGTCTCGGTGGCGAGCACCGAGCCGCCGCCCGGCAGCACGAAGGGCTCCTCCGTGATCTTGCGTGTCCGGACGACGCCCCGCTCCGCCAGCACCTCGGCGAGGCCAGGCATTTCCCACCGCGTATCCGGCCGCGCTCCCAGACCGGCCACCAGGCTCGACGCGCCCTCGGCCACCACACAGACCCCGACCGGCCTACCAGAGATCTCCAGTGGCCAGCCATGCAGCGCCCCAGCGACATCTCCGATCACGATCGCCGGCTCCCCACTCTCGCCCAGGCGTTCAAGGACGGGGATAACGTTGGCCGGGCCAAAGACGTCGTCTTCGGGCGCCAGCACCCGGCGCACACGCTCCGCAGGCGACAGCGTGATCGCCACCGCGACATCCCCCCACCTCGAGCGGTCCTCGCCGGCCAAATGAGCATCCAGCTGCAGCCCGCAAGCCTCCGCGACGGCCCCCACGTCCCCCCACGAAGGCTCGCGGTCGCCGTGCTCCCAACGCGCAACCGTCGCCTGCCGGCAGCCAACCCGCTCGCCGAGCTCCCGCTGGGTCAATCCCGCCCGGCGGCGAGCCATCAAGATCAGATCACCACCCGTCATACCGCGAAGGTATCAGCGGCTTAGGGCGGAGCGGAAGTGCGCGGGGGCCGCGTGGGGTGCAGGGTGTGGGTATGCGGGGTAGGCGTGCGGGGTGCGGGGTGCGGGTACGCGGTGTGGGGTGCGGAATGCCTCGGATAGGATGCGCGCGGCATGGCCTCGAGCAACCGCGAAGCAGTTCATCGAGCGATCGACGATCTCAGCGACGACGAGGCCGAGGTCTTCTACAAGGTCTTCACCGAGCGACGCAAGCACGAAGAACCCGGCCTAGCACTCCGCGCAGCATTCGTCGAGGTGTATCGAGCGCGCCGCGAGGCGGCGGCGGCTGCCAGCGAGGCGCGAGACGCCGGAGGCACGGCGCCCGCCGGCGAGTGAGGGAGGTGCGGTGCGCGCGGTGCGCGCGGGGCGCGTCCGCGGGTGCGCGCGGGTCGTTGCGGTGCGCGGCGTGGGAGTGGCGAGACGGCGTAAGTAGAGGTGAGAGCGCCGCGGCCGGGAACTCAGGCCGCGGCGCCCTCGAAGGACCAGGTGCGCAGTGGATGCACCCAATCCTCCCTCAGGCGCCCACCGGAGAGGGTATGGGAGCGCCCAAGCGTTGGAAATCACTGAGCGCCTCGGCCCCACAAGCCTCGGCCCCACAAGCCTCCGCCCCGCAAAGAAGCCACTGGGCCTGGCAACGCCAGCAATCTAGGTGGCTAAACAAGCACGGACTCCAACAAGTTCTCCCTCTCCAGACCCCACAAGCTCTCTCCCTCTCCAGCTCCTCCACACGCGCGCAACGCACGTGTGCCTCTCGAAAATCGACCTACAGTCCGAGCATACCCGCAGACACGACAAAATGCACAGGAATCGTGGCTTTTTTGTGGATCGGGTGCCCAATCACGACGCGACCCGTCGCCACCTCACCCAGCTTCGCCAGCGGGGGCTCAATCTTCGGGGCCGAAGTCCGGCCCGGGCGCGGCCGAGACGTAGTCCCCCGGGTCCGCAACGGCTACTGAATGGGCGAACGCGCTGATGGCCACCTCGAACTGATCGAAGAAGCCAACGTTGCCAAGCACCACGAACCCATTGCTGGGCCAGTCCTCCACGAAGCCGATCCTGGACCGCCACTGCCGCCACTGGCGATACCCGCCTTCCGCGGCGTCTTCCGCGGCGCCGGGGTCTTGCTCGGCGTCGGGGTCTTGCTCGGCGTCGGGAGCGTGCAGACGTAGGTCGATCGTCTTGTAGCGGGCCCTCACCTCACCGATCCCGAACCGATGGGCGCCTTCGCCCTCATAGTCCTCGAGACCGATCCCCAGCTCCTCGGCGAGCAGGCCACTCACAAGCGTCAGATCGGCCCCACTAGCCACGAGGCCGGCCAGCCGCGGCGTCCCGCGATCTCCATTCACCAGCGAGACCGGAAGCAGCGGACGCAGCACCAGCTCACCGCGCCAGCCGAGCTGTACGTCCCGCCGGTAGGAGTACCGCCAGGGCCGTTGCTCGCGCTCAGTCAAGACCGGGGTAGTAGAAGAGGGGCTCATCTGAGTCAGTAGATCCGAGTCGGCTCATCCGGGTACGGGACCCGGCCCTGCACGACGACATGGTTGCGGCCCGTGGCTTCGCGGAGAACCACATGCGGATCCGCGTCGGCAAGCACAATCTCACCCGTGCGCCAGTCGAGGGCCACGTACTGGCCCTCGTAGCCCGTGAAATCAGTGTGGATCGGCTCCATGGGGGTCAGTGTAGCCGGGGCCAAATGACCCGGATAGGATCCAGGTAATGCGTGGCCTGGACGTAACGCGTGGCCTGGCAGGTCTAACGACGACCCTGTTGGCGCTGGCAGCCGTGCCGGGCGTCGCGGGCGGGGTCGGGGGAGTCGCCGGCGGACGCGGTGTTGTCGGCGGGGGAGCCGGCGGACCGGCGGCGCAAGCAGGGACGGGGAGCCCGCCGGTGTCGGGGCCACCTCCGAGCCCTTCGCTGGTGGGGCCGCCCTGCGCGGCGGCCACAGCGCAGACACTTGTCAGCATCGACGGCAACGTGGCCGAACGCATCTACCGCGACGAGCTCGTGGGAAGCGGGACGATCGCCGACCAGCACCAGGTCGAAGAAAACGGTCCGTTGCTGAAAGCGCTCGCGAGGGCCAGCGCGCTGGCGAAGGGTAAAGGCGCGGGAGATCGAGCGGTCAGAGAAGCGGCCAACGCGGTCACGGAAGCGGTGCACCAACTCGTCTACTCGCACACACACATCGTGCGCTTGCGGGTGATGCAAGGCGGCAGATTGCTCGCCGACATCGGAGGGCCGTACATCATCGCGCCGGTCGGCGGCAGCCTGCGGTTCCACGGGCGGGTGGTTGGCACGTATTTGCTGTCCGTGCAAGACGATCTGGGGTTCGTCGGCCTCGAGAGGAGGCTGATCGGCATACCATTGATCCTGCACGTCGGGGAGGTGCGGGTGCCTCTGCAGGGCACGACCAGGACGGGCTCTGTCGCGATCCCAGACCGGGGCGCCGTGGTGATTCGTGGCGCCCGTTTTCAGGCTTATTCGTTCGACGCGAAAGCGTTTCCGACGGGGGTCGTGCGGATCTCGCTGTTGCTGCCCGCGGGACGCGGATCGGGTGCGGGGGGTGGATCCGCGCTCAGTTGCTCAGCCGTGAAGGTCGCTGAGGTGGGGCGGATTGCTCGGCTGATATGGCTTCGCTTCGTGCTCGACGGCTCGTCGGCCAGCAGCTTCGTTACGTTCACCCAGAGCCACACGGGAGCACTCACGTACCTCAGGGAAGGCTTACGCCAGATCGCGGGCAGCACAGAGCCCGGGCCGCCGGCGCTGCCTGAATCGGGCACGGTTCGCTACCGCGGGACGACCTACGGAGTGACGTCCTTCATCGCCCAGACGCCAGCCAAGCCAACGCGCGTCCCGGTGCGCGTCTATGAGCTGGTGGCGTTGTAGTTATACCGTGCTGGTATGAGGAAATTGGCCCCGGAATAATTCGGGGCGCCATGGTCAGGGGATGACCACGACGCCCCAGGAGCCCAACAACAAACAGGCTCCCCCTGAGCACCACCGGAGAGGTAGTACGGCAGCACCCAAGCCTCCAAACGACCCGACGCCGAGAAGACTAAACCGGCCCGCTAAAGAGGGCCTAATAGTGAGTCGCGGACGTGGGTGGCTCGGGTGTGTGCGGTGAATCGCGAGGGGTGAGTTGGATTATTGGGATTGTGCGGTTCACTTTTGCCGCTTCCCGGCGGTAGGTCGCGTAGGGCGCAAAGACACGGTCGGCGAGCGCCCAGATCCTGTCGCACTCGGCCTGGTCGCTGACCACTATCGCCCGCAAGGGGATACCGCCGAAGGTAACGTCGGGGTGGGCTCGGAGATTGTGGAACCACGCCGGGTGTTGCGCGGCGCCGGCCTTCGAGGCGATGATCATGACCTGGTCGGCGTCGTGGAAGTAGATGACCGCGTTGCGTCTGAGCGCGCCACTCTTCGCTCCCCGGGTTTCGAGCAGGGCAGTGGGAAGGACGAGGCCCATGCCAAAGCGGCCCCTGGTTGCCCGCAACAGATACGGATCGAGCTTCCAAGCCAGATTGGACGAGATGAACCTGCCCAGGCGAGTGGCGGAAAACGCGGCATAGGCGCGGCTGAACGAGCCGCGCGGGCGGTTGGGGTCAACGTATTTGAGTTGAGCAGGCATCGCAGTGGTGATCAGCAACGAACGCGATCGATCGCGGCACGAGTTTCCTCAACGCTCAGCGACGACTAGTCCTCGTGTTTGTTTGTGGCAGTCATATCGTGCTTGCACCCGTCCCTGCCGCCCCTCGATGGTACGACTTGCTTGGGACGGTTCTCTCAGCCGCCCGCCTTGACCCACGCGCGGCGCACATACCGGGCGCCGGGGCTCTCGCCGTGAACGCACATCCAGCGCCGCAGGCTATCGCTGACGGCCGCGGGATCGCCGCCGTTTTCCAACCATTTCTGGAGCACGAAGCTCGCGGAGCGCTTGGTCGCGTTGGCCGCCAGCCAGTCACGGATCGGCTCGCGCAGGAGCTCCGGATCCCCGCCCGCCTGGAGCCACGCCCCGTAGACGTACGTCACCCCGGGCGCCACCCCCCCGTGCTCAGCCAGCCATGCGCCGATCGCATCGCGCACGAGGTCCACCTCGCCCGTGGCCTGTAGCCACGCCTCGCACACGAAGCACGCGGATGGGTCTGTCGCGTGAGCGACCAGCCAGCCACGGATCGACTCTCTGACGAAGTCGGGCTCGCCGCCGGCCTTCAACCACGCCTCATACACGTAGCGCGCGGATCGGTCTGTCGCGTGAGCGGCCAGCCAGCTACGGATCGGCTCGCGTACGAGCTCGACTTCGCCCGTCGCATCCAGCCAGGCCGGGTAGACGAAGCTCGCACTGAGGCTCGCGCCGTAAACCGAGAGCCAGCGCGCGGCGGGCTCGGCGATGAGGAGCGGCGCGCCGCCCGCCCTCAGCCAGGACGCGTAGACCGGGCCCGCCGGCTCGTCCCGCGCATGAGCGGCCAACCAGCGCTCGAGCGAGCCAGCGACGAGCGCCGGCTCGCCGCCGTGCTCGAGCCACGCGGAATAGAGGTGGTGCACTTCGCCCTCATCGTTCGTGTGCGCGGCGAGCCAATCGCAGATCCGCTCCGAGAACGCTTGCAGCTCGCCACCGGCCGACAGCCAAGCAACGTAGAGGAAGCCCGCCACCGGAAGCTCGCCATGGAGCTCGAACCATGCGCCGATCGCATCGCGCACGAGCTCCACGTCGCCCGTCGCCTTCAGCCAGGCCGAGTAGACGAAGCTGGCCCTCTCGGCCGTCGCGCTGTCGGCAGCCGTCGCGCTGTCGGCAGCCGTCGCGTTGTCGGTGGCCGCGTTGCCGGAGGTCGCGTTGCCGGCAAGCCACCCCAGGAGCGACTCGCGGATCAGCTCCGGCTCGCCGCCAGCTTTCAACCACGCCTCGTACACGTAGGTCGCGCCGGCGCGGTCTCTCCTGGCCAACCATCCGCGCAGCGGCTCGCGGATCAGCTCCGGCTCGCCGGTGTCAAGCAGGTCGCCGAAGCTCGGTGCAAAATGTGCGCTCGGCGCGAAGTCCGTGTCGGCGCCGACACGTTCGATCTGGGTTGTCTGTGGCATCGGCCGATCCTGCCAAACGCTTGGGATGGTTCTCTTGTTCGGCGGCGTGAAGATGCGAGGGGCAGCGGGCGGCCCTGATCACCCCGCCCACACCCTTTCGAGCGTGTCTGAACGCGGGCTGACTACAATCAGCGCCATGATCGACGCCATCGCCGATGCAGAGGTCACCGGGGCTGGACTTGGGGCCGACGACGGCGGGGCTGGACTCGACGACGGAGAGGAGCTGATCGATGCCCAGCGTGCCCGGTTCGCGCGGCTGTTGGAGAAGCTCGCGGGTGAAGGCTTTGACGGCGCGGAGCACTTGGCCGAGTTAGAAGCGCGCGTCGCAACCTGGGCCAAGGCGATCGAAGGTTCTCGCTCGGCGAGCGAAGGCTCTCGCTCGGACCTGCTGCTCGACGGCGCCGCGGTGAGCGCGCTCGCCGCCGATCGGGAACTGCTTGCCGCTTACCTGCGGGTGCTCGAGGAGTCCCTCTATGGAATGCTTCTCATTCCCTCATTTATCATGATCGAGGCCTATACCGCCCCGCCCGATGAGCGCGCGTTGGTTGACCGTTTAATCGAGGAGATCAGCGGCAAGGAGGATGTGTTGATAGCGCTCACCAACGAGTCGGCGATGCGGGCTGGTGAATTGCGCCACAAAGCGCTGGCCCGCTCTCCTCGTGAGAAGGGCTCGAGGCTCAACAACCTGACGAACTGCGCGTTCGTCGTGAGCGCAGCCGAGGAGCTCAGCGACACACACTCGGTAATGATCGTCACAGACAACCCCGACGACATCAACCTGCTGATCGAGATCACGGGCCGCACGAACATCGGCGTAGATTTACTCGTCTGAAGCAGGGTGGCCCTTGGGTTTTGCGCCGATTCTGGGCCGGTGTTTGTTTCCTCATTTATGTCTACGCATTTATGTCTACGCAAGTGTGCGCAAAAGCGCTCAATTGTCCGCTGGGGCACTGGACATGGGGGTGCGGATGTGGGACGGTCCGGCTATGACTTCAATCAGAGCATCCAAAGTGGTGTGTGGGGTATCGATCGCGTGGCTGGTGTTGGCGGTGGCGGATGTGGCGGCGCTGCTTGGGAACTGGCCGGTATCGCGAGGGGTTTCAGAAGTAGGGCTGATGGTCTTGTGCGCCGGGGTTTTTGCGTTGATTTATATATGCGAGCCGAAGAGCTTTCGTCCCCCGCGGGAAGGCAAGGTGGGATTCTGGAGTGCAGTGGGAGCAATGGTTGTACTCGGAGCGGGCGGGGGGCTGATCGCAAGTGCTCTGAAACCTCACGGTGTTTTGGTGGTTGTGAGTGCTGTAGCGGCAGTGGCGATGGGCGCAGCTCTGGGCCGATTCCTGGAAACTCATGTAGACCCGTGGCGTGAGTCAGCGGGGTGAAGCTTCAGATGAGAGTCAGTCGTCTGGCGGCGCGTCGTTACAGCTTTGCTTTCAGCGGGTAGCGCTGAAGCGCGCCTGAACCACGGATACCCCTCGAACGGCAGGAACAGCTCTCGCTCATCAATGAGAAGCCAGAATCCGTGCGGCGATATGTTCGTTACCTCAGCTTGCGAAGTGGCTGTTCCAGGCATCTCGGATCTCCTGCTCGTGCTCGGTCACCAACTGCTGCAAACGGCGTTGCGCCTGCCGTGTCAGGCGGCGGCGAGCACGGGCGCGAGCGCCTCGGCCGCGAGGTGCTCCTGGGGAAGGCTGAGGGTGAGCTCGCCGTCGCGCTCGAGGAGGAACCGGACGTTGACGAGCGTCATGCCGATGACACGACCGGCTGCGTCGTACTCGATGTTGTGGCCCTCGGGGGTTGAGAAAGCTTTGGCCGGAGGGCCTTCGTAGTCCGCCACGCTCAGATACAGCACGTCCCCACGCTGATCGTAGTGATGGTTCTCGAAGGTGGTGGCGGCGATTGTGAGGCTCATTGGGTTTGCCGTAGTCGGGGATCGTCGTCCTGAACCACGACGGTGACGACCCAACCTGGGACGTCAACATAGTCTACGACAACCCGCATCCACCGTCCCGGTGTGAGGGCATTCTGGCGGTAGAAGCGCTCGCGTCCTGCTTGTGGATCGTCGTCGCGGTAGTCGGGGCGTGCGACCGTGGTGAGGATCGTCTCGACGTGATCGAGCAGCCACGGGCGGTTGCCCTCGGCAAGGTGTAGGTGCGAGCCGGCATCGAAGACAACGAGGCGTCCGTCCGGGTCGATCGTGCTGGGGTGGTCGTCGGCCATCGGTCGCCCACCCTAGCGAGCAGTTGCGACGGCAGCTAGCGAGGAGCCGGCGAGCCTTTCAGCCGGCGGGCCGCGCACGTGGCGGCACAGCCACAGAGTTCACAGAGGCGGCGTAGACGGATGAGGTCTCGACGATCAGGGCTGAGGTCAGTGCAGCCCCTCTCACAGTTCTCGTAGCGATCCAGAAAACGGTGTTTGCGGTGTGGGTGGAGTAGCCATAAACCCCCGGTGATTCGACCTCTGGCCCTGAGCCATCGATATTGGGAGCCCCAACAAGCGGGAGCCGCGGGAGCTTCCATGTTTGTCGCCTGCCGGTGGAGGGCCGATAGCTGCTGAGCGTTCCGTGGGCATTGGATTGTTCGTTCATTTCCGCGCCGTCGGCGTTGTGGGCGGTGTCCCACGTGAGCAGGCCCGCGCCGAGGTCGAAGCCGCGCGGTTCGGAGGGGCGCACGCCACCCGGTTGCGCGGCGGGCTCGCTGGGGCCGCGTAGGAGGGTGGAGCGTCCGTTGCAGCGTTCGATGCGGATGTTGTGGCTGTTGATGGTGGGGTGTGCGAAGACCCCGTTTTGGTAGGCGAGCTGTTCGGGGAGGACCCCGTATCGCAGCTGGGCCCGCAGCGACGCGCGCAGTGCCGGGCATATCTGTGGCGCGCCGGGCAGGTCGAGGTTGAGCACCCGCGACGGCGGGCGGTAGCTGACCGCGCCCGTCGCCAGATCGAACAGAGCAATACAGGGTTCGTGTTCCCCCGCGCCGTGCGAGCACTCTTCCGGGGCAGCCGTGCCCTGGACGTAACGCGTCCCGAGCGCAGTCCACGGACGGGATAGAGCAAAGCCGGCTCCGTTGGGAAGCATGACGAAAGTGCCCGGCGTGCCAAGGTCCAGCACCTCCTGGGACTGCAAATGAGCGGGCGTTACGCAGTCGAGCAGAAAGCGTCCGTCCGCCGCGGTCGCGCTCGGTTCGCCGTCTTCGTTCTGGTCGCGCATCAGCTCGCAGCCCGCCGGCGCGATCGTCTGCCTGCTGCCGGTGAGCGTGTCGAGCACGACGATCGGCGCGCCCACGTGGAGTTGCCACGCCGCGTAGCGTTCGCCGTCGGCAGCGAAGCTCGTCGTGCTCCGCGCGAGCCTATGCAAGCCAGACGCCAGCGAGGACGGCGCGAGCACGCCCACGCACGTCGCGGCGGTGACGATCGCCACCAGACCCTTCGCCCCCCTGCGGGCGGCGCGCCGGGACGGGCCGCGGGTGCGCCGGCGGACGATCACCTCTCTCACGACCCCGTATCCATACCTGCAAGAACCCATCTCGCCGCCGCTCGATGCGATGGGAGGCGCGCGAACTGCTGGGAGGTGGGGGAACCGCTCCCTCCCCTGCCACCCCTCGATGGTAGGAGTTGCTTGGGACGGTTCGGTCGTTCGGCACCCCCAGCGCCATTGCGCCTGCCGTTACAGCTTTGCTTTCAGACGGCGCACATCAATGTCGCTCAGACCGTAGCGGATGGCATCTTCTGTGGTGGCTTCGCTCACAATGTGGACATGCTGAGGTTTTCCGTGAGCTCCGATGCGTGGTGGCGTCTGCCGCGGCATCCGGACTGGAAGTACGAGAGGATCAACGGCGAAGCGTGGCTCTCGTCACGTCCGCGCCCCTTGCGGCTGCGCCGGTCAACGAGCCTCGAAGTCCCAGCGGTGACACTCAGCGGCGTCGAGATCCGCACGCTCGACGCTCGACGCGACCGCGCCGAGATCGCCGAGCTGCTGATGGACGTCTGGATCGAGGAGGATCCATATCGAAGCCTCGAGGATCCGGACACCCTGCTGCAGGCTGAGATCGAGCGCAGCCTGGAGGACCCCGGCCTGGGCATCGTCGCCGTCGATGCGGGGACCATTTGCGCTGTCGTGCTCGTAGGAACCGACGACGCGGGCGCCCCCGGCAGCGGCCCCGGGGACGCACCCATGCTCATGTGGCTCACCGTGCGCCGCGATGCTCGCGAGCGAGGGCTCGCCACCGCTCTGCTGCGCGTTGTCGTGGAAACACTTTCCGCCCGCGGCGTGGACGAGCTCGCAAGCGGCGCCTCGGCGGCGAACATCGCGAGCCTGCGGTGGCATCTGACTCGAGGCTTTCAGCTGGCGCCCGACCCGATCAGGGAGGCCATGCGCCGCTGATCGGAGCCCGTTCAGCTTCGGGACCGCGGATGAGCGAGAGCGCTAGGTGTGGACGCTGTGCCGCAGGCGGTAGGCGAGGTAGAAGTGCAGCGCGGCCGGCGGGAGGAACAGCAATCCCCACCAACTACCCGAGAAGCACAGAAACGCGCCGAGGGCGAGCAGCCATACACCTGCACCAACGCGAATCCGAGCCACCACACGAGGGTTGCTGAAACCATACGAACTTAGACGTCTCATTGGCTGCTAGAGACGATAGCCCGATAAGCATGCAGGCCCTTCGGGAGGGCAAAGACAATAGGCACCACGGGGGGTTTCACGCTGAAAGCTGGCGCGATGTCGCTCATGGGCGGCGGCGCCGAACTTGCCGGTGTCGGGGAGCTGGCCGGCGTCGGCGGTTTCGAAGCCACTCGCTAAGCCCATAGTCCTGAAGCGTGGCCATCGTGCTCGGGCGCAGAGGTCGACGAATGGACCTGCGCCGCGGAGCAGACCGCCGATTAGGACACCGAGCGTTCCACGCGGACAGCCACCACCATCCTGTATGGGAATCCCGTACACTGATGTACGGTGAACCCGTTCAGCTATCAGGGGCCAGTTGACCCCAGCCGTCTGATCGACCGTCGTGCGGAGCTCGACAGCTTGCAGAGCGCCGCGGCGGATCGGGTGGCGATCCGTCTGGCTGCCCCGAGGCGCTTTGGCAAGACGAGTGTGCTCGATGCGCACGTCGCGGCGATGCGCGCAGTTGGTCATCGCGCCGTGCGGGTGGATCTGTCGAAGGTCGCCACGGTCGGCGATGTGGCGGCACGGGTTGCCGAGGCATTCAGCGTGTTGCCCGCGGACCCGCGTCGCAGTGTCCGCAAGTGGATGGAGCGGTTGAGCGTGAGCGCCGGTGTGCCCGGGCTGCAGGTGCGGCTTGCTCCGTCCGCCGGCCGGCCCGTCGCGGACGAGGCGCGCGTTGCGTTGCTCGAGTTGCTCGATGTTCCGCTGCGGCTGTATGAGGCGGGTGGTGGCCTGACGGTTGTGTGCCTGGATGAGTTTCAGGATTTGCTGGTCGCCGATGACGCGCTCGACGGGTTGGTCCGATCTGTGATCCAACATCACGGCGAAGCGGCCGCGTATGTGTTCGCCGGTAGTCAGCCGTCGTTGATGCGTGCGCTGTTCTCTGATCACGAGCGGCCGTTCTACGGCCAGGCACGGCCACTGGAGTTGCCGCGGCTGCCGGTCCAGGAGGCGACCCGGGACATCGAGGCGTTGCTGAGCGCCGATGGATTGGACGCCGGCAGCGCCGTGGACGAACTGCTCTCCTTCACACACGGGCATCCGCAGCGCACGGTGCTCCTGGCACACCACCTGTACAACCTGCTCGAGACCCCAGACCCGCCCGCTGATCTCGCGGCTGAGGCGATCGAGCTTGCGCTAGCCGAGACGCGTGACGCGCAGCAGGCGTTATGGGATGGTCTCGGACGCGTCGAGCGCATCGTGCTCATGGCTCTTGCTGATGGGCAGCCCGTGACGGGCAGCATCCTGGCCGATGAGCACCGGGTCCCGCGCTCGACCTTGCAAGAGGCGCTCAAGCGGCTGCTCGCCGACGAACGCCACGTGCAGCGCGACGAGCAGGGCACACCGTTTCTACTCGATCCTTTATTCGGCGAGTGGCTCAGACGAAGATGACCTACTAGCGGGCCTGCGCGGCGGCACCGCCGATCACTACGTAGAGCACGCGGTGTCGCTCCAGCGCTTGGACGATCGTTGCGCGACCCGGATCGACTAGGGGACTCTCAGTCATGCGGCCTGCCTCGATGTTTGTGAGCGTTGGTGTGCCTCGAGTGTCGCCCACAGCGCCGGAACGTGCACACGCGCATCGGGATCGGGGGATGCCTCGGCGATGCGGATCAGGTCGATCAGCGACGCCACCCTCACGGAAATGCCGGGAGCGATCTGCATGCTCTGCGCATCACGCGCGAGGTCGCGGTAGCCGCGCGTGCCGGGCGGCAGGAGCGTCGCGTGGAGCTCGGCCCCCCCGGGCAGCACCCAGCGTCGCGACTCGTCGTTGCCTTCCTCGGCCGGTTCGCCACCGAGGCGCCTGGCGGCGAGCTCGACGCGACCCATCGAAGCGTCCGCCGGCACGACATGCAACGTCCGGCGCCCGAGCATGATCGGCCAACCGTGAAAGGCACCCGCGACATTGCCGATCACAACGAACCGCGCCTGCCCCGCCAGCTCGCTGAGGATTCCGATCGGGTCAAAACCCTCCGCCGCCCACGGCGGCGCCAGATGCCTAACACGATCAACGGGGTCGAGCAGCAACTGTTGGGCGATCAGCGACTGGTAGGAGTCGTCGTAGCGCGCGATGCCGACGGTGAGCTCGAGATCGCAGGCGTGCAACGCGTCGATCACGCTCTCCAGCGGCGGGTGCTGCTGCCCCCTCTCCCAGCGAGCAATAGTCGACTGCGGGCGTCCGAGCCGCCCAGCCAGCTGGTCCTGGGAGAGCCCGGCGCGCCGTCGTCCGGTCAGGAGGAGGTCAGAACTACGCATACCATGATTATAGCGGAAACCGCATAAGCCAGTTAGGTGGCTGCTGTGCCCGTGTCCGGGGCGGCTCATACGCTGATCGGCATGAACACGGCCTTGACGATCCTGCGCCCGATAGTGCAGGTCGGCGATCGGTGGCTCTGGCGTTTGGTTTGCATCCGTTCCGCTTCTCGAGCGGACTCCGTGCAAGCCGTCCTACGGCCAGCGGTTCTGCGATCGACTGACGACAGCAAAGCAGACATCTGCGACGGGACGGCCGATTCGGGGGGCGAAAGTTTCGGAGGCCCAGTGTTTGCAGGGGTTCGCGGCGGAAACCTGGCGCGATCCCGCTCGTCGCCGGCCGCTGAACCGGGCCTTTCGGAGCGGGCGGGGCTCGCCGGATCCGGGGCCGCCGAAGCTGACGGCGGCGGCTGCCCGGCATGGGGCGGCCGGAGCTCGAGGGGCGCTGAGTTGGCGGAATCGGGGGAGCTTCACCGAATTGGCGAGGTGGGCGGCGATATGCCCTGGCGGTATGGCGGGCGATTTCGGCGAAAGCTGGTGGGCGGCGCGGCGGCGCAGAGTTGTTGGAAAGGGCGAAGCTGCTTTTGGGGCACGGCCGGGGCTGGCCGGCGGCGGCGGCGGAGCTTTCAAAAAACAACAACAACGGTTGGAACTTCCTAGAAGGGGTGGGATGAAATGAGGTTTCTTGAGGTGTTGGGACACGGATTGGGTAGAAAGGGTGGAGTTGTAGTTGCTGTTGCAGTTGCTGTTGCAGTTGCTGTTGCAGTTGCTGTTGCAGTTGCTGTTGCAGTTGCAGATGTCGGTCTGTAGTTCTCGGTCAAGTCCCGTCCTCCAAAGTCTGCACCCGCTCTGTCTGTATGGCGATGATTGAAGGCTCTCCTTGGGGGGATTGGTGGATCAGATCTCTGCCGAGGGGTGCAGATCTCTGCCGAGGGGTGCAGGACTCTGCCGAGGGGTGTCGGAGCTCTGCCGAGGGGTGCAGGACTCTGCCGAGTTTTGCGGTGCATCGCGTGGGCGTGTGCGTGCGAGGCCGGTTGGGGAGTCCGGGAGGTTTCAGTGTGTATGGCGTCTCTCCCGAGAGGGTGCTGCGGAGGTTTTACGAGTTTGTGAGGCGAGGAGGTTTGCCCGGACCCCCTCCTTACCATGAGAGTAATCAGGACTCTGCCGAGGGGTGCTACCACCCCTGGGTGCCTTGAAGGCCCCCCGGGTTTGCAATCGAGGATTGGTGGATCGGAGCTCTGCCGAGGGGTGCAGAGCTCTGCCGAGGGGTGCAGAGCTCTGCCGAGGGGTGCCGGGGGGCTCAATGGATCAGGACTCTGCCGAGGGGTGCCTGAGGGGTTCTCCCCTTCGAGCCGGAGATCTGTTGAGCGGACAGATGACGGCTAGTGGCGATGTTTTGAAACATCCAGCCCCGAGGGGGCTATCGGCGATTTTTTGAAACCTTTGACCGATTGGTGCCCTCTCTAACGAGAGGCTTCATCACCGGCACCAATCGGGTGGAGGGCGTGCACCCC
>Ga0182015_10004649_pt1 | contig 14662 bp, 15 predicted proteins | sample 712P3MmetaG_FD_120478 | JGI IMG/M metagenome (GOLD analysis project Ga0182015, IMG submission 120478) | Permafrost microbial communities from Stordalen Mire, Sweden - 712P3M metaG | ecosystem: Environmental > Terrestrial > Soil > Wetlands > Permafrost | place: Sweden: Stordalen | collected...
CTCTTGTGATACCCCGGCCGGTACTGCAGATGGCAGTTCACACAAACATCATTGAGGGGATCATTGAGCGCGCGAATGCCATCCAGATCCTTGGCCTGCGCCGCCTTAAACGCCGTCTTGCCGAGGTCGATCATGATCTTTGAATATTTGATCCAATTCTCCTGATCGCGCGCGCGGCCGGCCATCATGATCAGGTTGCCGGACTCCGCCAGAATCAGCGCCTGCCCTCGCAGCAGGCTCCACTCGTGCTCATTCTTCGGCGGATCACGGTCCACATAGAAGAGCGCATCCGAAGTCGGATAAATGATGTCGATCATCAACTGGCTCATGTTCCCGACGGGCTGAAACGTCGTTGGCGCCTGGGCCGTGGCGGCCATTGCTAGCACAACGGCGGCCATAATCAAACGCACTCCAAGACTTTGCATCGCGACCTCCTGAAGCCTGTGATTCTATCACTCTATTTGCTATACAATGCTTTGCAGTCATGACTCGGAATCTTTTGCTCGCGGCGTCGCTAGTCGCAGTAGGCGCGGCCGGACAAGTTGTGAAGGACTACGTTCCGGTGACCGAAGACATGCTCTTGCATCCCTCGCCAGACGATTGGCTGATGTACAGCCGCACCTACGACGCGCAACGATTCAGCCCGTTGAAGCAAGTGAATCGCTCGAATGTCGGCCAGCTCCGCATGGCGTGGACGCGTGGCCTGGGCCCAGGCACTTCCGAGACGATTCCGATCGTGCATAACGGCGTAATGTATCTGGTGGAACCCGGCGCTATCGTGCAAGCGCTGGACGCCACCAACGGCGATCTCATCTGGGAGTACAAGCGTAAAGTTCCCACGGCCGCCGCAAGCACCGCGCGCACCAAAGCGCTCGCAATCTATCAGGATGTAGTTCTCTACACGGCGCCAGACGGCTTCGTGGTCGGCCTGGACGCCCGCACTGGCGAGCAGCGCTGGCAGACCGGCACGGGCGACGGTCAGAACACTTCGGGTCCCATCGTCGTCGAAGGCAAAGTGATCTCCGGCCGCGGCTGCGGCAAGACGCGCGACACCTGCTTCATTGCCGCGCAGGACGCCGTCACGGGCAAGGATGTCTGGAAGTTTTACAACGTTCCCGCGCCTGGCGAGCCAGGCTCGGAGACCTGGGGCAAGGACTTCAAGGACACCAATCTGGCATCCACCTGGGGACTGCCCGGCACCTACGATCCGGTCCGCAAGACGCTTTACTGGGGCATCGCGAACCCCATGCCCAACACGCGGCTGCAGCGCCATGGCGGCGATCCGGATGGCACTTCGCGCACCTCACCGGCCGATCTCTACAGCAACTCGACGGTGGCGCTCGATCCGGAAACCGGCAAGCTCAAATGGTATTACCAGCATCTGCCCGCCGACGATTGGGACATGGACTATACGCACGAGCGCACGCTGGTCCACGAGAAGTTCAATCCCGATCCGAAGTACGTGAAGTGGTTTAATCCCGATATTCCGCGCGGCGAAGAGCACGACGTGGCAGTCATGGTCGGCGAAGGCGGCGGAGTTTTTGTGATCGACCGCGGCACCGGCCAGTTCCTATGGGCCACGCCGTTTCCCTACGATGACCCGCTGTTTCTCATCTCCAACATTGACGGGAAGACCGGCAAGGTCACCATCAACTACGATCTGGTGAACAAAAAGCCGGGCGAGGAGCACATCATCTGCTCTTACAACACGAGAAGCTTCTGGCCCACGGCGTTCGATCCCGACACCAACTCGCTGTACGTTCCTTACATCGATAACTGTCTCGACATGACGTCGGCAGGAACAGACCCGAAACAGCGCGAGACCCGCAAGGCAGTGCCGCGACCGGGCTCGGATCCGAACGCGCTGACTGCCATCGGGAAAATCAATCTAGAGACGGGCGAGATCCAGCGCATCAATGTCGGCCGCTCGCCTTCCGATGGCGCGGCTCTGGTCACCGCGGGCGGCCTGCTTTTCCAGGGCGATTTGAATCGCCGTTTCCGCGCGTACGATGCCGAGAGCGGCAAACGGCTCTGGGAATCGATCCTCGGCGGATCAATTTCGGTGAGCACCATCACCTATGCCGTCAATGGCAAACAATACGTTGCTGTGATGACCGGCAATGGGCTGCTCGATGGGGTGCTCTTGGGCGAGACACCGGAGCTGCATCCGCCGCGCGGTGTGAACGGCATTTACGCGTTCGCGCTGCCGTAGCCGAGCCGTGCGCGTAACTGAGCCGTGACCGTGAGGGAGCGGTTAAGCCGGGGCGTCCACACCGGCCCACAGATTCCAGGTGTTCAACTCTTCACGCCCGCAGGACTTAAGGTAATCAAAGAGCTGCGTCCGGTAAGCGGCGTGACCGCCGAGCACCAGGTCCACCAACAGGGCCCCGCGAGAGGACTTTCTGCCAAACATGTCGACTTTAGCGCGGAACTCGGCCTCGGTCCACCCGCTCAGCAGACGGGCATATTCGTCAGATTGTTTTTGGATGGCCGCGACGGCCTGATCGTAGCTCATCGCTTTCGCCGCCTCTTCCGCCGGACGCCAAACGGTGTTCATCGTTGTTTGATCGAACGTTTCGGTTTTGATGATGGCAACCTCAGTCGGGCCCATCATGGACATGTATTGCAACAGCTCTAGCGTGCTGCGCTGCTTGGGCGTCGGCCGGTAATCGAGTTTCGATTTGTCCACTTTGCCGGCCAGATGCACCAGGATGCGGACTTCATTCTGCAGAGACGCAATCAGTTCTTCTTTTGTTAGGACCATGATTGAGTTTAAGCCTCCGGGCCATTTGCCGCCCGAATTTGCTGATAGACCTCGTCCGCGGACAGGCCGGCCTTCATCAAGCTACGATACTTCTCGCGCAGGCTAGGGCGGATAGCATCGTATTTGAGCCACGTCTTTACCGTTTGCTCGGTGCGCTGGACGGTTCCATCCGTGCGCTAAACCAGCATTTCTGTCTCATCGGTGCGGAAATCGCCGTCCACTTCGCCTTTCCTGCCGCGCGTTGATGTCATTCGCATCTTCGAGCAGCGCGTCAAGCTCCTGACCATATCGCGCCCGCCACTGGCGCGGATACAGGCGGGCAAACCAATGCGCGAGACCCCTCATGCCTGCCTCAGCCTTTTCAACCCGGTTCTGACGATCTGGTTCAAGCCCGAAAGTTGTTCTTCAAGATGCCGCCGGCCTTCCGCGCTGAGCGTGTACGGCTGCCGCCGGTCATCGCTTGACTTCGCCGGGCGAATCCAGCCGTGTTGTTCCAACCGCGTGATCGCGCCGTACAAAGTCCCTGGGCCAAGCCGGACGCCCGCGAAACGTTCGATGTCTTCCATCATGGCGTAGCCGTGTTTGTCGCCATCGGCCAGGCTGGCTAGCACAAGCAGAGCCGGGTCAGACATATCTATTACGTTGCACGTAGTATCGTGACGCAGAATAGCGCGGCCGTCAAGGGCTACTTCTCAATCACGGCCAGCACGCGTCCCACAGACCCGCTGGGCGCATTCACCCCCAGCAGCGCCGCTAGCGTTGGCGCGATGTCGGCCACTCGTATGTTCTCGTCGTAGCGGCCCGCTCGGATGCCGCGCCCAAAAAAGATCACGGGCACGTGAGTGTCGTAGCTGAACGGCGTACCGTGCGACGTGCCTTCCTTCGATGCCAGCCAATAGGGTTGTTGAACAATGAACAGGTCCCCGGCGCGCGCGCGATAATATCCCCGCTGCATCAGCTTTCCAATGGGATCGCCCGCCAGGTTCTCGTGCTCTAGTTGCGTGCTGGTGTACACGCGGAAAATATACGGAAGCTTTCGCACTGCCTCCGCCGCGGTATCCACGGCATCCGTCAATGCGATGTGCTTCGCGCGCAGCAGCTCGTGATCCAGGTACGGCGATAGCTCAGCGTTGCCTAGCACCCATTTGGCCGAGCCATATTTTTCGCTGAGCGCCGTTTCAATGGCGCGATAAACTTCGCCACTCGAAAATCGCCCAGCCGGCATACCGCGCTTGGTCAATTCCTCGGGTATGGGCGCCACGCCATGATCGGACGTCAACACCACGACATAGTTCCCCGCCCCGGCCTCGGCCTCGACCGCCCGCAACAACTGCCCGAGGACGCGATCTGTCTGGATGCACATATCGCGAACTTCAGGCGCATCCGGCCCCACCTGGTGCCCAAGCAAATCGTTGCTCGAAAAGCTGACCGTCAGCACATCGGTGCCCGAATGCTGTCCGAGATGCTCTTCCTTCAGCGCCTGCTCGGCAAAAGCCTCCAGCATCTCATTCCCGTAAGGGCTGCGGATCATCTCTTCGTAATACTGTTTCCCGAGCTTCGCGGGAAGTATCCGAAACGGCTGCGCTCCAGGCTCCGCATCGATCGGCATCCATTTGGCCGCGGCATGGCGATTGGCCGCGTCGCTCTTGTTGAACGCCTGCACCCAGGCCGGCAAATCGATCATGTAGTAAGTGCTGCTGACGAATTGGCCGGACTCTTGATCAAACCAATAGGCCGCATTCGCCGCATGGCCGGCAGGCAAAATCGCGGCGCGATCTTTCAGCGAAACCCCGATCACGGTGGTGTCGGAAGGGCCGGCGATCTTGATTTCGTCGCCAAGCGTGCTCCCAATCAAACGCTTGGGCGATGAACCTGGGCCGCCGTTCCCGCCCAGCAGCTTGGTCGCGTCGTCGGAGACGCTGGTCACCATTTTGCCCGTTTCACGATCGAACCATTCGTTCCCAATGATGCCGTTGATCGCCGGAATCGATCCGGTCAAGAATGCGGCGTGGCCAACGGCAGTTACGGTTGGATAGTGCGCTTGGTGTGCATCGGTGAAAAAGGCGCCCGCATCGTGTAAACGCCGCAGCCCGCCTTGATACGACGCATCGAAGCGCGTCATGTAGTCATAGCGGAACTGATCGATGATGATCGCGACCACGAGCTTGGTCTTGGGCGCAGTAGAGGGTTCGGCTGCCTGCGCGGGAATCCAAAGGAGCAGCGCGGCCAGTCCGCAAATCCAGCGGCGGAAATGATACATCATCTTTTTATGATGCCACTCCTTGGTAAGATGCCTGGTAGAATTGAGTTCGGCCCCGATGGAACGAGCTGGCAAGATCCTCGCCAAAATCAAGAACAGCGATACGATTTCACCCGAAGAGTTGGCGCGCGCCGCGTGGCTCGCCACGGTAGGCAAACGCATTGCCGCCAAGGCGTCGGCCAAAGCCCTGGTGCGCGGTTCGCTCATCGTCGAAGTGGAGGATGCAATCTGGCAGAAGCAGCTTTTTCACCTTCGCTTCGACATCCTCGCGAAACTCACCTCCGTGATTGGGAGCGGAATTGTGACCGGACTGGAATTTCGCATCGCCACGCCTCGGCGGCCGCCGCAGGCCGCGCAAAGTCACAGTGACACCGCTTCCCTCGATGAAGCCGACCGTATCGAAGACCCGGTTTTGCGCATCCTATATAAGCAGGCCCGCAAGAGGGCGACCGCGTGAAGATCACCGAGCCGGAGGTCCGCTATGTGGCCGGCCTCGCGAACCTGAAGCTGACGGATTCCGAGATCACGCGCCTTGCGAAAGACATGGACGATATCCTCACGCATATGGACGCTCTGAGCGAGCTGGACACTTCCGCGGTCGAGCCCATGGCTCAGGTGCTTTATCAAAGCGAAGAGACCGCAACACTGCGCGAAGACCAGCCGGTTCCGCCGCTCGGCAATGAAATCGCGCTTGCGAACGCGCCGCTGGCGGGCGCCGGTTACTACAAAGTGCCGAAGGTGATCGAGAGGTGAACATCGCTTCTCTCACCATTGAGCAGGTGCAAGCCGGCTTGGCTGCGCGCCAATTCAGCGCCGTCGAGTTGGCGAAATCCGCGCTCGAATTCGCCCAGGCAGAAAATCCGAAGACCAACGCCTATCTCCACTTTTGCCCCGAACGCGCGCTGGCTGCCGCCGAACGAGTGGACCAGAAGCTCGCAGCCGGTGAAAACGCCGGGCCGCTAGCCGGCGTACCGCTCGCGGTGAAAGACGTCATCGTTACCAAGGGCGTCCGCACCACCTGCGGATCGCGTCTGCTGGAACGCTACGTCCCGCCCTACGACGCGACGGCCGTGGTGCGTCTGGAACAGGCGGGCGCCGTGATTCTGGGAAAAACAAATTGCGACGAGTTCGCGATGGGATCGTCCAACGAAAACTCCGCGTTCGGGCCGGTGCGCAATCCCGTGGCGCTGGACCGTGTCCCGGGTGGTTCGAGCGGCGGATCGGCCGCGGCAGTCGCGCAAGGAACAGCGGTGGTCGCGCTGGGGTCAGATACGGGCGGGTCCGTTCGTCAACCAGCTTCGTTCTGCGGAGTAGTGGGTGTCACCCCTACATATGGACGAGTCTCGCGCTACGGCCTGGTGGCTTTCGCCAGTTCGCTCGATCACATCGGACCTTTTGGAAGGACTGTCCGTGATGCGGCTCTATTGCTCGAGACCATGGCGGGACGCGATGAGTGCGATTCTACCTCCGCCTTCGCCCCTGTGCCCAGCTACACGGCCCAACTCGATGGCACAGTCGCTGGCCTGAGGCTCGGCCTGCCGCGCGAATACTTCGAAGGGCTCGCGAGCGAATCGGGCGACCGAATTCATCAAGCTGTGGAACTCCTGAAGAACTTGGGCTGCGAAGTGCGCGAGATCAGCCTGCCCGCCACCCAGTACGCCGTGCCTTGCTACTACATAATCGCGACGGCCGAAGCCAGCTCCAATCTTGCACGCTACGATGGCGTGCGCTACACCACTCGGGCCAACAGCACGCGTGCGAACGAGGACACGCTCAGCGGTATGTACCGCGCCACGCGAGGAGAGGGTTTCGGCGCCGAATGTAAACGCCGCATCATGCTCGGCACCTATGTGCTCAGCCACGGCTATTACGACGCGTACTACTTGAAGGCGCAAAAGGTGCGCACGCTCATCGCTGAGGATTTCCACAAGGCCTTCGCCGAAGTGGATGCGATCGTCGCTCCGGTTTCACCATTCCCCGCATTCAAGATCGGCGAGAAACTTGACGATCCGATGGAGATGTACCTTTCCGATATCTACACCATTACCGGCGATCTGGCTGGTATTCCCTGCATGAGCGTGCCGTGCGGAAAAACATCCGAAGGCCTGCCGGTTGGCATGCAGATACTCGCCAAGCATTTCGATGAAGCTGGTATGTTTCGTCTTGCGGACGCTTTTGAAAAGGCCGGCGGATTCGCTGGCTCAAATTGAGAATCAAGAGGAGAAAATTATGGCATTTACCGTTCCCCCGCTGCCTTACGCGTTCGACGCGCTGGAGCCCTACATCGACAAGCAGACCATGGAGATTCATCACGACAAACACCATGCCGCTTACGTCACGAATCTGAATAAGGCGCTGGAATCCGCGCCCGATCTGCAGAGCAAGACCGTGGAGCAGTTGCTCGCGAACAACTGCGCGATCGTTCCGGAAAACATTCGCACCGCGGTCCGCAACAACGGCGGCGGCCACATCAATCACTCGATGTTTTGGCAGATCCTCGCGCCCAGCGCGGGCGGCAGCCCCACCGGCCACGTCGCGAGCGCCATCAACTCCACGTTCGGCAGCTTCGATACCTTCAAGGAAAAATTCGCAGCCGCGGCCACGACACGATTCGGCTCAGGCTGGGCCTGGCTGGCCAAGACCAGCAAAGGCCTGGAGCTGTTTTCGACGGCCAATCAAGACAGTCCGATGATGGAAGGGCACTTTCCGGTCCTTGGCCTGGACGTCTGGGAGCACGCCTACTATCTCAAGTATCAGAACCGCCGTCCTGAGTACATTGCCGCCTGGTGGAGCGTGGTGAATTGGCCGGAGATCGAGAAGCGCTTCAACTCCGCCAAGTAATCGTCGCCCTTGAATGAGCGCTCGCTATTGACCTGGCAGTGCCATCGGAGAAGTGGTCAGCTAAATTAGAACAGAGGAAGTGAGGTTTATGAGAGTCTATCTTCTTTTGTTCGCTGTGGCATGTTCAGCCAGGGCCCAGACCCCCAACGTCGTCAGGTATCACGCCACCATTAACGATGTGAAATATGTGTACGGCACCGCGGCGCCTGTCGCGCACGTGAAACCGGGAGACGTCATCGAGACCAATACCTTGGATGCATTCGGCAACGTTCTGAAGAAGCCCGGCGACACGCAGAGCCTGGTCAAGGGAGACAACCCCCTGACTGGACCTTTTTACGTGGACGGCGCGCAGCCGGGCGATACGCTGGCCGTCAAGATTCTCGATTTACAGGTGGACGGTAATCAGGGCGTGGGAGCCTTCGCGCCGGGCTTCGGGGCGTTGAACGAAACCAGCTATACGCCCATGCTTCATCCGCCGCTGCCGGAGAAGATCTGGTTCTATCCGATCGACAAGGCGAGCAACACGGCGACGTTTAATGCTCTGGACTCAAAATTCTCGGTGAAGATCCCGCTGCATCCTTTCTTTGGCTGCATCGGAGTCGCGCCGGCTGGCGGTGAAGTGCGCAGCTCAATCGTGCCCGCGGAATTCGGCGGCAATATGGACGCTCCCGAAGTCAGCGTGGGCAATACGTTGTATCTTCCAGTGAATGTACCCGGCGCGCTGCTCTATATGGGCGACGGGCACGCTGCGATGGGTGATGGCGAAGTAGCAGGCACGGCGATTGAAGTGCCGTTGCTCGCGCGAATACAGGTCAGCATCATCAAGGGGCAGAAAATTAACTGGCCGCGCTTTGAGAACAACGATTCGATCATGGCGGTGGGGGCCTATCGCCCGCTCGACGACGCGTTGCGAATCGCGTTTACCGAATTGGTCGCCTGGATTCACAAAGATTACGGACTGTCGAGTCTGGATGCGTATGAACTGCTTTCCAAGGTGGCCAAGATTCATCTGGATGAGATGGTGGACCCGAATTATGTCGTGGTGGCATCGATCGACAAGAAGTTTCTACCCGCGAAAAAGAAGTGAGGGGCCACGCCACAGGCGTCTACCCGGCGCTGCCCTAAAAATCCGCAGCCCAGTTGCGGTAACATTGCAATTCAATGGAGTGTGTATTAGAGCTTCGCGGCGTTTCGAAGCACTATCCCTCGCACCACGCCGTTAACGGCGTCTCGCTGAACCTTGCCCGCGGTGAGTTCTTCTCACTCCTTGGACCCTCCGGTTGCGGCAAGACCACCACATTGCGCCTCGTCGCCGGGTTTGAGGAGCCCACGCACGGCGAAATTCGCCTCAACGGTTCCAGCATCCAGCATCTGAAGCCCTACCAGCGCAACGTCAGCACGGTCTTTCAAAACTACGCGCTTTTTCCGCATCTCACGGTGCGCGACAACGTCGAGTTCGGCCTGCGCCGGCGCGCGGGCAATCACATTGGCGACCGCGTGCGCGACGTGATCGATCTGGTTCAACTTGCCGGCAAGGAATCGCGGCGTCCGGCCCAGCTCTCAGGCGGCGAACGTCAGCGCGTGGCTCTTGCGCGCTCCTTGGTGCTCGAACCCGATGTTCTGCTGCTTGATGAGCCGCTTTCCGCGCTCGATCCCAACCTGCGCAAACAGGTCCGCGCAGAGCTAAAAGCCATCCAGCGCCGCGTCGGCATCACATTCTTGTTCGTCACGCACGATCAGGAAGAGGCGCTTTCACTCTCGGACCGCCTCGGCGTCATGAACAAAGGGCACCTCGAACAGATCGGCACGCCGGAAGAAATTTATCTGCAACCCAGCACGCGATTCGTGGCATCGTTCCTCGGCGCCGTTAACTGGATCGGCGACGTCGGAGTGCGCCCCGAGGCCATGCGCATCGCGCGCGAACCTTCGCGCAACGGCCATCGCTCGCGTCCCGCCACCATTGTTCACTCCACGTTCCTCGGCAACTGCGTCCACGTTGACACCCGCTTGTCCGATGGCGAACCCGCTGTCGTGGAGATTTCGCGCCTCGGCGAGGCCTTCGCGCCCGGCGAGGCTGTCCACCTCTGGTGGGAACCAGCCGACGAGCTGCGCTTCGAATGAACCGTCTGCGCGCGTGGTTTCTCGCTCCAACGTGGACGGTCGTCATTACGCTGTTTCTCGCGCCGCTCGCCATCATCCTCGGTTACAGCTTCCTCACGCGCGGCGTCTACGGCGGCATCACCTCGCCCTGGACGCTGGAAAGTTACCAGCGCCTGGTCGATCCTATCTATCTCGCCATCCTGTGGCGATCGTTCTGGGTCGCCGGCGCGTCCACCGCGCTCTGTCTGCTGCTGGGCTTCCCGCTCGCGCTGTTCATCTCGCGCGCCGGCCGCCACAAAAACTTCTATCTCGGCCTGGTGATGCTTCCCTTTTGGACCAGCTTCCTGGTGCGCACCTACGCCTGGATGTTTCTGCTGCGCGACACGGGTTTGCTCAACACGTTGCTCCAGAAACTCGGCGTGATCCACTCGCCCTTGCCCCTGCTCTATAACGACGGCGCGGTGATCCTCGGGCTGGTCTACGGCTATCTGCCTTTCACGGTGTTGCCGCTCTACGCGACGCTCGAACGCTTGGACCGCACCCTACTCGAAGCCGCGGCCGATCTCGGCGCCAAACCCTGGGCCGCTCTTGCGCGCGTGACCATCCCGCTCTCCGCACCCGGTATTCGCGCGGGGGCCATCCTGGTCTTCATTCCGTGCCTCGGCGCGTATCTCACGCCCGATCTGCTCGGCGGCGGAAAGTCCGTCATGATCGGCAATCTGATCCAAAACCAGTTCACCACCGCGCGTGACTGGCCGTTCGGCTCGGCAGTATCGCTGGTCTTGATGGCCATCGTGATGGTGCTGCTGTTCGCGATCGCGCGTGGCGAAGGCGAAAGTTTACTTTGAAGCGCACGCCCGCACTCGCGATCTATGCCGTGGGCGCGTTTTTGTTCCTCCATCTGCCGCTGCTGATCCTCTCCATCTTCAGCTTCAACTCCTCGCGCTTCACCGTCTGGCAAGGCTTCTCGCTGCGCTGGTACGCCGCCGCAATCAAAGACACGCAACTGACCGAGTCCGCGGTGAACAGCCTGATCATCGCCACCGTCGCCACGCTCGTCTCCACCGTTCTGGGCACGCTCTGCGCCTACGGCCTCTGGAAGCGCACTTCGCGGCCGCTTGCAGGGTCCCTTTACCTGTCTCTGGTCACACCAGAAATCGTCACCGGCATCTCGCTGCTGGCCTTCTATCAATGGATCTTCCGCTTCCTGCGCGTCCAGCTCGGCATGCATACGGTGATCCTCGCGCACATTTCGTTTTCCATTGCCTACGTGGTCATCGTCGTCATCGCACGGCTCCGCACCGTGGACGCCACGCTCGAAGAAGCCGCCCTGGATCTCGGCGCGAATGAATGGCAGGCGTTCCGCTACGTTACTCTCCCCGCGATTCTGCCCGGCGTCGTCGCGGCTGCTCTGCTGGCCTTCACCGTGTCTTTCGACGACTACGTGATCACCAGTCTAGTAGCCGGCGTCGATTCCGAAACGCTGCCCATGGTCATCTACGCCATCGCTCGCCGAGGCGTGAATCCGGTAGTCAACGCGATCTCCGCCCTCATCGTCATCGGATTCGGATCGCTTGTGGTGATCTCAGAGAGGCTCAGGAGCGCATGAACCGCCGCTACTTCTTATTCGGCACGCTGGGGGCCGGACTAGGCGCCTGCGCCCGCGACGGCCGCCCTCGCCTCAACATCTTTAATTGGTCGGCGTACATCGCGCCCGATACCGTTCCCAAATTCGAATCCGAGTTCGGCGTGCGCGTCCGCTATGGCATATACGAAAGCAATGAAGAGATGCTGGCGCGCGTCACGGGCGGAAATTCCGGATGGGACATTGTCTTTCCCACCGGCTATATTGTGAAGCCGCTGCTCGCGAATGGGCTGGTCGCGCCCATCCATCGCGAACTGCTCCCCAACCTTTCGCAACTCGAGCCCCGATTCCAGCGGCCCGATTGGGATCCCAATCTCAATTGGTCCATCCCCTACATGGTCACCGCCGCCGGCATCGCCTACAACCGCAAGCTCGCTCCGCCGCCCAAAACGTGGGCCGACATGTGGGACCCGCGCCTGCGCGGCCGCATGACCATGCTCGACGATCCCTTCGACACCATGGGCGCGTCTCTCAAGAAGCTCGGCTTCTCGGTGAATGCCACCGATCCCGGCCAGCTCGATCGCGCTCGCGCCGAGGCCATCCGTCAGAAGCCTCTCCTGCGCGCCTATCTCAACGCCGAAGCCCGCGACCAGTTGGTCAGTGGCGATGTGTTGGCCGCGCACATGTGGAACACGACGGCGCAGCAGGCCATGGATTCTTCACCCGATGTAGGCTTCGTCTATCCGGCCGAAGGCTACGCCGTCTATCCGGATGCGTCCGTGATCCTGCGCGAGAGCAAACGTCAGGAGCTCGCGCACCAGTTCATCAATTTTCTGCTGCGCCCCGATATCGCCGCCGCCAACGCGCTCACTGCGCGCACCACTACCACCAACGCGGGCGCCCGCAAAATCCTGCCGCCCGAGTTTCGCGACAATCCCACTCTCTACCCCGCGCCGGATGTTGTCGCGCGCGGCGAATGGGCCATCACGCTGGATCCGGCGACGCAGCGCCTGCGCGATCGGCTGTGGACCGAGATCAAAGCGGCGTAACGTTACCATCGTAGTGTGCGAGTCTCCCCCAAGGCAGTCATCTTCGATTACGGCAACGTACTGTGCCAGTCCCAACCAGTCGCCGACACGCAAGCGCTGGCGAACATTCTCGAGCTGCCCGTCCCACAGTTCACCCAAGTCTATTGGCAGTTTCGCGTGGCCTACGACGAGGGGTCGCTCGACCCCGCCGGCTATTGGAAGAGCGTCGCTCGAACTGCTTCGCGCGAGCTAGCGCCAGCGCAGATCGACGCGCTGACCGAGATCGACAGCCGGAGTTGGTCTCACGCCGCGCCCGTAACACCCCAGTGGGCGCGCGACCTCCGCGCCGCCGGCATCCGAACCGCTCTTCTCTCCAACATGCCCTTTCCCGTCCGCGATTACATCCTCCGCTGCGCATGGCTCCCCGATTTCGATGTCCGCGTCTTCTCCTGCGAGACTGGCCTTTGCAAGCCCGAGCCCGAGATCTATCGAAATTGCTTGAGCCAACTCGGCGTCCAACCCTCGGAGGTCCTTTTTCTCGATGACCGTGAGCCCAACATCCGCACCGCCGAGGCCTTGGGACTGCATGCCGTACTGTTTACCGAACCGGCCTGCGCCGCCAGGGAGATCGAGCAGCGTTTTTCGCTCCCATTTGTTCTCAAGTCAAGTTAAAACAATTCTTTTCAGTTGCGTTTTGGCTGGAAATCGTGCATCATGAGCGATAAGCGTCCTACGAAAGATAAAAGCTTGGCAAGTGCGTCTACACCTGCTCTGGCACAAATGCTCTTCGCTGCCATCAATGAGCACGAAGCCGTACTAGCCCGCGTCTCGCGGCTTTTGCATGATGACGTCAGCCAGATCTTGAGCGCCGTGGGATTGCAGTTAGATGCAATGCGGATGGACTTCCGCGAGCAGACTCCCGGAGTGGACGGCCGCGCCGCTGAAATCCAGGAGCTGCTGGAGCAAGCCATCGAGCAATTGCGCGACATCAGCAACGAACTGAACCCTTCCATTGTCGAGCGGGCCGGGCTCCAGTTCGCGCTCGACCGTCTGGCAGGAACAGCCCGCGCGAACTTCTCCGGCACACTGCGCCTGCATTTTGATGCTTCGCTGCGCGTACCCACCATTTTGGCAAAGGCCTTCTACAAAGTGGCCGAGTGCGCGCTCGAAACCGCGATCGCAGCGCCAGGCTGCTCGCTGATCGACATTTATGTGAAACGCTCACAAGGTGAATACGTGCTCGAGATCACCGACAACGGAAGTGCAGACGACGTGGACCCCGATTCCGAGCCGCTCGGGCGGCTGCTGATGGACTATTATGCTTCCAAGAATCACGTGACGCTCAAGATCCAGAGGACTCCTGGCAAGGGCAGCGTCATTCGTGCTAGTTTTCCGCTGCCGGCGGCGACCATCGAGGACGGAAGTTAACGAATATGCCGTTTCAAGTGCTCCTGGTGGACGATCACAAAATCATGCGAGATGGCATTAAAGCCATCCTGCGGCACAGTGACGAGTTCGCGGTGGCGGGCGAGGCCGAGAGCGGCACCGAAGCCGTGCAGATGTGCCGCAAGAAACGGCCGGACATCATCCTGATGGACATCGGCCTGCCCGGCTTGAACGGCATCGAGACCACCACCGAAATTTTGCGGCATTGCCCCGAGGTGAAGATCATCATTCTTTCCATGTACGATGACGAGCATTCCGTCGTCAGCGCCATTCGCTCGGGCGCGCGCGCCTTCGTACTGAAGAAAGCTTCCGACAACGATCTCCTCGACGCTCTCCGCGCGGTAGCCAAGGGCGGTTCGTACCTGAGCCCGCAGGTTTCCGATCGCCTGCTGCATCGCATCCAACGCGGCGACCTTGAGTCCAAGCCGGCCTCCTCCGCGCTGGACGCTCTCTCGCCCCGCGAATTGCAGGTATTGCGGCTGGTCGCGGAAGGCAAAACGAGCAAGGAGATCGCCGTGATGCTCGACCTCGGGCTGCAAACAGTCCGCAGCTACCGCAAGACGATGATGAAGAAGCTGGGTGTGAACAACGTCGCCGGTATCACGCAGGTGGCGCTCGCGGCCGGCATCACGCACTTC
>Ga0182015_10004650_pt1 | contig 14662 bp, 5 predicted proteins | sample 712P3MmetaG_FD_120478 | JGI IMG/M metagenome (GOLD analysis project Ga0182015, IMG submission 120478) | Permafrost microbial communities from Stordalen Mire, Sweden - 712P3M metaG | ecosystem: Environmental > Terrestrial > Soil > Wetlands > Permafrost | place: Sweden: Stordalen | collected...
ACCGCGGAGATGCATGCCGCGTTGACCTCGGACGACCGTGACGCCGACTTCGCCCCCGAGGCTCTCAGCGCCCTCGATCGCCTGGCGCTCTACCACGGGGCGCGCAGTTTCACGCGACAGGTCTTCCGCGAGGTGTCGTCGCTCAAGTTGAACTCGCCCCATCTAAAAAGTGCCCTGGCGCGCGAGGACGAGATACTCACCAGGTTGCGTAGGTTCGGATCTGGCCCAGTACAGGCAAAGCGCATCCGCTGTCACGGCGACTACCACCTCGGCCAGGTGCTGTGGACCGGCAAGGACTTCGTCATCATCGACTTCGAGGGCGAGCCGACCCGCTCGCTCGGGCGGCGCAGGCTCAAGCGCCCGGCGGCGTTCGACCTTGCTGGCATGGTCCGTTCGTTGCACTATGCAGGACAGGCCGCCGAGCTACGCCTCACGCGCGAGCTCGGGCTCCCCATCGACGGGGAGGAGCTCGAAAGAGTCGAGGCCTGGGTCACCTTCTGGCACAGGTGGGTCTCCGCGATATTTCTCGAGGCCTACTTGTCCATCGCCTCCGCCGGCGGCTACCTGCCCGCCGATCGCGCCCAGGTCGCCCAGATGCTCGACTTCTTCCTCTTGGAGAAAGCCGTCTACGAGCTGAGCTACGAGGCCAACACGCGCCCGGGCTGGGTCGACATCCCGGCTCGTGGCATCCTCGACATCCTCGCGACAGGCCCATGAGGGCCACCGCGTCGGCGTTGAGCGAGCTCGCCAGCCTCTATGGGATCCAGGCGTGCTACGCCGGCGCGGACGGCTCCACGCAAATTGCCGACACCGAGGTCGTCGTGGCACTGTTGCGCTCCCTCGCCGCCCCGGTCGAGCACCCCGACGACAGCCCCGAGGCCCTCCGGGCGCGGCAGCTCGCAGACGCTCGCCGGGTCCTCGAGCCCGTCGCCGTGCAACGCAGCGGGCGTGCGAGCCAGCTCACAGTTACCCTCCCCGAGGGCGTCGACCCGCGAGAGGTCCGGCTCAGCCTCTATCTCGAGGAAGCTGACGCCGGCTACGAATGGCTCGCCCCGCGTCTCGTCCTCTTCTCGGCCAAAGAGGTGGAAGGGCGCCGTTTGGGCCTCTGCCGGCTCGATCTCAACGAGGCGAGCCGCGACCCGATCCCGCCCGGCTACCACCGCCTCGTGCTTGAGTCCTCGGAACTGAACGCGAGCGCTTTGTTGATCGCGGCCCCCGCCTGCCCCGAGTCCGGGCGCGCTTGGGGCGCCTTCATACCGCTGCACGCTCTTCGCAGCGAGACCGACTGGGGCACGGGCAGCTACAGCGATCTGGCCAGCCTGGGACGCTTCGTATCGGCCCTGGGCGCCTCGATGCTGGGCGGCTTGCCGCTCTATCCGTGCTTCCTCGACCCGCCCGCCGACCCGAGCCCGTACCGCCCGGTGAGCCGGCTCGCCTACAACGAGCTTTTCATCGACCCCACAGTGCTACCCGAACTGGCGACAAGCCCAGAGGCCCGGCACCTGCTCGAGGACCGCGGGTTCTTGGACCGCATCGCGGCCGTGCACGGCTCTTTGCTCGTCGAGTACGAGGAGGTCTCGCGACTGCGTCGCCAGGTGCTCGAGAAGTTGGCGCAGAGTCTCTTTACAGGCGCGGCGACACGCCGGCGGGCCGAGCTCGACAACTTCACCGCCTCACACCCTGAGCTCGTCGACTACGCCCGCTTTCGGGCCGGCTTGGACCGCACGCGGCGCCGCGGTGCGGACGCCGCCCAAACCGGCGGCTCCGATGCCGGGGAGGACCCCGCCTTTGGATATCACCTCTACTGCCAGTGGGCCGCCGCCACCCAGCTGTCCGCGGCCGATGCCACCGTGCGGCTCTATGCCGACTTGCCGATCGGGGTCCACCCTGAAGGCTTCGATCCCTACTCCTCACCGGACTCCTTCGTCCCGGGCGCCCGCGGCGGGGCCCCGCCCGATGCCTTTTTCAGCTCGGGACAGGACTGGGGCTTCCCGCCCCTTCATCCCGAACGCATCAGGGAGGACGGATATGGGTACCTGCGCGCGGTGTTCTCGAGGGCCTTCCGCCATGCCGGCTACATGAGGATCGACCATGTGATGGGCCTGCAGCGCCTTTACGCGATCCCGGAAGGCTTCGACGCCAAGCACGGGGCCTACGTCAGTTACAGGGCCGAGGAGCTGCACGCCCTTGTCGCTTTGGAGGCGCACCGGGCCGGGACCGTCGTGGTGGGAGAGGATCTGGGAACGGTCCCTGACGAGGTACGGCGCCGCATGGCCTCCGACAAGATGCTCCGCTCATGGGTCTTCCAGTTCGAGTCCTCGAGCACCGAACCGCTGCCGTGTCCGCAGCCCGACGTGCTCGCCTCGCTCGGAACCCACGACCTGCCCCGTTTCGGCACCTTCTTGTGGGGCGAGGACATTGCCGAGAACCAGCGCTCGGGCGAGCTTGCTCCAAAGCAGGCAGCCGCGCAGCGCGCCGCGCGGGAGTCATGGAGGCTGGCTCTCCTCGACGCCGTCGGAGCCGGCGCGCCCGAGCTCTCGCCAGCCGAGAAGACCGCGGCCGCGCTCGAGGGTGCCCTTTTGCATCTGGGTGCCAGCGCTGCCGAGCTCCTGCTCGTCGAGTTGGAGGAGCTCTGGGGAGAACGGCGCCCGCAGAACAGGCCCGGCACCGGTCCCGAAGCGGACAACTGGAGGCGACGGGCGTCGCTCTCAATGGGGGAGATACGCGCTGACCGTGAATTGTCGGGTCTGCTGTCTCGTCTCGACCACCTGCGGCGGGTGGGACCGGTTCCACAACGAGGGGGCGTCAAGTGAGCGGCGCCGCCTTGCCCCCTTCGGGCGCCACGGCCGCAGCCGCCGGCGCGGAACCGAGCTCGATCACAGCCGACGACTTGTACCTGTTCAACGAGGGGACCCACCGCAAGCTCGCCGACAAGCTCGGCGCCCACCTGCTTGCGGGCGGGGGGACATCGTTCGCCGTCTGGGCGCCGAACGCCACCGCGGTCGCGGTCATCGGGGACTTCAATTACTGGAACCGCAAGGCCGATCCTCTCGTACCTCGAGGCGTCTCAGGCATATGGGAGGGCGTGGTCGGAACCGCCAAGCCCGGCGACATCTACAAGTTCGCGATAACAACCCGCCAGGGCGCGGTGCTTGAGAAGGCCGACCCCTTCGCCCGCTGCGCAGAGCCCGCGCCGCGGACCGGCTCGGTGATCTGGGACCTCACCTACGATTGGAACGACGCCGGGTGGATGAGCTCTCGTAGCGGGCACATGGCCCTAGGCGCCCCCATGTCGGTCTACGAGGTCCACCTCGGCAGCTGGCGTCGCGATCCTTCGGATCCGAGACGCCTGCTTGGCTACACCGAGATCGCGGAGCCCCTCGTCGAACACGTGCTCCGGTGCGGCTTTACCCACGTCGAGTTCCTGCCCTTGATGGAGCACCCCTTTTACGGCTCGTGGGGGTACCTGACAACGGGCTTTTTCGCCCCCACGCGCCGCTACGGCGACCCGCAGGAGCTCATGGGGTTGATCGACCGCCTGCACCGAGCCGGCATCGGGGTGATCCTCGACTGGGTCCCCTCGCACTTTCCGGCCGACGACTTCGCCCTCGGCAAGTTCGACGGCACCCACCTGTTCGAGCACGCAGACCTCCGCCTCGGCTTCCACCCAGACTGGAAGAGCCTGATCTTCAATTACGGTCGCCACGAAGTGCGTAGCTTCTTGGCCTCCTCGGCCGAGCACTGGCTGTCGGCGTACCACGCGGATGGGCTTCGCGTCGACGCCGTCGCCTCCATGGTCTATCTCGACTACTCGCGCCGCGAGGGCGAGTGGCTGCCCAACATCTACGGTGGCCGCGAGAACCTCGAAGCCATCGAGTTCCTGCGCCAGCTCAACACCGGGATCTACGCGGATCACCCTGACGTCCAGGTCATCGCCGAGGAGTCGACGGCCTTCCCGGGGATCTCGCACCCGGTCCATCTCGGAGGGGTCGGCTTCGGAATGAAGTGGGACCTCGGCTGGATGCACGACACCCTCGTATACATGTCCCGTGACCCGATCTACCGCCGCCACCATCACGACGAGCTCACGTTCCGCTCCGTTTATGCCTTCAGCGAGAACTTCCTGCTCCCCCTGTCTCACGACGAGGTCGTCTACGGCAAGGGTTCGCTGCTCACGAAGATGCCGGGCGACGAATGGCAGCGCTTTGCGAACCTCCGCCTGCTCTACGGCTACCAGTTCGCACAGCCGGGCAAGAAGCTCTTGTTCATGGGAGCCGAGACGGCCCAGGGGCGGGAATGGGACCACGAGTCAGGCTTGGACTGGTCCCTGCTCGACAGCCCCGCCCACAAGGGCGTCCTCGACTGGGTGTCCGACCTCAACGCTCTGCAACGCCGTTTCCCGGCTCTTTACGAGCGCGACTTCGATCCTGGTGGGTTCGCCTGGACCCAGCCCAACGACGCCGGGATCAGTCTGCTCAGCTTCTTGAGGTTCGCCAAGGACGACGACGCCCTGCTCGTCGTCTGCAACTTCACGCCCGTCCCGCGCTACAACGTCCTTACCGGCGTGCCGGCGGGGGGCTACTGGCGAGAACTGCTCAACAGCGACGCGGCCGACTACGGCGGGAGCGGGGTCGGAAATCTCGGTGGTGTGGAGGCTCGCCCTGTCCCCACCCACTCGATGCCCTACACGGTCACTTTGACGGTGCCGCCGCTCGGATGTCTCTTCCTCGGACCGCAATGAGCCACCGCGTCGGCGCCCGGGCGCTCGGGGACTCGACAACCCGCTTCGTGCTCTGGGCACCAGAACACGACCGCGTCCGGCTTCACCTGCTCGAGCCCGATCGCACGCTCGAGCTCGAAGCCGGCAACGACGGCTACCACTCGGCGAGCGCCGAGTGTGCCGTGGGCACGCGCTACCGATATCTAGTCGGCGACGGCGAGGAGTACGCCGATCCCGCCTCGCGCTCGCAGCCTGAAGGCGTCCACGGGCCCTCGGAGGTCGTCGACCTCGGGGCGTATGAATGGCACGACGCCTCCTACCGGGCGCGGCCTTTGTGGGACCAGGTGATCTACGAGCTGCACATCGGGACCTTCAGCGCTCAGGGCACGTTCGATGCCGCCATCGCCGGGCTCGACGAGCTGACCGAGCTCGGCGTGGGGGCGATCGAGATCATGCCGGTGGCGCAGTTCCCGGGCAGGCGCAACTGGGGCTACGACGGGGTGTTCCCCTTTGCAGTGCAGAACTCCTACGGCGGCCACGCCGGCCTGCAGCGCCTCGTCGATGCCTGCCACGAAAAGGGCCTCGGCGTCGTGCTCGACGTCGTCTACAACCATCTCGGCCCCGAGGGGAACGTGCTTGGCATCTACGGCCCCTATTTCACGGACCGCTACGCGACCCCCTGGGGAAAGGCCGTCAATTTCGACGGGCCGGGCTCGGACGAGGTCCGGGCCTATTTCCTGCAGAACGCCTGTCAATGGTTCTGCGACTTCCACATCGATGCGCTCCGCCTCGACGCCGTTCACGAGATCATCGACCGCAACGCGACTACATTTCTCACTGAGCTGGCCCGCAGCGCTCGCGAGCTCGCCCGAGAGTCCGGCTCGCCCTGCCAACTGATCGCCGAGAGCGCCGACAACGACCCGCGCCTTGTCTGCGCCGAGGCAGCCGGAGGGACCGGTCTTGACGCGCAGTGGAACGACGATTTCCACCATGCCATGCACGCCGTCCTCACCGGCGAGGACTTTGGCTACTACCTCGACTACGGCTCGTCCGAAGACCTCGCACGGGCTATGAACAGCGGCTTTGTCTACCAAGGCGAGCACTCGAGGTTCCGCAAGCGACGGCACGGGGCGGCCTCTTTAGCGATTGCGCCGGAACGTTTCGTGATCTTCGCCCAGAATCACGACCACGTCGGAAACCGCCCGAGGGCCGACCGCCTCGTCACGATCGTCTCGCCCGAAAAAGCCCGCCTCGCGGCCGCGCTCGTGATGCTGGCACCCGGGATCCCGTTGCTTTTCATGGGCGAGGAGTACGGCGAGACGGCTCCGTTCCCCTACTTCATCGACCACGGCGACCCGGATCTCATCGAGGCGGTGCGCAAAGGCCGGGCGGCAGAGTTCTCCTCTATCGCCGAAAAGGACCAGTTGTACGACCCGGCCGCGGAGTCAACCTACGTGGCGGCGCGCATCGACCGGTCGCTTCGCCACAAGGGCGAGCACGCACGACTCTTCGAGCTCTACCGCGACCTCATCTGTCTGCGCCGCCGGAACCCGGCGCTGCGGCGTTCCCCGAGGGTCGCCGCCCGCGCCCATGCCGAGGGCGGGCTGCTGACAGCTGTCCGCACTCACCCGGAGGACACCGTCTTGAGCTTTTTCAACCTCACCGACTCCATCTCGGCCGGCACGCTCGCGACTGGCACGGCCGCGGCCGGGGACCCAAATCGCCGGCGGTGGCGCAACTTGCTCGATCCGGACGCGCCCGTGCTCGCCGAAGGCGCCCGGGTGAGCCTTGAGCCGTGGGGCTTTGCCGCCTATCACCTGGGCGTCGAAGGTGGCAACGACGCAAAGGGGGACCGGCGGTGAGGGTCTGGCCCGGCGCGCCCTTGCCCCTCGGGGCCACCTGGGACGGGGAAGGCGTCAACTTCTCCCTCTTCAGCGAGCACGCCGAGGGAGTGCAGCTGCTCCTTTTCGACGAGGAGTCCTCCGGGCGGCCCTCGACCACGATCAGCCTGAACGAGAAGACGGACAACATCTGGCACGCCTACCTGCCCGACGTCCGCCCCGGCGCCCTCTACGGCTACCGCGTCCAGGGCCCTTACGAGCCCGAACGGGGGCACCGCTTCAACCCGAACAAGCTCCTCATCGACCCCTACGCGAAGGCGGTCAGCGGCCCGATCCGCTGGAGCGACGAGCTTTACGGCTACATCGTCGGCGCGGAGGGCGACGACCTGTCCTTCGACACCCGTGACTCGGCGGGAGCCATGCCGAAAAGTGTTGTCGTGGACCCGGCCTTCACATGGCAGGACGACCGTGCCCCGAACACGCCGTGGAACAAGACGGTCATCTACGAGGCCCATGTGCGCGGCATGTCCATGAGGAACCCGGCCGTGCCCGAGCACCTGCGCGGGACATATCTCGGCATGGCGTCTGACCCCGTCGTCGACCATCTCCTCGGCCTAGGCGTGACGGCGGTCGAGCTCATGCCTGTCCACCAGTTCGTGGCCGACCGCCAGCTCATCGAGCTGGGACTGACGAACTACTGGGGCTACAACTCCATTGCGTTCCTGGCTCCTCACGTCGGATATGCCACCAGTGGGTTGGGCCAACAGGTCAGCGAGTTCAAGTCGATGGTGCGAACCTTGCACAGAGCCGGCCTCGAGGTGATCCTCGACGTCGTCTACAACCACACCGGCGAGGGCACCCAGATGGGGCCGACGCTGTCGCTGCGAGGGGTGGACAACTCGCTCTACTACAGGCTCACGCCTGAGAACCCACGCTTTTACACCGATTACACGGGCACTGGTAACAGCCTCAACATCTTGCACCTAGGGCTCGTGACCGACAGCCTGCGCTACTGGGTCACCGACATGCACGTCGACGGCTTCCGCTTCGACCTCGCCCCGGTGCTCGCCCGCGGCTACGAGGCCGGGCACCCGAGCGCCTTTTTTGAGATCATCCAGCAAGACCCTGTGCTCTCGAAGGTCAAGCTCATCGCCGAACCTTGGGACGCGAGCCCAGACGGCTATCAGCTGGGGCGTTTCCCGACCGGCTGGGCGGAGTGGAACGGAGCCTTTCGCGACTGCGTCCGGCGCTTTTGGCGGGGCGACCCAGGAATGGTGCCCGAGCTCGCCTCCCGGCTCAGCGGCTCGAGCGACATCTACGCCCAGAGCGGCCGGCGGACCTACGCCAGCATAAATTTCGTCACTTGCCATGACGGCTTCACGCTGACAGATCTTGTCTCTTACGATGAGAAGCACAACGAGGCCAACGGTGAGGACAACCGGGACGGCACCGACGCCAACTACAGCTCCAACTGGGGCGTAGAGGGCCCCACCGACGCCGTGCGCATCCAGCGCGCCCGCGACCGCATGAAGCGCAACATGCTCGCCACCTTGTTCTTCTCCCAGGGCGTGCCCATGCTGCTCGGCGGAGACGAGGTCGGCCGCAGCCAGCAGGGCAACAACAACGCCTACTGCCAGAACAACGAGACGAGCTGGGTCGACTGGGAGATCGGCGAGACCGGCTGGGAGATGTACAGCTTCGTGCGAGACCTCATCACCGTCATGCAGTCGAACCCGGTCCTGCGCCGCCGTGCCTTTTTCACGGGGAAGCCACCGGCAGGGATGCGCACGAGGGACGTCACCTGGATCCGGCCGGACGGAGCCGAGATGACCGATGAGGACTGGACCGGGGCCGAAAAGCGCAGCATCGGGATGCTCATGCTGGGCCAGGCCGCCGACGAGGTCGACATGCGGGGCCGCTCGGCCTCGGGGGACACCTTGCTCCTGCTGCTGAACGCCGGGTGGCGCTCCCGGTCTTACACCCTGCCCAGGACCGAGCTGCCGGGCCGGTGGGAGGAGGTTCTCAACACAGCCCAGCCAGGCCCGTGGTCCCGCCTGGTGCGCAACGACGTCGTCAACTTGACTTCGCACTCGTGCCTTTTGCTACGACACAACGAACGACTCTAGGAATGACCCCGGCCTCACTCGGATCGACCGCATGCAACTGACCGGCATCGGCTTCAGCGGCGCACGGGCGCAGGTCGGCTACCTGTACGAGCTCGGGGTCGAGACTCTCTACGTCTCGCCGATCTTGGCCGCGGCCCCGGGCAGCACGCATGGCTACGACGTCATCGACCCCGACAGACTGGACCCGGCACTCGGGACGCGCGCCGAGCTCGAGGCCCTCTTGGCCGAGCTCGACGTTTACAGCATGCGCCTTGTCATCGACATCGTTCCCAACCACTTGGCCGCACACCCCGCCAACAGATGGTGGTGGGAGGTGCTGCGCGACGGACAACAAGCCGTTCATGCGGCCATTTTCGACATCGACTGGCAAAGCCATGGCGGGCGGGTACTCGTGCCCACCTTGAGCCGCCCGCTCGCCGAGGTGATCGAGAGGGGCCGCCTCGCCGACGACGAGGCCGGCGCGGTGCTGGAGATGGACCGCCAACGCTTCCCGCTTCACGGGCGGACGCCAACCGCGGCCGGAGTCGCGACAGCCATCGCCGACCAGCACTACCGCCCCTCTTACTGGCGCCTTGGCCGAAAGGAGGGCAATTACCGCCGCTTTTTCGACATCGACGGGCTAATCGGGGTGAGGGTGGAGGACCCGGCGGTCTTCGAGGAGACCCACCGCTTGCTCATCGAGCTCTGTGGCGACGAGCGCGTGGCAGGCGTGCGAGTGGACCACATCGACGGCCTCGCGGACCCGGCCGGGTACGCCTCGCGCCTGGCCGGAGCATTCGCCTCCCGGGCAACAAGAGCCATCGTGCTCGTCGAGAAGATCCTCGCTAGAGACGAGACGGTCCCGGCCGATTGGCCCGTCGACGGCACGACTGGCTATGAATTCGCCGACATAGCCGGTGGGCTGTTCGTGAGCGAGCAGGGCGCCAAGTCCCTGTTTCGCCTCGGGGCAGATCTCACCGGTGACCGGCATGGTTTTGCCGAGCTCTCCTGCCAGGCAAAGCGCGAAGTGCTCGCCGAGTCCTTCACCGCACCGCTCCAGCGCCTCGCCCGGCTCGCCATGGCCGCGATCGAGTTCGACGAGCCGGGCCAGGACCTGAGCCTCGCGGACCTCTGCCGAGCCCTTGAGGAGATGACTGTCGGTCTCGAGGTGTACCGCACCTATCTCGATGACAAGCCTGCACGGCCATCAGATCGCGCCCGACTGAAGCTCGCCGGTGCCTCAGGCGAGCTCGGCCCGGAGGTGACCAGGGCGATGAGCTTTTTGAAAAAGGGCCTCCTCGACACGGCGCGACCGGCGTCCGTTTGGCTCGAGGTGGCTCAGCGCTGGCAACAGCTGACCGGGGCCGTGATGGCAAAGGGGCTCGAGGACACGGCCGCGTACCGCTACAGCGGGCTGTTGTCCCACGCCGAGGTGGGGAGCCATCCCGACCACCCGAGCGCCGGGGTCGACGAGCTCGAGCACCTCGCCCGTTCCCACCGCCGGCGCAGCTCGTCGCTCAATGCCACCTCCACGCATGATTCCAAGCGGAACGAGGATGCCCGGGCCCGGCTTTACGTGCTCTCCGAAGCAGCCGACGAATGGGCGGAGCTCGTGACCGTGTGGCACCGCCGCTACTCGCGAGCCGAGGACACCGCGCCCGACAGTCACGACGAGCTCATGGCCTACGAGACGCTCGCCTGCCTCTGGCCCCTCGACGGGTCCGCGCTGGCCGCATGCGACCGCGGGCGGGCCGAGGCCTACGCCATCAAGGCTGCCCGGGAGGCCAAGCGGCGCACAGGGTGGTTGGACCCAGACGCGCGCTACGAGGCCGCCGTCGCCTCCTTTGTCCACAGCCTGGCACAAGAGCCCCGATTCGCCAGAGAACTAGGGCACTTCATGGCTCGCGTCGGCCCGGCGGCAGCCACCAATTCCCTCGCCCTGGTCTTGCTCAAGGCCGTCGTGCCCGGCGTCCCCGACTTCTACCAGGGCACCGAGCTGTTCGAGCCCACGCTTACGGACCCGGACAACCGGCGGCTGGTCGACTACGCGTCCCGGAGGGATCTTCTTGGCAGTCTGCTGCCACTGGACGCTCCGGCGCGCGAGAAGGCGGCAGCGGCCAAGCAGCTCGTCTCCCAGTGGACCGACGGGCGCATCAAACTGTTCACCATCCGGGGGCTCTTGCACTTTCGGCGGGCCGACCCCCATTTGTTCGACAAGGGCACCTTCCAGGTGCTCGCTGTCGAGGGCGCGAACCGGGACCACGTCGTCGCTCTCGCTCGTCGCCACGCTGGCCGCTTCGTCGTGGCCCTCGTGCCCCGTCTCGTCCTCGGTGTCGCCGGGCCGGCTCGCTTTCCTATCGGCCGGCGCGTCTGGGGCGAAACGGAGGTGGTGCTGCCCGGCGACATGTCCCCGAACCTGACAGAGGTGCTGACGGGCCGGAGCCTAAAGGGCACCCGGGGCCGGCTCAAGCTCGCCGACGCGCTCGGGATCCTACCGGTGTCGCTGCTCTCCTCGGGTCATTCGCGACATGAGGGCTGACGCGTTCTTTGAGCAGCGGCGAGCGCGCTAATGAACAGGTTGTCCACCTCCTGTGACTTACTGACACGTCCTAGTCATGTCATTGCCGCGGCAGGTTGGAACGAGCTTCTGGCGATGTTTGAACGGAACCGGAATGGGAAGTTCTAGGTTTGCAAGTTCTAGGTTTCGAAGGTTCTCGGTCTGTCAGTGGACGCCGAAGGGTGATCAGGCGGCCGATGTTCGCTTGCCCGCGAGCTCGAAGGTCTCCCACATCGAGGCATAACGCCCCTGCAAGGCGAGCAAGTCGCCGTGGGAGCCCAGCTCTACGATGCGCCCCAGGTGGAGGACGGCAATGCGGTCCGCGGCCTGCGCAGTCTGGAGGCGGTGCGCGATGACCACGGTCGTGCGACCATGGGCGACGCGCTGCATGGCCGCTGTGACCCTGGCCTCGGTGGCGAGGTCGAGGTTCGAGGTGGCCTCGTCCAAGAGCAAGATGGCCGGGTCGACGAGCTCGGCCCGGGCGAGAGCTATGAGTTGGCGCTGGCCCGCAGAAAGTGACCGTCCCCGCTCCGACAGCACGTGGTCGTAACCACCGGGCAGGCCAACGATGAGCTCGTGGGCGCCGACGGAGGTCGCCGCCGCCCGCACGGCGGCGTCGTCGGCCTCGGGGCGTCCGTAGGCGATGTTGTCGCGGATCGTGCCGGTGAACAAGAAGGCCTCCTGCGGCACGTAGCCGAGCTGGCACCGGTACCCGTGGAGCTCGAGCGAGCGTAGATCGAGGCCGTCGGCCGTCACCCGTCCCTGGTCCGGGTCGTAAAAGCGCGCCAGGAGCTTCAACACCGTCGACTTGCCCGCCCCCGTCTCGCCGACGAGCGCGAGTGTCTCGCCCGGGAGGACCTCGAGGTCGACTCCTTTCAATGCCTGCGGGGGCGGGCGCAGGCTGGCGTCCTCGCTCACGACGAGCTTCGGGTCGGCGGGGCCGCTTCGCGTCGGGCGGGCGCCCTTTGCTCGCGCCCGCGTGGATGGCGACGGGTAGGCGAAGAACACGTTCTCGAGCCGGAGGGCCCCGCTCAGTCGCCCTGGCTCGAGCGCCTCGGGAGCCTCGGGGGTGAGCGGGTCGAGCGCCATGAGCTCGGCGATCCGCCCCACAGAGACCCGCGTCTGCTGCCAGGAGTCGAACACCTGGGAGAGCTGCTGGATCGGTGAGAAGAACAGGTCGATGTAGAGAACGAACGCGATGAGCGCGCCGGTGCTGAGATGGCCGTGGGCGATCAGGCTCGCCCCCACGCCGAGCACGAGGGCGTCGGCCACGTCGCCGAGGAAGGCCACGAAGGGGAAGTACGTTGCGACGAGGCGCTGGGCCCCGACCCGCGCCTCGAGGTACTGCTCGCCGAGATGGCGAAAGCGACGGCTGGCGAGGTCTTCGTGAACGAAGGCCTGCGACTCGCGGACACCCGCCAGGCTCTCTTGGAAGTCCGCGTTGACGACCGCGATCCGCTCCCGGGCGAGGTCGTAGGTGCGCGCCGCCTTGCGCCGGAACACAACTGTCGCGAACGCGAGCGGTACGACCACGCTCAAGGTCACGAGGGCAAGCCGCCCGTTCAAGAAGAAGAGGGCGACCCCGACACCGACGAAGGTGCACATGGAGACGAGTGCCGAGAGGAGCCCGTTTTCTATCAGCGACTCGAACTGATCCACGTCCGTGGTCATCCGGGTCATGATCCGGCCCGCCATCTCGCGCTCGTAGTAGTCGAGGGAGAGGCGCTGCAGCTGCGCCCAGATACGGATGCGCAGCGACATCATTATCCGCTGGGCGGTGCGGCCGGTGACGAACGTCGACCCGATCTCGTCGATCAGGTCCGCGAGCGTGATTACGAGGTATATGGCCGAGGCAACGAGCACGATGGCTTTCGAGCCCGTGGCGACGCCTTTGTCGATGCCCTCTTTGACGAGCACCGGCCCGGCAAGCGACGCGAGAGCGTCCAAAGTGACGAGCACGAGGCCGAGGCCCAGCGGTCCCCGGTACTCTCCGAGGAGCCGGCGGAGGCTGAAATGGCGCTGATGGCGCGTCTCTGTCTCGACATCGATGCGTGGGAAGTCGCGCACCGGCCTCAAGGCGGCGACTCGGGCCAACAGCTCCGGAGTGGGCGCGAGGTTGAGGCGCCACCCGCCGCCGGTTCGCAGTCCCGGCCCCATGCTGGAGGCGACGGCTCCCTGGTAGGCGGGGGCCGGAGCCGCCTTGGCTGAGGTGACCGCCACGAGCGGGTCGATCGTGGCGAGGACCTCGATACGGTCCCCCACCGCCTTGGCCTCGTCGTCTTCCAGCCCGGACAGCAGCGAACGGTAAAGCGCTGACCGCTTCGTCAGCTCCTCATGGGTGCCGAGGTCGGCCACTCGGCCCCCGTCCATGACCGCGATGCGATCCGCCAGGTGCAAGGTGGAACGGCGGTGGGCCACGAGCAGTGTCGTGCGCCCCTTCATGACCTCGCGCAGCGAGGTGTGGATCCGCTCTTCTACCCTGGCGTCGACCGCGCTCGTGGCGTCGTCGAGGATCAAGATGCGCGGGTCGGACAGGATCGCCCGGGCGAGCGCGACGCGTTGGCGCTGGCCGCCTGACAAGGTCAGGCCCCGCTCCCCGACGACGGTGTCGTAGCCCCTCGGCAGCGCCTCGATGAACTCGTGCGCCTCGGCCGCCTGCGCGGCGGCCTCTATTTGCTCGGAGGTGGCGCCCGGTTTCCCGTAGGCGATGTTCGCCCTGACCGTGTCGGAGAAGAGGAAGCACTCCTCGAACACGACGCCGATCTGGCGGCGCAACGAGGAAAGCGTGACGTCGCGCACGTCTTGGTCGTCTATGCGCACTGAGCCTGAGCCGGCATCGTAAAAGCGCGGCACCATGTTCGCCAGCGTTGACTTCCCGCTCCCGCTCGGCCCGACGAGGGCGAGCGTCTCTCCTGGCGCGATCTTGAGGCTGAGCTTGTGCAGGACCAAAGGCCCGTCGTCGTAGGAAAAGCTGACCTCGTCAAAGACGATCTCGCCCACGACGGGTCTGAGCTCGGCCGTACCGGGAAGATCGACGATCGCGGGGGCCATGTCGAGAAGCTGGAAGATGCGCTCCACCCCGGCCCGGGCCTGCTGGCCGATGGTCAATATCCCGGCCAGCATGCGGGCCGGGGCCACGAGCTGGGTCAGGTAGGTGGAAAAGGCGAGAAATGTGCCGAGCGAGATCTCGTGGCGGATCGCCAGGTAGCCGCCGAGCCCGAGCACGGCGACCTGGCCGAGGCTCGGGACGGCTTCCAGCAGGGGCTGATAGCGCGACGAGAGCCGTACCGCGCGCATCTGGGAGCCGTAAAGCGTCGTCGCCGCGGACACGACGCGGTCGAGCTCGCGGTCTTCCTGGGCGTAGGCCTTCACGACGCGGACGCCGTTGACGTCCTCGTCGACGATCTGGGCGACGTCGCCCTCTTTTTGCTGGCCGTCC
>Ga0182015_10004651_pt1 | contig 14659 bp, 10 predicted proteins | sample 712P3MmetaG_FD_120478 | JGI IMG/M metagenome (GOLD analysis project Ga0182015, IMG submission 120478) | Permafrost microbial communities from Stordalen Mire, Sweden - 712P3M metaG | ecosystem: Environmental > Terrestrial > Soil > Wetlands > Permafrost | place: Sweden: Stordalen | collected...
ACGGCCGGCAACTTCGTCCCCGAGCAGCACACCGACTTCATCTTCTCGGTCGCGGGCGAGGAACTCGGCTTCGCCGGCGCGGCCGTGATCATCGCGCTGCTCGCCATCGTGGTGCTGCGCGCGCTGCGGATCGCCGCCCAGGCGGACGACCAGTTCGGCATGCTCGTCGCGGCCGGGATCGCGATCTGGTTCGCCGTGCAGTCGTTCGTGAACATCGGCATGACGATCGGGATCATGCCGGTCACCGGGCTGCCGCTGCCGTTCGTCTCCTACGGCGGGTCCGCCATGTTCGCCGACATGATCGCGATCGGCCTGCTGCAGGCGATCCGCCGCCACCCGTCGCTGTTCAGCTGACCCGCAGGCCGCCCGGACGCCGGCTTGCGCCGCATCGGTACGCTGAGGCAATGGCCGCCGACTCCGTCTACCCCCAGCTGGAACGGCTGCTCCCGCTCGTGCGCAAGCCGGTCCAGTACATCGGCGGCGAGCTGAACTCCGTCGTCAAGGACTGGGACGCCGCCGAGGTCCGGTGGGCGCTGATGTACCCGGACGCCTACGAGGTGGGCCTGCCGAACCAGGGCATCCAGATTCTCTACGAGGTGCTCAACGGCTGCGAGGGCGTGCTCGCCGAGCGCACCTACAGCGTCTGGCAGGACCTTGAGGCGCTGATGCGCGAGCATCACGTGCCCCAGTTCACCGTCGACGCGCACCGGCCGGTGGGCGCGTTCGACGTGCTCGGGGTGAGCTTCGCGACCGAGCTCGGCTACACCAACCTGCTGACGGCGCTGGATCTGGCCGGCATCCCGCTGGCCGCGGCCGACCGCGGGGCCGGCCACCCGCTGGTGCTGGCCGGCGGGCACGCCGCGTTCAATCCCGAGCCGATCGCCGAGTTCATCGACGGGGCCGTGCTCGGCGACGGCGAGCAGGCCGTGCTGACCATCACCGAGCTGATCAGGAGCTGGAAGCGGGCCGGCCGGCCGGACGGCCGGGACGGCCTGCTGCACAGCCTGGCCACCGCGGGCGGCGTCTACGTGCCGCGCTTCTACGATGTCGACTACCTGCCGGACGGGGCCATCGGCCGGGTAACCCCGAACCGGCCCGGCGTGCCCCGCGCGGTCGCCAAGCACACCGTGATGGACCTCGACTCCTGGCCGTACCCGAGCAAGCCGCTGGTGCCGATCGCGGAGACGGTGCACGAGCGGTTCAGCGTGGAGATCTTCCGCGGCTGCACCAGGGGCTGCCGGTTCTGCCAGGCCGGGATGATCACCCGCCCGGTCCGCGAGCGCTCTATCACGACCATCGGCGAGATGGTGAGCAAGGGCCTGGCGGAGAGCGGGTTCGGTGAGGTCGGGCTGCTGTCGCTTTCCAGCGCCGACCACAGCGAGATTAACGAGCTAGCGACCGGACTGGCGGACCAGTACGACGGCACGAATACCGGGCTCTCGCTGCCCTCCACCCGGGTGGACGCCTTCAACATCACGCTGGCCAACGAGCTGAGCAGGAACGGCCGCCGGTCCGGGCTCACCTTCGCCCCCGAAGGCGGCACGGACCGGATCCGCCGGGTCATCAACAAGATGGTCACCGAGGAAGACCTGATCGAGACCGTCACCACCGCGTACGCGAACGGCTGGCGGCAGGTGAAGCTCTACTTCATGTGCGGCCTGCCGACCGAGACCGACGAGGACGTGCTGGCCATCGCCCGGGTCGCGCAGCGGGTCATCAAGGCGGGCCGGGCGGCCAGCGGGCGGCATGACATCCGCTGCACGGTGTCCATCGGCGGCTTCGTGCCCAAGCCGCACACCCCCTTCCAGTGGGCCGCGCAGTGCGATCACGAGACGGTCGATGCCCGGCTCCGCGCGCTCGCCCGGCTGCTGCGCGCCGACCGCTCCTACGGCAAGGCGATCGGCTTCCGCTACCACGACGGCAGGCCGTCGGTCATCGAGGGACTGCTGTCCCGCGGCGACCGGCGGGTGTCGAAGGTCATCCGGGCCGCCTGGCAGGACGGCGCCCGGTTCGAGGGCTGGAGCGAGCACTTCTCCTACGACCGCTGGGAGCGCTGCGCCGCCGAGGCGCTGGCCGGCGACGGCGTCGACCTGGCCTGGTACACCACCAGGGAGCGCGGCTACGCCGAGGTGCTGCCCTGGGATCACCTCGATGCGGGGCTGGACCGGGACTGGCTCTGGCAGGACTGGCTGGCCGCCATCGACCCGGCCGGGGCGGCCGAGGTGGACGACTGCCGGTGGACGCCCTGCTTCGAGTGCGGCGTCTGCCCGGCGATGGGCACCGAGATCCAGGCCGGCCCGACCGGGGCGAAGCTGCTGCCGCTGACGGTGGCCGCCGGCCGCGCTATGGCGCGGCCGGGAGAAACCCCGGCGGCGCTGCCGGCAGCTGCCCCGGTGGCTGCCGGCGGTAGCAGCGGGAGTCTGCCCGCGGGCCCCGTTCTTCATGCTGGTGCTGTTCTTCCTGCTGGCACCGGGCGCGGGGCGTAGATGGGCCGCGCCGTGCCGGGCGGCCCGCCGCCGGCGCCTGTCGCCCAGCGACTTGTCGTCCGGTACGCTAAAAGAGGCAGGATGCGTTTCGCGAGTCACAGGGATATCGCGCGTGCCGTGGAGCGGGGAGTGCGAAGGGCCGGATTGCCCATCGCGTATTCGGCGGGCTTTTCTCCGCACCCGAGGATTTCTTACGCGGGGGGAGCGCAGACGGGAACCGCGAGCGAGGCTGAGTACCTAGAACTCGGCCTCACCGGACCGTGCGCAGCCTCCGATGTGCGGGATCGGCTCGACGCTGCCCTGCCGAGCGGAATTGATGTGATTGAGGTTCTTGAGATGACCGGCGGCCCGGCCGCCGGACAGCTGGATGCCCTGGGGCTGGAGGCATCCGACTGGGAGGTTGTGCTTCCCGGCGTGACACCCGCTGACGCGGCCCGGGCGGTCGAGGTCTTCCTCGCCGCCGGTACCGCGGAGGTGGAGCGCCTCACCGGGAAGGGAATCCGGCGGATGGATGCCCGCGCCGCCGTGATCAAGCTTGAGGTAGACCGGCGTGCCGTTAATGAGCGGGACGCCGCATGTGCCATACTTCGAATGGTTGTTCGGCACATGACGCCTGCCGTCCGGCCCGATGACATCCTGACCGCGCTCCGCCAGCTGGCGGGCCTCGCGCCATCGTCGCCGCCCCTGGTGACGCGGCTGGCGCAAGGACCGCTCGGTACCAAGGCTGCTACCACGCCGGCGCCCGGCCCGACCGGGGCTGCGGGTACCGCAGTGCCCGCCGGGACCACGGCGCAGGCATCTCAGCCGACCGGGCAGAGCTTGGGACAGGGACAGACAACGCGCCTGGGAGCGGGGTCCGCCGTCATGGCGGACGCAGCACCAGCGAGCGCGTACGACCAGCTCCTGCGCGGCGCGGAGGGCCCGGAAACGGACCTACGCGCCCGGGAGCCTGACGGGAGAATGCCCGGATGCTCGAAATCGAGCCACAGGATAGAGAAGATGACCGTGACCGGCCAGGATCGGCCGCTGATGTAGCGGGAGCCGCAGCGGGTGATGCAGCGGCCGCTGGCGGCACGGGCCGCGGCGGCCGCGGCCGGGGCCGCGGCGGCGATGACGACGGCGGCGGCAACAGGGGGCTGCTACGCCGCGCCCGCCGCGCCGTGACCAGGCCGGCCAGCCAGCCCGCAGCCCCGTCGGCCGCACAGCCCCCGGCTGAGCCGGCCCGGCAGGCGCCGGCCGCCACCGCGGCCGCGCAGGCACGGCCCCCGGTGGCGGTGCCGCACGGGGCCGGACCGCACGTAGCGCCCCCGGCTGCCCAGCCGCAGGCGACGATGGCGCCGGTGGCGATGCCGCCTGCCGCCGCGCCGCCGGCCGGCACACGCGCGGCCCGCGGGCCCGGCGCCGTGCCCGCGCCGGAGTTCACCCCCACTGCGGCGCCGACCGCGCCGGTGTCCGGATTCCTGCCGCCGCTGGTTATCTTCCAGCCGCCGGAGATCGGCCAGGGCGCCGCCGGCCAGGCCGCGTCCGGGCGCAGCGGCAGCGGCAGCGGCAAGCGGCCGGCCGGCGCACCGGACCCGGTGCAGGCATCCGCTCCCGAGGGCGCGGCTGAGCAGGCCGGGTCAGCGGACCACGACAGCGATGACGGCGGGACCGGGTCAGGCAAGCGCCGCCGCCGCGGTGGCCGCAGCCACGGCAAGGGCCGCGGCGCAGCGGGCGAGGACGGCGACGACGGCGCGGAGCAGGCGGCCGCGGGCCCGGACGACGGCGAAGGCCACGGCGCCCAGGCCGGCAACGGCAGGCGCCGGCCCGCGGCGGCTGATGCCGCCGAGGACGACGCCGACGAGAACGACGAGGACGGCGACGCCGGCACCGCGCCCGCCCGGCGCAGGCGCCGCAGGCGGCGCAGCGGATCCTCCGGCGAGGCCGACTCCCAGGCACCAGACGACCCGCCGAACACGGTCGTGCACGTCCGCACCGCGCGCACCGCGGCGTCCGACGAGCCGTCCAACGACGTGAAGGGCGTCCGCGGCTCCACCCGGCTGGAGGCCAAGCGGCAGCGCCGGCGCGAGGGCCGCGAGTCCGGCCGGCGGCGTCCGCCGATCATCACCGAGTCCGAGTTCCTGGCCCGCCGCGAGGCCGTGGACCGGCTCATGGTCGTCCGGCAGCATGGCGAGCGGACCCAGATCGCCGTGCTCGAGGACGGCGTGCTCGTCGAGCATTACGTGGACAAGGCCAGCCACCAGTCCTATGTCGGGAACGTCTATCTCGGCAAGGTGCAGAACGTGCTGCCCTCCATGGAGGCCGCGTTCGTCGATATCGGCAAGGGCCGCAACGCGGTTCTCTACGCCGGCGAGGTCAACTTCGATGCCAGCGGGCTCGAAGGCGACTCCAAGCGGATCGAGTCGGCGCTCAAGTCTGGCCAGTCGATTCTCGTGCAGGCCACCAAGGACCCGATCGGCCACAAGGGCGCCCGGCTCACCAGCCAGGTCAGCCTGCCCGGCCGCTACCTCGTCTACGTGCCCGGCGGCGGCATGACCGGGATCAGCCGCAAGCTGCCCGACACCGAGCGCGCCCGGCTCAAGCAGATCCTGAAGAAGATCATGCCGGAGAACGCCGGGGTGATCGTCCGGACGGCCGCCGAGGGTGCCGCCGAGGAGGAACTGGCGCAGGATGTCGCCCGGCTGTCCGCGCAGTGGGAGGCGATCGAGCAGAAGGCGAAGACCGCCACCGCTCCCGAGCTGCTCTACAGCGAGCCCGACCTGACGATCAGGGTGGTCAGGGACATCTTCAACGAGGACTTCGCCAGCCTGGTCATCTCCAGTGACGGCGACTGGGACACGGTGGAGGACTACGTCCGCTATGTCGCACCGCACCTCTCCGACCGGCTGAGCCGGTGGGAGGACAGCCAGGACGTCTTCGCCGCGTACCGGATCGACGAGCAGATCGCCAAGGCACTGGACCGCAAGGTCTGGCTGCCCAGCGGCGGCTCGCTAGTAATCGATGCCACCGAGGCGATGACCGTGATCGACGTGAACACGGGCAAGTTCACCGGCCACGGCGGCAACCTGGAGCAGACGGTCACCCGCAACAACCTGGAGGCCGCCGAGGAGATCGTCCGGCAGCTCCGGGTGCGGGACGTGGGCGGCATCATCGTCATCGACTTCATCGACATGGTGCTGGAGAGCAACCGCGACCTGGTGCTCAGGCGGCTGCTCGAATGCCTCGCGCGGGACCGGACCAAGCATCAGGTGGCCGAGGTCACCTCGCTCGGCCTGGTGCAGATGACGCGCAAGCGGGTCGGGTCCGGCCTGCTGGAGGCGTTCTCGGTGCCGTGCGAGCACTGCAACGGGCGCGGCGTGCTGGTGTCGCTGGAACCGGTGGATCACACTCCGGCCAGCCCGCGCGGCGCTTCGTCCGGCGACGGTGACCGGCAGTCGGGCGGCGATGGCCAGGGCAGGAACGGCGGCCGCCGCAACGGCCGCGGTTCCGGCCGCGGCCGCAAGGGCGAGCAGCCCGCGACAGCGGACCCGGCGGGCAAGGCGGCAGCCGGGGAGCCAGCGAGCGTGGCGCATCCCTCGGACGTCGCCGCCGCGATGCGTGCCGCTGACGCCGCGCCTGCCACTGGCGCCGGGCATGTGCCTGATGCCGGGCAGCCGGCTGATGCCGTGCCTGCGGCTGGTGCCGCGGACGGCACCGAGGCGGTTCATGCGCCTGCGGCCGGTGCTGATGCCGGACCTGCGGCTGAGACCGCGCGCCCGGCCCAGAAGCCCGTTGCGTCCGTGGTCACCGTAGGCCCGGTCATGATCGGCGGCGTGGCTACCGGCGCTGGCTCCGGCAGCACTGGCTCCGGCAGCACCAAGTCATCCGGCCGCGCTGGCTCCGGCAGTAGGTCATCTGGTAACACTGGCTCCGGCAGCACGTCATCCGGCCGCGCTGGCTCCGGCAGCACCAAGTCATCCGGTAGCACGGCGGCCGATGAGGCCGGGCCGGCGGATGATCAGCCAGCGGAGGCAAAGCGCCCGGCCGCCCGCCGCCGTCGCCGGCCGGCCACGACGGCGCACGCCGCCGACTCAGCCGCGGAGAACGACGCGGAGGCGAACGCCGGGCAGTCCGGCGACCGGGAGGCCAGGGAGGCGCCGGCAGCGGCGATCTGAGGGTGCGCCAAGTCTGGTAGCCTTTGGGGTCGGCGCACAGGATAGATCCAGCGGCGGTCCTGCCGGTGGTTGTGCCGTGTGCAAGATGGCAGCCCGCTCGCATCGATGTCGAGCTCATTCCGCGAATCTCGCGGCGGGCACGCATAAGGGAGAGAGTTCACGGTGTACGCGATCGTGCGCTGCGGCGGCAGGCAGGAGAAGGCGTCCGTAGATGATGTCCTGACCGTTGACAAGCTCAGCGGCGAGGTCGGGTCCAGCCTGACGCTGTCCGCCGTGCTCGTCGTCGACGGCAGCAACGTCATCAGCGACCCGGCGGTGCTCGGCGGATATCAGATCACCGCGGAGATCCTCGGCCCCGTCAGCGGACCAAAGATCAACATGATCCACTACAAGAACAAGACCGGCTACCGGCGCCGGCTTGGTCACCGGCAGAAGTACACGCAGGTGAAAATCACCAAGATCAGTGCCGGGAAGGCTACCGCCAGCTCAAGGAAGAAGGGCTGAGATGGCACACAAGAAGGGCGCCTCGTCCAGCCGGAACGGCCGCGATTCGAGCGCTCAGCGGCTCGGCGTGAAGCGGTTCGGCGGGCAGCTCGTCGGCGCGGGCGAGATCATCGTGCGCCAGCACGGCACCCACTTCCATCCCGGCCCTGGCGTCGGGCGCGGCGGGGATGACACCCTGTTCGCCCTCGTCACCGGGAAGGTCGAGTTCGGCACCCGGCGGGGGCGGCGCGCTATCAGCGTGATCCCGGTCGCGGCCGAGGCGGTTGCCGCGGAGCAGGCCGGATAGACCCGCAGTAGCAGTTCACCAGGCGTTGCCTTGAGGGCGGACCGGGTTCCCGGCCCGCCCTCGGCGCGTCTGGCGGCCGCCGCCGCAGCGGCGCGGTAGCACGACCGTTCCGGGACGGCAGCACAACCGTTCCGGGACGGCAGCACGAACGTTCCGGACGGCGGCGCAAGAGGGAGCAGAGGAGGTGCGGCAGTGGCTGAGTTCGCTGATCAGGCTGAGGTAAGGGTGCAGGCGGGTGATGGCGGCCACGGCTGCGCCTCGATCCACCGGGAAAAGTTCAAGCCACTCGGCGGCCCGGACGGGGGCAACGGCGGCCGCGGCGGCAATGTGATCATCGAGGTCGATCCCAGCTCGGCGACGCTGCTGGATTTCCACCGCCGGCCACTCCGGCGGGCGGGCAGCGGCAAGCCCGGCGCAGGTTCGCACCGCAGCGGCGCCGAAGGCGAGGATCTCGTGCTGCGGGTCCCGGACGGCACCGTGGTCAAGACCCAGGACGGGGCCACGCTCGCCGACCTGATCGGCGCGGGCACCAGGTTCATCGCCGCCCAGGGCGGCCACGGCGGTCTCGGGAATGCGGCGCTCGCATCGGCCCGGCGCAAGGCCCCCGGTTTCGCGCTCCGCGGCGAGCCCGGCGTCGCGCAGACCCTGGTGCTCGAGCTCAAGACGGTGGCGGACGCGGGCCTGGTCGGCTTCCCGAACGCGGGCAAGTCCTCGCTGATCGCCGTGCTGTCGGCGGCCCGGCCGAAGATCGCGAACTACCCGTTCACCACCCTGATCCCGCACCTGGGCGTGGCCGAGGCAGGGGAGACCCAGTTCGTGGTCGCTGACGTGCCAGGGCTCATCCCCGGCGCGAGTCACGGCAAGGGCCTGGGACTCGACTTCCTCCGGCATGTGGAGCGCTGCACGGTCCTGGTGCACGTACTCGACTGCGCCATCGAGGAGCCGGGCCGCGATCCGCTCACCGACCTGGACGTGATCGAGCAGGAACTAGCCGCCTACGAGGCCGCGACCGGCGCCGACCTGCGCGACCGGCCGAGGATCGTCGCGCTCAACAAGATCGACGTGCCGGCCGCCCGGGAGCGCGCGAACCAGGTGGCGCCGGTGCTGGCCGCCCGCGGCCTGACCGCCCTTGCAGTATCGGCGGCGACCAAGGAAGGCCTGCGCGAGCTGGCATTCGCGCTCGCCGGAGTGATCTCCGCGGCCCGCGCGGCGGCGCCGAGGGCCGAGCCGACCCGGCTGGTCCTCCGCCCCGAGCCCGTCGCCGGGCCGGTGTTCGAGCTGGTCAGGACCGGCCCGAACAGCTTCAGCATCCGGGGTGAGAAGACCCGGCGGTGGGTGCAGCAGACCGACTTCAGCAACGACGAGGCCGTTGGCTACCTGGCCGACCGGCTCGCCAAGCTCGGGATCGAGAACGCGCTCGCCGAGGCAGGCGCCGTGCCCGGCGCCGAGGTGCTGATCGGCGAGGAAACCAACGCGGTGGTGTTCGACTGGGACCCGGACCTGCCCACCGGGGCCGGCTTCGGCCCGCGCGGAACCGACCGCCGCCTCTCCAGCTGACCCGCCTACCAGGTAGCCGGGGCAGCCCGAAGTGCTGCAGGCGCTGGTGTCGTAGAAGCAGGTGAGGGCGGCGATCTGGTCGCCGTGGAGGGTGAGCACAGGCAGCCCGGCGGCGCGCGACCGGGGCGTGCTGGTCATCAGGGTAGCGGCCGGACGCGGGCTGGTGTTCGCGCGCCTGGGCACGGGGTGCCGGGCGGCGCCGTTCGTGAATCGTGACTGGATTATGCGCCTTGCGTGCTGGTTAGCCGGGAATATCACAGGCACGTAGGCCCAGGGTTTCGGGCGGGTATGAGGGCAAGGAGATCCAGTGTCCAGAAGACGGAGGCTCGTCAGCCTCGCCGCCGCGACGGCGACAATCGCAAGCATGATGATCGTGAGCTTGAGCGGCTCAGCCGGGGCCGCGCCCCGCGGGGGTTACTTACGGCTGGCTGGCAGCGTCGCGCCGTTCACCAGCCACGGCCGGGTGACCGGCGCGGTGGCCGGCTCGGCGCAGCTGACCATCCAGGTCTGGCTGCGGCCGGGCCAGCTGGCCGCGGCGCAGGAGTACGCGGCGGCGGTGAGCACGCCGGGCAGCAAGCTGTTCCACCATTACCTGAGCCCGGGCGCCTACACCGCGCGGTTCGGGGCCAGCCCGGCCGCGGCCGGCGCGGTGGGGTCATGGCTGCGCCGCCAGGGGTTCACCAGCGTTCAGGCCGACGCGGAGCGCAACTATGTGCGGGCCACCGGGTCGGTCGCGGCGATCGATGCGGCGTTCAAGACCCGGCTGGAGAACTACCAGTCATCGGCAGGGGTGAACGCCGGGCCGTACCAGTTGCACGCCAACGACCGGCCGGTGGCCATCCCCAGATCGCTGGCCCAGTACGTCATCGGGCTGACCGGCCTGGACAACGCCGCACCCCGCCTCCCGCTGATGCGACAGCCCGCGGGGCGGGGCGTGACCGCGGGACAGCCCACGGCCCACTGCTCGCAGTATTACGGGCAGCATCACATCTCCGGACTGCCCCAGCAGTTCGGGCGGACATCGTTCCCGACCCAGATCTGCGGCTACCAGCCTGCCCAGATGCGGGGCGCCTACGGGGCCAGCATGCGTAACGACGGGCACGGGCAGACGGTCTCGGTGGTCGAGCTGGGCCTGACCCCGGACATGTTCCTGACCTTGCAGGACTACGCGAAGGCCGGTGACTTCCTGGCGCCGTCCCCGCGCCGCTATGCCGAGCTGTCGCTGGGCAAGAACACCTGCGGCGACCCGTTCAACATCGAAGAGCAGCTAGACGTCGAGACCTCCTACGACATGGCCCCCGGCGCGAACCAGCTGGTGGTCGGCGGCGATAGCTGCAACAACGGCGACTTCGGCAACCAGGGGCTGTTCGACGCCGACATCGTGACCATCGACGGCACCCCCGGCAACCACCATCACCCGCTGGCCAACATCAGCTCCAACTCCTGGGGCCCCGGCAACGACTCCCAGCCGGCGATCCTGACCAACATCATGCATGCCTACCTGGTGCGCGCGGCCGTGCAGGGCGTCGGCATGTACTTCGCATCCGGCGACTCGTCCGGAGTCGAGACCCCGGATGACCCGTTCGCCATCCTGGTCGGCGGCACCTCACTGGGGATCGGCAAGAATAACCAGCGCCTGTTCGAGGCCGGCTGGTCAAGCGGCTTTTCCGGGCTCAGGCACGGCAAGTGGAGCCCGGCGGTGGAAAGTGGCGCCACCAGCGGCGGTCCCAGCCTGATCTGGGCACAGCCGGGATACCAGCACGGCGTGGTGCCGAAGGCGCTGGCCACGGCGCCCGGTAACCGCCCTGGCCTGGTCCGGTCCGAACCTGACCTCGCCGCCGACGCGGACCTGTTCACCGGGTTCGCCACCGGGATAATGACGTTCCCGAAGAACAAGCCGCCGAAGTTCGTCGAGCTGACGGTCGGCGGGACCAGCATGGCCTCGCCGCTGGTAGCCGGCATCATCGCCGACGCCCAGCAAGGGCAGCACACGGCGTTCGGGTTCACCGATCCGGTGCTCTACCAGCTGAACGGGACGCCCGCACTGCACGACATACTGCCGTCGACTTCCCGCACCCCCGGGCTGTTCCGCGGCGAGGTGTGCAACGTCGCCTTCTGCGGCCGCCCGTCGCTGATTACCTTCGACGACCAGAACCCCACCATGGCCGGCTACACCGGTCAGGTCACCCTCAAGGGCTACGACAACATGACCGGCATCGGCACGCCGCGCGGCCAGGCGTTCATCAGCGCCTTGCGCAGGCTGGAGGGCTAAGAATCGCTGCGCAGTCCGCGCCGATCCGGCGCGGACTGCGCAGCCGGCCCGCTAGCACCACGCCAGAACCCGACCCGCTACTTGACCGGCGCCCTAGGCGTCATTAGCGCGAAGGATCCGCGTCACGGGTGGCGCCGAATCCTTCGGGATCATGGCCGGCGGGTCGCCGCTACGCCGGCTCGGGCGGTGCCGAGAGCAGCCGCTGGACCTCGGCGTAGGCGACCGCGCCGGCCGCCGCTGCCGGTGCCTCGCGCGCTTCCGCGGCTACCCGGAGCGCCGTGCCGAGGGCTGCCCGGTAGAGCGCTGACCCGGTGCTGACCCGGGCAACGCCCGCGGCCGCCAGGTCCGCCAGCGGGGTACCCGGCTGCCAGAGCACGTTCAGCGGGATGCCCGCCCGGGCCGCGACGGCGGCGGTATCGGCGTGGCCGGTGAGCCCGGGGACGAACACCCCGTGCGCGCCCGCGTCCCGGAACGCCGCCACCCTGCGCAGGGTCTCGCCGAGCCGTTCCGCCGGTGCCGGCGTCTTCAGCCAGTACGTATCGGTGCGCGCGTTCACGAACAGGCCGGGGACTGCCGCCACGACAGCGGCGATCACCGCGACGTGCTGACTGACCGGACGGAGCGCGCCGCCCGGCAGCCCGTCTTCCAGGTTGAGGCCGGCCACGCCGGCGTCCGCCAGCTCGGCCGCCAGCGCGGCGACGGCCGCCGGATCGTCGGAATACCCGCCCTCAAAGTCGACCGTGACCGGCACCCGCAGCCGCCGGGCCAGCCTGCAGCCGAGGTCAAGAGCGGCGTCGCGGCCCGCCCCGCCAGCATCGGGCAGGCCAGCGGCCGCATTCACGCCGAGGCTGGTGGTGGCGACCGCGGCGAAGCCGGCTTCCTGCAGGAGCAGCGCGGAGGCCACGTCCCACGCGTTCGGCAGGACGAAGGGCCGCTGGCCGTGATGCAGGGCAGCGAATTCCTGAAGCTTTGTCATGATCGCTCCAACAGTACCGAGACGGGAATCCGGAGGTTGGGCCTCGGCTCGTAGCTGACCGGCTGCCCGGGTACCGGGCGCCAGCCGCCGTCGAGTATCGCGCCGACGACCCCACGGGCCAGCGCGGTGGCGGCCAGCCTGGCCGGGCAGGCATGCGGCCCGCCGCCGAAGGTGGCCGGCGGCCAGGGATCACCCCGGTCCGCGGTGGCCAGCAGTACCCATACCAGGGCACCGGCCGGGATGATTACGCCGCCGATCGTGACCGGCCTGGCGGCCACCCGGCGAGTGCATTGCACGGGCGGGTCGCCGCGCTCCGCCAGCCCGACCAGGTCAGTCGCCGAAGCCTGCGGATGCCCCGCGGCGGCGCACAGCGCCAGCCCGATCAGCCCGGCGGTCGCGTCATGAGCCTGGAACAGGATGCTCACCGCCGCGACAGCCCGCTCCTCTCCGTCCGGAGTCGCCATCTCAGCCAGCAGCGCCGTTGCAGCGGCGTCGCCCTCGGCGGCGTCGCCGTCGTTGGCGGGCGTGTCACCGCTGGCCAGCCCGGCCGCGGAGCGGGGTGCGAGCACAGCGCAGAGCTGGCCGGTCAGGTCTGCCACTGAGCTGGCCGCGCGTGGCACAACGTCGGCCGCCCGTGGCACAACGTCGGCCGCCCCTGGTACAACGTCGGCCGTCTCCGCCGCGGCGCCGATCGTTTCCGGTGCGGTGCCGAGTGATGCCGCTAGCACGGCGCACGGGACCTGCCGGGCCAGCTCCATGGCGTCCCACCGTCCCCGGCGGCCGGCCAGCCCGGCGGACGTCATCGACCAGGCGTCCCGCTCGAGGCGGGCCGGGTCAGGCAGCAGCGACTGGACCAGCTCGCGACGGCGCTGGTGGGCTGGCCCGTCGGTGAACCTGGCCATCTGCGCCTGCAGCCGCCGCGCTGCCCCCGGCGGCTGGCTGGCCGTCCCGACGGTGAGCGCCGCCGAGGACAGCGCGGCGGCGACGTCATCGGGCCTGGCCACCACCCATCCCTCGGCGTTCTCGTGCACGGGCTGATAGCGGAGCGGCGCGTAGCGGCTGATGTCCGCGGTACTCGCCGCGAGCCGGGCGAGGGAAGGCTTGGTCCGTAGTCGCGTTTTCATGCAGCCAACGTAGGCGCCAACGCTTCGGTGCGTGCCGAACCATCATCGGCCTACAGTAGGCAGGTGAACGGATCCCGCATTGCCGAAGTCGGCGCCCTGGTCGGCGACCCGACCAGGGCACAGCTGCTGACCCTGCTGCTGGACGGCCGGGCGAGCACCGTCGGCGAACTCGCCCGTGCCAGCCACGTCGCGCTGTCCACGGCCAGCGAGCACCTGGGCCGGCTGCTCGACGCCGGGCTCGTCGAAGTGCAGGCGCAGGGGCGGCACCGTTTCTACCGGCTGGCCGGCCCGGAGGTGGCCGGGCTGCTGGAGGCGATGCAGGCGCTGCCTGTCCCAGTACCAGCCAGTGCACCGGGCATCTCGGCAGGCCGGAGGGCTGGCCACCAAGCGGCTGCCGGGAGCGATGCGCTGCAGGCGGCCAGCCGCACGCCGTCCGAGCTCCGGTTCGCCCGCACCTGCTACGACCACCTCGCGGGCAGCCTTGCCGTCGCGCTGCACGACTTGCTGATCACGGATCACGACGGCACGCCCGAGCTGGCACCGGCGGCGCCGGCCGCGCTTGCCCTGCTGGGCGTCAGCGACATCCGGCCGGCCGGCGGCCGGCGGCCGCGCCTGCGCAACTGCCTGGACTGGTCCGAGCGCCGGCCGCACCTGGCCGGCGCGACCGGCGCGGCGCTGCTCACCTGCCTGCTGGACGCCGGCTGGCTGGCCCGCCGCCGCACGCCGCGGGCAGTCCGGCTGACCAGGGCAGGCCAGCAGGCGCTCGCTGCCGCGTTCGGGCCGCATCCCTGCTGGGCGCCTGCGGCCGGCCAGCACGGACTTCGCAGCTAACCCAGCACGGACTTCGCAGCTAACCCAGCACCGCAGGTCAGCCGGAGCTGACCAGCACCGCGGACCCGGCGCAGCCGGCCGCGCAGCGCAGGCACGGTTCTTAGCGCGGCGGCGGGACTATCTCGGCCGGGAACCCGGTCCAGCGCAGCGCCGGCGGCAGATGGCCGATGTCGTTATAGCTGACCAGCGAGGCAGGCATCCCGGTGCGATAGAGGATCACGGTGATGCCGCCGTTGCACTGGTTCAGGCCCATCCACCGCCAGTCCGGCGCATCGAGGGCGTGCCGGACGAACCAGCCGATCAGGAAATTGTGCGTGACGATCAGCTCGCTGTCGTCCTGCCCGGCGGGCCGGGCGTAGCGCTCGATGGCGGCGCTGGCCAGTTCCGCGCCCTCGGACCGATCCTCCGGGGTGTAGCTGCTGAGGAGACCGGTGTAGGGCGGCGGTAGTTCCGGCTGGCCGGAAACCGG
>Ga0182015_10004653_pt1 | contig 14656 bp, 14 predicted proteins | sample 712P3MmetaG_FD_120478 | JGI IMG/M metagenome (GOLD analysis project Ga0182015, IMG submission 120478) | Permafrost microbial communities from Stordalen Mire, Sweden - 712P3M metaG | ecosystem: Environmental > Terrestrial > Soil > Wetlands > Permafrost | place: Sweden: Stordalen | collected...
ACTGGGGCCAGGCAATTCGTAGTGCAGGAGGCATTCGAAATGACGTTATGCTTCGCGGCATCATATTTCTCATGGTTCACACCAAGGACGACCGTGATGTCCTCATTCTTGGCGGGAGCGGAGATGATCACCTTCTTGACAGAACCGCGCAGGTGCTTCTTGGCGTCGTTCGCGTCAGTAAAGTGGCCGGTCGACTCGATCACGACTTGCGCGCCCACCGATTCCCAGTTCAGGGCAGCGGGATCTTTTTCCTTGAAAACCTTTATGACCTTTCCATCCACCGTAATGCTGTCCGCGCCGGCGCTGATCGTATTCGGCAGATTGCCGAGAATGGAATCGTACTTCAGCAGGTGCGCCAACGTCTTCGGATCGGTGAGGTCGTTGACCGCCACAAATTCCAGGTTTGGATCGTTGAGCGAGGTGCGTAAAACGTTACGGCCAATGCGGCCGAAGCCGTTGATGCCAACTTTGATTGCCATGGTTTCTCCATTTCTATGAATGCCCTTACAGAATCTTTTGGGTTTCTATACGACAGATGATGTTAGCAGGACGCAGAACCGGCGTAAATGAGCGCCGGAGCAGATAGAGCAGATGGAGCAGATGTCAGCGAGGACAATTCCCATCACGGAACCCTGTGCGCTCGACCCTTGCCGGGGATGCTATGTAAAGGTTAGTTCGATGTAAGTATCGGTGCGATGCCAGATCCATGGCAAGCGTGCTGCCCAATACTTTTGATTAATCGTTCGGCGAGCCTGGGAGTGTTCTGCCGGGGGCAGAATTCGCGCCGACGCCAAGAATTCCGCGCCGGTCACTTTTCCTCGTATGGTGCTGGGAGCGACACTTACGCTCGGATTGTTTCGGATGCGCTTTGCTTTTCCCAGGTCGCTGCGCGTCATCACGTACAGCTTGTTGGCTCCTTCTCCAAACCACACCGGAGTTGCAACCGCGAGGCCGTTCTTGCGGAATGTCGTCAGAGAAATGTATTTCTGGCCGCGGATCGAAGGCGGAATCGTGTCAGACATGATATCCATTGTAAGCGTCGTTGAGATGGCCGGTCGCGCAGCCGTTCCTCCGCTATCGGGCATGGTCCGCCGGATGCCGGCAGATTGATCCCGCACTCTCTTCTGTGTTAAAAGCCTTGCATGCGCAAATGGATGCGCGACCGCTTGCAGCGTCGCAAAAAGACACCCGCAGCACCATCCGAGCAGCCCACTCCTGCTCCTCTCCAGCCGGCATATTTCGACGCAGAACATGCGCCCGCCACGGAATCTGGAGCTGAGACTAATGAGTCGGGAGTTTCTTCTACGCCCGCTTCTGTTCCCCAGGATCGAGAGGTTCATCAACCCCCTCGCAGCGCGCGTTCGAGTTCCGAAGAGCCCTCAGTAGACGCTCAGCCTGGGACATTGCATTCGAGCTCCCGCGGCTCACCTTCGGCAGGCCGCAGCCGCAGGCGTCGCGGAGGTCGCGGACGAGGAGGTCGCGGGCGCGAGCAGGCGGTAGCACAAGCTTTTGCTTCCGTTGCCGGGAAGGGCTCCATCCCCGCGCTGCCGGTCGGAGCAGCAGACGAACCAGCGGAACAGGAGATGCCAGAGGCAGAAGCACAAATCGGCCAAACGGTTGAGCCCGTCGTGGCGGCTGCGGCCGCGCCGAAGCCTCCCGCACTTGGAACGGTGCCCCATCGTCCGCCAAAAGGTGTGGTCGTGTTGGCGATCGGTTTGCCAGGTTCCGGAAAGAGTTCGTGGTTCAAACGCCACAGCGTGGTACCGCTCTCGAGCGATATGGTGCGGTCATTGTTGTTCGACGACGTCCGCGAACAGCGTTTTCAGGACCTCGTCTTTTCCAACCTTCGCTCTATGCTCAAGGCGCGCCTCATCGCCAAGCGCCCTATGAACTATGTGGATGCAACCAATCTAACGCCGCAGGAGCGTCAGCACTGGATCAAGCTCGCCAAGGATTATCAGTACGAAGTCCACGCGATTTTTTTTGACTTACCTCTCGAGGTGTGCGTCGAGCGCCACCAGCGCCGCGACCGGGTTGTTCCCGAAGACGTGATGCGCAGGATGGCTGCAAAGCTCAAGCCCCCCGCCTTCGAAGAGGGTTTCGCCAAGATCACGGTGGTACGCGTAAAGAAGAAAGAATCCGAAGCCCGCTAACCAATATTCTGACGGAAGACTTCCTAGCCTTTCAGGTGCGGAAGCATCTCTTTAAACGCCGGAGACGCGGAGGAGCGCATCAACTCATAAATCATCATTTCGGTTGAGGAAATGACGGCGCCCGCCGCCCGCATCCGCTCCAGTCCAATCTTCCAATTCCATTCCGTGCGCGAGCTTACCGCATCGGAAGCGACGTGCACGATGTAGCCATCGCGCAGAGCTGCCAGCGCCGTCTGCGTTACGCAGATGTGGCTTTCCATCCCGCATAGCAGTAATGTGTTGCGATTGCCTGGCAGTCGTTTGAGCAAAGTGCAGAAAACGTCGCTGCCGAAACAGGAGAACAGATTCTTGTCGATCGCCTCGGTTTCCGGCAGCAGGGAAGCAATCTCCGAAACGGTTCCGCCCAGCCCTTTTGCGTATTGCGTGCTCATGAGGGTAGGAATTCTTAGAATTCCGGCGGCGCGGATCAGAAGCTTCGCGTTGCGAACCAGTTGCTCCTTCTGGAAAATCGGAGGCAACAGCTTTTCCTGAATATCCACCACGAGGAGAGCGCAGCGGTCCACCTCCAGTGAACGGCGAGCTACTTCGGTGAAGTCGTCGGCAGGTGCGGCGATGTTCTCAAAGGCGCTTGACATCGATATCCTCCCCCCAAGCAAGTCTTATGCAATTCTAAACCTGGGGATCAGAGGTCCACTCACAGTCTTGATTTTGTTGACCGCGCTCCGGCTGAAACCATAGAATCAGAGAGGGCTGATGCTAAACCAGCTCTGATTACTGCCCCCTCGTTCAACGGCTAGGACACCTGCCTCTGGAGCAGGCTATCGGGGTTCGAATCCCTGGGGGGCAGCCAAAGTCTCCTTCATTCCAGCGGCCAGCATTTGCCGCCGCTATCTCACGGGCGCGTTCAGAGCCGCCATCAACTCCACGAAATTCGCCGCATGCACGGCTCGCTCTACAGCTTCTTTATCACTGAATAGTTCGCTGGCATCCCCCAACAAATCGTGTTGCGACTGATTATCTCCCGTCAGAATCATGATAATCAGTCGCGCCGGTTTGCCATCGCGGGCATCGAAATCGATTCCCGCCGATTTGGCGGCGATGACCAATGGATTCGTTAACCCGTTCACCCGGGCATAGGGCACCGCGAGCCCATTTTCCCAGCCGCTGGGGACGATCCGCTCCCTCTCCGACACCAGACGAAACAGCCTCTCCGGCGCATTGCTCGCAACTTCCGCCGCCACGTCGCACATTTCACGCAATGCTCCCAGCCGGGTGGTTGCCACCAGGTTGGGCAAGAACAGTTTGGGGATGAGAGTGTCCTTCAACGTCAGCGATCGTCGGCGCTGAACCAGGAAGTGAATCGCCGGCGCGGACACCAGCGAAGTGAGGAGGGCCATCACGACCAGCGCGACGAACATTGATTCGCGGATCAATCCTGCCTGCAGCGCCAGAATTCCAAGAATGATTTCCATCGCTCCGCGCGCGTTCATCGCCAGGCCTACGACCAGCGACGAAGTTCGGTCCATGCCGCCTAGCCGTGCGCCCCATCCCGCGCCCAGAAGTTTTCCTAGGCAGGCTACTCCAACCACCGTGGCCGTGAGGTGCCAGTCAAACTTCGAGACAAAATCAGTTCGCAATCCGATGCTGGCAAAAAAGAATGGAGCGAAAACATTGGTCACAATCTGGTGGATATGCTCCGATGTGCGCTTGCGCAAATGTCCCGACTCTCCAATCGCAATACCAATCACGAAGGCGCCAAACACGGCATGGATTCCCGCGTATTCGGTGAATGCGGCTCCCGCCAGCGTGAGCGTGAAGATGAACCCCAAAACGCCTCCCGGCCACGTGGTATGCGCTTGCAGGAATGGCAAAATCTTGTCGAAGAGCCAGCGCCCCAGGCTGAGCGTGAGCCCCACAAACAGCACCACGAGTACGACGGTATGCTTAACGCCATCCAGCACGCTCCCCCCAGCCGGAGGATGGAGCATTCCTAACACCATGGAGAACAGAATCCATCCCACGAGATCATCAAACATTGCCGAGGAGATGATCACCGTTCCAACATCGGTTCGTAGGAGGTTCAGGTCCATCAGAATTCTTGCGATTACCGGCAGGGCCGAGATGGCCAGGGCCGTGCCTACAAACAACGCGAAGATCAAAGGGTTGGCGCCCTCTTCAGCACCCAGAGAGTGCGGGGAAATGGTGGCCGCCACGAACCCGGCGCCCAAAGGGAACGCCACACCGAAAAGACTCACCAGCAAGGCGCTCTTGCCTTGCCGGAAGATACTTCGCAGATCGATTTCCAGCCCCGCAGTCAGCAGAAAGAAAACCACCCCCAGCGTGGTGACGGTGTCGAGCACAATCGGCATTGGCCCGGTGGTGGGGAACAAAGTCTCATACAGCTGGGGCCGGAACCGTCCGAGCACTGTAGGTCCCAAGACTATGCCTACAGAAATCTCACCCAGGATGGAAGGCTGCCCGATTTTTTGCATTAGTTCCGCAGCCAGCTTGGCGCAGCCGAGCAGCACGGCCAGCGCCGTGAACATCGTCATCACATCATGTGGATTCAGATGCGGCATGGACTAAACTCTACAAAATCGTTGACAGGATAACTGCTCCATATTCTTCCGCAAGGCCCCGTAAGGACAGTGCTGCTGGTTACGGCGAGCACCGTCTATTCTCAGGTCACGTTGGAGCACAGGGGGCAGACGTCGTTCTGATTGAGGTGTCGCATCTGCTAAGACGCTCGTCCGCACCTACTGCCCTTAGGGAGCCAACCCTGCCCATCGTCAAGCGATCACCCGATGGTGAGGCCGACTGCTAGAAGCTAAAAATAAAGTGGTTGGTTGAAAGGCGCAAACTTGAGGCAAAAAGCATGTTGACGCCGAAAGTGAACCTCCCTTCAGCAGATCAGAGGCGCATGAAGCAACGTTTTGAAGGCTCGTTGAACGCTTTGAACGGCGGCGCGATTCCTATTTCCCAGCAACCGATATTTCGTCCGAAGCAGCGTCGCGTGGATGCGCTTGCAAGAGTGTCATCGAAAGAAGCAATCGCCGCCGCCGCCAGTTCACTGGCAGCCCTATGGCGGATCTCCGTGCCGAAACGCCCGCAGAAGAGCCCGTAGACCGAGATAGGATAGTCGAGCGGGTGCGCTTTCACACCCCGCTCCTTCCACCCTCGCGCAGCGATAACTACGCCCCGGGTGGAGCAAGCTCTTGAACACCGGGCGTATCTCCGCCAAGCCAGTCTGGATGTTTGGCCGTAGCGTCGAAGTGGATGTGCGGACCTTTATGACCGGTGAAGCCGATGAACCGGATCTTGCCCGCTTTCTTGGCGTCGATTGCAGCTTCCATCGCTTCTCCTTCCGCGAATACGCGATCGGGATCGTCGAAGCGATCATTTCATGATGCTGTCCGAGATCGATGTGATCCGTCTGCAAACGCTCCCATGACGTCTCGATCTGCTGCTGCGCCAATTGTCTTGTGCGTCCGTCGATCTTCGTCATCAAAAAGACCTTGGAGCGGTATCCGTCTTTCAACGCCTTGCCCATCAGCACCTCACTTCGGCCTCCGTTGTAGTCCCAGCTGTTGTCCCTGCACGTAATGCCGCGGTCGATGGCCGTGCACACTAGGCGGACGCTCTCATCTTCCGAGAGTCCCTGTTGCGCAATGTGGAATCCGCCTAGTCCGATCGCCGAAACGCGCTCGCCGGTGCGTCCCAGCCTGCGATAAAGCATGTCACCCTTTCGAGTGCCTGCAGAGGAAGTAAGCGGAATGTTCTTCATGGAATCGTTCTCCTGAGTTGACATCGGTCGCTCTTGCGCCAAGGCTGAGGGCAGCGGGATGGCAGCGCCGTATATTGCCGCGGTCTTTAGAAAATCTCTGCGTTGCATGAGAGTTTTTGCCGAGTCTGAATTCTGTCCTGATCTTGTCAGCTTTGAGATGACCGGCTCAACCTGCGTTGCCGTGAATTCTTTAACAGCTCGAACATTCGTGGCTCGGTGAGGTAATAGAAAGCTGCTTTCCCGACAACCCGGCAAGGCGATTCACTGTCTAAGAGCGAGGAGGCGGAAACCATGGCTGCGAAGAAAAAAGGCTCGGGCTCGCGAAGGAAGTCAGGTGGTCGCAAATACGGAAAGGTTGCGGGCAAAAGTGTGAAGAGCGCCCTGCATCGCGAGAAAAAAGGTACGTTGAAGTCTGGCCGTGGCGGCAAGGGGGGCACAGTAAAGAGCCGCAAACAGGCGATTGCCATTGGGTTGAGTGAAGCGCGGAGGAAAGGTGCCAAAGTTCCCAGGAAGAAGAAGGCCGCATAGAAAGTGCATGCCAACGAGGAACGCGGGCGATTCGATTATCGCTTCGCGTTCTTCCGGGCTTGCTTCATTCCCGCGCCTAGTCCTCTCTCAATCATCCTTTGAAAGCCCTCGCGGTCCAGTGCTGTTGTCACCGCTGCCGCAATTCCTCCGGGCGTTGCTGCTTCATGAAGTAATCGATGCAGAGAGAGTCGACCTTCCCGCCAGGCCAGAATCCCGTCTGCCAGTGCGTGAGCGGCTGCCGCGCGCGCACTCCTGCGGTCAAGCCCGATAGCTTCGGCTGCGGCAATCATCGCTGCCAGCGCGTGATAACCGTGGCTACTGGAGTAGGTGACGGTGAAAGCGTCGAAACGGCTCTCGGGAATTTCGAGAATGGCGCCCACGAGTGAAAATAGCTTTCGAATGTTTCTGCGCTGGGCTGCGGACACCTCACGGCCAAAGGTCAGTGCCGTCAGACCCTTGCGACTTCGGCATACCGGACTTGGCATGGCCCGCGCCCATCTCACCGCCGGATCAAGGTTCGCACGCAATTGAGGGAGGGGCACTCCCGCGGCGAGACTCACCGCAAGCATCGGGAGATGATTGCGGAGCCTTCCGATTTCCTGAAGCAAGGAACGGACCGAATCCGGCCGCACCGCGATGATCAAAATGCGTGCTGCTTCGACTGCTCGATGCAAATCGGGTTCCACGATTACGCCGTACTGCCGCTGGAGTTGCCGCAGCTTATTCGGATTCCGGTCATGCACCACGATGGGTCTGTCATACTGCGCGAGCTGCAGTCCCGCGAGCAGCGCGCTGGTGATCCGCCCACCCCCCAGAAAAACCGTGGCCTTCACGCCAATACCGAGCAGGCCTGATCAGCAGCGTCGAGGAGCAACTCGATATCCGCATGGGTGTGCGCCGTCGAGATAATCCAGTGCAGGCCGTTGGAAGGTGTCATGTAAATTCCGAGATCGAGCAGTTGGTGGACGAATTTCGAATATCGCTTCGCGTCCACGTAGGTGCAGTAGTCGCGATAGTCATGTATTGCAACGCGCTCGGTGAAGTAAATCTGGAACATCGGCCCAAAGCCTTGCACGATCGCCCTCACGCCACGTCGTTGAAACACTTGGCGCAATCCAGTGATAGCGGCGTTTCCCGTCCCATACAGCTTGCGGTAAGTATCCTCGGCGGCGAGCATATCCAGATTGGCGGCGACTACCTTCATCGTCAACCGATGACCGTTGAACGTTCCGTAGTGCAGCACCATGTTGTCGCTCCAGCGCATGCGCTCGAGGATCGATCGGGGTCCGGCCACTGCGCCCACCGGAAATCCCGCGCCCAGCGCCTTGCCGAAGGTGCTGAGGTCGGGCTCGACCCGGTAGTATTCCTGACAGCCTCCGGGAGCGTAGCGAAAACCGGTAACCACTTCATCAAGAATCAGGAGAGCGCCGCAGTCGTGGGTCAGTTCGCGCATTCGCTGCAAGTATCCGTCGCCGGGAAGTATGCAGCCCAGGTTGGCCATGATGGGTTCGGTGATCACTGCGGCTAGCTCTTTTCCGTGCAGGCGAATCACATGCTCGAGGGAGTTCACATCGTTCCACGGCGCCAGCACCACATCAACAAAAGTTGAAGGTGGTATGCCTGCAGAGTCTGGAATGCGCGCCGGATTCTCTACCGAACCGAGTTGTTCGGGAGGATGGCTGTGCGCGTTCAGGAGGAAGGGATCGTACCAACCGTGATAGTGTCCTTCGAACTTCAGGAATTTTCGGCGGCCGGTGTGAGCGCGGGCAAGACGCAACGCCAACATCGTGGCCTCGCTCCCGGTGTTTGTGAAGCGCACCACTTCGGCCGATGGAACCATGCGGCGAAAACGCTCCGCCGCTTCGATTTCTGCCGAAGTAGCGGCCGCGAAGTGCGAACCGCCTGCCATTGCATCCGTAACCGTTTCTATCAACGTGGGGTGCGCATGTCCCTGGATCAAGGCACCGAACGACATCATAAAGTCGACGTATTCATTACCGTCGGCATCCCACACGCGGGACCTGTGGCCGCGTTCCAGAATAATCGGCGCGGGGGAATAAACTGCGGCGCCGCGCGACGGCGAGTTCACGCCTTCCACCAGCGATTGCTGTGCCCGTTCGAACCACTCCTGCGAGTGGCTACGGTTTCGCGTCCGTATTGCTTGCGTCATGCGATTATTTTTTAACCAGAGCCCGCCAGGCCTCCGCCATCCACCACCAACGAGATGCCGGTCACGAATGAGGACGCGTTGCTGGCCAAATACAGCGCTGCCTGAGCGATTTCTTCCGGCGTTCCGACCCGGCCCAGCGGACGATTCGCCGCGTCTGACAGAAATTGATCCTCCGCTCTACCCAGCTGCCGCGCCTCGCCGTGCAACATGGCGGTATCGGTATCACCAGGGCAGATGCAATTCACTCGAATCTTCTGTCCGCCATGGTCGATCGCCATGGCTTTGGTGAGCAGCACCACCGCGCCTTTCGACGCACAGTAAGCCGCCGCTCGCGCGCCACCCACCAGTCCCCAGCCGGACGCAGTATTGATAATCGATCCGCCGCCGGCTTTTGCCATGGTCGGAACCACTTCACGGGACATAAGGAAAACCGATTTTACATTGACCGCCATAACCTCGTCCCAACCTTGTTCGGTCGTCTCGGTCACCGAGGCTCGCCGGATGATACCTGCATTGTTGAACAACACGTGGACGGCGCCAAATTCCGTAACCGTGCGGTCGATGACGTTCCGGCAATCCGGGGCTAGGGTCACGTCGGCGCGCACGAAAAGGGCTCGGCCGCCTTCGGCAGAAATTTCGCGCGTCACCTTGAGACCGGCGGTCTGGTTCTGGTCAACGATCGTCACCGCCGCGCCCTCGCGGGCAAAAAGCAGTGCAGTGGCGCGACCAATCCCGCCTGCTCCTCCGGTGACTACGGTTGTCTTGCCTTGGAGTTGGTTCGTCGACATTGCTTTTTCTTATCGCGCGTAGCGTCCTATGCAAGACGCAGGGAAGAGAGTCAGCACCTAACTTCCGACGAACCTCGCATACAAACTTCGTGCAACTCCCGCATCGGTCGTTCCCTTGATGATCGCGCGCCCGTCCGGAAACAACGTCATCTCATAGGGTTCGCGCCAGAACTTCAATACGAACTCATTGTGTCGCACTATTCCGTGCGTCTCCAGTCGCCGCTGCATTTCCGCAAAATCAATCGGCCGGGCCATCTCGTGTATCTGCACCGAGTTTCGCCCGCACAGGGTGACATGAGGACGACCTGTGCCCGCCAGATGGATGAAATCCCGCTCGGCGCATGCACGGCACCCAGCCCGCGGCTTCGTGGCTGCGATCTCCGCCTGCTCATTTGTCCATACATCCAGTGACCACAGCGTCTGCCGCAATTGGCGCAGCGCTTCGCCACCTAGCAGCATCTTAATTGCCTCGGTCGCGGCCACCGCGGCAACCACGTTCACCACCGTATTCAATATCCCCGACGTTTCACACGTTTCTACCATGCCCCGTGGCGTGTCGGGAAAAATGCAGGCCAGGCAAGCTGTCTTTCCGGGTAAGATATTCAACGTCACGCCGTAGCTCCCCACGGCGGCCGCGTAAATCCAAGGACGGTGGCCTTTCACGGCATAATCGTTCATGAGATACCGCGTTTCGAAGTTATCGGTGCCGTCGAGGATGACATCCATATCTTCAAGTAAATCTTCAATGTTTCCGGGAACCAGATCTGCGACTCGAGCTTCTACCGAAATTTCAGAATTGAAGGCAGAAATTTTCCTCCCCGCGGCGATCGCCTTGGGTAACGATTCTGCCGCATCTCTCTCGTCGAACAGCGACTGCCGCTGAAGATTACTCGGCTCCACGTAGTCGCGATCGATAATTCGCAGCGTGCCGACGCCGGAGCGAGCCAGCAGGGATGCCACGGCGGATCCGGTCGCTCCGCACCCCACAACGGCTAGGCGACCTGCAGCCAGGCGGCGTTGTCCCTCCGCCCCGATCCCGCGAAATAGAATCTGTCGCGAGTATCGTTGCTCGATCTTCTTTTCTTTCTCCACACTCAGCCTCTCTTCGTGCCCAGCCTCAAGGAGATCACCAGTTCCTGCCCGCAAAACCATTATTATAAGTGTGATCGCTTAAGCCATTCGGACACCGGACAACGAGAGCCGTTCGCGCCTCATCGAATCAGCAACGGGCTCAAGGACTTTATCTGCTGAGAAGGTACGCGTCATTCTTCTTATATATGATGATTTGCCTCGCTCCGGCAACGTCGGCCGGACGCTCGGCATCCGCTTCTTCTCTTTCTTCGCAGGAAACGCCAGTCACGTCATCATCACTCACTTCCATGTCTGCCTACGTCGGTCGGACGGTTAAATCGATCGACCTTCCAGGCGTTCCCGACGCCGACCATTTCCTGCAATTGCTCCCTCAAAAAGCTGGCCAACCCTTGAACCGGGACCAAGTCCGAGACAGTATCCGGATTCTTTACGCCACAGGCCGGTTTTCCGACGTTCAGGCGGAAGCTGCTCCCTCCGGAGAGGATGTGCTGCTGACTTTCAGGACTGCCTCGAACTTCTTTGTCGGCGCCATCAATGTGGAGGGTGCTCCCACGCATCCTAGCTATAACCAGATCGTAAACGCTTCCAAGTTTCAGCTGGGGGAACTGAATCCTCCCGACAAACTGAACCGTGCCTTGCAAAACATCCGCCAACTGATGCAGGAAAACGGCTACTATCGCGCTCGCGTCACCGCCGAGAGTACTTTCAACCCCCTCACCCAGCAGGTCAACATTCTTTTCCATTTAAGCCCCGGAGTGCCCGCGCACGTTGCCGAAGTCAAAGTATCCGGCCACTCCACGTTTTCGCAGATTGAGGTTCAAGACATCGCCAGGATGCACTCCGGTGATCGCGTCACCGCCGCCCGAGTTACGAATTCTCTTCAGCGTTTGCGCAAGAAACTTCAGAGGCAGCAGCGGGTTCTTGCCCAGGTTTCCATCGCGGAGCAGAAATACCGCCCCGAATCTAACTCCCTAGACTGTACCTATCTGATTGACCCCGGCCCCGTGGTCGTGGTGTATGTGCAGGGCTTTCACATCAGCCGAGGAGTGCTGAAAAAACAGATCCCGGTCTACGAGGAAAATGCTCTTGACAACGATCTGCTCAACGAGGGCAAGCGCAACCTCCTGAACTATCTTCAGACTCGCGGTTTCTTCGATGCCACGGTCGACTTCCGGAGGGAAAGTGCGCCTGACCTTCTCCGCGTCATCTACCATGTCAATCCTGGGCCGCTACACAAACTCGAAATCATCGACATCGCTGGAAATAAATATTTTTCCCGGCAGACGATTCGCCAGCGTCTTGAGATTCAACCTGCCTCTCGATTTTTCTTTAAGGGACGCTACAGTGAGGCCCTGCTCAGGAATGACGTCGCAAGCTTGCAGGCGCTTTATGTCTCGAACGGATTTCGGCAAGCCCAGATTCAGACTAGAGTCGACGACAACTATCACGGCGGACAGAACCGTCTCGCGGTTCACATACAGATAGATGAGGGCCCCCAGACACTGGTCGGCGCATTCCGCATTCTGGGGAATGAGAGAGTCAGCTCCAAGTCATTTCCTGAACTCAATACAGCGGCTGGTCAGCCTTATTCTGAGCAAAATCTTGCGGCAGATCGCGAGTCGATCCTAAATTACTACTTCAATCACGGCTTCCCTAAGGCGGTACTGGATATCACCACGAGCCCGTCACCGGGCCAGCCCCATCGCGAAGATGTAAGCTATACCATCCAGGAGGGTGAGCAGTTTTTTGTCAACCAGATCATGGTCGGTGGCCTTGACCACACGAGAGACTATGTGGTTCAACGCGAGATCCAGGTGGTAGGCGGTCAGCCCCTCAGCCAGCAGGATCTTCTGGATACGCAGAGCAAACTTTACGATCTGGGAATTTTCAGCCAGGTCGATACCGCCGTGCAGAATCCCGGGGGCTCCGATCCTCAGAAGAATGTTTTCGTCCAGGTGCAAGAAGCGAAACGCTACACCTTCACCTATGGCGTCGGCCTGGAATTCGCAACCGGACTGCCTTCTGGCTCCAGCGCTCCCGCCGGAGCCACCGGCGTCAGTCCACGCGTTGAATTCGATATCACCCGCCTTAACATGGGCGGTCGTGATCAGTCCCTTATCTTCCAGTCGCATGTTGGAACCCTGCAGCAGCGCGGTCTTATCAGTTACGAAATTCCCAAGCTCTTCAACAATGACCGCTTCAAGCTGTTCTTGACTGCTTTCTATGACAACAGTCTTGACGTATCCACTTTCACCTCGCAACGGCTGGAGAGCAAGATCGATCTGCGGCAGCAGCTTGGAAAGCTACAGACCAAGTATGCCAATTCGATCAGCTACCGATTTGACTATCGCCGCGTGAAAGCCAGCAACTTCGCTTCTGACTTCTCTCCCGCCGAGTTTAGTATTTTTTCTCTACCCGCCCGGGTTGCCGGGCCCGGTTTTACCTTCATCCACGACAAACGCGATAATCCTCTCGAAAGCACCGAGGGCCAATACATCACCTTTGACGGTTTTGCTGCTTCCAGTTACTTGGGTTCGCAAGCCGATTTCGGCCGCGCACTGACTCAGGATTCCACTTATTACGCCTTCGGTCGCCCCAACCATAAGTTTGTCTTCGCCCGCTCTACTGCCCTCGGTCTGGAACAGGTCTATCGCGAAACCCAAGTTTTGCCGCCGGGAGCCTGCCAGGTCAGTGACTTAACGACTTCTTGCAGCCAGGGCATTTCTGTGATCCCTCTGCCCGAGGTTTTTTTTGCTGGCGGCGGCAACTCTCATCGCGGTTTTGGGTTAAATCAAGCAGGACCCCGCGATCCAGATTCCGGTTTTCCGGTCGGCGGCACAGCGCTGTTCGTGAACAGCGAGGAACTGCGCTTGCCGACCATCAGCTTGCCCTATCTTGGGGAGGGATTCGGCTTCGCTATCTTTCACGATATGGGTAACGTCTTCACTGCCGGTCATGACATGGTCACGGGCCTACTGCGATGGCACCAGCCTAGCTTGTCCCAGTGCCTGCAATTCAGCCCCTCCGCTGCGTCAACCCAGTACGACAATTGCGTCACCCGCTTCAACAATTCAGGATACGACTACACTTCACACGCCGCGGGCCTGGGGTTGCGGTATAAGACACCTATTGGTCCATTACGGTTCGACTTCGGGTACAATCTTAATCCGACGGCGTATCCCATTGGCTATACGTTGAGCACGCAAGAAACGCCAACGCAGGCATTCACTCCCCAGCGTTTGCGCCATTTCAATGTTTTCTTCAGCATAGGGCAGCCATTCTAATGAAGTTTCGCAGCCAGAGGACGACGACCGCCGCGCTTGCGCTTGTGTTTATGCTGGCTTGTCTTTTTGTGGACCGCGCGCGTTCTGCAGCAGTTCCCACGCCTCAGGTCATCGACCGCATTGTCGCCACCGTGAATGGCCGCGTGATTTTGCAGTCGGACTGGGACGAAGCTTTGTGTTACGAAGCGTTCCTTAGTGCCCGCGCTCTTGCCAGTTTCAGCGACGACGAAAGACGCGCAGTGCTCGATCGACTCATTGACCAGGAACTTTTGCGCGAGCAGATGAAGTCAGCCGATTTTCGCCATGCTACGGACGATGAGGTCGCAGCGCGAATCGCTGATGCCCGTAAACAATATCCTGAGGCCGCTTCGAATGGCGCCTGGCACGCGCTGCTGGCTCGCTATCACATCACCGAAAAAGACCTGGCGAACCATGTACAGCAGCAGATCGACGTCATGCGCCTGGTCGATGCTCGTCTGCGCCCCGCGGTACAAATCGATTCCAAATCCATCGAGGCTTATTACCGCGACCAGTTCGCCCCTAGATTGAAACAGGCCGGCGGCTCCGAAATACCTCTCGCCGAAGTCTCCAGCAAAATCCGCGAACTGCTCACCGAACAGAAAGTCAGCGAGATGCTGGTCTCCTGGTTGCAAACCCTGCGCTCTGAAGGTGAGGTGCATATTCCGGGTGTCACGCCCTCATCTGACGACCCGGGAGTTCAGTCTCGGTGACAGAATCAGCCGCCAAGCCTGCCCGACGCTGGTGGAAATTTCTGCTGATTCTTGCCGGTGCTTTTGCCGTCGGTTCTGTAGCCCTGGTCCTTTACATCAATACTGATGCCTTTCAATCGTTGGTCC
>Ga0182015_10004654_pt1 | contig 14648 bp, 11 predicted proteins | sample 712P3MmetaG_FD_120478 | JGI IMG/M metagenome (GOLD analysis project Ga0182015, IMG submission 120478) | Permafrost microbial communities from Stordalen Mire, Sweden - 712P3M metaG | ecosystem: Environmental > Terrestrial > Soil > Wetlands > Permafrost | place: Sweden: Stordalen | collected...
CGCCCGATGGTCGCCGAAGAGCTGGAAACCTGGATGCACGGACCCGCTGGCTACCTCGGCCCCGTCGGCCTCGATCCCGCCACAAAAATCAACGATGGAAAGGTCAACGTCGTCCTCGATCACGGCCTCCAGAACCGCCAAAACCTGGTCTGCGGAGCCAACAAGCTCGACTACCACTACCGCAACGTCGTCCCCGGCCGCGACTTCCAATGGACAGTCGTCGCCGATATCCGCAACGCCGCCGAAGGCGAAGGCTGCCCCCAATGTGGAGCGCCGCTCAAGGTCGCCCGCGCCGTCGAAGTCGGCCACATCTTCAAGCTCGGCAATCGATATACAGACCGCATGGGCGCGCGCGTTCTCGACGCCAACGGCAAAGAGGTCACGCCCATCATGGGCTGCTACGGCATCGGCATCGAGCGCATCCTCACCGCCGCCGTCGAGCAGAGCAACGACGCGAACGGTTTCTGGTTGTCGCCCTCCATCGCGCCTTTCGACGTGGTAGTCACGATCACAAACGTCTCCGACCCCACTCTCAAAGCCACGGGCGAGAAAGTTGCATCTGACCTTGAGGCCGCCGGTCTCGAAGTTCTGCTCGACGATCGCGACGAACGCGCAGGCGTAAAATTTAAAGATGCGGACCTCATCGGCGTCCCGTACCGCGCGGTCATTGGCAAGAAAGCTGCGGAAGGAAAGGTCGAGCTGGTCACCCGCGCAACGTCCTCTGCACGCGACGTGGCCATCGAGGACCTCGCTCGCGAGCTCAGCACCTTAGCCGCCGCAAACTGAAAGGATTTGAACCGCCAGGTGTTGAACTGTTCTGCGCCTCCTTCGCCAAACCGCGTGTCACCAGCGACACAGCGTGTCCGCCGGAACACGCCGCAAGCGACCACGAATAGTGCTAAACCGCCTGTTTTCATGGGATCAAGGGTGGCCCGCCCCGTGCATCATCACGGGCGTGGAACACCGCGGACGAGCCCAGCGTAGGAATAGCCAGTGGCAACGCCTATTTCCGCATCCGACTCGTCAGATTATTGGGAAGGCAATCATTTTCTATGGCAGTAAAAGTTAAGATTCCCAACGTGGCTGTCAGAATCACTGCGAAAAAGGCGCTCATCGGTGCCGGCATTTTCTGCGGAGTGGCCCTCGTTCTGGGCGTCATGGTCTTCACCTTCTACTGGACCAAGTACGGCCACATCGTCGACGACCGTCTCACGCACCCTCTCTTCACAGAGACCGCAAAAATCTACGCCGCTCCTCCGGAAATCCGTCCCGGTCAGAAGCTCACTTCCCACGAAGTCACCCAGGCCCTCCAGCAGGCTGGCTATTCCGTCGATGGCGAAGGCGCCGCGTCGCCCATGGGCACCTACGCCGTCAATGCCCGCGCTGTCACGATTCATCCCGGCCCTCAGTCCTATCATTCCCAGGATGGCGCCACCATCAGTTTCGCCGACGCCGCCGTCAGTGAAATCACCGGAGACAACGGCCAGGCGCTGGCCGCCTATGAACTCGAGCCCATGCTCGTCACAGGCCTCTCCGACGAGAACCGCGCCAAGCGCCGCCTCGTCACCTACGACGAGCTCCCCAAATACCTTGTCCCCGCGGTTACCGCCATCGAAGATCGCCACTTCTTCCAGCATGGAGGCGTCGACTACTTCCGCCTCGTAGGCGCCGTCGTCGACGACCTGCGCAGCCACCACTACAGCCAGGGCGGATCGACGATCACCATGCAGCTCGCCCGCGGCTTCTTCCTCACTCCCGAGAAGCACATCAAGCGGAAGATGATCGAGATCGTCATTACCTTCCAGCTTGAGCACCGCTTTTCCAAGCAGGAAATCTTCCAGATGTATGCCAACCAGGTCCCGCTCGGACAGCGCGGCAGCTTCTCCGTCGACGGCTTCGGCGAAGCGGCCCAGGCCTACTTCGGTAAGGATGTCCGCCAGCTCGATCTGCCCGAATGCGCCCTGCTTGCCGGAATCATTCAGAGTCCAAGCCGTCTCAATCCCTTCCGCCATCCCGATCGCGCCCTCGAGCGCCGCAATGTCGTCCTCGACGCCATGGTCGAGACCGGCGACATCACCAAATCCCAGGCCGAAGAAGCCAAAGCCGCGCCCCTTAAGCTCGAGCCCGGAGCCTTTGACGCCGGCGAAGCGCCCTACTTCGTGGACCTCGTCCGCGACCAGCTCATCCAGCGCCTCGGCGACAACGACTATAACGAGCAGGGCCTCCGCATCTATACCTCACTCGATCCGCAGCTCCAGCAAATCGCACAGGACGCCGTCGGCGCGGGCATGAAGCACGTCGATGAGCTGGTGCAGCAGCGCCGCGATCGCCTCGTCCGCGCCGCGCTCAAAGCCGGTACCGCGCCGCCGCCAGCGGAATCACCGCAGGTTGCGCTCATCGCGCTCAATCCGCATACGGGCCAGGTGCTCGCGTTGGTCGGCGGACGCAACTACGGCATCAGCCAGTTCAACCACGCCGTCTCCCATCGTCCTACCGGGTCGATCTTCAAACCTTTCGTCTATGCCGCCGCTTTTAACACCGCCATCGCCGGAACCCCGCTTACCAACACCGACGGCAACAGCGCCGTCTTCACACCGGTCACCATCCTGCACGACGAGCAAACCACCTTCACCTTCGCCGATCAGGACTACACCCCCCGCGACTTCGACAACAAATACTACGGTGACATCACCGCTACCGAGGCCCTCTACCGTTCGCTCAACAACCCCACCATCGCCCTCGCGCAGATGGTGGGCTTCGACAACGTTGCCTCGCTCGCGCGCGACGCCGGCATCAGCTCCGCCCGCGGAACTCCCGCCATGGCCATCGGCGCCTATGACGCGACCCCCATGCAAATGGCCGGAGCCTACACCGTCTTCGCCAACGAAGGCGTCCACATCGACCCCTGGATGCTGGCCTCGGTCCGCGCTCCCAATGGAGACGTCATCGCTGACTACGCGCCTCAGACGAAGCCCATCCTCGACCCGCGCGCCGCCTTCCTCACCGTCAGCATGATGGAACAGGTCCTCAACAATCCTCACGGCACCGGTGCCGGCGTTCGCAACATGGGCTTCGTTTCGCCGGCCGCCGGCAAGACTGGCACCTCTCACGACGCCTGGTACGCCGGATTCACGAGCAATCTCCTCTGCATCGTGTGGATCGGGAACGACGACTACACCGACATTAAGACCGAGCTGGGCAACCAAGCCGAAGGTGCCAGGGCCGCCGGCCCCATCTTTGCAGACTTCATGAAAAACGCGGTGAAGTTGCCGCAATTCTCTGATGTGCACGACTTTGTGCCTCCAGCGGGAGTCGTCCAGGTTCGCCTCGACGACACCACCAACCTCCTCGCAAACGACACTTGTCCCCAGGATTACACCGCCGCCTTCCTCGACGGCACGCAGCCCACTGACACCTGCGACCACTCCATGGGCGACCAGCGCAATCTCTTCCAGAAGATCTTTGGCATCGGTCAGAAGCCAGCAGCCGGTCCGCCCCCCGCGCAACAGGCAGCGCACCCAGCGCCGTCGCCGACCCAGGCCGCGCCCCCGCAACCCTCCGTCGCCCAAACTCCTCTTGCAGACCAGAGTCAGGACGACAAAAAGAAGAAGAAGCCAGGCTTCTGGGGCAAACTCTTCGGCAAGAAAGACGACAGCCAGCCGCAGCAGCAACCCCAAACCGCCCCGCAATAATTTGCACTCCTGGCACATCTGGCACGGCTTCGGGTCGCCGCCGCAGCAACCGCAAGCCGCGCCGTAATGATTTACATCCTCCAATGATCCACATCAGGTGGCGCGAAGCGGCACAACGGAGAAAGCCCCGGCCTTTAGGCCGGGGAAATAGAAGCTTCAACCAAAAGGCCTTTAGGCCCGGATCACAAAGCCCAATCTCGCGAAGTCTCTCCGAATTCAGTTCCAGCGTGCCAATTTTCGAGTAGGATTGCCCCCAAAAGGGGTTCTCTATGCTCGCCTTCTCGGCCGCCGACGCGATTTCTCCCGCCATCCAACGAACGAAAATCTTTCTCTTCCGGCCGTTCCGCCTGAGCACCTACCTCAAGCTGTGCCTGGTGGCGATGCTCACCGAAGGCAGTTCCGGCGGAAATTTCAACACCTCGAACTTCGGCAACCACTCCTCGCATCGCCGAACCAGCTTCTCCTCGTCGGACTGGAACCTTGCGTCTCCCCGCTTCTCCTTCACACCCCTGCACGTCGCGGAGATAGTGGCCATGTCGCTGCTGGTGATGCTCCTCCTCTTTTTCATTTTTTATCTCATCACGCGCCTGCGCTTCGCCTTCTTTCATTGCCTCATCCACAACATCAAAGAGATTCGTCCTGGCTGGCATCTCTACCGCACCCAGGCAACGCGCTTCTTCTGGCTCAATTTTTTCGTGGGCCTCTGCTTTTTGCTGTTGCTCGCGCTCATCGCCATCCCGTTCGCCGCGGCGTTCTGGGGACTGTTTAAGAACGTAGCGGCTGGCGGCCATCCCAGTCTCGGATCGATCTTCGCCCTCATCCTCCCCCTGATTCCGATCATCTTTCTGATCGTGTTCCTCGCCATCGCCGTTGATATCGTCCTGCGCGACCTGATGCTGCCGCACTACGCCCTCGAAAACGCAACCGCTGGCCAGGCATGGTCCGCCGTGTGGGCTCGCATCACGCGCGAGAAAGGCGCCTTCTTCGTCTATGCGTTGCTCCGCGTCATCCTCCCCATCGTCGCCGCCATCGCCCTGATCATCGTTCTGATCATTCCGATCATCATCTTTGTCGTCGTGATTGTCGCCGTTGAGGTCGGGATCCATGCGGCCTTCTCCGCTGCCACGGGAGGCGCCGCTTTCATTGCAATTTTCCTTGAAGCCCTGTTCGGCGTCGTGGCAGGAGGTATCGGAATCGCGGTCGGCATCGGCCTCGCAGGTCCAGTCAGCACCGCCGTCCGCCAGTACGCCCTCATGTTCTACGGAGGCCGCTACCAGCCCCTCGGCGACATCCTCTTTCCGCCACCACCGCCACCAGCGCCAACACCGATCCCCGGACCCATCGCACCGGAAATGGCCTGAGGATCACGAAAACTGGCTGGCCGGGGTCTCGATTTTGAGACCCGGGATCGCACGCAAGCTCGTGCTGGCGATGAACCGCACTTGTATCAGGGCACGCCTTTACATTTTGCGGAAAAACTCAGCAGCTTTGAAGGGGCACGGCTTCAGCCGTGCCGTAAGAACTGCAGAATGAGCCCGGCTTTAGCCGCCGAGGGATGGTTTTCCTGTCTGGTAGGACTTTTTTCCGCATGCTGTTTACCCGTGCCGAACGCGCATCATTATGATTGGGCTTCAGCCCCTGCGCATTGAGATCCTGGAATCTGACCCACCATGCCCAAACTCACCATCCCAACCCTCAGCAAGCGCGAGATCCTCGACATCACCGAGAAGATCGAAAAACACCTGCCCAAGGCCACCGGCATCTGTTTTGTGAATGTCCTCCACACCACGGCAGCCCTCACCACTGCCGACCTCGACCCCGGCACCGACCTCGATATGCTCGACGCCTTCGAAGCCATGATGCCGAAGCTCCGCTACCGGCATCCGCACAATCCGGAGCACGTCCCCGACCACATCCTGTCGTCGCTTATCGGCACCGCGCTCACGCTGCCCGTCGAATCCGGTTCGCTCGTCCTCGGCACCTGGCAGCGCGTCATCCTCGTCGAACTCGACGGCCCCCGCCAACGCGAACTGACGCTGCACTTCCTGAAGAACAGTTAGCTGTACCCTGTAACCTGTACCCTGGTTTAGATCTTGACGTCGTACCCCGGAGTGCCTTCCTCCGCCTTCACCGCGGCCTCAGCGGCCTGGAACCCCATCTTCGAATGCGTCCCGTCGCAGAACGGCTTATTCACCGACGCGCCGCACCGGCACAGCGAAATCGCCGGCTTGCCCGTCAGGTCCCACTCGTTGCCGTTAGCGTCCACCAGCGTCACAGCACCTTCCACGCGATACGGCCCATTCGGACGCACCGTAATCTTCACATCAGCCATGCACACTACTCCTGAGAAATCGAAATCAAGCTGCGTTTTCAGTCTAACCGGAGCGCGCCCCGTGCAGCCCTAACCGAGAGCCGTCGCCTGTGTGGCAACAGGCGCGGGAGAGTCCTTTGCCGGCCCCAGAGTCCTCTGCGCAAACAAATACCAGACAAGCCACGCCAGCGCAGGCCAGAGAAACAACTTCGAATTCAGCCCAACAGAAAACACATAGGGCTGCAGCTGCAACACGATAATCAGAACCGCCAGCACGCCAATCAGATTCCGCGACGAAGTCCTGCACACCCCATACAGCAGAGCCGGAATCGCCAGCGAGTGATCCCAGATCCAGCAATAGGGCGCAACAAAAATCGAAACCAGCATCACCAGGTTTCCGTGCTCCACCCAATCCCACTGCGCGCGCCGAGGCCAGAAATAAATTACAGCCCAAACGCATCCGACCATCGCCGGAACAAAGATCAGCCAGTGTTTCGCCGGATCGATCCAGTCCCGCAACTGCACGCTGAGACACGGAATGTACTCATTGGCGATCCCCGAAGTCCTGGCCCACTGCGCATACTGCGACCACGCCGCGGGATCGATCAGCTCCGTCACCCCACAACTCACAGCAATCGCCGCCAACGCGCCCAGCACAATCCGCCAGCTCCGCGTCATCGCAATCCACAAAAGCAGTATCAATCCAAACGGCAAAAACAAATGCGGCTTCAGCGTGCAGAACCACAGCGCCGCTCCCGCCCAAAACGGATGCGTCCGATAGAACCGCAGAAACAGAACCAAACCCAGCAGGAGAAACAGCGCAGTCTGCCCGGCGATCACGCAGATGAGCGCCGGCGGAAAACAGTACCCCAGCCATTCCACATGATTTCGTGGCGCGCCAAACATCTTCCACAGCATGCGCACGCACAGCACAAGAATCACGAGCATCAGCAGCGACCACGGCAACGCCGACACCCGCGCACCAAAAAATCCGAGCGGCACCGCCAGCGGCAAACTCCATGGCGGGTTCCGCATGTAGTACGAGCCCTTGCCCGTGAACCCCGCGTCATGCTCGATCCGGCCCATCGCGCTCGCGTCGTACGGATTGCCATGATGGACCAACTGCTGACCCGTGGCCCAATAAACGACAAAATCCCGCGACCCCGCCAGATGATGAATCAGCGGCAGCACAACCAAAAACAATGTCGTGATCGAAATCGCCAAAGCGATCGCCAGTGCTATGGCAGCGCCCGCAAAATCAAGGCGCTCCTTCGCGATGGGCGCAGTCTCGGCCATTGCGCAATTCTACTGACCGCTCACCCCGCCCCCAATGCTGCTTTCGGTGCAGGGAACTCAACCGTCAACAGACCGCATCAGCCTGCCCCGACTGCCTGCACCACCGGAACCGCAGTCTCAGTGAGCTTCGCCGCGCGCCGCTCCAGCAAACACCAAATCAACCAAGCCGGAGCCGTCCACAAATACCACGCCGTCTCCGGTTCCGGAGAAATCAGCGGTTGAATCTCAATGACGAGATAAATCAGCCCCAGCGCCGCCAGCAAACCGCGCGACCGCGTCCGCCACGCTCCATACAACACGGCCGGCAGCACCAGCGACTGGTCATAGAACCAGCAATACGGCGCAACCAATATCGACACCACCATCACCAGGCCCCCGTGCTCCGCCCAGTCCCAGTGCGTCCGAAGTCGCCGAAAATAATCCACCGCCCACACCGACCCCACCACGCAAGGCACAAACGCCAGCCACTTCGCGTTCGGATCGATCCAGTCCCGCAGCGCCACTCCCAGGCACGGCTGAAATTCATTCGAGATCCCCGAAGTATGCGCCCACTGCAAATACTGTCCCCACGCCGCGGGATCAATCAGCGCAATGACCCCGCAGCTCACCGCCAGAGCCGCAGCCAGCCCCAGCACAATCCGATAACTCCGCGTCATCGCGATCCAGGCCAGCAACGCCAGCCCGAACGGCACAAAAAGATGCGGCTTCAGCGTGCAGAACCAAAGCGCAGACCCAGCCCAAAACGGAGCGCTCCGATGCAGCCGCAAAAACAGAACCAGTCCCAGCAGCAGAAACAGGGAAGTCTGGCCCATCATCACGCAGATCAGCGCTGGCGGAAAACAATAACCAAGCCAGTCCAGATGCGACCCCGCGTGCCCCCACATCGTCCACAGCACCCGCGCAGAAACCAACAGCAGCGCCAGCATCAGCAACGACCAGGGCAGCGCCCCAGCCTGCGCGCCAACAAACCCAAGCGGCAGCGCCAGCGGCAATCCCCACGGCGGATTCCGCATGTAATTCACCAGTGCCGCGTTGCCCGCGAACCCCGCCCCATGCTCCAGCGCCCGCATGCGCTCTGGATCGTAAGGATTGCCGCGATGCGCCAACTGCTGACCGGTCGCCCAGTAAATGACGTAGTCCCGCGCCCCCGCTAAATGCCGATTCAGCGGCATCACCGCAAGAAAAAGCAGAGTGATCGCCACGCCCAGCGCGCAGCCGGCCGCGACAATCACATCCGCATAATCCGCTTTCTTTTTTGTGTTGGCAGTACTGGTGGGATTGGCGGTGTCGCCCATGGCGGCCATTCTAAGGCCCGCCGCCCACTGGGCGATCGCACATTCCGGGGATCGAGATGCGGAACTATATTCCTGCCCGCAATTCGCTCGCTGTACCCTGTACCCTGAAACCTGTGCCCTGTCCTAGCACTTTTTGCACTTGGCAAGAATCGCCGCGTGCAACCGCTCCCGAAGATCGTCCGGCAACTCATACAGCTCGTGGCTGCGATAAATCTGGATCGTCTTCCGCGTCGTGCTCAGAGTGATCTCGCAGTGCTCGCAGCATTTCAGATGCTCCTGCAAATCGGCTCGCAAGGGAATCGCCGCGTCCTGATCGAGCATGTCATCCAGCTGCGCCAAAAACTCCGTGCACGTCACTCCACACCATCCTGGGCCTGTTTTTGGTCGCGCCGTTTAAAGTACCGGCTCAGCCGTTCCCGCAGCTGCAATCGTGCCCGCAGCAGCCTGGACTTGACCGCCGGGATGCTCAATCCCAGCGTCTCCGCTGTTTCCTCCGTCGAAAGCCCTTCGACGTCGCGGAGCGCAAACACTACACGGAAGCCCGGCGGCAACCCCTGGATCGTTTTGCGCAGAATATCGGCCATCTCCGACTGTCCGTACAGCGCTTCCGGATCCGGACTCCAGTCCGCCAGATCCCTCGGCATCGATCCTTCTTCGGTCTCGACGTCTTCGTCAATCGAAACCATCTTGCCCGTCCGCCGCTTCCTCAACCGCATCAGCGATTCGTTCACAGCGATGCGTACCAGCCAGGTATAAAACTTCGAATTCCCCTGGAACTGGTCCAGCTTCTCGTACGCTTTCAGGAACGCGTCCTGCACCACATCCTCGGCGTCCTCGCGGTTCTGAACGATGTGCTGCGCGATCCGAAAAACCTGGCGGTCGTACTGCTTCACCAGCTTCTCGTACGCCGCCACATCGCCAGCCCGCGCCCGCTCTACGAGCAGAACGTCAGGATGAACTTCGGCCGTTCCTTGTGATTGGATGGGTGAAGACATGAATGGCTTCAGAACTTGGACTGCAGCAGACAACGCGGCTCACCTCCATACTAAACGGCCCGACTCCGCGCGCGCAAAGCGCACGTCCGTTCTGAGAAAGGGCACACTCCTGCAATTACTCGCAGGAGCCCTAGTTGTTTCGATGACAGCCTGTGGCAAAAGGACTCCGACTTACGCCGGTCCGCCCGACACTGTCCGCCAGATAGTCATGAAAAACTGGGAAATCAACCCTGCCCGCCTCGAAGTCCCCCAGGGCGCGCGCGTCGAGCTCGTCGTCACTTCGACGGACATCGAACACGGCATCGCGGTTCCAGGCCTCGGCATCAACGAACCCGTCCAGCCCGAACATCCCGCAGTAGTCCGCTTCTTAGCCCAAACCCCCGGCACCTACCCCATGCGCTGCAGCGTCCTGTGCGGCCGAGGCCACGACAAAATGACCGGAGCCATCGTCATCACTCCGGCGGGCCCATCTACCAACCAATAGAAGATTCGGAGCAGGGAACTGAACTGGGTGCTCCATGTCTCGATTTTGAGACATGGGAGAGCGCGAATCGCCGAGTCCACTCTACCGGCTACCGGGTACTTCACTCATGCCTGAGCGCACGCATAGGATCCACCCCAGCGGCCCGCTGCGCCGGAATCCAGCTAGCCCCCAGCCCCACCAGCATCAACAGTCCGCTCGACACCGCAAACGTCACCGGATCCCACCCCTTCAGCCCGTATAGCATGCTCGCGATCACGCCCCCCAGCGCCATCGCTCCGCCCAATCCGACTACTACACCAATCGCCACCATCCACGAAGCTTCGCGCATCACCATGCGCAGCACCCGCCCCGGCTGGGCTCCCAGCGCCATGCGAATCCCAATTTCGTTCGTCCGCCGCGACACTGAATAAGCCATGATCCCGTACATCCCTATCGACGCCAGCACCAGCGCCAGCAACCCAAAGCAGCCGCTCAGTTCCGCCAGCACCGCCTGCTCCCGCATCGTCGAGTCGATCTGCTGCTTCTGCGTGCGCACATCCAGCAGCGGCAGATTCCTGTCCAGCGACTCCACCGCGGCGCGCAGCTCCGGAACAACGGCGGCCATCGTCATGCGCGTCGAAATTTCGTACGTCATCCCCATTCCCCCATCCGGATCCCCATGCTGCCGATAAGGCACATAGTAGGTAGGCTGAATCGCCTTCTCCACGCGGTCATACTTCACGTTGCCGCAAATTCCAACAATGGTGATCGCTGCCTTGTCTCCGCCCGCCAGGTCGGTCGTGAAGGTCTGTCCCAGCGGATCGGTGCTCGGGAAGAATTTCTTCACCAACTCCCGGTTGACCACCGCTACCTTCGTCGACGTCTCCGTATCGGTTGCGTTAAATCCACGTCCGGCAACCATTGGAATATCCATCGTGGAGAAGAATCGTTCGCCAACAACATTGAACTGAGCTTGTTGCTCCTTGTCGTTCGGCTGCGGACGTGCAGTCGACTTGAACTGCGACTGCGAAATATTCCCGGCCACCAGCGGGTTCGACGAAAGACTCGCCGAATCCACACCAGGAACCGCCGCCAGTTTCTCCTCCAGCTCGCGAAGCAGCGCCACATCCTTCCCCGCGGGATACCGCGTGGCAGGCGGTTCAATGTCGAACAGCACCAGATTGTTCGCGCGAAATCCCAGGTGTGCGTACCGCAGATTCACCAGCGTTCGGACAAACAAGCCGGCGCCCGCCAGCAGTAGCATGGCCAGCGCCACCTGCGCCGTAACCATGGCCTTTCCGCCCAGTCCGCGGCGCCGATGCGTGGCGGTCTGTGTGTTGTCTTTTAACCCTGAGCTGATATGTACTCGTGTCGACTGCCAGGCCGGAGCCAGGCCGAACAGCAGTCCGGTCCCAATGGAGATTCCCGCTGCGAATGCGAAGATGCCCCAGTCGATACGAGGATCAAAAGGCAATTCTCCCCAGGGATCCGACATCAATCGCGGAATCACATACCGCCCCGCCCACGCCAGCAGCAAACCTCCGGCCCCGCCCAGCAGCGAAAGCAGCAGGCTCTCAGTGAACATCTGTCGCAGGATTCGTGCGCGCCGTGCGCCCAGGGCTAATCGCACGCTCATCTCGCGCTGTCGTGCCCCCGCCCGCGCCAACAGCAGATTGGCCAGGTTCGCGCACGCCAGCAAGAGCACGAATCCGCACAGCCCCTGCAGAACGTACGCGGGCTTCGACATTTGCGCTTCCTGGTTCTGCCCGCGCCGACCATCGCGAACCAGCAGACGCGGCATCTTCGCGCCCTCCTTCACCGGCATCGTGGCTCGCACCGCCGCTTCGAACGACACGTTCATCGCCGCTTCCGCAGCGGCTGTGGAGATCCCGGGTTTCGCGCGCCCCATCATTAGCACCCACCACGAATCCGCATCGCTCAGCAGCGACTTCGACCCGGATGGCGCCACAATCGGCTGCATGCTGAAAGGCAGAAAGACGTCGGGAGACATCAGCGCGTCGTACGCTCCCGTAAATCCCGGCGGGTTCACCCCCACAATCGTCATCGGAGTGAGATTCACGCTGATCACTTTGCCGATCACATTCGGTGAGCGCGCAAATCGATTCGTCCAGTACCGGTCGCTGATCACGATCACCGGTCCACTCCCCGGCGCCCCGTCGTCGGACTCCTCGATCGCCCGCCCCAGAACCGGCTTTACCCCGAGCCCGGAGTAGAAATTCCCCGAGACCATCTCCGTCGTCACCGCTTCCGCGCGCCCGTCCACCGTCGCATTCATGCGCCAGAAGGGCTTAAAGGCGAACAGATCCTCCAGTGAGTGATTCTCTCGCCGCATCTGCTGGTAAATCGGATATGAAAACGACGTAGCGACGTTCACGCCGCCGGATTCCGTGTCGAAATACCCCCAGAAGTTCTTCACCCCCACATCGTCGGACTGCGTACACCACAGCAAACGCAGTTGGTCCGGGTGCGGTACCGCCAGCCGGTCGAACAGCACATGCTTCACCACCGTGAAGATCGCCGTGTTCGCCCCAATCCCCAACGCCAGCGATCCCACCGCAATCGCCGTGAAACCAGGGCTCTTCGCGAGCATTCGAATCGCATAGCGCAGGTCTCCCCGCAGTTCGTCGAGCCAACGCGTCCCCCACGCCTGCCGCGAGTTTTCCCGAACCGCCGCCACGCTGCCTAACTCCGCCCGCGCCCGCCGCCTCGCCTCCGCGCGAGCCATCCCACCCCGCACCAAATCCTCGGCGTAAGCCTCGATATGAAACTCCAACTCCTCGCCCACCTGGCCGTCCACCTCATCCCGCCGAAACACCGCCCTCCACCAGGTCGCAACTCTGCTAGTGAATCTCATCGCCACCTCCAAGTCACTCGATCGTCAGCCCTGAACCCCGCAAACCTGTACCCTGAAACCCGTAACCTGTAACCTGAACCCTGAGCCCCTCACAGCTCCTCCGCAACGGTGTTCAGAATCCCCCCAATCACCTCGGCGAACTGGTTCCACTTCTTCGCCTCTACCTCCAGCCGCCGCCGCCCCGCGGCCGTCAGCTTGTAGAAACGCGCCCGCCGCTTGTTCTCGCTCTGCCCCCACTCGCCCGCGATCCAACCCTCATGTTCCAGCCGGTACAGCGCCGGATACAGCGACCCCTGCTGAATCTCCAGCCGATTCTGCGAAATCTGCTGGATCCGCAACAGCACCCCGTACCCATGCAGCGGCCCCAGCGAAACCGCCTTCAACACCAGCATGTCCAGCGTCCCCTGCAACAGATCGATCGCCTTATCCCCGCTCATTCTTAACCCTCTCCCAGATTGTCTGGGAGAGTAAGCGATCTTCTCCCAGACTGTCAAGGAGAGTGTGACCAAAGCCCTCAATCCAGGGTCCCCGCGGTCGCATATCAGGCGACGACCTTCAACCCTTCCAACCAAACCCGGCATGATCCTGGGGCTAGCCCTCGACACGTAAAGGGGCACGACTTCACAGCCAGTCGAAGAAACCAAACAACCAACACCCCCAAACCAGCGATGGCCAGGTTCACCCCACAGCAAGAAGCGTGATCTCCCGCCACCCGACAGTCCAGGCGATTCGCCTCTCGATTCAATCGAAAGTACTGCTCCTGTTCCGTTTTGGGCGCGATTTCAAAAGCCGTGCCATTACGGGATCCAAATTGAATCGGGCTTCAGCCCCTGCGGGTTTCTCTCTCCCCTGTTACACAAGGTTGCAACTTTTTGGTCAGCGCCCCGTTTTCCTCTCCGAAGGGCACTCCAATTCGTCATACTCTGTTAACCAGAGAGGCATCGATGTCGCTGTTTGGCAACCTTCGGAAGTTACAACGGCCTTTCATAGCCCTAACCTTGTCCTGCGCCGCCACCAGCGCGCTCGCCTCGGCCCAGGCCCAATCCGACTCGACCGCGACCCCGCCTCCAAAGCACGCCACTACAAAGCCCCACCACGCCACCACCCCCAGCAACGCCCACGCCTCGCACAGCGCCTCCGCCCGCATTGCACGTACCCGCCCCCGAGCCGTCGCCCACCATCACCATCGCCGCCCCCTCACCGCTCGTGAGCAAGCCCGCAGCCGTCGCCTCCAGCACGCCTTCGTCGCCTCGTCGCAGTTGCGCCCAATGGCGCAGCAACTAGCGCTGACGCCGACCCCCGCCGCCTACGCCGGCGTCAGCTCCTATGCGCATACCCATACGGGAGAAGCCGCCGCCGCCGCGTACCTCGCCCTTGGCCACGCCTACCTCCTCGAACGCAAATTTCCCGACGCTGTCGCCGCTCTCCATTTCGCGCACCTCGCCGACGGCAGCAAGACCCAGCCCGACGGCGCGCTCGCCGACTACACCGACTACCTCACCGCCCAAGCCTTTCTCCAAAGCAATCAGCTTCCCCAGGCCGAAGCCGTCCTCACCACCTACGCCCAGAAATATCCCGACAGCATCTTCAACGGCAGTGTTCCCGTCCTCCGTGCCAATCTCATGATCCAGGAAGGCGACCCGCAGGCCGCGCTCGCCACGCTCAACCCGCTCCGCCAGGAGCCCATCGCTGGCCACGCCGACTTCCAGCTCGCCCTCGCC
>Ga0182015_10004656_pt1 | contig 14646 bp, 10 predicted proteins | sample 712P3MmetaG_FD_120478 | JGI IMG/M metagenome (GOLD analysis project Ga0182015, IMG submission 120478) | Permafrost microbial communities from Stordalen Mire, Sweden - 712P3M metaG | ecosystem: Environmental > Terrestrial > Soil > Wetlands > Permafrost | place: Sweden: Stordalen | collected...
CGTCAGTCCCCCATGTCAGATAACCCTGAATGTCACGATGCTCCGACCACCATCGGTTCCAACGAAGCAGCGGCGTGAAGGTATCCCGCAGCAGCCAACGATCGCCGAATTTCGTATAGAGGCCCAGCACCGTGATCGCCCCAACCGGAGGCTCAGAACGATCCGAGCTTTTCCAACCTCGTGCCCGGGCATAATTTGGTATGAACCCCTGCACCGTCGATCCGCGCAGTGTCTCGATGGCATTGGCGTAGGCCAAATCGCGATCTCCAATGGCGGCCATCGTGGCGGCAAAGAAATTATCCCAGTCGAAGATGACGTATCCACCCCACGCGACGCTCCAAACCCTGCTGACGGGAGAGACCACTCTACGGCCCTCGGGCTCGTAGATCGTGTCCCATCCGAGCGTGGTCTGAATGGCGTCGGCAATCGGCGCCGCTTCTCCGGCGGCTGAGATCGACTTGTCATAGGCGCGCTTCTGGCGGGCCAAGGCCTCATGAATTTCAGCGAGTGTACGAGATTTCCCAGTGCTGATTCCCACGGGAGCGGTGAAATCCAGCGCAAAGTAAGGACCGGCGGTCGGGAGGTTTGTGACGCTACGGTCTCCGCTCCCGCAGGTGCAATAGACCGGGACCGTACGAGTAGCCCCATGGGCCTCCAGGTGGTCTTTCGCTCGAAGCACCGTACCCGGACGATTCCAGAGAAAGTTGATAGAAACAAGGATGGTTGGCGGGAGTGCGGGGAGTGGGACGGTGGATTCAGAGGGCGACGGAAGCGGCGTAGCCAGAAGCACCAGATCCCTTCCATCATGAGCGCTCTGCATGCGAACATTGTGCCCCTGCCAGAGGAGCCGAAGATCGGTATAGCTGCCGTCCCAGGCATGCGGCCCCGGGACAAGCTGTTCAGCCCCTGGTCCTTGCCTGCCAATCAGAGCATCGGAAAGAAATGATTCATTCGAGAGGGTACTGTTGTGCTTGAGACCGATATGGATTGCCAGACCCTCCGGGAGCAGCACCTGGGTCGCAACGCTATGCACATCCCAGGTATTCCATCCTTCTGCGAGACGCGCCTGGGTCTGCTGATATTCCGGTGACTCCGCCGGACGAGGACTCGGCTGACCAACAGTGCTGGATTGTGGGGCTGCAGCCTGCGCAACATCTGACATCTGGCCTATGGCCTCTTGCGAGAACCCCGACCCGAACCCCGCTGCTCCCGTGATCGTCATGGGCCCCACGAGCCAGAGCGTTCTTAGAAATCTCTTCATTGTTGGTGCGCCCATCCCACGCCGCTGGAAAGACAGGTCACTGGAGGTCGCCGCGGGGAAAACACTCGGCGAACCATTCAAGCATCGGCCACCGTCTCCTCATCAAGCCTCCAATGTAAGCCCCAGCGTGGCTTCCAACACTAAAATCTGAGATGCGGCCCCGAAACGTCGCCCTCGCCAGCATTCCGGTCGAGTCTATCGGTTCATATCCGGCTACCCATATGCGCCTCCATTCGTCCGAGGCCGATCATCCCGAGCTGCGCGGACCCGGTGTTCAGGAGAATCCCTTTTTACTTTCCAAACTTGTCGCCAAACATGGGCAGGCCGCTCTTTGAAGATTCACGAGTGGCTTCGTCCTGGATCACGTCCCAATGCTCGACCAGAATCCCGTCCTTGATGCGTAGAATATCTGCTGCAATCCAATTCACGGGCAGGCCGAAGTCCGAAAATCGTCCGTGTACGATGACGAAATCTCCGTCGGCCACAATTGTTCCCGACTCATACTTGAGTGTCGGCGGAGAACTCTTGATGAGATCGAACAGGCCCTCACGGCCCGGCGCGATATGAGCGCTGTGTTGGATGTAGCGCGGCGACCAAAACTTTTCAGCTGCGGCGTAATCGCGCTTGTTGAACAAAGTATCGAAAGCCTCGAGAACGAGCGCTTTGTTCCTCGACTCGACAGTATCATCCATTTTGCGTAAGCCTCCTGCTACAGTTTCGATCCGCCGTCGACCGGGATACTGGCGCCCGTGATCCAGCGCGCTGCGTCCGACGCCAGAAACGCAACCACGTCCGCGATATCTTCCGGCTTGCCGATTCGCTTCAAGGCTTGCATCCCCAGCGTGACCTCGCGTCCTGCCTCAGTCTTCGTAAAATTCGACATATCAGTTTCGATTACACCCGGCGCAACCGCGTTCACGCGAACGCCCCGTGGGCCAAGAATGGCTGCCCAGTTCTTGACCAGAGTCTCGAGTGCTCCCTTGGTCGAGGCGTAGGCAAGGATCGAAGGATTGTCCACCCCAGGCTTGCCGACTACGGCGCGGGCGCCAAGAGAAGAGATAACAATGATGTTTGAGCCTTCACCGAGGATGGGCAGAACCTGCTGCACCAGAAAAAACGGACCTCGCACATTCGTTGCGAAGAGATTGTCAAACTCCTCGACCGTATGATCCTTGATGGTTGCAGCCTTGGAGATGCCAGCGTTGCAAACCAGTACATCTAATCGTTCGCCGACCAGCGAGCGGACGTCCTTCGCCAGCAATGCTGCTCCGTCTGGAGTTCCCAGGTCCGCCCTGATTGCATCCGCGCGTCCGCCCTGTGAACGGATGCCAGCGACGAGAGACTCAGCTTCCTGCGCGGACCGGCCGTAGTGAACCAGGACGTACGCCCCGGCATCGGCAAGCGCCGATGCAGTGGCGCGCCCAATGCCTCGGGATGCGCCTGTCACCAACGCGGTTTTGCCTTGCAGCGTGGTCATGAATTTATAGGCCCTAACAGATCAGATGAACGGGAGTCTTCCCGTGATGCAGTACTAGGGGTCCATCGCGTCAGCCTTAGTCGGCTGCGGCACTCGTGACAACCCCTTGTATCTGTGAATGGAGGTGTTCCCGGTTGGTCGGCGAGCCCGAAGTGCCTGATTACTGCCGATGCCCATGCCCAACTCCTCGACCATCTTGGGCATCGACAATGCGGATCTTGATCGGATTGATCCTCTAATAACGTCCAACGCCACCGACGGTCCGCGCCACAGAAGCCGACAACACCCTGAAGACCCAGCGGATTCACCGGAACAAGTTCAATGGGATGCCGGCGAGGGCAATTGTGCCGGTTGCGATTGCGCCTTTTTCCTCAGGACCGCCGCGGAAATCAGCGTGATGACGAATCCAATCGGCAGAGGATCGTTGTGAAAGGGGTCCCGGTGCGGGCTGGGGAACCGTTCGTTCCGAACGAGAGAAAACGAGAGGAGCTCAGCATCACTCGCCGCGAGCTTGAGGTCCTTGAACTGATCGCCCAAGGCATGAGCAACCGCGAGATTGCGGGGAAGCTTTATGTGAGCGAGAACACGGTCAAGACTCAGTCCAGCCGTGTTTTCGACAAATTAGGGGCGAAGCGACGGACGCAGGCGGTGCAGCTCGGCAAGGAATTCGGGGTGCTTCCTTGAACGGCTCACTCGAACGATTGATTTTTCACCTCGGCAGCCAAAATCACCCGAAAGAATGACGACAGTCGGATTCTCCGGGCCACCGATGAAAGAAGCCCGCGCTGGATGCCCACTCATGCGCCCGCGGCGGAATCCCAGGACGGAATCTGGCTCCGGCTGCTGAACGGGGGGCTGGAATCCAGTTACGTTCTTCTCTTGCGCTCTAATACCTCACATTTGGCAGGCGGCAGAATCCTGGCGATCCTACCGAGGGCCAGCCGGCTTGCAGCTGCCTGGCTTGGCGAAGCGCTGATGCCGAACTGGCCCCTCTTCGCTGACATCTTTCAATCCAGTGGCTCAATGGGCGTCCCCATCGCTCGCGACCGGCTTCGCCAGGTAGGCGTGAGATTCACCGGAGTTGCTCTTCAAAGTTGCAAATCCGGTGATCTCGCCTTTGTCGTTGATGGAGCATGCGCTCTCCAGGTACAAAGCGGAGTCTTGAGGAACGAGATTGTTCAGGTCGGTCGCGGTTCCGTTGCGCCAGAGCACCGCCCGCGGGCTGAAGCTCGCGTTGATGGACGCTCCAAGCACCAGACCGTTATTGCCGATGGCGAGGGCTAAGCTGTACGCGTCGCCCGTCAAGGTTCCGAGATCAGTGATGTGGCCCTGCTGCCAGAGAAAGCCATGAAAGCTTGCGTCGCCGGTGGTGTCCGAGGCTCCCACAACCTGCCCGTCATCATTCAGGCCGGTAGCAAATATCCCAAAAAATTTCCCATCTCCGCCAAGGTTTCCCAGGTCGATCGCGTTGCCGTACCGCCACAGAACAGCATGAAGCGGCGTGAGATTGTTCTGCTCAGTCGCATTGAACGGTCCGCAATTTCCGCTGGCGCCCACAGTGTGGCCGAGATCATTAATCGCGTACGCAATGCCGTCCGGATCGCCGTCAACGGTGGGAAGCTCCTGCATGCGCACCTGCGACCAAGGGAAGGACTTCGTCCAGATGACCGGCTTGAACTCGATGGTCTGCGGCGAAATGGACGCGCCCGGACAGGTCGAGTCCACTTCGCCGTTTTCCGCCGTTCCGGCTACCATGCCGAAGTCGTTGTTCTTGAGCGCTACGCCGTTACTGCCCTCCGTGCCCGCGCTGTTCCGCAGTCTCGGGAGCGCGACCATCGTGCCGTTTTGCCACAGAAACGGCACGCAAGTCTTGCCGCCGTGGGTGAGACCAAGCGCCGTGGATCCGCAGAAGTCTTCGCCATTCGGATCCGGGGTTTTCGTGTCGGCTTGCCCTACTGCCTGCCCCCAGATGTTCACGCCGTAGGCAACGCTGTTTGGCCCTCCGAGTCCGGGGCTGCTAATGACCTTCTTGCTAGTTCCTTCCCACAGGACAGCGTCCGATACCCATTCGCCGGAGTTGTTGGGGTTGGCGAGAACAGTCTCCCCGCTGACCAGCCCATTGCCGCTAACCACAAATGGCTGGCCTTGCGACCACGACGGGCCCACCGGCCCCAAGTCCACGATGATGTACCTCGGGGAATCGGTGGATTGTGCCAGGGCGCAAACCGGCCCGGCCAGCGTGACCAGGGCCAGGGTTAGCCGCGCGAGGCGCGGCCACTTCGGTGCGAATGGAATGGATTTCATTTTGCTTCTCCTGTTTTCGAGAAAATTCGTTTCGGGTCCGGAAGTCTGCGAGCGTCCTGGGATTCGAGGCTCTGGAGCAGCGACTTAAGCCGACATAGGTGTTCTGGCATGATGCCCGAGACTCCTTCCTTAAATGGTCTTGATCAAATTGGCTGACTTCCATCGCCTTTGCCACTTGGTCGGGACAGACTGTCAGTGACGAGGCCATAGGTCAACGAAACTTGGCGTAAATCCTTTGTTAACCCGTAGCTCTCTGAAAAAACGGGGGTTAGGAAGGCTGTAAACAGGAGGGAGGCGTGATAGACTTTGCTGCCAATCGCCGCCTTTGGGGAGTCGAGCTGTGGAGACGCCCGCTGAGACTACTTACCGATTCGGTCCTTTCGAAGTCAACGCTGCGTCTGGCGAACTACTGAAACAAGGTAAACGGGTAAGACTGCAGGAGCAGCCGTTTCGTCTGCTCGTAATCCTTCTGGAAAACGCTGGCGACCTGGTTCCTCGGACCGAAATCCAGAGCCGCATCTGGGAGGGAAACACTTTCGTCGATTTTGACAGCAGCCTCAGGGTTGCTGTTGGCAAGCTGCGGGATGCCCTGGGAGATGACGCTGAGAATCCCCGGTACATAGAAACCATTCCTAAGCGGGGCTACCGTTTCCTCGGTGCGGCCGCTCGACCAGTGGATTCCCTCCATCGGCTCGATGGAACGGAAATGCGACCGGCGGCAGCCGAGGGCCCAGCCCGGTCCACGCGATCAAATCAGTGGGTTTTTGTCGCCCGCATCCTGCTGCTTGTCGCCATCGCCGCTTGGGCATTCTTATTTTTCCTCCACGGCACAAGCGTCCTCACCGAAAAGGATACGGTTGTGCTTGCCGACTTCGCCAATTCGACCGGCGAACCGGTGTTTGACGGGACACTGCGGCAGGGGTTGGCAGTGCAACTAGAACAGTCGCCCTTCCTAAGTTTGGTCTCTGACGAGCGCATGCAGCAGACGTTGCGCCTGATGGGGCAGCCAGCAAATGCGCGGCTCACGCCTGAGCTTGCCCGAGACCTTTGCCGGCGCACCCAGAGCGCTGCGGTGCTAGACAGCTCGATTGCGAGCCTCGGAAACCAGTATGTTCTGGGCCTGAAGGCCGTGGACTGCCGCACCGGCGATACCCTGGCTGAGGAGCAGGCAACCGCGAACGGCAAAGAGCGAGTGCTGAAAGCGCTGGGCGATGCGGCTGGGAAGCTGCGCGCCAGGCTGGGTGAGACGCTCGGCACGGTCCAGAAGTTCGACACGCCGCTTCAGCAGGCCACTACGCCTTCGCTCGAAGCCCTTCAGGCTTACAGCCTGGGACGGAAGGCCATGGCGGGAAGAGACTGGGCGGCCGCCGTGCCGTTCTTCCAGCGCGCCATCCGCCTCGACCCGAATTTCGCCATGGCTTATGCCTGGCTTGGGACGAGCTATTGGGACCTCCGCGAGTTCAACTTGGCGACCGGGAACACGCGGAAGGCCTACGAGCTGCGCGAACGGGTGAGCGAGCCGGAGAAGTTCTACATCGAGTCCCACTACTATATGATTGCCACCGTAAACTTGGAAAAGGCGCGCCAGGCCTATGAATTGTGGGCGCAGACCTATCCGCGAGATTGGGCACCGCTAGTCAGCTTGAGCGCCATCTACGTTATCTTCGGGCAATATGACAAAGCCGTTGCGGAAGTCCGTGAGGGCCTCCGCCTCGACCCGAACGCCCCGGTTTATTCCAACCTCGTGTCTTCCTATGTCGCTCTGAATCGTCTTGAAGAAGCGCGGTCCACGGCCGGAGGGACCCAGGCGAAACAATTCGATTCCGCTTACCTGCGTGTCAGTCTGTACCGGCTTGCCTTCCTGCAGAATGATGCGGCGGGGATGGCGCAGCAGGTGGCCTGGGCTGCGGGCAAACCGGGAGTGGAAGACGTGCTGCTGAATAAAGAGGCCGCTACCGCCGCCTATTCTGGAAGACTTACGCAGGCCCGTGAGCTTTCCCGCCGAGCGGTGGTTTCGGCCGAGCAGGCGGAAGAGAGGGAGGTGGCAGCAGAGTACACAGCGGACGCGGCCCTGCGGGAAGCCCTCTACGGCAATGCCGTAGAAGCCCGGCAGGGGGCCGCGGCGGCGCTGGGTTTTTCGAACGGCCGGAACGTGCAGTTTAAAGCGGCCCTGGCACTGGCCTTGGCAGGCGATGTGGCATGGGCGCAGACGCTGGCGGATGATCTGGACGAGCGGTTTCCGGACGGTACGATCATCCAGTTTAAGTACCTACCAACGATTCGCGCGCAAGTCGCGCTGAGCGGCAACGATTCCTCAAAGGCCATCGAGGTCCTTCAAGCCGCAGCACCGTACGAACTCGGTGCAAGCGGGCTGGATCCCGTCTATGTGCGCGCGGAAGCCTATCTAGCTGCGCATCAGGGCAGCGAAGCCGCCGCCGAGTTCCAGAAAATCCTCGACCATCGTGGAGTTGTAGTCAACGAGCCCATCGGCGTCTTGGCGCATCTTGGCCTCGCACGCGCCTATGTCTTGCAGGGCGACACAGCCAGGGCCAAGGCAGCGTATCAAGACTTCCTCACCCTCTGGAAAGACGCCGCCCCCGAGATTCCTATCTTCAAACGAGCGAAGACGGAATACGCTAGGCTGCAGTGAAGCGACGAGTGACGAGCTTTGCGGCGCGGCGAATCTTGCCTGGCAGATAGGCGAGGTTAAACTCTTCACAATCGGCAGCTGCGACCCGCTAGTGTTCGGTGCGACGCTGGTTGAACGTATGCCCTGCAGAGAGGCCAGCGTGTCGGGAGTCAGTAGATCTGGTTCCGCTGCAGTAGTTTCCCCAGAATTCATATCTACATCGGTAAAGTAAAGTCGCCAGTGCGCGGGCAGACGTATGCTGCGAGGTGGACGAGCTCGAACTCTCGGTCCTCCCATAAGGCCTTCGGCAGTTCCTGCGAAGCAAACACTCGCTGATCGAGAACAACCGCGGGAAAGGCCTTTAACACGGTCTGTAGTTGACTTCATTCCGGTCGAGTCTATCTGTCCATCCGGCTACCGCACAGGCCCGAGATACTGGTCAAAACGCCGGGTTAGTCGCGTAACGTAGAGCTACGTCTTAAGGATTCTCACTTGGAGAGTGACTGGCGAACCAGAAATTATTCCGGGCCCGAGGTCGGCTTCGCGGAGAACGCCGTTGATCCCCTCGAAGTCCGTTTGTCGATAGTTTCCCTGCGACCACCTAGGAGTCGTCGCGTTTGTGGCTCGAATCACTCTTGTCCAAATTAGGTTTTGAGCGGCGGGGGAAGAACTCTGCTACGGTTTGCGTTGCGAGACGTGAACTATAGGGAGGGCCACCCGGTCGCTTCCAGCGCTTCCCACCGATGCATGGGTCCTTCGTCGGGAGGGCTGCGCTCATTCGCGCAGAACTCCGCTTCCTCAGGATGACAAGGCGGGTGGGGGCTCTTCGGCTCCGCTGCAAGATGACAGGGGCCGGGATTTTTCGGAGCAATAAATCCCACCCGCCAGTCATTCGGGCGATATTTCACCAATGGTTTCATCGTCTGCGATAAACTCAGCTACTGCGAACAGCTTCCTGAATTGCATGATGACAGAGCAGGACCCCATCTCGCCGGACGCCAAGACGCAGATTGAACCCGGTTCGCCCACAGCCGTTGGCTCGGAAGGGCCGCCCGACCCTGATCTGCGCGAAACCGCAGTTCGGCAACTCTCTGAAACCCCTGTTGAGACGCCCACCCCCATGATCGACATCCACCCCTCGACCCATGCGGCCAATACCTGGCGCGAGTTCTTTATCCACATTGCCACGATCGTCCTTGGCCTGCTCATCGCCATCGGCCTCGAACAAACGGTCGAATACTTCCACGAACGGCATGAACTCCGCATTGCCCGCGAAGAGTTGCGTGTCGAAGTCGAGCAGGATAGCGCCATCGGTGTAAGAAATATGCAGTCAATCCACGACCTTCAGGCGAAGTTGAACGCCGATATGGCGCTCCTGCTAGCGCACCGCGCCACCAACAAGCCATTGACAGGCAAGCTCGACTTTACCTCGAGATTCACGAAGACCCACTACGCCGCCTTGAAGTCCAACCAGCTCTCCGGCTCCCTCGCCCTGATGCCACATGCAGAGCTGGAGCAGTACGACTTCTTCTTTTCCGTCAACGAAACGATCATGATGCAGGCGCGTGACTGGAACAACTCGATTGAGATCGCCAAGGCAATCGCCACCCGCTCGCCCGATGGCCAGCTCTCCCCGCAGGACACCAGCGAGCTGATCAGCGCCATCTCGCAGACCCAGGGCCAACTCGCGTTCACTGAAACTCTGATCGGTTTTACCCAAGCTAGCAGACTTAAGGGACAACCCATCCTTGGACCGTAGCGCGCGATCCCATGCCTGGGAAATCCGGGCGAAATCCGGGACAGGCGGATGGAGTGCACCCCCAGCGGCTAAAGCCGGTCACTATTCAGACTTTCTGCGATATGGCTGAAGCCGTATCCTGATAGGAATCCTGAATACGAATCCTCGAAGATATCCCCCGAATTTCCTGTCCCCGAAGTTCCGTCCATGGTTATCGAGGCATTCGAGTTTGTGGTAGTGTGAGCCGTGCAAAATCCAAGTATGCAGTCTCGAATTTCCATTGCCGCTGTGGTGGCCGCAATGATGTTGGGGAGCGCCTCCCATAGCATCGCTCAAGAGGGGATGGCTGCCAAGCCGGCGGAGCTCTGGTATAGCGAGCAATTTACAGTTCACTCGGAGTCTGTGGGACGGGATTTCCTGATTCAGGTCGCCAAACCGGTCAAGCCGCAAACCGGCAAAGTGCAGGTGGTTTACCTCCTCGATGGCAATAGTCTGTTCGGACAAGTCGCGGACTTGGCGATTGCCTCCGGCTACTTCGGTCCAAACGCCGCCTACGTTGTGGGGATTGGTTATCCAGATCAGGACTACGGCCAATGGCTGGGCCTGCGCGCCCACGATTTTCTCTCCGGCCCGTTGCCGCCCGCTCTGCAGCACTCGCCGGTCGCCGCCTCTATCAAAGGCGCGGCCGACTCCGCCGGCGGCGCCGGCTTCCAGAAATTTTTGCTGCAAGAACTGCGCCCCATCATCGAGCGCCGCTATCCAGTGGACCCGCGGCGATCGATTTTGGCGGGGCATTCCCTTGGTGCGCTGTTTGCCGCACATGTAATGCTGAATGCCGCCGGCGCTTTCAACGAGTATCTCCTCTGCAGCCCATCCATCTGGTTGGAGCCACAGTTGCTGGACAAAGCATCGGCATTTTCCTCCGCACTCCCTGTGAGGGTCTTCGTTGGCTATGGATCGAAAGAGGACCAGCAATTAGCCGAAGGTCAGATGTCGAAAAATGCGCAGGAGCTTACCGCAAGATTGCGCAATCATGCCTCAGGCACCGAAGTGAGTCTCATGACTTTCGAAGGACGGGACCATGGCACCTCGCTCCCCGATTGCCTTTCTCAAGGTCTGCTAACCCTGTTACCCGTGCCGCCAGCCACAGCGAGTCATTAAATTTGAGACTTGGGAACGCGAGAGATCCTCTGGCCACCGGGGCAGGTGGCCTACCTTTGCGTTCTGTGCAAAGGTGGGAACCCATGCGGCATGCAGCGACCATTTTTCAGCTTCTTGATCGCTTCTGTCGGAGCGAGTGGCGGGCGCGCATCCGCGGAGTCTAGCCCCCCCGGATCAAGGAGCAGCGCGATGACTGCGTCCTGCCTCCCACCTTTACAAAGAACGTAAAGGAGGGCCACCACCGCCGTGATACGAGTATCTAGCATTTTCAGCCAGATGTTGCAGTTGTTTTCCCGCCACGAGTTTGAGCAGGCGGTCGCCGAGCACCGGGCCGAGCGTCATGCCCGCGGCTTCAGTTGCTGGGGCCAGTTTGTGGCCATGTTGTTCTGTCATCTGGGACGGGCGCAGTCGTTGCGCGAGATTTGCGGCGGGCTGGCCGCCAGCGAAGGCAAGTTGCGGCACTTGGGATTGCCCGATGCACCCAAGCGCTCCACCCTGGCCTACGCCAACGAGCATCGGCCCTGGCAGTTGTACCGCGCCGTGTTTTATCAACTGCTGGGCCGTTGCCGCGAAGCCGCCGGCCCGCATGGCTTCCGCTTCAAGAACAAATTGCTGAGTCTGGACGCCACCCTCATCGAACTCTGCGCCAGCGTTTTCGACTGGGCGCAGTACCGGCGCACCAAGGGCGCGGTGAAGCTGCATCTGCTGCTCGATCATCAAGGGCTGCTGCCCAGCTTCGCCGTGGTCACCGAAGGCCGCGTGCATGAAAGCCGCGTCGCCCGCACGCTGCGCTTCGATCCCGGCACCATCGTAGTCTTCGACCGGGGTTACACCGACTACGCCTGGTTCTCCGCGCTCGATGCCGACGGCGTCTACTTCGTCACCCGCATGAAGGACAATGCCGACTACGGCGTGGTGGAACGCCGTCCCGTGCCCGAGCGTGGCCCCGTGCAGCGCGATGAGATTATCTTCTTGTATAAGCTGGCCCGCAGCGGCGAGCGCGATCTGTTCCTGCGCCGCATCGAGGTCTGGGACGAAACCCAGCAACGCACCCTGGTCTTCCTCACCAATCATCGCCACTTTGCCGCCTCCACCATCGCCGCCATCTACCGTCAGCGCTGGCAGATCGAACTGTTCTTCAAAGCGCTCAAGCAGAACCTGCGCATCAAAACTTTCGTCGGCACCAGCGCCAACGCGCTGCAGATTCAGGTCTGGACCGCGCTCATCGCCCTGCTCCTGCTCAAGTATCTGCAACTGCGCGCCCGCTTCGGCTGGAGCCTGTCCAATCTCGCCGCCCTGCTGCGCCAGCAACTGTTCGTCTACCGCGATCTGTTCTCCTGGATCGATCAGCCTTTTCAACCCCCGCCCCAACTCGACCATATTCCCCAGCAAATCCCGCTTTCCTGGATCTCCTAACTTGGACAGCAGAATGGCAACCTCAACCCCCAACCCCTAACCGAGACCACAAAATGCCCCAATTTCCACCACTTCCGCCCCTCGACTCCGGCTAATTTGGACAGCAGTGGGCTCGAATCGAAAGGCCGAGCGCGGATTGCTTCTGCGGACGCCCGGTTTCGATACAACTGCTCTGGGTTTGTACAGGCGCCTTGTCAAAGGCGCTTTTCTCTTTCGCAAAATCATTTTGCTTCACCACTACAGATCCACGTGCGCCGGCTCTGCGACCGCTCCAGTAGTCACTCGAATCGCATCTCCAGGCACCCGGGCGCTGTACCCGCCGGAACGCTGGTATGCCGACTCGTGCACCAACGAATTCGGTGGAATGGTCCTTCGTCGCCACAAGTTCATGCGATGACCCCATTTTCCGGTTGTCCAGTCAAAGTATCGCCTAATTGCAAACTCCGCGAAATTCCAAGCGCCTTTGAGGGATTCGTGAGCGAGTCCGTTAGGATCGGGAGGAGAGTACTTACTGCCCACCGTCTTTCCCAAGACTTCATCCCTGCGAGCCCGATCGACCAGCAAACCATTTGCCTCGCCCTCTTCGAGCATCCACTTGAGGGCGATCTTCGCTAATCCACTCTCGGCCTCGGGATAGCCTCCGCCGACATCGCAATGAACGCCAGGAAACCACACCTGCTTCAGGTCTTTGGGTCCGTGCTGGCGCTCGGAATCAGCGCCCAGACGCCACAGATTGTTGCGAAAGAATGCACGATGCTCGTCGATTGAAACCGCATGTCGGCCGATTTGGATGTCGGGATTATCTGCGGAATAAGGAAGTCGCAACGGATTTTCTATCCACCCCACGGAACTCACCGTGTCCCACAGACCCACAAACCACGGTTTGCACGAGGTGCGAGACATCGTCTCGCAAAATCCGCGCGCCAGGTCGAAATATTGCTTGGTAGCCTCTTGCTGCTTAGCATCTCCTTTTTCTGCACGGTCGATCCCCATCATCATGCGGATGGCGTACGGTACTAAGGGTTCGTTTCCCTTGCGAATCAGCCCGTACATGTGCAACAGTGAGCACACCGCCCTGACCGTATAAGCTCCTCTGCTGAAACCAAACAGAAACAGCTTATCGCCCTCCTCGTAGTTGTCCATCAGAAATGAGTAGGCATCCCTTATGTCATTGGAGAGCCCATATCCGAACGCCTTACCGAGCAACTTAGTGACTTGGCGGGAAAATGTGGTTAGCGCGCCAGCGGGCTCGGTGGTCCCGAGCCCCGGATGATAGAAGGTTAATTGTTTGGCCTGATCTTGATTCAGAACATAATAGAGCTTCACTACGTTGGTATTGTCTTGAGCGAATTCGTTGGCAGTACCGTCACAGCAGATTACTATGTTTCTTTGCATCTTCTTTCACCGCCGCGAGAAGCCACAAAACGGTATCCGTTATCGGCTGCGATTTCAACCCCAGGCCAGGGAGCCTGCAAAATGGCTGGCAGGTTGATGTTGTATGCAGTCACAATCCAGCTTGTTTCAGGTCCGGGAGTTGGATTTTGTATGGTCCGAGTTTTGTGCCCAGGATCAGTGCCATTTACTCCGGCGGAAAACAACGATGCGGACCAGCCATGAAGGGGGGCGCTGCGTGCTCAAGATCAGCGAAGAGCCCAGCGCAACGGTTCGTGCAACGCGCTTGATCCCGTCAGCACGATTGCCCCGTCTGCCAGCCTCTTCACCGGCGATTGGGTCCCATTCACTTCGACCTGCAGAACGGTTTTGGCCTCATGTTCAGGCAACGTGATCCTCAAAGTCCATGTCCCAGGGCGCGAGGGTGCATACCACCCCGCATACTTTCCCGCCGATGATTTCGATACACCGATCAGGGGTGAATCCAGCCGGAAAGACTCCACTGGCAACTTCGGCTTAAGGTTGACCCCGGCTTCTGTGAATTCAATTCCCAGGAGCTTTGTAGCGGAATACAAAAAGCACGCATGAGAGTGCAGGTTCAACACCGGGAAATCTGTGCCGTGGAAGAACTGCTGGTTGGCCGCCTCTCCAGGCTGTTGGTTGAGCGGAGAGTTATACGAATCGTTACCGCTCCAGACGCCGTACCAGATGTCCGGATACACTTCAGCGTGTCGCGCAAATGAGTTCTTCTTCCATTCCTCCCATGCCATGGCCGGATCAATACCCACTAGCGCCCAGACGAGTGTCTGATTCAGCGACGGCCATATGGCGCCGCGCTCCAAGGTTCCGATATTCACCGCATCGCCTGTCTTCATCTCGGGGCCGTCGCTCATCTGGGTCGCTCCGAGAGGGCCGTGGCGCAGCAGGTCATTCATGTTCCGCACCAGTTCGCGACTCTGCTCGGGAGAGGTCGCGCCCGCAAGGATGGCCCAAGGTTGAGGTTCGATCCACAGGGTCGTCTCTCCGAACCAGCCCAGCCTAGGTCCTAGCCAGGCGCGCTTGAACCATTTGCCGTTCCATTGCGCGCGTGTGGCCTCACGATCTCGTTGGCCGCGTTCGCTCACCTGCTCGTGCAGCCCGGAACGATCCCCGCCATAGCGGAGCATGCGGGCATACTCATCAAAGACCCACGCAGACATCGCGGAATTCAGCACGCTCTCTCCCTGTTCGGCGCATTCCTTGAACGCCGATTGCGCCCAGGTTAAGAG
>Ga0182015_10004658_pt1 | contig 14644 bp, 3 predicted proteins | sample 712P3MmetaG_FD_120478 | JGI IMG/M metagenome (GOLD analysis project Ga0182015, IMG submission 120478) | Permafrost microbial communities from Stordalen Mire, Sweden - 712P3M metaG | ecosystem: Environmental > Terrestrial > Soil > Wetlands > Permafrost | place: Sweden: Stordalen | collected...
GCAGCCGGCTAACACTCCATGCAACACCAGCTCAGAAGTTGAAACGTGCTGTGATTTCTAGAACGCGCCGTCCTGTTTTGTATCCGGCATAGCCGAAACACAGCGATCCGGCGGCGCTGCAATTCCCGTTAGGATTTGCAGACGCGACCAGTTGTACTCCGGAGTATCCGGTTAAATTGGGGTCATAGAAGCGGAGATTCGCTTCCTGCGGGAAACGAGAGCTGAAGCTGGGGAGAGGATGGTTGAGAAAGTTAAAAGCCGCGAGCCGAAATTGCAGGTTGCGCGCGTCCTTCAGAGGCACCGTCTTCTGCAAGGTGAGGTCTGTGTTGAAATATCCCGGCCCGTGTATATAGCCCAGGTTCGTGGGTCCGTTGACTCCTTCCGCAGGAAGTCCAAAGCATTGACCATTGATGTACTGATTTTTTTGCAGGTTTCCAGTGGGATTGCCACCAGGACAACCAGCCGACGGCCGCATCGTGGGCTGGAGCGCAACGTCTGGCGTGCCCAGTATTTGAACATCGCTGATTTGGCAGGCAGTGGGCTGATTGGCGAAGGCATTGGCAGTGCAGAGCACCCCATTGTAGGTGCTGCTGGCATAGCCGGTAAGGTTGAAGTTCGGACTGTAAACGGCTTGCAGATTGGGTCCGCTCTGCCAGTTGGTGATACCTGAAATCAGCCACCGATTAGAAAGTCCGGTCAAAATGCGGCTGCCAAAATGGAATTGCACACCTTCATCGTAGGAATAACTCGCTGCAACGATACTTGTACGGTCGAAAGCGAGCGGACCATAGTCTGCACGCAGATTGGTGGCGTCACCAGCGATGCCGTTGTTGTAGGCGCCGCGAATACCAAGCGATTTGCTGAAGGTGTAGTTCAGGCCAAAATTCAGCTTGTCCTTTTGCTTGTTCCACGTTGCCTGCAGAGCGTTGTAGTTGGCGTAAGCGATGTGCCGAGGAACGCCAATGTGGGTGTAATTGGGATATTTGCGATAGTCGTCTTCTTGATATTGCTGAATGCTGTTTAGATTCGGTATTTGGCCAAAGTATGGTGAGGCTGGATTCGGATCGGGATGGAAGAACGCGCCTACTGGAATAGCGTTGACATCTCGCAGATCCTGGGCCTGCACCACATTCGTGGAAGCATTGTCTGTGAGCAGGTCATGGCTCTGATTGCCGACATAGGCAATATCGAACACCGAGTTGAACATCATGCGCTGAGACACGGAAAAGCTGTAGGTATCAGTAAGAGGCTGCTGATTGTCTGTCGGATCCAGAGCCATAATGCTCGGGCAACCATCTTGCTGGGTATAGTCGCAACGATAGGCCAGCGAGTTGATGGTTCCAATGCTGGATAGAGCAATGGACCCCTGCGTGGGGCTGCCGCCTACCGATCCAGTAATAAGACCCTGCGCTGTCGCGGCCGGTCCGGTGTAATCGTTCCACGAATCGTGAGCACGGAACTCGCCCCAACCACCACGAACGATGGTAGTGCCCGTCCCTCTGACATCCCATGCAAACCCTACGCGAGGTGAGACAAATGCCCAGCGTGAGGGCACTCCGGAAATTGGCACATTGGCGTCGCCCGCATTGATGTTGGTTTTACCGTTGCCCCCATGCCAACGCATTCCGGGTTCGATCAGGCTGCCATCGGCATTTGCAGGATAGGTCTGCCCCGGGATGCCTTTAGGGTCTGTGGCGTAAAGACTTGGGTAGAAGACAGCCATGCCCAGCCCGTGCTTATCCTGCCACGGCCCCAAATGGTCGAAGCGGACACCGACATCGATGGTGAGATTGCGGGTGATCTTATAACTGTCTGTGGCGTACCAAGAGACAGTCCAATAGTCCAGGTCGGTTTGGGAATTGAAGTTTTGCTGCGTATAGGTTCCGATATAACCATTGAAAAAGTCAGCGAGATAGTTTTCGCTGCAGGGCGGCGCTCCAGCGGCTGAAGAGTTACCACTGCAACCCTGCTGGTTTTCATAGTAGGTCGCGATCTGCCCATTGGTGAGAGGACTTAGATCAGTCTGATTTGCTGTATCACGTTCTATATAGATGCCGAACTTGAAGTTGTGTTCGCCGGGAAGAATTCTACGGAAGCTATGCGTCCAGGAGAAGTTGTCTCCACCAGTGGGAAGGAACTTCTTGGACAAGTAAGGTCCCGCACTGAAATCAGGCGTCAGTTCGAACGGCAGAATAGCATCGCCGGCGGAATACGTAGCGATCTGAGGGAGTTGTTTGGATGCTTTGGGGTAAAGAGAAGCATAAGGATAACCCCAATATTGAGTCGTCAGCAGATTCTCATTGCCAGGTGTGAAATTTTGATTGACATAGGAGAGGCCAGCGAACGCCTCGTTGGAGATGTGGTTGGTGAACGTATGCGTGAAATTCACGCTGCCGAGCGTGGACTGTGACGCTGAATTAATCTTGCCAGGCGTATCAGAGCCGCCAAGATACGCTGCGCCGCTGGTGCCGGGAGAGTAATAAATCTGTTCAGGGATATGGGAAACGAAGCCGTACTGGCTGTTATAGACGAAGTAGATTTTATTGTTATCGTTGACGCTGAAGTCGACGCGGCCGCGAGTCTGGTGGCTGTCTGGATTTTCAAGGTTCAATGTCTGAGAGTTATAAAAATTGACCGTGGGGCTGGGGCCGGGGCAAGAACTGAGACTCGAACTGGTGCAACCAGGCTCATAGTAAGCACGCAGCAGCGCAGCCGCACCAGGGTCGATCGTTCCGACCGGACCGCCGCTGGCGGGCTGCCAGCATACGTGAAGATAGGTCGAAAGTAGACCATTGGCACTGCAGCCCGCACCGTATCTGCCAGTTCCCTGTATATCTGCGGGTGTGACTCCCAGATAGGCAGCCAATGAGTTGAGCGAGAAATCACCATTCAACATGGCCTTCGTGGGTACCAGGCCTTCGAGTAGACTCTTCGGCAAACTGCCGTAGGCGTAGACATTTCTCTGGACATAATCTTCTGCACCGAAGTCAAAGGTGAGACGGCGGGACTTGTTGAAATTGCTATGTGGAAACAAGATCGGTCCATTGATATCCACGCCTGGATAAAAATAGTGATCCTTGATCTGGTTGAAGCCATTGAATTTTGCAAACCAATCTTGACCGTTGAGCTGATAAGTTCGGCCCGCTACACGGAGGTTGCCATGGAAGGCAGCGCCGCCAGACTTTCCGACAACCGTAATCACCGTTGGACCTTTAGCGACATCGGCTCCGAAGTTCGAGGTTTCGATTTTCACCTCTTGCACCATATCCATATTGACGGTCTGCGTCTGCCCGGACCCATTTCCCGGATCGGTGACATTTGTGCCGTCTGACACGATGCTGGCGCCATTTGCGGTTGCGCCATTGCCGACATAGTTAGCCAAGCCGGAGTAGGTGCCGGCGACTTCAGCCGAACTCGTGCCCGAGTTATCCAAGCCCGACTGCAGGAGCGAGAAGCCAGGCTGCGTGCGAAGAAGTTCCGATACATCGCGCCCAACGGTGGAGAGCTTTTCGATGTCCTTCGCGGTGATGAGAGAGCTGCGTTCGCCACTCGTCGCTATATCGGTGTTGGCTTCGACAGTGACCGTAACATCCTCAGCGCCAGCTTTCATTCGCAGCTCGGGGATGTTAACGATGTCATTGGGATGAAGCTGGATATCCCTTGTGGTAAGAGCTTCAAATCCTTTTTCGGAAATATGGATTGTGTAGGTGCCGGCCGGAACGGTATTGAAACTGAAGACGCCCGTATCGTTGCTCGTGGTGTGACGCTCAACCCGGGTTCGCGAATCGCGCAACACAACACTCGCGTGAGGTATGCGCGCACCCGTCGAATCCGCAACCACGCCGTTGAGCGTAGCGCTGGTGGTCTGGGCGGCAGCCGGCCAGACAACAACTGCAAGAAGGAACATGAGAATTGCACGGACGAACAAAGAACGATCGAGTTTCTTCATCGGAAGGTCACCTTCGTTTGGAAGAGTTGCAATGGAAGCGGTCAAACGGTTCTGAGAACGACGAGCGCGGGGGAGCATAAAGCAGCGAGTGTGAGTTTTTGACTGTCTCATAGCTCATCCCTTACTGCACAACCAGGGTTATCTGTGCCGTTTGGGTACAGGTGGGGTTCACTGCGCCGGCAGGTGAATAAGCGCAACCCGGCCCGAGTGGTCCTGTGTATGTTGATGTCGCCGGCATCGCATTGCTTGTCGTCGCAGAGAGAGCGGTGCCTGCTGCATAGACGGTCACTTGATATGTCCCTTTGGGAGCGTACGCCACGGCGTCGTTCGTCGTTGGTCCACCAGAGCCGCAGCCGAAGAAGGAGACGCTGCAGCCGAGCAGCACAATGAGCATCATGAGGCGCTGCATCGCTTTCCGCTTCCTGCCGGCAAGCAGAGCCAGTGGCGCTAGCAACAGCATCGCCAAGCTTATCGGGACACTGCGATGCAGCCCTGGAAGTGCGAGTTCACCAACAGGGGGTGTTGGGACTGCCGTTGCAGTTGACGTGAGAAGTTGCAATGTCACAAGAATCGGACCGTTCGATCCTGCCTGAATGACCGTGGACCCGCTTTTCTCCGTGGTGGAAATAACGTTGTTAGCCTGCAGCGGAAATGCATTGGGATTGAAGGCACAGGCCGCGTTTGCAGGCAGGCCTGTGCAGTACATACCAACCGTGGCTGTGAAGCCGGATAAGGAGAGGACTTGCATAGCCAACGTCCCTGGTTGGCCATCCGCCACAGTCACAGTGGCGGTGGATGGCGAAAGCGACAGGTTCATAGAGCCAATGAAGGTAACGAGTGACCCTGACGACGAGAGGTAATTTGTATCGCCGCTGTAGGTTGCAACAATCGTATTGTTGCCTGGAGGGAGCGTCGAAATTGTGAGAGACGCTGAATAGGTACCACTTGAGTTCGGCGCGACCGCGATGGGTGCGGCCAGCGGGTTCCCATTTAGAGAAAAGGTCACTAAACCGGTCGGGACCGTGCTCTGGCTTGGAGTCACCGTAGCCATAAAGGTCACAGGGGCTCCCGGCAGTGCACTATTTGGATAGCTATTCTGATTGGTCTGGACGATCACGGTTGTACTGGGAACGCGGTTTACCGTAATGCTGATGGACGAATTGCTAGGGGCAAAATTGAGATCACCCGAATACGTGGCCGAGATGCTGTGTGTGCCGCCCGTGAGGCCTGTGAGATTGATGCTCGCCGTATTGCCTGTCAAAGCAATATTCCTGGGTTGGCCTCCATCGACGGAGAAAGCAACGGTGCCCGTCGGCGTGCCGGCCTTTGTCGATGTCACAGTCGCCGTGATGGTCACGGTCTGGCCAAAAGAAGCATTTCCCGAGGCGGGTGAAGTCTGGGCGAGCGTAGTGCTCGTGGTGGCCTGGTTGAGACCAACGCCGGTCAGTGTGAGACTGGGCGATGAAGTATTAAGGGCGTTACTCGAAAAGGATAGTTGCTCGCTGTAATTGCCAACATTCGCGCCCGGACTAAAGGTGGCTTGCAGGGTGCAGTCAAAGCCGCCCCCCAGCTGTGTGCCGTTCACGCATCCATTGCTGGATGGAGAGGTGATGTTGAAATTGGAAGTGTTGCCGGTAGCCGTGTAGTCAGGGGTTCCAAGCGACAACGCCTGATTGCCGGAGTCCGCAATGTAGCCTGTAAACGGCGGCGTGGTGGTGTTGATATTGGCTCGACCAAGAACGATTGTTCCCTGCAACCGGTTGAGCTTGTTTGCGGTTGCATCTGTCGTGTCCGTGACGTAGAGATTGCCGGTCGCATCCAGAGCAACGCCCGATGGCGCATTGATGCTCGCGCCAACGGAATACTGATCGTTGGTATTGTAGATGGGCGATTCGAATGGAATCTTGATGAGGCGATTGTTGCCCGAGTCGGCGACATACAGACTGCCGGAGGCGTCGGTTGCCAAACCCGAAGGGTAAGAGTAGCCGGTTCCGATACTAATAACCTGTTTGCCGTAAAACGTTATTTCTGTAACCGTATTGGCCGTTGCGTCGGCGATGAACACATTGCCGCTCGAGTCGGTTGTGACCGCGAGGGGCGCGATGAACATTGACGTGCCGGTAGGCTTCGTACCCACCTGGCTCATGGCCGCCGCGTTGGGCTGTCCTGAAATTGTTCCCAATTTCAAGACCTGGTCCTTCGTACTATCGGCAATATAGAGATTGCTATTGAGATCGACAGCAATTCCCAGATCAGAGCCGAGTCCGGTCACAACGTTGGATTGCGAACTTGAGGTCAGCGTGCCGGAGATACGAGGAACTTCGACAACTCGACCGTTGCCTGAATCGGCGATATAGAGATTGCCGGAATTGTCGAGTGCAACGGACGTAGGCTTCGACAGCCCAGTGCCAAGTGAAGTCCCAGTCGTGGAGCCTGGCGGATACATCGTAACTATACCCGCGCCCGTATCGGCGATGTAGACATTTCCTGAACTATCCACGGTAATACCTTGCGGACTGGTGAAGGTTGTACCGATATTCGAGAGTGTGCCGGGGTCATTGGTTTCCGCCGGCCCAAGGCCAATGCCAGCCAGGTTTGCCGTTGCAATGACGGATCCGGACGCCGCCGTCAATTGGACTGAGGCAGTTTGCAGACCTACCGAGGTTGGCTTGTAATTGACGAGGATTGTGCAGGCTGAACCCGCGGCAAATGCGCCGGCTGCGCAGGTGCCTGCGGTATAGGTAAAGCCATTCGCCGTGCCGACAGGAGCAACCGTTGCTACTGTAGCAGCCTGCGTGAAAAGGACATTCAAAGTCTGCGACGTCGTCAGAGCAAGGGAACCGACAGCAGCCGAGCCCAAGTTGAAGGAATTGATCGTTGCAACATTCAGATTGGTGCCACCCGAATAACCCGTGTAATAAATATGGCCGAGGTTATCGATACCCACGCCGTTTGCTGAGTAAACATTGAGATAAGTGAATTGCTGTGCCGGCTGCGCGACACCATTCAGTTCGGGCATCTGGAAAATGCCCTGAGGCGCAGAAGCGTTGGTGATGTAGAGGTTGCCGTAGATGTCAGTGGAAACACCGGTGGGATTGGTGAGTCCGGTGCCAATGGTCGTTGCCTTGGTCGTACCCGCAGCAATGAAATAGACGCTGGTGCCGTCGGCGTAATACACATCGCCTTCCGGTCCAGCAGCAATTTGACCATTATTGGTCTGCGGCAAACCAGTGACGAGAATCGAAATGGTATAGGTTCCGTCACCATTGGGCACGCCTTTCAGAATCGTGTTGCAGGTAGTTGCCGCATTTCCCTGATTACATACGTTGTCGCGCTCGTCGACGATGTAAACATTGGGCCCATACGCGGTGCCGCTCACGATGTTGGTTGCCTGATCAAAGGCCAAATCGCCGGTCTGCAGGTAATATCCCGTGGCACCGGCGCCGTTTCCGATCGTGAGGCAGGGCACGGTAGGTGTTCCTGGACAGTTGGGCAAACTGGCGCTGTTGGCGATGTTTGTCGCATATGTCCCACCGACATAAGGGATAAGTATGACGCGACCACTGTAGTTGCTCGAGATATAGACGTTGTTATTGGCGTCGACCTCGATGTTGCGGCCGCCGCTGAGGCCCGTAACCAGCGGGACAGGCGTGGTTGTGCCACGCTTCAGCCAATAGGCAACGTTGTCGCTCTGGCTGACATAAAAAGTGTCGCCGAGGTTGTTTGCAGCGACGTGGCCGGCATTGCCATTAATATTCGTCAGCAGTGTGGATGTGTAGATCACCGCGTTGGGGACGGTCTGTGCCGCCGCACCTGACGAAAGTACGATGGCGGCACATGCGGCGATCAACACAGGTGCGACCGCAGCATAGAGCGACTGAAGGGTGCGTGTGAGCATTTCTGATTTCACTGTCCTCAAAGCAATCGACATATTCCACTCCAGAACTCCCGCCTAGGCCTACTGCGGATGAGAGATCGTCAAATCTGAAAAATCATTTATTCAACACGATTGTCACTACCGACTGCGGCGGCAGAGAGATTCCTGCTGCCGGGGTAGCGGAGCCAAGGTTGGCCCAACGTTCCCCTGTCGTGATCGGAGTGGAAAAAGTGCTGCGATACATTGTTGAACTGCTATAGCTCAACCCGGAAAGGTTGAGCGATAAGCCATCTGTAGCCGTGGCTGAAGTATTGAGAACGACAATCCCCGTTGTGGCCGCGCCGCCGCTTTGATACACACTGACACGTTCATTCGTATTGTCAACAGTAATGTTGTAGCGGACATAGCCGGGCTTTACGAAATAGCTGAAGTGTTTGAACGCATAGTACGAATCGTTATACGTCCAGCCGTTCTTTGTCTGCCATGAGGAGGGCGTGTAAGGGTTTTCCGCATAAAGAAGACCTTCCTGATCGGTTCCCTGATTATTTGTATAGGAGGAACTGGGCCAGGCAAGTTGCCAATAGAAATAGGCATTGTCATTGCCGATCGCTAGCGCATTGTGGATGTTCCATGCGGTGAGGAAACCCGGCGCATCGTAGTACTCCGTTTCGAACTTGAGCTGCGTCGGATATTGCGCCTGAAGATTGGTCAACGCTGTCAGCCCGTCATCGGGGTTCGTATCGGTAGAGCTGACATTATAGAGATGGTGAGCAAGAGCATAAATCTGCGAGCTCTGCGGCGATTCCGTGGTGAGAGCGGAGGCGTAAGACAAAAGATTGACGGTACTGAAGCTCTCCGGCCCAATCATCTTGGGCGGAAATGGCAGAGCTTGAATCGCGCTATACACAGCGGAGAAGGCTTTGTCATAACCGGCGTAATTTTGCCCCTGGAAGGTAGCCTCGGTGGGGTTGAAGCGGCATGAGACGTACGTTGCCGTGAAGTCCGGCTCATTCTGGATGGAGATGTAATTGGGGGTAACGCCGAGCGCCTGATACGCGAGAATCGAGTTGTACCAGAACGTAGCGTAATCAGCGTAGTCGTAAGCCCCGCTTACAGTCTTCAGCGTTCCGCCGATGGTGCTGTTGTTGCTTTTGAGCGATGCGGGGGGTGTCCAGGCACTCATGAGAATAGTGAGGGGCGAGCCGTGGGCTGTGTTGGCGCCGCTCACAATGAGCGGGGTATCGGTATCAAAATTGGCACCTGCGGTTGCGTAATTGTAATAAGAATTCTGCACACGGAGGAAAGTGAGGCCGAGGCCCTGCGTAGGATCAAAGAGCGCGCTATACATCTGCGCGCGGTTGGGATGCTGGTCAAGATACTGCAGATCAAAAGCCTCTGCGCCGCCAAAACCGGCAATCGTCTGATTCGCTGAAGTGAAGGTTACGGTCGCGTGCGCAGTGATGGCAATTGACGTCTGCACCGGCAGCGAGACTGCTACCGAGGTGCTGGCGTTGAATCCGGTCGCTCCGCCATAGCCCGCGGTGAGCGCGTGCGTGCCAACCGACAAAGAGGATGTGGTGATTGACGCAATGCCGCCGCTCAGCGTAGCCGTACCAAGCGAAGTGCTGCCGTCATAGAACGTAATCGTGCCAGTGGGAGTTCCAGAGCTGGCCGTCGTATTCGCGGACAACGTCACCACATTCCCGGCAATAACAGGATTTGGGGTGGCAGAAAGCGTCGTCGTCGTGTTCTGGGGCGCAGTCACGGTTACGGAAACTGCGGGCGAACTGCTTCCTGAAAAGCCCGAAGCCCCCGAATAGGTGGCAGCGAGATTATGACTGCCAACAGACAACGAAGTTATCGTATACGTGGCGACACCGGAGGACACAGTAGCAGTACCGAGCGTCGTTCCGGAATCCGCAAAAGTTACAGTCCCAGTCGGAACTCCCCCCGACGATGCGATCGTAGCCGTCAGCGTGACAGTTGCGCCTTGCAAAGCGGGGCTCGGTGACACGGTAAGAACCGTTGTGGTCGTGACGGAGCCTGATCCACCCCCCGGTGAGGAAGACCCACTGGAGCAACCCTGCAACAATCCCAAACCCAAACAAGCCAGGCTCACTACCACACTGCTTAACGACAATTTCATGAAATACCCGTCGTGTCCCAATTTGTTTTGCGACGACAAACATATGCTGAGAATGGCGGTCCCGTCAAACTTTGTTTGCAAAACAAACGAAACTTGGTCTAGCCGAACCCCACCAACTGAAAACTCGATCGCCTCCCAGGCCCGTTAATGGCCGTTTTGGCGCGGTTTCCCACCGCTGAGCATGAAAGCAGAGTGACACAGCGTTAAACCAAGTCCTTTGTTCAGGTAACCGACTTTATCGGCTCCCTGCTTGACTGGAGACTATAAAGGTGTGTATTTTTCACCTTCGCAAACAATTCACGGAGGATTTCGCGAACGGAAGTAGCGGACGGGCATGGCCGGGGACAGTCAGGTCGATTCATTTTGTGTATCAAAATAAATCCACTCGTCCTCTTGGCTATCCAAAAATGCGGCCGCAGATGCCCTTCCCTCTTGCTTCACCGCCTCTTCAATTGTTGCGGACCTGGCTACGGAGCCAATCGGAGGATACATGCGCGTTTCAGCAGGAATGATGACAAAGCACGCAGGAAATAAGACCAACACTGGCGCGAACGCGCGGCGCCATTCTCTTCAAAAGGCGATCCGCGTTGTGGCGTCCATGGCTGCGGTGATTGCAGCGCTGGGATCTGCTCCAGCCCGCGCAGCGTCAAACTACGTGCCTCCTGCTGTCACCACGGCAAACACGACTCTCTATTCGTCTTCGACAGCTTTCGGTCTGAATCGCATTTCCGTCGACAAGGCAGGCAACGTCTTTTACCTTGCAGCCGCAAGCAGTTCGACCACCCTGATGGAGTTGCCGGCAGGCGCATCCGCTCCCGTGACCTTGATTACCGGGCTTGGACAATACAACGCGCAGGCAACTTTCGTGGACGTTAATGGCAACCTCTGGATTTCCGACGGTAATGGCACCGCAACGCCATCGGGCGGAGGCACAGATTATCTTGCGATGGTCGAAATCCCTGCCCTCAACGGAATCCCCAATACCGGTGCCATCACCGCCGGCGGCGTAGCGATTGGCACTGTCGATGCAACCTACTGCACGGCTACCACCACAGTCCCATGCACCTGGCCGAACTACAAGCTGAACAGTCCGAGCAGCTCTCCCATCAACGGACCACAGGTTGCAGATTTTTTTGTCGATGGCTCAGGAAATCTCTACTTTGTTGACATCTACGACGGCACGAACACGGGCAGCTACATCACGCTGGGCAAGGTCAACCTGCTCACCGGTGGCACTGCAACAGTGCTGGCGAATAACCTGCCCCACGATTACAACTCCCAAATTGCTGTGGACGGCGCAGGAAACGTGTTTTATCTGGATGGATCCACTGGTGTGGTGTCACAGGTAAGCGGCGGTACATTGACCGCAGTAGGCACTACGGCCGCGTTGGGCAGTTTTGTGCAGATCACCAGCGCCACCGGCATCAGCGCAGACTCCTGGGGAAATCTCTTTATCGTGAATGGATCTCAGGTGTCCGAAGTGCCCTTTGAAGGCACGGGCGTGAATTTCGCCGATGAATTTGGCATCGTCAACGGCCTGGGAAGTTCGACCACCAATAGTGTGAGCTACGGCGGCGCACCCGATGCTTATGGAAACTACTACTACCTCTACAACTCGAGCTCCACGGGATCGAAGCTGCAAAAATTGTCGATCAATACCTACAATTTTGGGTCCGTTGCGATTGGGTCGACGGTAACCGGCTCGACGCTCACGATTTTCGCAAACACCTCGCAAACAATGTCCAGCTATTTTGTGACGGGGTCTCCGACATCGAATGCAAGTCCAGCTTTGCTGCAAAGCTTTCCTTATTCCGGAACAAAGTCATTTGCCGGAGGCAGCACGCTGGCCGCGGGAAGCACCGGAACGATCGTCATGAATTTTGAGCCGGTGCATCCCGGACTGTTGAAGGGCTCTTACACGCCGCGCAACGGCAGCGCAAATGAATTTCAATCGAATCTTATGGGCGTAGGCGTAGGACCTCAGCCGATGTTTTTGCCGGGAACGGCGACATCGCTGTTTACAAACGCCGCAACGAGCGTATCTGTTTCGACACCGGTAACTCTGAAAAATCCTCAGGGTCTGGTGGTGGACACCTTCGGCGACGTGTTTCTCGCCGATAGCGGCAATGCAAAAGTCGTAGCCGACTGCCTTTCGACGACGACGGCAGCCGTGGATGGCAACGGCTCCATCGCCAACAGCTTTTGCGGAGGCACCGGATACACCGGCGCAGTCGTAGAGCTTTCCACATCCTTTACAAAACCGTCAGCGATCGCGCTGGATGGTGTGAACAATCTTTACATTGTGGATAGTTCAGCAAATTCGCTGGCTGAAATTCAGAATGTTAACCTTGCTTCGTCAACCCTGATCACCGGTACAACAACGATTGCCGGCACTACCCTGAATGGGCCTGCGGGTATCGCTGTAGACGGATATACGAATGTCTACATCGCCGATAGCGGAAACAACCGGATCGTCAAGGCGCACCAATATGGCGCAGCCCTCACCCAGAACAGTGTCTATGCAGCCTCGACCCTCAAGTTCGGTGGCACAGCGCTCAGCAATCCAACCGGCATTGCCCTGGATGCGGCCGGAGACCTGTTCATTGCCGACACAGGAAACAACCGAATCGTAGAAATTACTCCGCTGGGAGTCACCAGTGTTGTTTTAACTACCGGCATCACGTTGGGCGCGCCAACTGGTGTCCAGGTGCTGCCTTCCGGCGCACTTGTCATCACCGACACTCACAATGGCTTGTCCCTGGTCACGAACGGACAAGGGGCCGTCTTGCCCGTCGGCACCTTCACGCTTAGTGGACCATCGGGGGTCGCCCTTGATCTGGCAGGCAACATCTATGTCACCGACGCCGGCAATACGCGCGTGCTGGAACTGGCTGTGAGCTCGCCGCAATCAACGGCTTTTGCGTCAACACCGCAGGGAGGCACCAGCGCGTCAGCCGCGACGACCGTCAACAATAGCGGAAATGCGACCTTGACGATGTCCGCCGCGCCGACCAGCAGCAGCGCGAATTTTGCGGTCAACGGCGGAACTACCTGCACCGCTACAAGCACGGTTGCAGCCGGTACGGGTTCCTGCACGGTGGTGAGCAACTTCACTCCGCAGGCAACCGGAAGCCTGACAGGAAACATTACGCTGACCGACAATCAGCTCGGATTTGCGCTGAACACGACAACGGCCACCGAGACTGCCACGTTTGGAACGACCGGCACCCAGGCTATCGCACTCAGCGGCACAGGCACAGTCGCGGCAACAGCAGCAGCAACGCCAACTTTCACACCCAATGGGGGCACCTTCGGTACAACCCAGCCAGTCACGATTTCCGATACCACGCCCGGCGCAACGATTTATTACACGACCAATGGAAGCACACCTTCCGCGTCGTCTACACCTTACTCCGGCGCCATCTCGGTAAGTGCCACCACCACCATCAAGGCCATCGCGGTCGCGACAGGCTATGACAATAGCGCCGTGGGAAGTGCAACCTTTACGATTAGCGCCCTCGCAACCAAGGTACCGGTCATTCTGAGCCAGTTCGCCTGGTACACCGGTGGCACATTGCCGTCGGGCGGGTTTCTTGCGGGCGGCAGCCCCCTGGGTGGCAGCTTTGCTGTCACTCAACAGGGCAACATCGTCATGGGAAACACCTACGGAAGCGCAATCCTGATGTACAACCCGACCACCGCGACTATGACCACCATCTCCGGCTCCGGTGGTTTCTCGAACCCCGGCGGCGTAGCCATTGATAGCAACAATAACCTCTACATCTCGCACATCTACAACAACATCATTTACAAGATTCCGTACGTGAGCGGAAGCTACGCCACGATATCCGATCCTTCAGCTTCGCCGTATCCGCCTTATTGCACGGGAACCGACACCGTGGAGTGCCAGTATGCTCATCCTGGCAGCGGCAACGCACGCGCAATGGCATTCGATCCAGCCGGGAACTTCTACATGGCGACCACGCCGTCCGGTACGGGTTCGACCACCATATGGAAATGCGCCGCTCCCTGCGTAAGCCCAAGCAGCACAGCGACACAAATTTACGCTGACACCAATACCGTAGGCTCCATTGCGGCGGACTCCAACGGCAACGTCTTCTACTCCGACGGAGTGTTTACCAGCCTGAGCAACGAAGCAAGCACCAGCTCAGCCCTCAATGAGCTCACGTTCAACGGCACAAGCTATGCCACCACGTCGACTGTGCTGGCTACCTACACGGATGCTTCCCCCGGCAACTATGACGATGCTCTGGGCGCCGTAACCGTGGATTCGAAGAACACGGTTTATTACGCCACGCAATACAACGGAACATACGCTTTCCCGAACAACTCCGGTGTCGTGAATACAGCGCAGGTCTATGGCATTTCGCCCCAAGGCGCGAAGGGCATGGAGATCGACTCGAGCGGAAATATTTACATCATTGGCTACAACAGTGGCGATTCTCTCGGCAAGATCACCGTCGGCAACATCACCATGCCCAATGCAGGTATCGGCACACCATCGACCGCAACCAACGTTACTGTGATGGACAACACTACAACCTGCAGCACTTCGCCTGCGATTACGCTTTCGGCAACCGAAGGCGGCAGCGCAACCACAGAGTTCACGGGCAATACAACGGGCACCTGCAAGAGCCAGAGCCCGGGATCC
>Ga0182015_10004659_pt1 | contig 14641 bp, 18 predicted proteins | sample 712P3MmetaG_FD_120478 | JGI IMG/M metagenome (GOLD analysis project Ga0182015, IMG submission 120478) | Permafrost microbial communities from Stordalen Mire, Sweden - 712P3M metaG | ecosystem: Environmental > Terrestrial > Soil > Wetlands > Permafrost | place: Sweden: Stordalen | collected...
GTGACCCACGATCGCCTTCTCAGGCCAATGAAGAGCCCCTTCGCCGGCGCCGACCACCCGCCCATATGCACCGCCACCCCCTGCGGAATCGAGATACTGCGGCGCAGCTCGCTAGACGTCTGAGTCCTCTTTTATGAGGCGTCAAAGTGCTGACGGCCGCTTCCGAGGCCGATGACGGTATTGGAAACAGCGAGGCAATCGCCAAGCGCCTCGGATCCGGAGCAGCCAGCCGAACCTGATCTGGTCTTCACACGTCCGAGGCGCCGTTTGGCCCAGATCGCTGCGCCCGACGGGCAATAGGTCGCTAGGAAGTCCGCGGCGGGCTTCAATGGAAGCGATGAGCGTCTCAATGCTCATAGCTGCGCAAGGCGTATGGCCGACGAGACGCGCAGAACCGCGACTCTCACCCGCCCGGCGGAGTGGAAAATCCAGCCTCCGTCTCGCGCAGCGGGCCGAAGAAGGACCGCAGGTCTGCGGCGAGAAGATCCGGCTCTTCAAGAGCGAGGAAATGGCCACCCGATGTGGGCTGCTTCCATTGGACGATGTTCGTATAACTCCGTGCAGCAAACTCGCGTGGGTAGGCCGCGTCTTCAGGGGTGAGCGTGATGCCGGTCGGAACATCCACACGCGGAAGAGGAGGAGCCTGATCGTCGTCGAAGTACGGCCGGAATGAGGAGCCGATGGAGTGGGTAACCCAGTAGAGCGTGATGATCGTTAGGAGAGTGTCCTTGGTGAATCGGGCCTCCACGTCACCACCGCAATCGCTCCACGAACGGTATTTCTCCACCAACCACGCCGCCAACCCCGACGGGGAGTCGATGAGGGCAGCCGCAAGTGTGTCCGGTCGAGTGCTCTGGATCGCGGCATAACCGCCGTCGTCACCCTTTTCCTGTCGGCGCAGATCGAGGTAGCCCTGTTCGGCAGCCGACAACGGCCGAGCACCCTCGAGCGCGGGGTGCAGATTCGGGTGGTGCGTGTAGACGCCGAGCACGCGGTCGGCGTGTTGAGCCCCGAGGAATCCGGTGACGTCGGCGCCGATGTCGCCGCCGTACGCGCCAAACCGCGGATATCCCAGGACGGTCATGAGGCGAGCCCACAGGTCCGCCACAGCCGGTGGGATCGTCGGGCTCGAGCAGAGTGAATCGGAGAACAGGAAACCAGGGAGCGAGGGAATGATCACGTCGAAGACATCGTTCGGGTTGCCCCCGTGACCGGCTGGATCGGTCAGTCGGGCGACGAGCGGCAGCATCTCCACGAAACTGCTGGGCCAACCATGCGTCAGGATCAATGGGAGCGGCCTGGTGCCGTGTTCTGGATACGGACCGCGTACGTGCACGAAGTGCACACGCTGCCCGTCGATGTCGACCGTGAATTGAGGGATGGCGTTCAGTTCTCGTTCGCGTGCGCGCCAGTCGAACTCGTCACGCCAATACGTGACGAGTTCGCGAAGGTAGGCGGGATCCGTTCCAGCCTGCCACGAGCCAGCCGTCGGTTGCGGAAACCGGGCGTGCGCAAGACGTTCCGACAGATCGCGCATATCCGCGTCCGATACGTCGATGACGAACGGCGACGGGATCGAAGACGACGGCATATGACTTCTCCTCGAGCGAACGACAGATCTAGTGGCGTCCCTTGGTCAGCTCGCCGTGCGGGGCTCGCCAGATGGCTTCGAGGGAAGTCCTTAGAGTATATCGGACGGTGAGGACGCATGGCGGTGACGAACGCGTGCAAGGGTCTGTTCAGACCGCGGGACGCCGCTAGGCGTCGTGCACGCGCAGATAGGTCAGGATGACGACGTCGCTCTCGACGGCCCGGGTGTCGACGAGGCGCATGGCTTTCTTATCACTAGTCTCGCAGACGAAGCGCTCGCCGGCCCCGAGCATGACGGGGAAGATCTTCAGCCGCGGCTCGTCGACGAGGTCGTGCTCCATCAGCGCGTGCACGAACTGGAAGCTGGCGGCGACCTGCATTTCCCCGTTCAGCTCCTGCTTCAGCTTCGACACCTCGTTCACCACGTCGCCGTTGAGGACCATCGAGTTGTTCCAGTCGCACTCACGGCACGGAGTTCAGGCCGGCGCTCCTAAGTCGCCGGTGCGGAGCGGGCAGGTGTGGTAGCGGGTTACTGCAGTTCCTTCAGGGCCCCGAGTAGACGCGCGATGTCCTCACTGCTGTTGTAGAGGTGTGGGGCCACGCGGAGTCTGCCTTCTCGCTCGGCGATGCTGATGCGCCGTTGCCTGAGTCCTTCGGCGACGCGTTCGTTGGCGTGGGGATCTTCGTGGCTCAGGTAGACGAGTGTGGAGCGTTGTTCACCGGAGGGTGGGCTGAGCAGCTCGTATTTGGATCCGTCGAGGCTCGCGATCAATTCGTCGATGAGCTGTTGGTCGTGCGCCGCGATCCGTTCGATGCTGATATCGCCGAGCATTTCCACGGCGGCGGTGAGCGGCGCGAAGTTGAAGAAGTTGGCGTTGCAGAACACGTCGAACGCCGATGCGGTTCTCTCGTCGGGCATCGAGTAGTCGAGCGCGCGGTTGAGGCCGCGTGATGTCTGCGCGCGCAGCCAGTGCGGCTGCGGATAGTCGAGTTGTGCGCGCAGATCAGGGCGCAGCCAACCGAAGCCGGTGGCGTAGGGCCCGCACAGCCACTTGAAGCCGCAACACGCCAGCGCATCGATCTCCAGGCTCTCGACATTCAGCGGACGCGCGCCGACCGCCTGGGAGGCGTTGACCACGCACCACACGCCGCGCTCTCGACAGACGCGCGAGATCGATGCGATGTCGACCGCGTGGCCGAAGAACGAGAAGACCCAGCTCAGGCAGACCACACGCGTATGAGGCCCGATCGCTTCCCCGACGGCTTCGGCGTCGACCCTGCCGTCGCCGTCGCCGATCAGTTTCACCCGAACTCCCTTGCGCTCCAGTGCCCCCCACGGCACGACAGTGGCCGGGAAGTCTCCGGCGACACAGATGACCTCATCGCCCTCTCGCCACGACAGGCCCTGGGCGACAACGTTGAGCGTGTAACTGGTGCTGTTGGCCAGGAGAACATCGTCAACGTCTGCGCCGATCAGGCGTGCCAGCGCGCCGCGCAGGCGGTCCGGCACCTCGGTGAAGGCCACATCAGCGATCGTTGAGGGCATCACCTTGGCAGCAACGGCGTCCAGCGCGGCGTCGCGTGCTGGGAAGGGAAGAGGTCCTTGGTGCGCGCAGTTGAGCCACACATCGCCGTCGAAAGGTCCGAAGCGATCATCGAGCGCCGCGGTCACTGCTCGAGCTCCGTTGCTGCCGCGTCGACTGGGCACGGACCCGCGCGTCCGCACACGTCGTGGTCGCAGAGCCGGCAGATGTGTCGCGCCATCGCCCGATCCGTGGTGAGCGCACGCAACATCATGGCGACGAGGCGCGCAAGCTGGGCACGGTCGGTCGGCGAAAGGGGGGCCAACGCCGACGCGAGGGCATCGGCACGAGCGCTGAGGAGTTCGCGGGCCGCGTCTTGGCCGACGTCCGTCAACTCCAATTCGACAACCCGTCGATCGCTCGCAACTGAGCGACGTCGTACCAGCCCGGCAGATTCGAGGTGATCGGCCAGACGCACGCAGGTGGAATGAGTGACGTCAAGGATGCGCCGCAGCGCCTCGATGTTCAGCGAACCTCGCTCGTACAGCGAAGCCAGTGCGCCCGCACCCGAGGATCCGGTTCCTGCTCGCGCGCCGAATGTGCTTGTGATTCGGTCGTCGAGGGCAAGGGTCAGCGCACCAAGAGTGTTTCCAACTTGCATGTATGCATCATACACATATAATTAGGTCTATGAACCAACGCGTGACCATCGGAGTGCCGCAAGAGCTCGCTCAGGCCATGGATCTCAGGGCCCGCCACTCAGGCGACAGCGAGAACGCGGAATCTCTGCACGCCACTCCGCGAATACCTGGGCGAAGACGCCGAGATCGGTGTGGTCGATTGCGGGGGCGAAGCCGTCCAAGAGTGGGTCACTCGCGATGACATCGCGTCGTGCCAACTAAGCTGCGCAAGCGTCGTCGGGCGTCGTGAAGGTCTGGGCGGGTTTGTGCTTCGCGGTCGCGTGGTCACCCTCGACCGCCAGTGGTTCGTCTCCGATGAGGCTTTCGCTATCGTTCGCTCGAGCGTTGAGGGCAGCGGCGCGCCGCTCCTCGCTGAGTCCGAAGCATGGTGGGGAAGTGCGCCGGCCGCCTACCCGATCGTCACCTACGGCTGGCCCGGCCCGCCGCACCGGCGTGTGACCGCCGAGGAACTGCGACTGGGCGGGACGCCGTGCTCGACTACTTGATACGTGTGGATACGGGCGGCTCAGAGCGAGCAATCCGTGCCTCAGTGAGTCCAGAAGCCTGGTTCCGGATTCTTGCGGAGATCGCCCCCGAGAGCGTGGCCTCCTCGCCGAACCCGAACGATCTACGCGGCGCTGATCGCCTCGCGGCTCGTGCGTTCCAGGATGTTGCCGCTGAAGCAGTCGACGCAGGCGAAAAAGAGTTCCTGGTGCGCTCGTCGGACCTCGACCTGATCGGGCGCATACGCGATCGAGCAGCAGCTCTCCGCGCGGACGGTGTCGTTAGCTAGGTGTCTTCGGCGCCCGGTGGTTCTCTACACCGTAGCGCACCCATTGAACCGCAGCATGAGGAGTTCCCGGCTTGCGACTCGGACACGGTAAAACCGTAAGCGCTATGTATGCGCTTCCTGGCACAATCTCTAGCTATGAGCAGCGGCATCCGGCCCCAACCGTGGGGAATGATGCCTTTTGCAGGAAAAGCCGTTACTCCTGGTTAGAGCACTACTTCCCATGAGCCAGCAGGTGTTGGTGAGTCCTGGGTTTTGTGGAGTCGGATTATTGGACTGCCATGCTGCTGTCCCACCAGGAGGACAGCATGGGCAGACAGGGATACCCGGCGGAGTTTCGGCAGCGCGTCCTTGACCTCATCGCCGCGGGCCGGCGGGTGCGGGATATCGCGCTCGACCTCGGCATCAGCGAGCAGACGGTGTACAGCTGGCGACGACAGGAGCGAATCGACAAGGGGGTCGAAGTCGGGCTCACCTCCGCGGAGCGCGCTGAGTTGTTGGCAGCGCGGCGGCGGATACGAGAGCTGGAGACCGAGCTCGCCGTCCACCGTCATGCCGCTGCATTGCTGAAAGGGACCACCTACCCAAAAGCAGATTCGCGGCCGTCGAGGTGATTGCAACGCACGGTCTGCCCGTGCAACTCACGTGTCGCGTGCTCAACGTCTCCGAGTCCGGGTATTACGCTCGACGTTCACGAGCGCCTTCAGCCCGTGCGATCCGCCACGTCTGGCTCACGGATGTCATCCAGCAGGTGCACGTTGCCTCGCGGGGCACCTACGGCGTCCGGCGTGTCCATGCCGACCTGATCCTCGGGCAGGGCGTCGCTGTTGGCCACCAGGCAGTGGAGATGCTGATGCGACGCGCCGGCTTGCATGGCATCTCCGGGCGTCCTCGTTTCCGGCACGTCCCGGGTGTGGCCACAGCCGGCGATCGGGTCGAACGCCAGTTTCACCGTGATCAACCCAATCGCTTGTGGGTCACTGATATCACCGAGCACCCAACCCGGGAAGGCAAGGTGTACTGCGCCGTGGTGCTCGACGCCTGGTCGCGCCGAGTGGTGGGCTGGTCGATCGACGCCAAGCCAAGCACGGCACTGGTCACCAATGCGTTGGGTATGGCCATCGAGCAGCGCCGCCCGCACGGTGACACCGTGATTCACAGCCACCAGGGGACTCAATTTACGTCGTGGGCGTTCACACGCCGCGCGATCGACTCGGGTTTGCTCCCATCGATGGGTTCAGTGGGCGATTGCTATGACAACGCAATGATCGAATCGTTCTGGAGCCGCATGCAGGTGGAACTCCTGGATCGAAAGCGCTGGATGACACGCATCGAACTGGCGAGCGCGATCTTCGAATACCTCGAGATCTTCCACAATCGCCAGCGCCGCCATTCGGCGCTGAGTATGCTCACACCGCTCGAGTTTGAAGCTCGACATCAACCCACGACGGCGGCATGAGTCCAAGAATCGGACTCCACCAAAGTCAGGACACCCCAGAGTCTCCAGGATTCCCGGGGCGGTTCATTATGTTCACTCCCCTCCGTATTAGGCACGAGAGGAATGCACATCTACACTCATCGCTTTGACGCTCGGGAAACGCGTGCGTCCACTGCGAACGCAGAAGCCTCATAGCCTGTGCGACTTCGTGAGTTCTACCCGGCAATGCTCGAGGCATTCGGCACCGACTTGGCCAGCCGTGATGCGTTGGCGGTGCTCGGCCTCGCCCCGACCCCGGAGGAGGATCGCGCTTGACCCGCGCCCGGATCCGAGCTGCACTCGCTCGCGCAGGGCGGGTGCGGAATCTCGACACCACCGCTGCTACCATCCACGCCGCGCTCCACTCGCCGCAGCTGTTGTCGCCCGCTCGGCTGAGCGCGGCGTACGGCCTCACGGTGCGGGCTAGCGTCGCTCTGTTGCGGCAGTTCAACACCGAGATCGACGAGCTCGAGGCGGAGCTGATCAGATCTTTTGAGGGACACCCGGACGCCGAGATCCTCTGCAGTCTTCCAGGACTTGGTTCAGTCCTCGGCGCCCGGGTCCTAGCAGAGTTCGGGGACGACCCGACCCGATACAAGAATGCCCGATCGCGCCGCTGCTACGCCGGCACGGCACCCATCACGCGCGCGTCGGGCACCAGAAACGTCGTGCTCGCACGCACCGCACGCAATCGGCGGATGGCCCAGGCGTGCTACCTCTGGGCGTTCTCAGCGCTGCGCCCATCGCCTGGTGCACGACGCTTCTACGACCGTCAGCGAGCAAATGGCAAGACGCACCATGAGGCGCTCCGCGCCCTCGCGAACCGTCTCGTTGGCTTGCTCCACGGCTGCCTGAGCAGCAGTCAGTGTTACGACGAACACGTCGCCTGGCCAACTCCCAACGAGGTTGCCGCTTGACAGCTTACGGTCGTGGGATGTCTGGCCTGGACCAAGCCCTTGTCTGTTGAGGGGCCGACACCCCGCGTCGTGCGCTTTGGTTAACGGCCGGTGAATCAGTTTGAGTCGGGCCGACCCTCACCCTCCCCGAGGGGCTTAGTCGCTCCGGGGAAGATCGACTCGATTTCGGCTTTCGCATCGTCATCGTCCGGCATGCCCCACGCTTGGGACAACTCACCCGATGACACGAGGCGGGCTTTGAGCCAAATCAACGAGACACCGATAAGGGTGAAACGGCCACGATCCCTGCTATTTCCGGAACACTCATGTCTCTGCGAGGCTACTCTGCGCCGTCACCGAGCGACGCCACGGTCTCGTCAGTCTTCCACACGTGATCAGTGACGCCACTGGGGCGTATCGACCTCGGCAATGCAATAGGATCGACTCGCCGAGCGGTGCCTCCTCAAGCCCCATCGGATCCCGATCCTCGCCCTTTGCAACGCCCGTCGGCAATGTGGTCAAGTTCGCACGCTACACAGGCTCCTCCATGCCCGAGTTCTCATGCGACTTGACTGCTATGGCCACCGTACCAATGTCCCAGCGCCAGCTCAAAAGTTGCCCAGTCCATCGGTCGATCCCGGCCACGATCGCAGTGAAGTCATCGCCATTGCCAACCTTTTCACCGCCCGTCCCTGGATACAACCCAGACCTCTTGACGTATGGTTATGGCTCCATCGATAGGCAGCTAGAGGGGTTGGATCATGCAGGGGATCAAACGACGTCGGTCGGTATTGTCACTGACGGCGATTGCCGGTCTGTTGGTCGGAGTGGGCGCCTCGGTTGGAGTCGGCGCCTCAGGAAGTGCGGCGGCCAGCAGCACGCCCGCTCCGGTTCTTGGATCGGGAGTGGCCCACATCCTGAGCAAGATCGTGGGTGGTCCCTACTCCGCTCCACCAAAGGGATTGTTCGCTCCAACCCAGATCCGCAATGAGTACGGCTTCAATGCTATGGGCAGCGACGCCGACGGCAACCCCATCGACGGGCGGGGCCAGATCATCGGCATCGTCCTCTGGGACAGCGACGCCTCGTTGCAATCGGACATGGCCATGTTCCTTAAGACCTATAGCTATCTGGAGCCCATGAACGGGCTGACCACCAAGACGCCTTGCACGGTGAGCCATACCATTCAGACCACCCCCTGCTTCGAAGTGGCCTATGCAACCGGCGTAAAGCCGCCGGCGATGAACGCGAATACTATGGGCGAGGCCTCCCTCGATACCCAGTGGGCGCACGTCACGGCAGAGGGTGCCGACATCCTCTTCGTGGAGGCAGCGGGTGACACGGGTCCCCAGCTGTTGGTAGGGGTCGACAAGGCGGTGTCGATGGGCGCGACCGTGGTATCGATGTCCTGGGACCAGACCGGTATCAACGCGGCCGACAACACGCACTTCGATGTGTCGACAGCAGGCTTCGTCAGTGGTTCGGGCGACTTCGGCTGCCCGGACAGCAGCGGGCAGGTGTACCCGTCGGGTTCCGCTGACGTCTTGTCGGTCGGCGGCACGGCGCTCACCATCAGCGGCACCACCTCGAGCCAGACCACGTGGGCAAGCAGCGGCGGGTACGCCAATAGCCAGGAGCCGCGGCCCGGCTACCAGTTGAACTGGTCGACCGATCCGGACCGGACGGACAACGATGTCGCATACAACGCGATCAATTACCCGATCGTCGAAAAGGGCGCATGGTTCAAGGAGGACGGCGTTTCGGCCGGTATTCCGCAGTGGGCCGGTTTGGTGGCGGATGCGGATCAAGCTCGCGCCGCTCTCGGCAAGTCGGTGCTGGCTGCGAGCGGGCTGAATAGCGGCATCTACCTCGCGGCGAGCGATGGTGGCAAGTTGGCCGCAGGTCAGATCGATAAGGCCTTTTTCACCGACATCACCACTGGCTCAGCCGGTTCGTCCGCTGCATGCAAAGCCTCGAAGGGCTGGGACTGGCCCACCGGTCTCGGTACCCCACGGGCGAACGGCCTGGTAAGTGAGCTCGCGGACATTTAGCTCCCACGCGGCATAGAGCGGTTGGCGCCAGGTCTCGGCGCGTCGATGCACACGTGCTCGGGAGGGCGGGTGGCTACTGATGCTGGGGTCAGCTCGCAAGTTTCCGAGCACAGTGCCGCGGCTCCGGCCACTGTCGACCCATTGGATGATCCGATACGTTTGATCGCCTCAGCCTCATTGATCTTCGAGCTCGTACTTCCGAAAATGTGGCGAGGGCGTCAAACGTGACGCGGAGACGGGGACCGTTGAAGGGGATCCTGGGGTGCACATCGATCTCTACATAGCGCTGGCCGGCCTCATCGTCGGCTGCGCTGTCGGCCTCACGGGCATGGGAGGCGGCGCTCTGATGACCCCCGTGCTCGTCCTCTTGTTTCACGTGCAGCCGGTTGCGGCGGTTGCCAGCGACCTGGTCGCCTCACTGGTCATGAAACCCGTTGGCGCTGCGGTGCATGCAGGTCGGGGCACTGTCCAATGGGGACTAGTCGCATGGCTCGCCGTTGGCTCGGTTCCATCCGCCTTCCTCGGCGTCGTCTTTCTCAAATGGATCGGGGACGGCACGCGCGTCCAGAACATCGTCAGCTTCACGCTCGGTGGTGTTCTCCTGGTGGCCGTCGCGGCCCTGGGAGTGAAGATGGTCCTCGACCACCGAAGCCCGCAGGCCCCCGGTGTCGATGCCAGACTGAGGGTGAAGAGGGCTCCAACCCTGGCGATCGGAGCAGCGATTGGATTCATCGTCGGAATCACGTCGGTCGGCTCCGGAACCCTGGTGATCATCTTGTTGCTCTTTCTGTACCCACGCCTGCGCGGCTCACAGATGGTTGGCACTGACCTCGCTCAGGCCATCCCGATGGTGGGATCTGCCGCCCTGGCGCACATCCTGTTTGGTGACTTCGCCCTCGGGCTCACAGCCTCGATCCTGATCGGGAGCATTCCCGGCGTCCTGATTGGAGCCACCGTCTCCTCGTATGCACCGACACTGTTCCTGAGGGGAGCGTTGGCCGCCGTGTTGCTCGTCTCGGGACTGAAGCTACTGACAGTGCCGACCCCAGTCCTCGGGCTTGTCCTGGTTCTCAGCGTGATCGGTCTGTTCGGTGCTTGGGTGGTTCTGCGTCTGCGAGGACGGACACTCCGCGACGTCTCCGACGAGCCTTCAACGAAGGTCGCCATGGACATGGAGCGCGCAAACGGGTCCGAAGCGGCCGCCTAAGCAGCGTTCGGAAACGTCGCGGGGCAACCCAGACGTCGCGCAGCGATCGGGACCGTGTCAATATTTGCCCGAGCCTTCGGTTGAGCTACGGGAGGACACACATGGTCCAGGACGCAAACCTCATCGGGAGCCGCGTCAGTGCAATGCACCTGACCTACGACTGCCTCGGATGCAGAAGTGCAATTGCCGTCTCGATAACGGACGGCAAGGGGACCGATGGCAGTCGGTGCCTCACGCAGCGGCCAGCGGAGTGCCCCGAATGCGGAGAACGAATCGCGATCGAGCTAGTCGCGAGGCCGCTTCACAGCGATTCCGTGGCACATCGGTGAGTTTCGGCCAACCTCCAATGTAACGAACGCGGAGGGAAATAGGCCGAGGCGACGGCTAGTGATAAGCGGCGGCGCCCCGCGCACCCGGTGGTAACAACCGCAGCCGGTGGCTCCGCCATGGAGGAAGAGCGAAACCTTTGGATGACCTTCGGTCATCTCAGTCAACAATGTTCAGGAACTCAGACCCTTACTGACATTCGAGAAGACGTTGTTGACCCGCTTTCCCACCGTCGTCAGCACGACGATGACCACAATGGCGATAAAGACAAGGACGAGCGCGTATTCGAGCATGCCCTGACCCTTCTCGGCATTACGCTCGAGAAGGGTTTTGAGCCGGGCTAGAGCAAACTCACGACAACGAAGATAGCCGCATTGCATGATCGTCTCCAAGGGGTTTACTAACTCGCCACAGGATGCGCTGTACACATTAACCCCACCTGAAAAGGACGACACAGTCGATCTCACTTTCATCGGCGCCGGGGTGACAAGAACGTGACGCGAGGAGTCGTCAACTGCGGCGTCTTCACCCAAGGCCATCGATTCGATAAAACCTTGGTGCCCATGCGCCATAGTCGAAACGGCGCGACTTTCGACCCTTCCTCACCCGAGAGCAGGGCGCAAATCCTGTCCGGTCCAGCGGGAACGCCCCAGCCCGTCGCCACCAGGGACCGGACGAGGTACGCGCGGCTCTTCGATAACCTCCTGGACAACGCCTGCCGCTAAACACCACCCGGCGGGTCCATCTTGCTGGCCGCTGGTACAGATCCCTCCGGGTGGCACCTGAGCGTCTCGAATACAGGTACGGGAATCGCGCCAGAATTACGCGAGAAGATCTTCGAGCGCTTCAGGGGAGGCGACCCGTCGCGAACGCGACACTGGAGGCGCCGTCCTTGGCCTGGCTCTGTGGCAGAAGATCGCGAGGCTGCATGACAGGGCGGTCCGCCTCGATCAGCCGACCTCCCAGCTCACGCGGTTACGGTCGACCTGCCCTGAACGCGGAGTTTTGTTACTCACTGTCAATGTGAGGTTCAGGTTGGGGTCCCATCATTAGGCCTAGTCGCTACGTGCGGCGACCCGATGGACCATGGCCCCGCGAGCTCTGGGATCAGCGGCTAATGATGAGCGAAACCGGGGGCCAAGCAGATGGGGAAGGTGAAGTCGGGTCGTGAACGTGGCGGCGCGCGTTCACAGATAGCTCATGCGGTCGTTCAACGGTTACTCATCCTCCGAGCGGGTGGCCTGCGCCACCCGCTCTCTTACTTCCGGGACGTGGATTTGACGCAACGGGCCGGAGCGGGCGCGCAGCCGCGGAGTCGCACTATCGCGTGCGTCGCGGCGTTCCTGTACACGATAGGCAGGGCGAGGATCGTCGGTCACCACATGGAGCTCGAGCGCGCTGTGAGTGGCCCTGACGCTATCTACGTGTGTGGCACGAATGCTCACGGTTACTGAGGGTGGTGATTACCGCCGAAGACCTCCAGCTGGCGCGGCTCGCTGGTCGGTTCGCTACGGCCAACTCTGCCAACACATGATGGCCGTATGGACAACCGATTACTTGGTGGCGATGTAATGGTGGCGTGGTGTGCAGTCTGCGACGAGCTTTACTCGACAAAGGCTGAAGCGCGTGAGTGCGCGAAGCAGGACACGCAATGGGGGCCGCTGGCGCTTTCAATGGATGGCTCGCCCCGACGCGTGATGGTCGCGCGGGCCGCTGGGCCAGAAGGGAGCGGGCTGCGGGGTACGCTTATGATGCGGGGCGACGCCCTCTAGGAAGGGCGCTCAAACGATGGCCACACAGGGCGCGCTGCCTCAGCAGCCAGAGACGGCCAAGCTCATCCGGGCCCCCGATGGGTCGCTGTCCTCGGTTTGGCCATCGGCCCCAACCTTCTTCTCACGGGCTCGGTTGCGAGTCTGATCGCGCGGCGGATCCTTGCGGGTCTCGCTCCGTCGATTCATCCGCGAACTGATCAGAAAACCGTGAGCGCTATGTGCGCGCTGGAGCCCCATGCTCCGTTGCTATGAGCAACGGGATTCTCCTCCAAGTGTGAGAATAACGCGTCCTGTAGCAACTCCGCGCGAGGTCTTCACGTTAGTTCTCGTTCGGGATAACCGGGGGCGTTGCCTCGTTAGCTGCTATAGGTGTACTGGCTGTTGTGGCGCCACCCGAAGAGCCGTTTGATGAGCGGACACGCCTCAGCGTCAGGTGGCAGCTGGGCTTGTAGTCGTGGCAGACGAAGATCCCGAAGCCGAGCGAAAGGCTATTCTCGAGAGATACGGCAATTGGGGTGCGGCCCGAAGGCGTTTTGACCACACATCGGAAGACATCGATGAAGCCCTTCGGTTGGAGGCTCTGGCCTCCATCGACATCCTCGAACGAGAGCTGGGACTGGATTGGCCCAAGGAAGCAATGTTCGACGATGAAGGCCTCGGCGCATTCTTGGTGAATGGAGCCGGATAGCCGGCGAGGCAACTCGTTATCGCGGCACGCGAGTTCGAACTGTTCAAAGACGATCCGGCATGGCCCGAGCTTGTTCACAAACTACAAAAGCCGAGAAGCGGCGACGCTCGCTCAACACTTTTTCAGCTTCATGTCGCCTACCTAGCACACCAACGCGGGTTGGCTGCATCCCTTGAGCCTCCGGCTGGCACTGGCAAGGTCATGGATGTGCTGGTGAAAGATGTCGATTCGAGAAGCTCAAACGAGGTCTACATCGAATGCACAGAGATCCAGCCGATTCCTGATGCGGCTCAACGGGTTAGCAACCTCGACTGGGGCCTCTGGCCCATCGAACTGTTCGAGAGGAATCTCCAGGCGCGGGTCGATCTGGAGCCCGACCTCTCCGAATCGGAAACATCCGAGGCGAAAGATCGGCTCATCCAGCTGTATGAGGAGGTGTGCACCACTGGCGCACCGCGAGAGGGCTTGGTTGACGGCTTGTTCCGGGCGTGGGTCGCACCAGTCGGCCACAAGGATCTGCCTCGCCTAATAGAAACGCATGGTGATCCCGGTCTCTTCGTGCCGTTCGCTCACGATCCGCTCCAGCGACTGCTAGCAACTATTCGGAAGAAGCTCAGGCAGACTCAGCCAGGGTGCCATCCACACGCTGGCAAAGTGGCAACCAGCACGTGGATGGCTGCGCGAACCCTATTCACTAGCGAACCCTTCCTGGCTTCACAGGCCTGTCGAAGGTACCAACGCTCGCGGATCTACGCAACCTATCGCGAAATCGTCGAAAACAGGCACCCGTCATTCAATGCCCGAATACTGCCTACAGATGCGAACCGCTGTCCCGAAGGCCGCCGCCATCTACTGCCGTATCTCACACGACCCATCAGGGGAACGCCTCGGCGTCAATCGTCAAGAGGACGACTGCCGTAAGGAGGCTGCGCGTCGAGATTGGCAGGTGACCGGAATCTATGTAGACGACGACCGGTCAGCGTTCTCCACTCGGAAACCCCGCCCCGAGTATCAGCGGCTACTACGTGACATTCACGATGGTGGCGTCGATGGAGTGCTCATCTGGCGCCTAGATCGGCTACATCGGCAGCCTCGGGAGCTCGAGGAGTTCATCGTCATTACGGACAAGCATCAGGTCGCTTTGGCGACGGTCACCGGCGACGTGGATCTCTCTACCACTCAGGGCCGGTTGCTTGCTCGGGCTTGGGGCGCGTTTGCCGCGCACGAAAGCGAGGTCAAGTCTGAACGACTCAAGCGCGCCTTCCTGGAGCGAGCGCGCAAGGGCAAGGACGCCTGGACGATACGGATGTACGGCTACGAAGCCGATCTCCGCACGGTCAACAAGCGTGAGGCCGCGGTAATCAAGGAAGCAGCGAAACGGATGCTCCACGGTGAGTCCCTGCACTCTCTCGCCGTGGATCTCGACCGCCGAAGGTTACGCACGACAAAGGGGAAGGTCTGGTCCGGCAGCCATTTGCGAGCTCTACTCCGCAATCCACGTCTCGCGGGTCTCACGAAGTATCACGGCGAGATTGTTGGCAAAGGCACGTGGCCGGCGATCCTTCGACCGATCGATAGCGCCCGGCTTCGGGAACTCTTTCGCGACCGCGGGAAACAGAACAACAGTGCGAACTCACCGA
>Ga0182015_10004660_pt1 | contig 14640 bp, 8 predicted proteins | sample 712P3MmetaG_FD_120478 | JGI IMG/M metagenome (GOLD analysis project Ga0182015, IMG submission 120478) | Permafrost microbial communities from Stordalen Mire, Sweden - 712P3M metaG | ecosystem: Environmental > Terrestrial > Soil > Wetlands > Permafrost | place: Sweden: Stordalen | collected...
ACACCCGTCGGCAGCCTGTGCGCATCGCCCGCGGGCGCGTTGCCCCGCTCGTAGGGCTTCGCCGTGAGCATGTACACAGTCCCCAGCACGATCACTCCGACCGCCGTCACGATCATCCCGTAGTTGCTGTACCAGGGATCCTGCGGGGCGCGGGGCCACATCATGTCAAAAATCGCGCTCACCCCGTAGGCGAACCCGATGAGATTCACCGGCCATCCCCAACGGCCGAGCGTGAAGGGACCGGTCGGTATCCAACCCATCGATCTTGCAATCAACGCCCCGAGCACCAGCATCTGAAAGGCCATGTAGATTCCGACCGAGGCGAAGCTGATGATGGTCGCGACGGCATTTTGCAACCACAGGCCGCCCAACGCGATGAGGGACGGGATCAGGCCTGCCAGCGCCAATGACGCGACGGGTACGTGCGTGCGCGGCGAGATGCGGCTCAAGAGCTTGCTGCAGACGATCATCTCGTCGCGCGCGTAAGCGAACAGCAGACGGCTCGCGGCAGCCTGCATGCTCAAGCAGCAGGAGATGAACGACACGAGAACCACGGCGAGCACAGCGCGAAATCCGACCTCGCCCATGGCTGAGCGCAGAATCGTCGCCACAGGATCGGTGTCTTTTCCGGAAAGTATGGCGTTCATGTCGGGCACCGCGAGAATGAGCGCAACGCAGACGAGCATCGCTGCGGCGCCGCCGACGTAAATGGTCATGCGCATGGCCTTGGGGATCATGCGGCTGGCATTTGGCGTCTCCTCCGCCACGTCGCCGCACGCCTCGAAGCCGTAGTAGCAGAACATCGCGGCGAGCGCCGAGGCGAGAAACGCCGGTACGTAGCTGCCGCCGCTGCTGCGAATGGAAAAGGTGTCGAAGAGCACGCTCAACGGGTGGTGGCGCGCAAACAGCAGCAAGTAGCCGCCGACGGCAATGGCACCGATTAGCTCGCAAATGAAGCCGAACATCGCCACGCGCGCGAGCAGTCGTGTGCCGCTCACGTTGCAAGCCGTCGCAAACACGATCATCGCCAGAGCCATGGCTGTGGTATTCGTGGGGGTGACCGGGAAGCCCAAGAGCTGTGCGACGAACGGTGCACCGCCGGTCGCGACGGCAGCGATCGAGACAAGCAGGGCCCAGCCATATATCCAACCGGCCATCCAGGCCCAGCGCGTGCCGACCAGCCGCCGCGCCCACGGATACAGGCCGCCGGAGATCGGAAATTGAGAGACGACCTCGCAGAATACAAGACACACGAACATCTGGCCGATACCGACGAGCAGATACCACCAGAACATCGGCGGACCGCCCGCCGCGAGTGCGAAGGCAAACAGACTGTACACGCCGACCACCGGCGACAAATAGGTGAAGCCCAGGGAGAAATTCTCCCACTTCGACATGGTACGGTCGAAGTGTGAGACATACCCCAAGGCTTTGAGCTGCTCGGCATCCTGATCGATGCCTTTGCCGGGATCGGCGGTCATGCGGTCTCGCGTCAGAACTTGGTCATGAAGCCGATCCCGATGGTGCGCGGCTGATTGGTGGAGACGCGCGTGATCGTCGGTTGCTGCCACGCGAACACGGTATTGTCGATGGTCAATGCGGCGTGCTTGTTGGTTAGGTTGGTGCCGAACACGGACATGACCCAGGGCTCCTTGCCGAAGCCCAATCTGAAGTCCATCAATCCGTACGAGCCCAAAATCTCGCTGTAATAGGCTGTATCCACCACCGGGCCGACGTAGGACTCGGCAACGCGCGCCGTGAATTTGTAGTCCGCCGTCACCATCGATTCGTAGCTCAGGGCCACGTTGCCGGTGTATCTCGGAATGTTGTTGATGCGCGTGCCGGCCGTCACCGGAAGTCCCGGCGTGTCCTTCGGCGAGCTGATGTAAGCCTGGGTATACGCACCGGAAAGGTCGAGCGTGAGCGCATCGGTGAGTTTCGCCGCCATCTCGAGCTCCGGGCCATAGCTCTTGGCGTCGCCCACATTGGTATTGTAGGGATAGCCGCAGGAGAGCACGATCAGCTGCTGGATGTTGTGCCACCTGACGTAAAAAATATCCGCATCGATCGTAAAACGCCGATCCGCGAGCTTGGCTTTCTCGCCGAATTCAAGACTCCAGATATCGTCCGGCGCGTAGTAAGCCGGTTGACTGGTGAGGTAGCTCGGTCCGGTGCCCTGGCCGCAATAGTAAAAAGCGCCCTGGCTGAATGGGACCAGCGGGATCGGTAAGTTAACGCCTCCGGGGCGGGACCCCTTGGCGAGCGTGCTGTACACCGTGAGATCCGGAGTAGGCTCGTACGACAGATTGAGCTTGGGCAATAGACTGGTATTGGTGCCGGAGGCGCTGTCGATGGTCGGCGTGGCATCGCCCGATGCCGTGCCGAGACCGCGCTGATTGGCCTGGTTGCCGATGTCGAATTTATAGAAGCGCAATCCCCCCGTGAGCTTCAGGTCCGGCCGCAGCTTGTAGGACGCCTCGCCGAAAATCGCTTTCTGGCTGAGTATGTTCGGATTGTTGTCGTTGAACATGATGCCCTCGGGATTCGGTCCCGTCACGGGCGGTGCGTAGAAGAATTGGTCTGCGGCCGGGCAATGCCCGCCCACCGGTCCGCCCGCGACACATACAGGCGTGGTCACGAACCCAACGGTCTGGTTCTTCGTGACGTAGCCCGAATGCAGGTTCGAATAGTACAGACCACCCACCCACTGGAAGTCGCTGTCGCCCCGCGAGGTGAGGCGCAGTTCTTGGGCTATCTGCCAGGTCGTATCGTTCTCCGAGTAAAGGTTGGGGACAAACTGCGTGTAGTTGAAGATGTTCTGCAGGGCTTCGGTCGAATCGGTCGATTGGTATACGTCGCGCTTCCAGTAAGAGGAGGCGGACGTCAAGTTGGCGAAGGGCATGTCGTAGCTGACCTTCAGGCTCCACATGTGAAAGGAATCATAGTAGGGCTCTTCAATGTCGTAGGGCTGATAGATCGATTCGTTCGCCGGCGGAGATTGATAATTGCTGTAGCCATCGGCATCGATACGCTGATACATGAAGCCGCCGGTGATGGAGAAGACATCGGTCGGTTGGATCAGAAGGGATGCTCTCGAGGAGATGAAACGCTCGAGATTGGAGCCCTTGATATCGTCGACGACCGGCGCATCCTGAACGTCGCCGCGAGTACAGTAATAGACTCCGCAATTCCCGTAGTTCGTGGGATACGGAAACTGGCCGGGGGCGATCACCTTGCGGGCGATGTAGCCGCTGATGTACTTATCCGTCGTCACGAAGCGCAGCGCCGCGATATCGCCGATGGGAAGATTGAGCATCAAGCTGCCGTTGCCGTTGGTGCTGCCGCCGGTCGTTTGAGAAGCGTCGACCGAGGCTGAACCTTCGAAGGTGTTCAGCTTCGGCTGATTGGTCACCAGTTTGATGGTGCCGCCCATGGATCCGGCTCCGTACAAGGTGCCCTGCGGTCCGCGCAGGATTTCCGTGTGATTGAGATCATAGAGGTCAGCGTCGATGACCGTGCGGCCATTGAGCGCCACCGCGGAAGCCGACAACGGGGTTTCATCGATGTAGAAACCCACCGTTGCGACGGAACCGCCGGATGAACCCAAACCCCGCATTTCATATTCGGTTTGGCCCGGGCCGGCCGTGCGGAGCGAGATGCCGGGGACGGCGCCGACGAGGTCCTGTAACGAAGAGATGTTTTCCGCGGCGAGATCGTTCGCGCTCAACGCCGTCATGCTGATTGGAGTGGCCTGCACGGTCGACTCGCGCTTTTCGGCCGTTACGACGATCTCCTCGAGCTCGCTGCCGGACCTCGGCGGCGCATCTGCAGGGTTGGGCGCTGCGGGTCCGGTGGCCGGATCCGCCACTGCGGGTGCGCCCATCAAGACGGCGCCGAGAAATGCGCAGCTCGCGAGAGTGCGAGCGGCAATAACGAACGCCGCTGGGGCCGCTCGCGCGGTGGACGATGCTTTTTTCATTGCTTGTTCTCCCTGAAAGAAACAGGAACGTGGCGGTGCGAAACGCTGTTGGGCCCGCGGGTCCCCTCCGCGGGCCATTAATCGCCACCGCCGGGCCACAAAGCGATCGATTGTGGTCCGGATGACCGATTAAGTAACATAGGGTTTACTATCACACAAGTTTCTTGCGTGGCGAGAACCGGATGACGACCACCGCGATTGATGAACTGCACGATGGCGGGGCGACGCACGCGGGGTATGCTCCGGAACCGAGCACTTGAGCCCGATATCCCGTCGGCTCACGCTCACGGCCATCTTGTCCTCGAGCTTGGGCGTCGGCCTGATCTTCGGCTTCCAGCCGCCGCTGATCGCCCTCGTATTGAGCCGATCCGGGATTTCCGCCGCCATCATCGGTGCGGTCACCGCGGCGACTCTGGCCGCCGTCATCGTGTGTGGGCCGCTCTATCCCCGTCTCATCGAGCGCCTCGGTCTCAAGCGGAGCGTCATCGCCGGCATCGGAACTGCTGCCCTGGTACTGATGTTCATGCCGGCCGCCTCGAGCGTCCCTATGTGGCTTTGCTTCAGATTCATCACGGGGTGTGCACTCGGCCTCTCCTGGATCGCGAGCGAGATATGGCTGAACACCATCAGCGGCGAGGAATCGCGCAGCACGGTCATGGGGATGTACGGAACGGTATTCTCCATCGGAATCATCGCCGGCCCTGTGCTGCTCGAGCTCACGAGCACCGAGGGTTGGAGACCGTTCCTCTACGGGGCCGTTTGCCTTCTCGCTACCTTGCTGCCGCTCCTCGTGCTCAGGGGCGTCGAAACTCCAGTCGACACGCGCACCCCTCTGGCCGAACTTCTGCGGGCCGCTCACTTCGCGCCCATCGTCATGCTGGCCGCGGTGGTGGCGGGGCTGGTCGAGTCGGCGGATCTGGCGCTGTTGCCGCTCTTTGGTCTGCATGCGGGCCTGAACGAGAGCGCGGCGCTCCTTCTGGTGACCCTGTTCATGGTCGGTAACGTCGTATTGCAGATGCCGATCGGCTTGCTGGCGGACCGTTTCGGTCGGCACGAGATCCTCGCCGTGTGCTCCGTAGCGAGCGCATTGGGACCCTTGCTCCTGCCGCTCTGTGTCGGAGCGCCTGTTTGGCTCGGCTTGCTGCTATTTCTATGGGGCGGAACCCTTTATGCCTTCTACAGCCAGGGAATCGCGCTTCTCGGTGAGCAATTTCCGGCTGCCGAGCTGGCGGCGGCCAATACAGTGTTCGTCATGGTGTATTGCGCGGGCGGCGTCATCGGCCCGAGCCTCGGAGGCTTCGCCATGGACCTGTGGCCGCGCGCCGGCCTGCCCGTGATGCTCGCCGGCGCGCCGCTGTTGTTGCTCGCGGGACTGGGAGCGCGGGCGGTCCATCGCGTCACGCGCTGAGAGCCGCGCCCGTGCGTTGGCCGCCCGTCGCGTTGGTTGCCACGTCCCGCGTTGGCGTCCTCAACCCACCGCGGTGCGCTTCTTCTTGTCCGGGTCGTCGAACGGCAGCGTGTGGGCTATCGCGGAGGCCTTGACGTTCTTGCCGCGAACCTCGAGCTTCGTGCCGTGGACGGCAGCCGGTACGTCGAGGCGCGCGATCGCCATCGATTTGCCGGTGAGGCTCGACACCATTGCGCAGGTAACGACGCCGACCCTCTTGTCGCCCGAGTAGACCGCATCGCCCATGTCCGCCGGCACCTTGCCGTCCAGGAGCAATCCGAAGATCTTGAAGCGCTCCTTGCCCTTGAGGCGAGCATGCGCATCGGCGCCGCGGAAATCGTTCTTGCCGGGGCTCACCGTGAAATCGAGCCCGAGCTCCCACAAGCTGTCGCCCGGCGGATCGTGCTCGAAAGGGTACATCTGGGACATGTCATAGGGATAGAACAAGAGGTAGCTCTCGACGCGCACCCAATCGAGCGTGGTGAAGCATGCGGGGATGATGCCCATGGGTTTGCCCTCGCTCAGTATGGTGTCCCAGATGAGCCCGGCGTCCTCGCCCTTGCAGAAAATCTCGTAGCCGCGCTCGCCGGTGTAGCCGGTGCGGGAAATCGTCACGGGCTTCCCGAACAGCGTCGAGGGCATGTGGTGAAAGTATTTGAGGCTGCGGATGCCCGGTACGTGCTTCGCCAGGAAATCGATGGCCAGGGGTCCCTGGAGCGACAAATCGTGCAGGTCGTCGTCGACGATCATCGCCGCGTTTCGGCCCACGGCGTAGCCCGTCAAGGTCTCGTGTCCGGCGCCGCTCCCGTGAACCACCATCCAGGCGTTGGGCGCCAGGCGGTAGAGGATGCAGTCCTCGATGAAGAACCCGGACTCGTTCAGCATGCAGGCATACGCGGACTTGCCGGGATAGATCTTGGTCACATCGCGCGTCGTCGCATAGTTCAGGATGGCGGAGGCGTGCGGACCCACGAGATAGAGTTTCTTCAGACCCGAGACATCCATGAGCGCCGCCTTGGTGCGGATCGCAACGTGATCCTGAGCGATATCCTTCGAATACGTCCAGGCCGTGCCCATGCCGTTCCAATCCTCGAGCTTCGAGCCGAGGGCGCGGTGCCGATCCGCTAAAACCGAGTGACGCCAAGTGAGTGCCATTTATGTCTCCAATTTTGAGGCGTAAGCCCGGGCTAGTACACGGCTAGGTGGTGCGTCACGGCGACGACGGCGATGCCGAGCGCGAGCACCACGAACGGCCAGATGCCGGCGCGCTTGGTCGCCGATTCGCCCGAAGTATGACCCAGATCCTCGGCCATGTTGGCAGGGAAGAGCCCCCTGTCCAGGACATAGTGCCGATAGATGAAGACCGGAACAATCAGCGAGCAGAACACCAGACCGGTGCTCAAGGTGCCGACGCCGTACACGTCCGCGCCGAACCCCATGAATGCGAGATTCACGAAGGACAGGGCGGCGCCCACCGCCAGCACCCAGGTCGGTGCGCGCCAGGGCCGCTCCTGGTGGGGCCGGTCGAGGCGATGGATCCAGCCGGCATTCAAGTTGAGGAAATTGAATATCATGTAGCCCACGTTGGCGGCGCCGATGACGAACACCGAGTCGGACATCAGCAGCAGCACGAGGTTGAAGCACAGGTCCGTGAGCATTGCGTTCGACGGAGCGTGATGCTCGTTGACCTTGGACAAATACTTCGGCAGCCAGCCGTCCACCGAAGCCTGGTACAGGGTGCGCGAGGAACCGGCCATGGAGGTGATCAAGGACAAAACGAGTGCCAGAACGAGCATGATCACCACGACGGCCCCGACGAGCCGGCCGGCATGGACCATTTGCGCCATGACCGATGCGACTCCCATGCCGCTGTAGATATCGGGGGCGAGCATGCCGCTGTACACTGCGGGCGTCGTGACATTGCCGGCGGCATCCACCACGGCCGGGTGCAGAAGCGCGCCGAGACCCAGGAATCCTTGGAAGGCGAAGGGGACCAGCGTGTACACCACGACGCACAGCAGCCCGGAATAAAAGATGGCCTTGAACGTGTCGGTTTTAGGATTCTTCAATTCGGAGGTGTAACAGACCGCGGTTTCGAAGCCGTACGTCGACCAGGCTGCGAGGAACATGCCTCCGGCGAACACCGTGATCCCGGTCATGTTCCACGTGCCGTTGATGACGTGGCCGACAGTGTCGTGAGCCAGCGGCACCAGCGGAAAAAAGTTGGTCCTGACGATGTCGCCGGTGAGAATGGGAACCACGCCGATCAGAATCAGCGGAATCATCGCCGATATCCCCAAGATCTTGGTGGCGTTGGCCGAGCGCAGAATGCCGCCGTCCTGAATCGCCTTGACCGAGAACAAGATGACGGCGCCGAGCAGGAACACGGCGTTGATGCGCAAGCTCAAGCCGGTTCTGATCGAGCCCAGATCGAGCAGTGTGATCTGCCAGGTGTTGACCACCGAATCCGGCGCGAACAGACCGGTGAGGATGTACCCGGCCGCGAGCGCCGAACCCGTGGCCTGCACCGGCGACCAGGCGAACCAATTGCACCACACCGAGATGGGCGCAATGATCTTGCTGTATCTGACCCATGCAATCGCTCCGTAGACCGATGTGCCGCCCGACTTGTTGGGGAACAGTCCGGCGATTTCGGCGTAGGTGAACGACTGTATGAAACCCAGCGCGATCGAGGCCGCCCAAATGACCCAGGAGAGCTTGCCGACGGTCGCCGCTACCGCTCCGATGGAAAACAGCACCAGCGGCGGCACGCCGCTCGCCACCCAGAACGCTCCGGTCCAGTCGATGCCGCGCTCCAGACCGGTGGCTTTGACCGGCACCACCACCGTCTCGTCCGTTGCGGCGCTCATGATGCGGGTCCTTGCGAATAACTAAAAATGGCGGCGTAACTCCTCAGCGATTTCAAAGATGTCTCCCACGACTCCATACTTGGCGACGCCGAAAATGGAAGCGCCGGCATCCGAGTTCACGGCAACGATGGTAGTCACGTGCTTCATGCCGGCAAGATGCTGAATGGCTCCCGACACGCCCATGGCGATGTAGAACTTGCACGCGCTCGCCGTCTTGCCGGACTGACCCACCTGGCGGCTCTTCGGGAGCCAGCCCGCATCGGCGATGGGCCGGGAGCATCCGAGCGTCGCGCCGACCGCGTCCGCGAGCTCCTTGAACCGCGCCACATTGGCTTCCTCGCCGATGCCGCGGCCGATGGTCAGGATGAATTCGGCGGCCGCCATATCGACATCGTCGTCGGAGGAAAGCTCGATGAACTCGCGGCTTCTGGAGCGGCTGGCGGTTGCGGGCGCGGCGAACTCGGTGACTCGCGGCGCCCCCGGCTGTTCGGGAGGCTTGAATACGCTGGCGCGGATCGCAAGCAGCACCGTGGCGCGGCCGGGGAAGTCGACCTCCACGTTTACTTTTTGTCCGTATCCGCCGCGCGTCGCGACCAGCTCACCGTCGATGCGTTCCGCCTTGAACACGTCGGTGGCGAATCCCAAGTTCAGCTTGGCGGCGAGCGCGGCCGCGTAGCCGAACGAGTCGACGCTGTGCGCGACCAGGACGATGTCGGGCTTGCGCGCCTCGATCAGCGCGCCGACCGCGGTCTCGAAGGTGTCGGGATCGAATTCCGCGGCGGCGACTTTGACTGCGACGATCTCGTCGACGCCGGCGAGCTTCAGAGAATCGATGAAGCGTTCGGGGAAGCTGGCCAAGATCGCGACGGTGACGGTATCACCCTCTCCACCTTGTAGTCCCTCCCCACTCCGTAGGCGTAGTGTCTGCGCAGCGCTGATGAGCTCCAGGGACACCGGACGCAGTTCGCCGCGCCGCTGCTCCGCGATCACCAACACGCCGCTCAAGCCGCATCTCCTTTGAATTCGCGGATGATTTCCGCCAGCCGCGCCGCCTGGGCAGCCGCATCGCCCTCGATGAGCTGTGCTCGGCCCTTGTCGGGAATACGCATGCGCCGAATTCGCGAGTGAGAGCCCGATTCGCCGGCGTCGCCGGCGGACAGGCCCACATCGGCGAGCGTCTTGACCTCGATGGGCTTCGCCGCCGCCTGTTTGATGCTGCGAAGCGAGGCGTATCGCGGCGTATTGATGCCGAGCTGGATGGTGAGCACGGCGGGGCACTGAATCTCGACCTCGTGCAGCAGTCCGCCCTCGAGCTCGCGGCGAAACAGCGCGCTCTTCGCGCCCGGCGCATAGTCGAGCGAGCTCACCACGGCGGCGTGCGGCCAGCCGAGAAATGCGGCAGTGGCGATGCCGGTGGAGGCGAAGCTTTGATCGGAGGATTGCACGCCGGCGAACAGCATGTCCGGTGCCTCAGACTTGGCGACCGCCGCCAAGACGCGGGCGATGGCGATGGGATCGGATTCCTCCATGCCGTCGTCCCAGATGCGAATCGCACGGTCTGCTCCCTTGGCGAGGCACTTGCGGAGCGCCTCGTCGGCTTCCTCGGGCGCAACGGACACGACGACGACTTCGACCGGAGCTGTCGATGCCTCCTTGATCTTGACGGCTTCTTCCAGGGAGTAATCGTCCCACTCGTTCAGGTCGCGAATGAGGAACTCCTCATCCACGCCCCGTCCATCTGCGCGGATCTCGAAGTCCTCGTCGAGCGCGGCGACTTGCTTCACCGCAATGAGAATCTTCATGCGGGTAACGTCTCGGTCTGCCGAGCGGGAACCGCCTCGCGGATGAGCTCGATCAATTCCTTCACCACGAATTTCCCCTCATTGCCGGTGGTTTTGAGCGCGTCCTCGAACATGGTCAGATCCTTCGGACAGCTCACTACGTACACTTCCAAGCCCGGAATCGCCGCGGCCTCGCGCATGCGGTTCTGGGCCGGCTTTTCCGACCCCACGGGGTCGGGAATCCATATCCTGCCGCCGCCCGCGCCGCAACAGAAGGAGTTGGCGCGGCAGCGCTTCATGTCGACGAGCTCGCAGCCGAGAAGGTTCAACAGATCTCGCGGCGCCTCGTAGCCCTTATTGAAGCGTCCGAGATGGCACGGGTCGTGGAAAGTCGTCCGGAGCTTCAGCGGCCGCGTCACTTCAAGTTTTCCGTCCGCGAACAGCTTCTTGAGGAAACTGGTGTAGTGCTGAATCTCGTACTTCCCGCCGAAGTCGGGGTACTCGTTGAGAATCGTGTTGTAGGAGTGCGGATCGGTGGTGACGATGGATTTGAAGGTTGCCTTCTCGAGCGCGGCGATGTTGGATTCGGCCAGCACCTCGTAGAGTCCTTCCTCCCCGACGCGGCGCACGTCGTTGCCGGCGTTCGATTCGCCGTCGTAGAGAATGCCGAAATCCACGCCTGCCTCGTGCAGAAGGGCGGCGAAAATCTGGGTCACCTTCTGATTGCGTGGATCGAACGAGGCGTAGTCGCCGACGAACCACAGGAGGTCCACCGGCTCCTTGCGCGCGTCCTTGACCTTGAAGGGCAGCGCTTTGGTCCACGAGCCGCGCTTGCGCTTCGATTCACCGAACGAGTTGCCGGTCTTGTGAATGGTCTGCAGTGTCTTGGTAAGCAAGGGGTCCATGGCGCCGTCCTCGACCAGCTTGCGGCGCATTTGCACGATGATGGGGACGTGCTCGACGGCCACCGGACAGATCTCGACGCAGGCCATGCAGGTGCGGCAGGACCACAGCGTCTCCATCGCCACCTGGCCCGGCGACTTGCCGTGCACGCCGAGCTCGGCCGCGGGCGGAAGGGTTCCCGACTCGAGCGTTGCGTTCGCGAACTCGCGCAAGCTCAGGATCACGTCCCGCGGCGATAGCGGCGCGCCCACGGCCCGGGCGGGGCAGGCCTCGTGACACCGGCCGCACTTGGTGCAGGCATCGAGATTCAGGAGCTGCTTCCAGGTGAAGTCGGTGATCTTGGCGACCCCCGGCGTTGCTTGGGTCTCGGGCACCCGCGGCAGGCGCTGCGAGGCTTTCGGGTCGCGCACCATCAACGAGGCGGCTGCGGTGAATATGTGCTTCACCTTGGTGAAGGGGATGAGCGCGATGAAAATGAGCGCGAGCATCCCATGAAACCACCAGAGCGAGAACCTGAGCACGCCGCCACCCTGCGCCGTCAGGCCCGCGGCTCCGAGCCCCTCGGCGATGGCGGCGCCGACGGGGGACCACCAGCGGGTGTCCCACACGTCCGGCCGCGACTGGAGCCACACCAGGCGGGCGGCCTCCAGGAGATAACCGGTGAAGCCGATGATGACGAGCGTCCAGAGAAAGGCCCAGTCCTCGCGCCGGTACTCCGGGCGGAGGAAATCTGGGTCGCCGAGCGATCGGTCGGGCCGCATGTAGTCGAGCTTGGGCAGCCTCATCCAGCCGCGCCGATACATCATATAGAGCAGCCCGCCGAGCATGGCCACTCCGGCGATGTCGAGCACCAGGGAGAAGATCAGATAGAACTCGCCTTGCCAGAAGCGAATTCCGAACAACGGCTCGAGGATGTCGTATTGCAGGGTAATGGTCGCGGTGCCCAGGAACAGCAGTACGAATCCGTAGAAGATCAGGCGATGCGCGCCGCCGGCTGCGTGATCCCGGCGATCGACGGTGCGGTGGCTCAAGATCTTTCCCACCATGTCGCCGGCACGGGACCAGAGGCTCCCGTCGAGGATGAGGGCGGCACCGCGCCGGTATTTGCGGATCTGGACATACACGCCCCAGCAGAAAATGCCGATGGCGGTATATCCCAATGCATAAAAAAGCCGCACTTCGGCCGTCGAAAATGACTCGAATAGAATTCGAGTGACAGCGTCGGTGCGGCTCACGGACCGGAGCGCTCTAGGTCTTGTACTCGATCTCGAAGCGGCCGCCGGGGAGGTATGCAGTGCCCCAAACCGCCACCTCGCGCTTGTACGGGAGCGGCAGTTGCGCATTGGGCTCCTCGATCTCTCGCGCGAGCCTATGTCCCGAGAACGTCGCATCCGCGATCAACCGCGGCGCCTCCGCGTCGCCGATGAGGTAGACGCTCTTCACGCCGTTCTTGTCCCAGTCGCCCCGGCGCTGCTTGATTTCGCGGAACAACAGGTCGTTGGAGTGACGTCCGGTGACGAGAATCAGCGAGTCGAACTCCACCCAGCGGTGGGTCTTGTTGGGCTCTCGCGGGAGGTGGCCGACGCCGCGATAGGTGCGCTTGGATCCATCGCCCCAGATGTCGTACACCTGGAGTCTCCCCTTCTCGATCTTGCTGGCGAAGGCGTTGTGCGTCTCGTGGATGTGCAGCTCATGGAGCCTGCGCATCATGTTCGGATACTCGAGCGTGAAATGCATGTAGTTGGCGAGATGCACGCCCGTGACGATGGTCACCTCGTGGCCGGCTACCGCGAGCTTCTCGGCGAGACTCGGCGCCATGAAATACGTGTCGGCATTCAAGATGACGACGCGCTTGCCGATTTTCTTCTTGCCCTCGAAGATCTGTTCGGGCGTGAGCTGATCCGGCTGCGACGCATCGGCCCCGGGAATGGGATCATGCGTCAGGCAGTTCGTGCCGTCCGTGTTCCACGCCGAACCCGTAGCGATCACGATCTTTTCCGCGCCGTAGGTGATCGCCCCTTCCGCGGTCATCGGCTTTTGATTGAGCGCCACCTGGCTCTGCTTGTTCTTCTTCGCGAGCTTGCCGATCTGCAGCTCACGGTAGTCGCGGTGGTAACCCCACTCGCCGAGCCCGGGGAGCGTCGCGATGGCGTTCAGATGTCCGCCGATCTTGGCCGCGGTGTCGTACAGGTGGACCGTGTATCCTCGCTCCATCAGTACCCGCGCGCACTCCGCGCCCGAGGGGCCGGCGCCGACCACCAGCACCGAATCATCGGAGCCTTTCTTCGGGAATTTCTCGGGATGCCAGCCGCGGCGATACTCCTCGCCGGCGGTGGCGTTCTGCGTACAGATCATGGGCGGCCCGCCGATTTCCCAGCGGGAGATGCACACGTTGCAGCCGATACACACGCGAATATCATCGTAACGGCCTTCCTCGATCTTCTTCGGCAGCCAGGGATCGGAGATCGACGGACGCGCGGCGCCGATGATGTCCGCGATTCCCTTGGTCACGATCTCGGTCATCTTCTCCGGATCGGTGAACCGGCCCACGCCGAGGACGGGTTTCTTGGCAACCTGCTTCACGAACCGGGTCCAGGGGACGTGGTGACCCTGCTGGTAGAAACGCGACGGGCCGGCATCCTCGCCCCACTCGGCGATGTCTCCCACGTCCACGTCCCAGAGATCGACCAGGGAATCGGCCATGCCGATGAATTTCATGCCGTCGTTCTCGATCTCGACGCCGGCGTCGCCGTATAAGGTGTCCACGGCGAAGCGGGTCGCAATGGCGCAGTCGTGCCCGACCGCGCGGCGCACCTTCTCCAGCGTTTCGAGCCAGAAGCGCGCACGGTTCTCGAGACTTCCGCCGTACTTATCCTTGCGCTTGTTGTAGTAGGGGGACAGGAATTGCACCGGCAGATAGGAATGCGCACCGTACACGTAGACGATGTCGAAACCGGCATCGCGCGAGCGCAGTGCCGCATCCACGTAGTACTGCTGCACCGTGGCGATGTCGTCGAAGTCCATTTCCTTGCAGTATGTGAGCGTCTCGAACTCCGAGGCGTATTGGCTCGGGCCGCGCGGCGTCGCGCGCGACTCCATGCAAGGCGCATGCGATGCCCCATACCAGAGCTCGACGCCGGCGAGCGAGCCGAAGTGATGAATGTGGTCGCACATCGCGCGCAGATTTCGGACGTCGCCCTCGTCCCAGATGCGCGCCGACAGACGATGCGTGTCGTCCGATTCCGGATGAATGGAGCAGTACTCGGTGTTGATCCCGGCCCAGCCGCCCTCGGCTTTCAGCGAGCGGTGCGCCGCCTGAAAACCAGGCCGGTCGGAACCGGCGCCGATGCAATGCGGTACCTGGTAGAACCGGTTGCGCAGCGTCTTCGGGCCGATCTTGATGGGTTGGAACAAAATGTCGTGTTTCGGATCGCGCGCCATACCCTTGGTCCCCTCTAGCTGCGGTGTTCGTGCCGAAATGGCCCGGTTGCGAGATACTCCGGCCACTCGCGAGAAAAACTATCATATTCGCGAACCGCTAGCCCTGACCAGTCCTATTCATCCGCCGAGGATCGAACAGCTTCCGCGCGACGTCGCGGAGGCCTCGAGCGTGTGATTGCCGAAGTGGTCTCTGGCGCGTAAGAATGACCGCCCACCCCC
>Ga0182015_10004661_pt1 | contig 14633 bp, 16 predicted proteins | sample 712P3MmetaG_FD_120478 | JGI IMG/M metagenome (GOLD analysis project Ga0182015, IMG submission 120478) | Permafrost microbial communities from Stordalen Mire, Sweden - 712P3M metaG | ecosystem: Environmental > Terrestrial > Soil > Wetlands > Permafrost | place: Sweden: Stordalen | collected...
GCCCAACACCCGGCACGCACTGGCGAAGTTGATGGCAGAATTTCCGCACGCCACCGTCGCGCTGGAAGCCGGCACGCACAGCCCGTGGATCAGCCGTTACCTCACTGAGCTCGGTGCCACCGTGCCGACTTCTGTCCCGCTGTTTGGGTGTTCTCCAAAGGACAATAAAACAAATTCATTTTTTTCATTTCGTCATTGCTGTCCAACGGCTCCGTGCTTGGTAATGTTTGGTGTAAATTTCTTGCAAATTGTAATTGTATCTCCCGACCTCCCATTGGACGCACTAGGATGCGTGCGTATCCCCTGATTGATTCAATTGGCAGGTTGCGCGTGTCTGCGGTTGCAGCTTTGTTTGCTATTTGTCTCGTTTGCCGTTCATCTATTGCGGAAAAAATAGCAACCACAAATTCAGCCAATACTCCACCAATTACTAGCCATTCACCGCAAAGCTTTATGAATTTACAACGTCTAAAATCGTCTATGTTTTTTGGCAACTTCTGTTCTGAATACTGCTCCATCAAAAGCCCCGCTAAAACAACAAAAGCTCCAAATGCGGCAATCACTACATACCAAAAACCGATCCCGTGGTCATTTTTCTTTATGTGATTATTGCAATTGTGACTTTAATTACAATTGCCGCTTTGGTGATAAGTTTCTGGCACTACAAAAAATATGGACGTTGACATTTTCAAAATGTGTGCAATTTTCAAATCGTTTTGGGTGCGTAAGTTAATTGGCAAACTTGGCGTTCCTTACAATCGCAGATTGCGAGTCCGAGGCTCGCCGCATCCACTCAATTATGACGCTGATTTATCACTCCCCGCAGCGGTTAGCAACGCTTTCCGTATCCACTCGGATTTGGCCTGTTTGGAGCGGCGTATTGCCTCGTTAATCGCCCTGTTTTCTTCCGGCATAAGCCGTGCCTGTATCAAAATGCCCCGAAACTTGGCTTTCGGGACTTTTGGCCTGCCCATTTTGGTTTTCATAATTTCTTTGTGTATGACAAAAATAACTGTTGACAAATCATAGTTCGTGTCATACATTTAGTCAACATTAAAAAACGATATGGCAAACATACTTAAAACCGAAAAGAAAGTGGTGGTCGTTTCCATGCTGGCGGAAGGTAACAGCATGGCTTCGATTGCCCGGATAACCGGCATTCATCCTGACACCATCATGCGCCTTGCGGTGCGGATTGGGCAGGCTTGCGCGAAGATTCAGGACGAGAAAATGCGCGGCCTGACCTGTAATCAGATTGAAGTGGATGAGATTTGGGGATTCATCGGCGCGAAACGGAAGAACGCCGCCCGCGCTGGCGTTTATGGCGATGTCTGGACGTTTATCGCGTTGGACGCGGACACGAAGTTGATTCCATCTTTCATCGTCGGCAAGCGCGACGCTTATCATGCGCGGGCTTTCATGGAGGATTTGGCTGGCCGTCTTTCGCGCCGTGTCCAGTTGACGAGTGACGCGATGATTTCCTATCCCGAAGCGGTTGAAAAGGGTTTTGGCAGCGAAGTGGATTACGGCCAACTGGTAAAAACCTACGGTGTCACCAATCTCAACAAAGACGCGGCCAGTAGGTATTCGCCAGCCGAAGTTGTGAAAGCGGAGCGCACGGTCATTACTGGGATGCCGGATGTGAGCCGCATAACGACGAGCCATGTTGAAAAGCAGAATCACACGTTGCGGATGCATTGCCGCCGTCTGACTCGCCTCACGAACGCTTTCAGCAAAAAGTTTGAAAACTTTCAGGCTGCGGTTGCGCTGAATTTCGCGTATTACAACTTTTGCAAAACTCACAAGGCTTTGCGTATGACGCCCGCGCAGGCCGCTGGCATTGAAAGCAGCGCGTGGACGGTTGAGGATTTGGTCAAACATTGTGGCGAATAAAGATTACATCGAACGGTTGAAGCAGGTGATTTTCCACTTGCACAAGTCCGGCGTAAAGCACGTCGGAACTGTGCCGGTGGAAGAAATCTTTGGCGGCAAAACACTTTGGAAAGGCGACGTAGAGGTTTTTGAACTGACCGAGCATCCGAAGGCCAAACGCTGCTACGGTTGGACGTATGGCGAGCCGGAGGAGTTTATCACCATCTTGGAACTGCCGCCCGTCACCGATGCTAAGAGCGCGGTGAAAGTTGGCGTGTCGTATCAAATCAAAAAGGCAAGGGGGAAGAAATGAATGGTCGAGAAAGGAAACTGTAGTGGGCTTGGTGGGCGATTCTCACTTTGATTGCTATTTTCTTTTATTTATTTTCAATATCCCAGAACAAATGATTTCAGAAGTTAAATTCAAATTAGGTGACTACCCGATCCTTTCATGCCTTGCCAACGGCCTCCGTTCAGAATAAAAACCCATGTGCAAATAAATTCACACTTGACGGCCTTCTCATGGAAGTCGCCGGAGCCAACGCCGATTGCGCCTTCGTTTCCGCTTTCGCGGTTGACAGTTTCGGCGGCGTGGCTCAGCTTGCGACGTTAGGCGGCGTTGCAGGTTTTAGTCTCACGGCAATAGCGAGCTTTTTGGTTGGCCAGAGATTATGGCTCGATTTTCTTGGCGGTTTATTCCTGTGCTATCTCGGTGTTCGCACTTTTATCAGTAAACCAGCCGAGCGGGCTGCTGAGGTTCGCGGCAGCGGGCTATTTTCAGCATCGGAAGTGTAAAGATAACGCAAGGGTGCTTGGTTTTGAGTGGATTTCATCGTTTCTAGCCTTTTAACGCGGCCAGCCGCCTGCCAGTTTCGGCTTTTGCATCGCCGGACTATCTTAGTGCGATCAAGTTGGTTGCGGGTGTGTTTATTGGCTCGGCTCTTTGGTGGCTGCTGCTCAGTAACGGTGTCGCGCTATTACGGTCGCGAGTTGGTGCCGGTTGGATGCACGCTATAAACCGATTATTGGGTGGTGTTATCTTGGCATTCGGGCTTTATTCGCTTTCGACATTTTTGTTCAAATGACTCACCAAAACGGCAGGTGGCCGAGCGGCACTTCGAGTTCGCTCCCGTGATTCTGCCGCGTGACGGGAATGTGGAGGATGAGCGAACGCGGGGCCTCGAGATTATCGGCGATGAGAACGACAGCGGGTCGGATTTTGGCGGTCATGCCCATGTCCACGAGCCAGACTTCGCCGTGGCGCCGTTACAACAACAATAAAATATGGCGGGAGTGGCGGGGCTCGAACCCGTAACCTCTGCCGTGACAGGGCAGCGCTCTAACCAATTGAGCTACACCCCCGCAAAAAAGGGGGACGCGCAGACTAAAAGAAGATTTCTGGAGCGTCAAGTTTTGCTTCAGGCTTCGGCGGTTTGAAAATCCGGGCAGCAGACGCCAAGGAGGTGGGGGTGGGGAACCCCGCTGAAGAAACGTGCTGCTACCCGAATGGAACCAATGTGACGTTTCCGCAACTTTTTGTCAACAGGTTATCGTTCAACATTCATGATTCACCGGCGGGCGAGTGTTTTATCTCTTGGCTTTACGCGGTAAATTTTTCCAATAGATTGAATTTATGGTTGAACTTGAATCCATCACCCTGTTCCGCAGTCTCAATGACGGGGGATTGCAGGCTTTGCGGTCTATGACGCAAGAACGGCAGTTCGCCACCGGCTGTGACATTTTTCGGGAAGGTGCTGCCGGCGATGGTGTTTATTTTGTCAAAGATGGGCTGGTGGAAATATCCGGACTGGTCGGCGGCAACACCCGCCACGTTTTTTCACAGCTTGGACCCGGTGAAATTTTCGGCGAAATGGCCGTCATCGAACACCGCCCGCGTTCGGCCACCGCGACGGCGCTCAAAGACACGGAGGTTTATTTCATCCCGCGAGACGAAATGCTATCGCTCATCAAACGCTCGCCCGCCATGGCATTCGGTTTGTTGCAGCAAATCAGCCATCGCCTCCGCGAATTCAACCAGCTTCACCTGCGCGAGATGGTTCAGGCCGAAAGCCTCGCGATCATCGGCCGCTTCGCGCAATCCATCGTCCACGACCTGAAAAATCCGTTGAGCATCATCGGGCTTTCCGCCGAAACTTTTGACATGCCCGGCATCAGTTCCGAAATCCGCGCCCGGACTCAATTCCGCATCCGCAAGCAGATCGTTCGCATCAATGATTTGATCAGCGACATTCTCATCTTCACCGAAGGCAAACGCCCCAACGCCGAGCTTAAACCTGCCGACTATGGCGCCTTCGTCCTCGAATTGATCGCCAACCTCCGCGCCGAGGCTGAACTCAAACACGCGCAAGTCGAAATGCCAGACAGCCCGCCCGCCATTCTTGTGCGGTTCGACGCGCGCCGGTTGAGCCGTGTTTTTTACAACCTCGTCCACAATGCCACGGATGCAATGCTCAATGGCGGAAAAATTTTCCTGTGCTTCCACGCCGATGAAAATGAAATCGTCACCGAAATCGAAGACACCGGCCCCGGCATCGCGCCCGAAGTCGCCGACCGGCTTTTCCAGACCTTTGTCACCTTTGGAAAATCCCACGGCACCGGCCTCGGCCTTTCCATCTGCAAAAAAATTATTCTGGATCACGGCGGTAGAATTTGGGCGCCAAGCGAACCCAATCGCGGTGCGACCTTTTGCTTTTCCCTGCCGCTGGCAAAATAATCGAGGCTCCGTGAATCGTGAATGATTGCATCGCAAGCCGACTGCCGACAAACTGTCCCGACGATGCAACGGTTTAATGATTCAACGACTCACGCAACGGCATGAACCGCATCCGCCTCCTTTCCGAACAGGTTGCCAACCAGATCGCCGCCGGCGAAGTGGTCGAACGCCCCGCCAGCGTCGTGAAGGAATTGGTCGAAAATTCCCTCGACGCCGGCCCAAAAAAAACCACCGTCGAAATCGGCGCAGGTGGACGCAGTTTGATTCGCGTCACAGACGATGGTTTTGGCATGAGCCGCGACGACGCATTGCTTTCGCTCGAACGCCACGCGACGAGTAAAATTCAAAAAGCCGAAGACCTCGCGTCCATTGCCACGCTGGGATTTCGCGGCGAAGCATTGCCCAGCATCGCCAGCGTCAGCCGCTTCACGCTCACCACGCGCGAACGCGACGGCAATTCGCCCGAAGGCACGCAAATCATCGTCAACGGCGGGAAAATCCTCGAAGTCAAAGCCGCCGGAAGTGCGGCTGGCACAAGCATCGAAGTTCGCCAGCTTTTTTACAACCTGCCCGCGCGAAGAAAATTTTTGCGAACGGAAGAAACCGAAGCGGCGCACATCCAGCATTATCTCACGCTCGCCGCGCTCGCGTTTCCTGAAGTCGCATTCACCTTTGTCAAAGACGGGCGCAACGTCTGGCAACTGCCCGCCGTCAAATCCGGTGCGGCCACTTCCAGCCGCATCGAAGCCTTGCGCGAACGCCTCCGTGCCCTGCTCGGCGATGAAAAATTGCTGCCCGTGAATTTTTCTGCCGCGCTGGACGACGATGGCAATCCCGCCGCGCTGGATGAAACGGACATTTTTGAAAATTCTGCGCCGGAAAAACCGTCGCCCTCTGAAATCTCAAATCTGAAATCTCAAATCCGCGTTTGGGGGTTGATCGGCTCGCCCGGCGTCTCGCGCGCAACGCGCGACGGCCAGTTCATTTTCGTCAACCGCCGTCCCGTTGAAAATCGCGGCATCAACTACGCGCTCATCGAAGGCTGCCACACGTCGCTGATGAAAGGCCGCTATCCGGTGTGTTGCCTGTTTCTGGAAATTGATCCTGCCGCCGTGGACGTGAACATCCATCCTGCCAAGCGCGAGGTGAAATTCCACCGCGAATTTGAAGTCCGAAAATTCGTCGCCCAGGCCGTGCGCGACGCGCTGCTGGCGTTTCATGCCGGGCCGGCAAAATCAGTTCCAACCACCAGACCGCCAGGCGTGCCAGGTGAATTAAAATTTGCGGCGGCAGCTTCCGCGACTGCGCTGCCGGATTTTCCGGAAAAATTAAAACCGGCACCAGCGGTTCCGGCGCAAGTTTCGCCCGCCACGCAAACACCTTTGAAAATGGGCTTCTTACCGCGTCGGAGCGAGGCGGAGACGGGTTCGTCGTCATCAACAGCGACGATTGAACAGAAATCGCTATCTTCGCCGGAGCCGGTTCCGCAATCCGCAATCCGCAATCCGCAATTGCCAACACCACTGCTTAACATCCCGCTCCGGCTCGTCGGCGTCATCGGCAAATTGTATGTGCTGCTGGAATCCGACCGGGGACTTGTGCTGCTCGACCAGCACGCGGCCCACGAACGGATTTTGTTCGAGCAGATGCTGAACCGCCTCGAACAAAACAACTCCGCGCCGTCGCAAAAATTATTGCTGCCGGAGACGATTGAACTGCCGCCGCGCGACGCGCAGTTTTTGCGCGAGCAACTTGCCGTGCTCACGCGACTGGGCGTCGGCTTGAGTGAATTTGGCGAGCGGACATTTCTGCTCGATGCCTTGCCACCGTTCGTGAAGGCCGCCGACCCGCGCCGGTTTGTGTTCGACCTCGTGGACGAATTGCGCGCCGCCGGACGCGAAGTGAATCTCGCGCGGCTCGGCGAACACACCGTGGCCAAGACCGTCTGCCGCCACGCCGTGAAGGCCAACGACCCGCTGGCAGGCCCGGAACTGGAAAATCTCGTCGAGGATTTGCGCCGCTGTGCGATGCCCTACACCTGTCCGCATGGCCGCCCGACGCTGATTGAAATGAATTACCGCGAACTGGAGAAAAAATTTGGAAGGACTCAATGACCTGTAAACTTTGTCATTCAGAATCAGAACTTCAAAATCCGCATATCATTTCGGAATTCCAGTATGAACCATTCATGCTTAAGCCAAGCAAGAGCTGACAAAACGCGAAGAAGGTGAAATTCTGCGCGAAATCCAAGCCCTTGCAAAAAAATCACCGTGAAGAACTGGCGCGAGCAAAAAGCCGCTTTGCTTAAAATTCTAGCAACGGTTAATATTGCGAACTAATCGCGCTCCGCTCAAGCTTGTGGTATCGTTTGCAAGTTTAACCTAAACCAAATATGGATTGGTTCGATTCAGCCAAAGAGCAATTAGCACGCTGGAAAGCGCAGACTGCGGCCTCACGATATCTTTCGGAAAAAATGTTTACGCCGCGTGCTTTGCAGGTGTTTGGATTGGCGCGCAAAGAAGCCGACCGGCTCAAACACAATTATATCGGCACAGAACACCTTTTGCTCGGCCTTATCAAATTAGGGCAAAGCGTTGCCGTTAATTTACTCCAAAACTTGGGGTTGAATCTCGAAGCTGTTCGATTGGAGGTTGAAAAACAGAGCGGCATTGGTGCAAACGAAAACTTGCCCGTTTTTATTCCTTACACGCCGAGGGTGATGAAAGTTCTCGGAATGGCAAAAAAGGAAGCCAAGGCGCTCGGCCATACTTACGTCGGCACAGAACACTTACTGCTTGGATTGCTACAAGAAAACGAAGGCTTGGCCGCACGTGTTTTTAAAAAGTTCAATGTTGATCTCGAAATGACCCGGCGCAAAATTCTGGAGGAAATCACGCCCATTTTTCCCACAGGCGATAACGAGCCAAAGAAAGAAAGTTAATACTGCCCTTTTAATTTGTGGCGGTGGATTACTTTTTGGATTCCAGAATTCGGGCGGCTTCGCGCGCTTCTATTTCTTCTTTCGGCCTTTTGGTTGGGTCTTCCATGTCCGCGCTGCCACTGTTTCATGAGCTGCCCGGATTTCGATTTTGCGGGCTGGACACGAATTTCATTCGTGCCAATCCGTGAAATTCGTGTAAGAATTTTCAGCCCATGAACGAGTGGAACATCCAGTCCCGCGCGCACGTTTGCGAGGCGTGCAGCCAGCCGTTTGCCGACCAGCAGCCGCTGCACACGCTGCTCTTCGATGAGCGCGCGGAAGATTTGCGCCGCTGGGACATCTGCGAGGCGTGCTGGCAAAATCAATTCAGCGACGGCGCGCGCGAACGCAAAGGTTTCATCTCACACTGGCAGGGAGTTTACGAGGCGCCGACGCCGCCCGTGGATGCGATCCACAAGGACACCGCCGAGACGATTTTGCGGAAACTCATCGCGCAGAACGATCCGCGTTACGCGCCCGCCGGTTACATCCTCGCCGTCATGCTCGAACGCAAACGCATCCTCAAGGTGAAGGAACAAATCGTCCGCGACGGCCAGCGCGTGTTCATCTACGAGCAGCCCAAGACCGGCGACATTTTCACCATCGCCGATCCGAATCTACGATTGGATCAACTCGAAGAAGTGCAGCGCGACGTGGCGATGTTGCTGGAACAGGGATTGAATCCGACTACGCCTGTCGTTGAAAACGAAATCGCGCCGCCAGTTGAACAACCGGCTGCGAATTAATTTCCGTGTCCGACTCCGCCGCACTTCAAACCCGCCTCGGTTACCAATTCCGCGACGAAAATCTGCTGCGCCTCGCGCTCACGCATCCGTCCGTCGCGCACGAAAGTGGCGAGCCAACGGCGCACAATCAGCGGCTGGAATTTCTCGGCGACGCGGTGTTGCAACTCGTCCTCACGCAAAAGCTCTACGAAAAATTTCCCGCGTTCGGTGAAGGCCTGCTGACGAAGGCGCGCGCCAAACTGGTCAATCGCCGCACGCTGGCCGAACACGCCCACATGCTCGACCTCGGCGCGCATCTGATTTTAAGTCGCGGCGAAGAAACCAGCGGCGGACGCGAACGCGCATCGGCATTGGCAGATGCGTTTGAGTCGCTGCTCGGCGCAATTTATTTGGACGGCGGATTTGACGCGTCACGCGAATTTATTATGCGCGAGTTTGACGCCGATTTCAGCACACTGGCCGAATCGTCCGGCATCGAAAACCCGAAGGGCGAGTTACAGGAACTGTTGCAGTCGCGTTCACCGAACGCGCCGGAATATCAGACTGTTTCCGCGACCGGGCCGGATCACGACCGCGTGTTTGAATGTGTCGTGCAGCACGAAGGCGTTGAACTGGCACGTGGTCGCGGCAAAAGCAAAAAAGCCGCCAAGAGCGACGCGGCTCTGGCGGCGTTGAAAAAATTGCGCGAGGAATCTGAAATTACGCCCGGTTCTTGAGCAGATCGCGGATCTCGGTCAGGAGTTTTTCCTGCGCGGTCGGTTCAGGTGGTAAAGTGGGCTTTGCTTCTTCATGGCGTTTGAGCGCGTTCATGCCTTTCACCAGCAGAAAAATACAAAACGCCACGATGAAAAAGTTTAGTGTGATGGTGACGAAATCGCCCCACGCGAGCACCGGCCCGGCTGCTTGAGCCAGATTCAGCGGCAAATGTTGGCCGGTTGTCGTCGGAGCGGCCTCGTAAGCAGCCTGCGCCTGCCGGACTTTTTCGGACAACGGAAAGTAAAGGTTGGTGAAATCAATATTGCCGACGAGACCGGCGATGGGCGGCATGATGAGGTCCGAAACCAGCGCGGTGACAATTTTTCCAAACGCCGCGCCGATGATGACACCGACGGCGAGGTCGGCGACATTGCCGCGCAGCGCAAACTCTCTGAACTCTTCCAGGATGGGTATTTTCATGTTGTTCTTTTCTAAATTGCGAAAACCGTAGCAAAAAGATTTCGCCTGGGAAATTGAAATCGTTGTAGCAGCGGACGTGAGTCCGCTCTAATTTCTGAAATGAGCCGACTCACGTCGGCTGCTACTTTTCTTCGTCCAAGAAAGTCAACTTCATGCCTTCCTTTGGCTTGGAAAAACTGTCGAGCAGATTTGAACCGGAACTGGGTGTGGAAGATTTTTCAATTTTCGTTTCTGTGCTTTGCGGTTCGAGCGCGGAACGCAGCGCGCCTTCGACAAGTTGGGCGCAATGGATTTTCATCGGCGGCAGCGGGCCGAGTTCGCCGGCGAGTTCCTCGGTCTTGAGCGCCAGCGCTTCCTCGGCGGTCTTGCCGCGGATCAGTTCCGTCGCGAGGCTGGCGACGGCGATGGCAGTTTCGCAGCCGAAGGATTGAAACGTCGCGCGGTCAATGACGCGCTTGCCATTCTGCTCCTTGAACTTCACCCACAGCCGCAGCATCTCGCCGCAATCGGCATTGCCAACGGTGCCAACGCTGTCGGCGTTGGCCAGCTCACCCATGTTTTGCGGATTGGCGAGCGCGGCCTGAATGCGTTTTTGTAAATCGTCGGTCATTTTTGAATGGGTAAAATTTTCCGAATTTTTTCCTTACATTTTTCAACTGAATCATCAATTCGATAATCGGAAATAATTTTGGCGCGTTCAGGAAAAACCGAAGCGAGCGCGTACCAACCGCGAATCCGCCTGTCCCGCAAAGGTGAACGTAGCAAATCCAAAACAACCGGAAGTTCTTGGTCGGTTTTTTCTCCTCGTTTTCCTAACTCAAGAATCAAAACATTCGGCGCAAGACAATTAGGGTCATGCAACATGGTTCGGAGTTCTTCCACTGTCTTTTTGCTAAAATCACGGTGAAGCAATTTTACAGTCCCCATCAATGTAAGTCTTCCGACAATCCTGCCAAAAATCCCACCAACTACTGCACCAATTAAAAAACCGCCAAATCCTCCAGCTATACCACCAAAGTGAGAGCCAATTTTAATTCCGAGGAGTATTCCGAAAAATATTCCACAGAACGGAATCATTTCAAAAATGGTTATCACTCCCTGCGATTTCTGCAAAATTCTGCGTCTTGAATTTCGCGTTGTAGTTTTCATTTCAATACCTCGGCACGTTGCGGTCAATTTCATCCGACCACGCGGTGATGCCGCCTTTGACGCTCTTGATGTATTTGAAACCTTGCTGCCGCAAAAAGCCCAGCGCCTTGAGCGAACGCACACCGGCCTTGCAGTGCAGATAATACTGCGTGTTCGGGTCAAGCTCCGTGAAACGATTTTGCAATTCGCTCAACGGCAGCAACGGCACGCCCGTGACCTTCGCGATTTCATATTCGTCCGGCTCGCGCACATCAATGACCTTGATGCCGAGGCCCGGATTGTCGAGCGCCTTCTTCATGTCTTGCACGGTGACTTCGTCGGGATTGTCGGTGTTTTCCGGTTCGGACACGATGCCGCAGAATGTTTCGTAATCAATCAATTCCTTGATCGTCGGATGGTCGCCACAAATCGGGCATTGTGCATCACGGCGCAATTTCAATTCGCGGAATTTCATGTCGAGCGCGTTGAACAGCAGCAAACGTCCGACCAGCGACGTGCCCTTGCCGAGCACGAGTTTCAAAATTTCATTCGCCTGAATGCAGCCGATGATGCCGGGCAGCACGCCAAGCACGCCGCCTTCCGCGCAACTCGGCACCATGCCGGGCGGCGGCGGTTCGGGATACAGACAGCGATAACACGGTCCGCCCAGATGCGGCGCGAACACGCTTGCCTGCCCCTCGAAACGGAAAATCGAGCCATAGACGTTCGGCTTTTTGAGCAGCACGCAGGCGTCGTTCGTGAGATAGCGCGTCGGGAAATTATCCGTGCCGTCAACAACGATTTCGTAAGGCCGGATGAGGTCGAGCGCGTTTTCGGACGAGATTCGCGTGTTGTGGATGACAACTTCGCAATGCGGATTGATGCCGCGAATTGTTTCCTTCGCCGACTCGGCTTTGGAACGGCCCACGTCCGCGTCCGTGTGGAGAATCTGGCGTTGCAGATTGGAATAATCCACCGTGTCGAAATCCACGATGCCGATTTTACCGATGCCGGCGGCGGCGAGATACATGGCGATGGGCGAGCCGAGGCCGCCCGCGCCGATGCACAACACGCTGGTGGCTTTGATGCGTTTTTGGCCTGCCAATCCGACTTCGGGCAGAATCAGATGCCGCGAGTAACGGCGGATTTCGTCATTGTTCAATTCCATAAATCGAGTTGAACAAAATATGGCAGATGCGGAATAAATCAAGTCGTTGTCAACACATGAGAAAGCCAATTTCAATTTGGGTCGCGATAATTTGCTTGGGTGTTCTTTGTAACCCATCCGACATGGATTGGAAATACTGGCGACTTACAATGGCAACCTGAACAGAAAACAATCATCGTGAATTATATGAAACAAATCAAAATCTCCCATCTAGTTTTGGTGTTTTTTTTTGCCAATGAGACTTATGCGGAGACAACAAATCAGTTGGGAAGTCCGGTTTTTGGCGCTCAATTGTCAATAAGTGTGAGCAATAATGTTATCGTGGCTGGTTCCTTGATTCGTTTGAATCAATTCAGAATTTGTTTTAAGGCGGTAACGTGCTCTTCAAATTCGTAGCGTCCCTTGCGAGTCAACGAAATCAACGTGCGCGGTTTTCGTTCCACGAATTTTTTTTCGATTTTGATGTAGCCCGCCGCTTCGAGCGTTTGCAGATGCGCGCCCAGATTGCCGTCCGTCAATTTCAGCAATTTGCCGAGCGAACTAAAATCCAGCTGCGCGTCATTTCCCAACGCCACAAGACTTGCCATGATTTGCAGGCGAACCGGCTGATGTATGGTGGAATTAAGTTCAGCCATAAAATCATTTCCAGGATCTGCAGATGGACAGACCTGACAAAAAGAGCGCGCCCCCGCCAGTGATTCCCATCCAAAGGGGAAACCACATCGGCAAAAGATAAAACCCCGCGACCGTCAACACCGTTACCATCAAACCCAGCCACAGCAAAAATCTGCTCAACCATAATCCCATCATCACATAAGCGCACATGCACACGGTCGAATAAAATGCCATGCTTTCGTGTCCGCTTGGCTGAAGTAACCCCCCCCATAATATCATGTAACCAAACAAAATCATCCAAGCCAATCCGATGCGACCGCCGCCCGGACGGCCAAATTTAAAGTTTGATTTTCTAACGCAAATCCATGTGCCAAAGAATCCAATCGTATCCAGCGTAAGCATAAACCAGCGTGACCCATGCGGAAAAAACTGGGTTGCGGAAAATCCGATCGCCCAGATGACGCCCCAAAGCATTAGTATGTAACCGGTGAAGTGTCCCGCAGCCTTTTGTGTTTGCGAAATGGCATTGTCAATTTCCGTCAACGATTCCTGAGCTTCTTGTTTTGATATATTCATATATTGTATAGTTCTCTGTGATACAGAGAACTCTAATAAAAAGAACGCCGCCGTCAAGTGGTTTTATGAAAATTTTTAGGCCGCTTTCCATTTCTAACCAAAGATCGCCCACGCAAAGGCAACGCCGCCATTTGCAATGCTTTTAACGCGAAACCTTTAAGTGCCACATTGCCGCCTGACCAGACACTGGAGCCAACGCCGGGTGTTCGTGTAATTTCATTTCCAGTTCATCCGACATCGCCGGCTGGTCGCTGACTCCGCAGTTCAATTCCGCCTGCCGTTCGTTGCGCGTTCCGGCGATCACCGTGGAAACCGCCGCCGGCTTCAAAGCGAAATTCAACGCCGCCGTGGCCATGTCCGGCTCGGCGGTCCCGACGGTTGCCTTGATTTTTTCCACCCGCTTTACCGTCCGTGCCAGCCGGTCACCGGCAAAATAATTACTTCGGAACTCGCCCGCCGAAAATGTTGTCTGCTCCGTGAATTTACCGGTCAATGAGCCCTCGTCAAACGCAACGCGCACGATGACCCCGATCTTGTTTTCCATCGCCGCCGGCAGAAATTCCGCCGCCGGTTCCTGTTCAAAGATGTTGTAGATGACCTGCACCGCGTCCAGCCAGCCATCGCGCATCAGTTCCACGAGTGAATTCTGATCCTGCTCCGGGGTGCTGATGCCGATGCCGCGCAGTTTTCCTTCTTTCTGCAAGTCCCGCAAAATTCCGAGCGCAAGGGGATGGCGATTCCAAGCCCGCGTCCACGAATGGAGCTGCAACAGGTCAATGCAATCGGTTTGAAGGCTGCTCAAACTGGCTTCAATCCGCTCGCGGATGTAAGCTTCGGAATACCGGTCCTCGATTTTATCGTAAGGTGTGGGCGGCCAGTTGCCGGGTTTCGGCGGGATTTTTGTCGCGACGTAAACGCGCTCACCTTTGCGCTCCCGCAGCACTTTCCCGATGATTTGTTCGCTGTGGCCGTCGCCATAACCCTGCGCCGTATCGATGAAGTTGCAGCCCAGATCGAGCGCCTTGTGCAACGTGCGGATTGATTCATGGTCAGCCTGCTTTCCCCAACCCGCGCCGCCGATGGCCCACGCGCCAAACCCAATCTCGGAAACTTTCCAGCCCAGCCGCCCAAAAATCCGGTATTTCATTTTTGAATTTCCTTATCCAATTTAGAATTTCTAACCGCCGACAACTTGGACCGAAGCATCCTCCACCATTGTCTGTATCGTTTCAAGTGCGTTGCCCTCCAGCCGGTTGAGGTTATCTCGACTTACCACACCCAAGCGGCGGTGACAAGGAAAGGCGCTACGGAAATTAGCCCGGTGTTGACGGCGCGCAGCTACGCCGGGGAAACGTCCCACAAAATAATTCTCCCCCTCTTCACCGAACGAGGAGATGGCCAGGGTGAGAAGTCGAAAAATGAACTAGCGGCTTTCTACAAACCATTTTTCACTCGCCGCAATCTTTGCGACCATTTCACGGCATCGCGATTCGGCTGCTGCGACTATAAAACTTGTGGGATTATGCACTTGACAAACTTTCTGCGTCTGTCATGCTTTGGGCATGAAAACGAAGTCACCGCTTAAAGACCTAACGCTGATTCAAATAATCCTGCGCTTTGACACCGACGAAAAGGCGC
>Ga0182015_10004663_pt1 | contig 14629 bp, 14 predicted proteins | sample 712P3MmetaG_FD_120478 | JGI IMG/M metagenome (GOLD analysis project Ga0182015, IMG submission 120478) | Permafrost microbial communities from Stordalen Mire, Sweden - 712P3M metaG | ecosystem: Environmental > Terrestrial > Soil > Wetlands > Permafrost | place: Sweden: Stordalen | collected...
GCGGGCTGTTCAGTGGTCACGCTGTCCTTGCGCCAGATCTTGCGCCAAGCGACGCGTTTTGACATGTGTGACCCGGGACTCGGCGGCCGACACGGGTTTCGGGAGATAAGCGTTAACCTAGCGACCGTGCCTGCACGCGGTGATTCGCGGCGCTGAGCGTGATCGGGGACGCGGCCTCAAACCTTGGAGCGGCGCGCGCTCAGATGGGGCTGTCGCTCGGCTGGCACATCATCTTCGCGTGCCTCGGCGTGGGTCTCCCGGCGCTGATCCTCATCGCCGAGTGGCGCGGTATCCACGGCGATGCCGACGCCATGCGTCTGGCTCGCACGTGGGCGAAGGTCGCCGGTGTCCTCTTCGCGGTGGGCGCTGTCTCGGGGACGATCCTCTCGTTTGAGATGGGGATCCTCTGGCCTCGCCTCATGGGCGAGTTCGGCGCCGTCTTCGGCCTGCCGTTCGCCCTCGAGGGATTCGCATTCTTCATCGAGGCGATCTTCCTGGGCATCTACCTGCACGCCTGGGATCGGCTGAGCCCGATGCGGCATCTCGCCAGCGGAATCCCAGTCGCGATTGCGGGCGTTGCCTCGGCATTTTTCGTGGTCACTGCCAATGCCTGGATGAACGACCCGCAGGGATTCACGCTCGTGGACGGGAAGGTGACGGATCCCCAGCCGCTCGTTGCCATGTTCAACAATGCGACGCCGGTCGAGACGATCCACATGATCCTCGCCGCATTCATGGTGTCCGGCTTTCTCGTCGCCAGCGTGTACGCGGCCGCACGGTTGCGCGGTCGAAACGACCGCTATCACCGCGTCGGCCTCGTGCTGCCATTGATCGTGGCAACGGTGATCACGCCGGCGCAGATCGTGGTCGGCGACATCGCGGCGCGAGAGGTGGCCGAGAATCAGCCGATCAAGCTGGCCGCCATGGAGGGACTCGCGCACACGACGGCCGGCGCGGGCGAGCACATCGGCGGGATCTTCATCAACGGGCAGTTGCAGTTCGCGATCGTCCTGCCCCATGTGCTCGCGTTCCTCGCGAAGGGGAACGCGAATGCGGTCGTGCCCGGCCTCGACAGTGTCCCGCCTGACGACCGACCAGAGGCTGTCACGCTGATCCACCTCGCGTTCGACACCATGGTCGGGATCGGCTTTCTGCTGCTGGGGCTTGGGATCTGGCTGCTTGTCCGGTGGATTCGCCGGCGTGGACCACCGACGTCTCGATGGTTCCTACGGGCAGCGCTTGTCGCCGGGCCCGGCGCCGTGGTTGCGATGGAGTGCGGCTGGATCACCACCGAAGTGGGGCGTCAACCGTGGATCGTCTACAACGTTATGCGAACAGCCGACGCAGTGAATCCGGCACCGGGGTTGTATTGGGGACTGGTCGTACTGTTCATCGTCTACACAGTGCTGACCGCCGTCACGATCTTCGTGGTGCGACGAATCACGCGCGCCAATGTGCCGATGCCCAACGTGCCGGTGTCCGAAGTGAGCGTGTAACAGCATGCTGGCGAACATCGTGCTCGGCTTTCTCTGGGGCGGCATCACCGCGTACGTGCTGCTCGCCGGCGCCGATTTCGGCGCGGGATTCTGGGATCTGCTCGCCGGTTCAGACACCACCGGCGCCGACAAACGCCGCCGCATCGCCGCATCGATCGGCCCTGTCTGGGAAGCGAACCACGTGTGGCTCATCTTTGCCCTGGTGGTCACCTGGACCGGCTTTCCAGCGGTGTTCGCGGCGATCGGCTCGACACTCTACATTCCGCTCACCGCAGTTGCCTTCGGAGTCATCCTTCGCGGCTCGGCGTTCGCCTTCCGTGGCGCTGTGAGCGAGCTGTCGCTGCAACGCGCGTTCGGCGCGGCGTTTGCCGCGTCATCGGTGCTGACGCCGTTCTTTCTCGGGACGGTGGCCGGAGCGATCGCATCGGGACGCGTCCCCTTGGGGATCGCGCAAGGCAACGTGATCACGAGCTGGTTCAACCCCACGTCGATACTCGGCGGGATACTCGCCGTCGAAGTCTCCGCATACCTTGCGGCCGTCTATCTGACGCGGGATGCTGAGCGCGCCGGCGAGGCCGAGCTCGCCCTGTATTTTCGGCGTCGCGCCTTGATCATGGGGGTCATCACCGGAATCACCGCGGGACTCGGGATCCTCGTTCTGCACTCGGATGCACCTGTCCTGTTCAGCGGGCTCACGCACGACGGTCTTCCGCTGGTCCTGGCCAGCATCCTCTTTGGTGGTCTGTCCCTGGTGCTGCTCCTGCTCCGAAGTTTTGTCGCGCTCCGCGTCACCGCTGCGCTGGCAGTCGTCGCAGTGCTCTGGGCTTGGGGCGTCGGGCAATACCCGGACATCCTCTCCCGGGTGACCACGGTGAGCGCAGCGGCTGCGCCGGATCAGACGCTGCGCTTTCTCGTGGTGTCCCTCTCGATCGGTACAGCGATCCTCATCCCGTCACTCGTGCTGCTCTATTCGTTGTTCCAGGCGGCTCCGGCCAAGCCGTCACGAGTGTCGGAGGGTCACTGACCGCCTTGGGCTACAGCTTCGGCTGGAGAGCCCGGATGATCGCTTCTGAGGCGGCATCCGAATTCAGGTTCGCTACGTCGATCGAGACGTTGCCGAAGAGCGCCTCGACGCCGCTGATGGACGAGAAGGCCTTGTCGCCGAGTCCCGAAACCGGCGTGTATTTGGCAGCTCCGATGCTGCTGTTTGTCTGAACATCGCCGTTGAACCCGGCAGCGGCATCCATCGCCAGGACGTCAACGGTGAACCCAGCGGTGCCGTCTGCACTCGTGTAGTCACACGACCAGATCTTGTAACTCGGCGTGTCCTGCTCCTGGGCAACCGTGATGGGCTCGCCGCTCATCGATGCCGCAGTCGCCGCCGGCAGCAGGGCGCAGACGTTGACGGGATGACCGATGCCGTCGAGCACGCCGGTCCCACCGCTACTCGAATTGCCGGAGTTGTTCGAGGTGCCGGAGCCCACCTGCGCAGCGACGTTGCTGGAGGACGAGCCGCCTCCTCCGGACGAACCACAGCCGGCGACCAGGACTGCGCCAAGTGCGATTGGCGCCACCGCAGCGAGGCGGAGTGACGTGCGAGCGATCATCGGTTTTCTCCTTTCGGGCTCGGCGAGCCCGTCTGGAGGCAGTACAACAGGGGCCGATCGCAGATCGATCGCAAAGAGTCGGGGCCGGCGAACCCCGGTCGGTCGAGGCGCGTTCAGGCAGGGCCGCTCACACTGGCCGCATGAACTATGCAACCACGCTCCAGAGCTGGCACGACTTCTACTCGATCGTTGGGATGGCCGCAGCAAGCCTCGTCGGACTGCTCTTCGTCGGACTGTCCCTGCACCTGCGAACCGTGGTCAGTCGCGCTGATGTCAGGGCGCTGGCCAGGGTCACCCTCGCGAGCCTCGGACTCGGGCTCATGCTCGCGCTGTTCATGGTGATTCCGGAGACGCACGATCCCTCGTCGACCGGATGGGACCTGGTCGGGCTCGGCGCCTTCGGGTGCCTGCTCATCTCGCGCAGCATCATCAGCGGGGTTCGAAGCAGCCACACCATCCTGAGCTTCCCGCACCTGGTCCTCCGATTCGGCTTCGCCACAGTCACCTTCCTGACAATCATCGCGATGGGTGGCCTGCTGGTCGGCGGCGACTATGAGGACGCGTTCTCCGGCCTGGTCGCCGTGTCAGTCGTCCTGCTCGTCGGTGCGCTCCGCAATTCCTGGGAACTCCTGGTCACCGTCGGTGCTGCCACGTACCAAGCCGAGCCGTCCCCAGCAGTTGCTGGCGCGGCCGCTCCCCAGTCGGCACCCTAGCGGCCGCGAACGTCATGATCGGGCTGTGACCGCAGGCTCCGACAACAGCGACTCCATCGCGCCATTGGTGCGCACCCTGCTAACCGATATCGGCGAGGATCCAAGCCGCCCAGGGTTGGTGCACACCCCGGCGCGTGTGGCGAGCAGCCTCCGCTTTCTGCTGAGCGGCTACGCGCTCAATCTCGATGACCTCGTCAACGGCGCCATCTTCGAGGAGCCGTATTCGGAGATGGTCGTAGTCCGCGATATCGAGGTGTACAGCCTCTGCGAGCACCACCTGCTGCCCTTCTTCGGCAAGGCCCACGTGGCCTATCTTCCCAACGGACGCATCCTCGGGCTCAGCAAGATCCCGCGCATCGTCGACATGTTCGCGCGCCGCCTGCAGGTCCAGGAGCGCCTCACCACGCAGATCGGCGATGCGCTTCAGACGGTGCTCGAGCCCGATGGAGTCGGCGTGGTCATCGAGGCGATCCACCTGTGCATGGCGATGCGCGGCGTGGAGAAGCAGAACAGCTCAGCAGTGACCTCGTCGCTCACCGGCAGCTTCCGCGACGACGACAAATCGCGCAATGAGTTTCTCAGCCTGATCGGGCACCGGTAGCGGGAGCTCAGCTCGCCCCGAACGTGATCACCTCGATCCATAGGAGCAGCACGCCGAGCGCGAACATCACCGTTCCGAGCGCCACGTGCCCCCAGTGGATTGGCCGTCTGCCTCGACGGGTGCCGATGACGCGCGCGTAGATCGACAGGCCGATGATGCCCAGCCCGCCGGCAACCAGCATGGTCGCGGGCACGCCGATGAAAGCCGCGAGAACCCCGTTCACTCTCGGCAGCCTACGTGGTTCACGGCCGCCGACGCGGTCGCCCGTACCATGGGCGAATGCCCACTCGCGCACTCAGCACCGCCGGCGAAGCCGCGATCCTCGACGCGTTGACACGCCACGGCGAGCCCGCGTGGCGGGCGCGCCAGATCCAGGCTGCGATCTGGCAGCCCTACGTGGGCGACTTCGAGGAGCTGCTCCAGCTTCCTGTGACGCTGCGTCGCAGCCTCGCGGACGAATTCGCGTTCTCGACGGTTTCCGTCGGCGCCGAGCTGGTCGCCGATGTGGGGCTGACGGTGAAGCTGCTGTGCCGCCTCGCTGATGGCCAGACCATCGAGACCGTGGCGATGGAGACGCCGGCGGGGACCGACTCCCGCCGCCGGTCGACGGTCTGCGTCAGCAGCCAGGTGGGGTGCGCAGTGGGCTGCCCCTTCTGCGCGACCGGGCACATGGGGCTGCGCCGCAACTGCACCACGGCGGAGATCGTCGACCAGGTGCGCGCCGCGGCGGGCGCGCTGCACCGGCGGGGGATGGGGCCGGTGACCCACATCGTCTACATGGGCATGGGCGAGCCGCTCGCCAACGCCGCAGCCACGCTCGAATCGCTCGCCGTGCTCACCGCAGAGGCGGGCATCAGCGCGCGGCGGATCACCGTTTCCACGAGCGGAGTTGTCCCGGGCATCCAGCAGCTCGCGGCGACGCATCTACCGGTGACGCTTGCGCTCTCGCTCCACGCGGCGACCGACGAGCTGCGTGACCGCCTCGTGCCCATCAACCGCACGTATCCGCTCGGCATGGTGCTCGACACCGCGTCTCGCTACGCGGAACAGAGTGGCCGGCGCATCAGCTTCGAGTGGTGCCTGATCGGTGGTGTGAACGACTCGATGGAGCAGGCGGAGGGCCTGCGTGACCTTGCCCGGCGGGCACAGGCGCACATCAACGTCATTCCCATGAACCGCATCGAGGGCAGCCCCTGGGGTCCTCCGGAGCCCGAGGTGGCCCGTCGGTTCCTCGGTGCGCTGCGAGGCGCGCGTGTCACCGTCCGAGACACCCGGGGCGGTGACGCCGACGCCGCGTGTGGTCAGCTGCGCGCCGACCTGGAGGCGCGCCGGATCCTCCGTCCCGACGGCACGCTCTCACCCCCGCGGGTGCCGGCCCGAGCGTGACCGGAGCACCCAGCGCCGACGAGGCGCTGATGGACGCCGCGCTCGCGGCGGCGAGGTCGGCCGACTTTGCAACGAGCCCCAATCCGATGGTGGGATGCGTGGTCGTGCGGGGAGGGGAGGTGATCGCGACCGGGTTGCACCGGCGGGCCGGTGGTCCGCACGCGGAGATCGAAGCACTCGCCGCCGCGGGTGAGCAGGCCCGCGGCGCGGACTTGTACGTGACGCTCGAGCCCTGCGCGCACCACGGGCGCACGCCACCGTGCGTCGAAGCACTGATCGCGGCCAGCCCAGGCCGGGTGGTTGTTGCCATGATCGACCCCAACCCGAAGGTCGCCGGCCGGGGTGTCGACGCGCTCCGCGCTGCCGGGATCACCGTGGAAACCGGCATTCGGGAGTCCGAAGCGCGCCACCTCAACGAGTTCTACGTGAAGCACATCAGCACGGGACTTCCCTTTGTCACAGCCAAATTCGCGGCGTCACTCGACGGCAGGATCGCGACTGGGAGCGGCGAGTCGCGCTGGATCACGTCCGAGGAGTCGCGGGCTGTGGCGCATCGCCTGCGCCACGAGCACGACGCCATCCTGGTTGGCGTGAACACCGTGATCGCCGACGATCCGGAGCTGACCACCCGGTTCGAGGGCGGCCGGTCGCCACTGCGAGTGGTGGTCGACAGCACGCTGCGCATCCCGGCGGGAGCTCGAGCGCTCCAGGCGGGAGCCGGCGCCGCGCTCATCGCCACGACCAACCGAGCCGACCCGGACGACCTCGAACGGCTCCGGGCATCCGGCCTCCAGGTCGAGGTCGTCGATCAGGGGCCGGGCGGGGTCGATCTCCGCTCGCTGATGACGCTGCTCGGATCCCGTGACGTAACGAGCCTGCTCATCGAAGGTGGAGCGGCGGTGCTCGGAGCTGCCTTCGACGCCGGCGTCGTCGACAAGGTCGTCGCCATGCTCGCCCCGCGGATTATCGGCGGCGCGGACGCCCCCGGGGCAGTGGGCGGGACCGGGGTCTCGAGCCTCAGCGCAGCGCGGCTCCTGGAGCGCGTCTCAGTGGAGCGCGCCGGTCCCGATCTCGTGGTGACCGGATACTGTGTACGCTGAGATCGAGGAGTAAGCAGAGTGTTCAGCGGGATCATCGAAAGCCTCGGCACGGTTCGGGCTCGCACACCTGGCCGCATCGCAATTGCGTCGCACACGCGTTTCGAGCATGTCGAGATCGGCGAAAGCATCGCCGTCAACGGAGCATGTCTCACGGTGGCGGCGATCTCCGACGATGGCTTCACCGCGGACGTGATACCTGAGACATGGCAACGCACCACGCTCGGCGACCTCAGTGACGGCGCGACGGTGAACCTCGAACGCGCTCTGCGCCTCGGCGATCGCGTCGGCGGTCACATGGTTTCCGGACACGTCGACGGCACGGGCATCGTCACGGTCCTCCGCGAGGATGCCAATGCGCGATGGGTCACCGTCGCAACGCCCGACGACCTCATCGAGCTGGTGGCCGAGAAGGGATCCATCGCCGTCGACGGCATCAGCCTCACCGTCGTTGACGTCTTCGAGGCGGCATTCACGGTATCGCTCATCCCGGTCACCCTTGCCGCGACCGTTGCGGGCGCATGGCGAGTTGGGACGCGCGTGAACCTCGAGGTCGACCTGATCGCCCGCTACGTGGCGCGCACACTCGCTGCTCGAGACGGCAGCACCGTGCTCGCGACCGCAGCGCGGCAGGGATGAGCAGCGTGAGCCTCGCGAGCGTCGAAGAGGCCATCGCCGATATCCGGGCCGGGAAGTTCGTGATCATCGTCGACGACGAGGATCGGGAGAACGAGGGCGATCTTGCCATCGCCGCCGACCGGATCACCCCCGAGGCAGTCAACTTCATGGCGACCCACGGCCGGGGGCTCATCTGCGTGCCCGTTGAGGGCTGGCGGCTCGACGAGCTCGGTGTTGGTGCCATGGTCGACGACAACACCTCGCGGTTCGGCACCGCCTTCACCGTCACCATCGAGGCGATCGGCCATGGAGTCACCACCGGCATCAGCGCCTTCGATCGCGCCACGACCATCCGGTTGCTGTGCGACGAGCATGCCAAGCCGAGTGACTTTGCCAAGCCGGGCCATACCTTTCCGCTTCGGGCGGCGACGGGCGGTGTGCTCGAACGCGCCGGCCAGACAGAGGCGATCGTCGATCTCTGCAAGCTTGCAGGGCGTTTCCCCGCCGGAGTGATCTGCGAGGTGATGCGGGCCGATGGACGCATGGCTCGGCGCCCCGATCTGGACCTCTTCGCGGCGGAGCACTCGATCAAGATCGTGACCGTCGCCGACATCATCGCGTACCGCCGGCGCAGCGAGCACCTTGTCGAACGCGGAGCGACCACGACCCTGCCGACCGAGTTGGGCACGGTCGTCGCGCACGCGTACGAGGACGTGATCACGCATGTCACGCACGTAGCGCTCGTGTGGGGTGATATTCGCGGCGATGAACCGGTCCTGGTGCGGGTGCACAGCGAGTGCCTCACCGGTGACGTCTTCGGCTCGCAGCGCTGCGACTGCCAGGCGCAGCTGCGCAAGGCGATGGCGATGATCGCCGACGCGGGCCGCGGCGTTCTCGTCTATCTGCGTCAGGAGGGTCGCGGCATCGGCCTCATGGACAAGCTGCGCGCCTACGCGCTCCAGGATCGCGGCCTCGATACCGTCGAGGCGAACCTGAGCCTGGGTCTGCCCGTCGACAAGCGCGACTACGGCATCGGCACGCAGATCCTGTCTGATATCGGCGTCAAGCGAATGGTCGTCCTGACCAACAATCCGAGGAAGTACTACGGACTCAGCGGTTTCGGCCTCGAGGTGACCGACCAGATCCCGCTGGTCATCCCGGCGAACGCGCACAACGAGCGCTACCTCCGCGCCAAGCAGGAGAAGCTCGGCCACAGCCTGGATATGGACGATGCCGTCGACGCGATATGACGGCGCTGCCGGGGGGGCCGGTGCGCCAATCGCAGGCGCGCGGGTGATTACCGGCAGCCTCGACGCGACCGGCATGCGCATCGGCATTGTGGTGTCGCGCTTCAACGACATCATCTCGACACGCCTGCTCGAAGGCGCCGTCGATGCCCTCAAAGAGCGCGGCGTCGACGTCGGTGACATCGACATCGCCTGGGTTCCCGGCGCGTTCGAGATTCCCATCGCGGCGCGTGAGCTTGCTGCTCATGGCGGCGTTGACGCGGTGGTCTGCCTCGGCGCGGTGATTCGTGGAGACACGGCGCACTTCGAGTACGTTGCCGGTGAGGCTGCTCAGGGCATCGCGTCCGTCCATGCCACGACGGGCGTCCCCGCGACATTCGGCGTGCTTACCGTCGACACCATCGAGCAGGCCACCGATCGGGCCGGCGGTAAGCATGGGAACAAGGGAGCGGAGGCGGCGGACACCGCGGTCGAGATGGTGTCGCTGCTTCGCAGCCTGCGCCTGTCCCGGACGGCAGAGCGGCGCGCGGATTTATGAGCGCGGCGTCGCGCGTCGTCTCGCTCCTGCCCAGCGCAACCGAGATCCTGTTTGCAATCGGCGCCGGTGATCGCGTTGTCGGTGTCACCCATGAATGCGACTACCCCGACGCGGCTCGCACGCTCCCCAGGGTGACGTCGAGCGTGATGGCGACCGAAGGCGTCCCACCCGGCGACATCGACCGGCACATTCACGCGGCGCGGCACGCCGGGTCGAGCATCTACCACCTCGACGAGGCCGAGCTGGAGCGCCTCGAGCCCGATCTCATCGTCACTCAGGAGCTCTGCGACGTCTGCGCGGTCGCATACAGCGAGGTGCGGCGGGCGGTCCGACGACTGACGGGCGACGTTCCCGTGCTCTCGCTCGAACCGCGCTCGGTGGAGGAGATCAGTGCGTCGATCGAGGAGGTCGGCGCCGCCACCGGATGCGAGGATGGCGCTGCTCGTGCCGCCGACGCGATGCGACGCCGCCTGGATGAGATCGCTGGACTGCGCAGGCTGGACCCTCCGCCGCGGGTCGTCTGCATCGAGTGGACCGACCCACTCATGGTCGGAGGCCACTGGGTGCCGGAGATGGTGCGTCTGGCGGGCGGCGCGGACGTGCTCGGAGCGGAAGGTGAGCCGTCCCGCTACGTGTCCTGGAACGAGGTGGTCGACGCGGATCCCGAGGTGATGATCCTGATGCCCTGTGGTTACGGCCTACCCCGGACCGTGGAACTGGTGTCGGAGGTTGCATCTCGTCCCGGATTTGCAGACCTCGAGTGCGCGCGAGCCGGACGCGTGGTCGCGGTGGACGGATCTGCGTACTTCAGCCGGCCCGGCCCACGGATTGCCCACGGCCTCGAGATCCTCGCCGCGGCGATCCACCGCGAACCTGGCGACCCGGTACCCGAGGGCGCCGCCTACTGGAACCAGCCGGCGACGTCGAGGATCGCGTTGATCTCACCGACGGCGTTGTACAGGTCAACGTATCCCTGAGCATATAAGCCGGATTGCGCGGTCTGGCTGAGGCTCGTGATGGCAAGGTTGGCGATGACCTCCCCGGCGCTCGGGTTGAGGTCGGACGCCGAGGGTCGCGGACTGTCGTCACTCGGGTAGAGCGAGAAGAACGTGGCGGCGCTGCCGGCGACTGCCGTCAGATTTGCAACTACGGCCAGCGGCGGCTCATTCACGGTCCACGCGGGCACCGCTACGACGCCCGCAACGTCGATCGGCGCCGGTTTGGGCGCAATCAGGGGGCTGTTCGCACACTCGGTGCTGTTTCCGGAGCGAGTGTCGCAGATGCGTGTGGGGGGAACCGAGTAGAACAACGCGCCTGCGGAGGCGGTCGCCGACCCGAACCAGCCGTTGACGTCGATGATGAAGTTGATGCTGCCAAGAGCGTTGTAGATGCAGACGTCCTGGTTCGGACCGAGCAGGGAGATCACACGGTTCGGCAGGGCGATCCCTGCCGAAGGGTTCAGATTCGAGAAGGGGGGCTGTCCGGTTGGGCATGCGTGGCCGGCACCAGCTGGCGCTACCGCGAGAAACGTTCCCACCGAGCCGGCGGTACCCGTCAGGTTGAAGACTGCGGCGGCCGCGGTGTTATTTGCGGGAATCGATGGTGTGCCCGATGGAGCACCCGTGGGGAGCCCGGACAGAACGACGTCGCGCCACTTGCCACCCAGAAGTGGGCCGGTCGTTGACCCCACGCATGTGGTGGCGTACCGGGTATCGCACCTGCGGAGTGGCGGCATGCTGTGGAACTCGCCGGCCTTGGATCCGCCCACAGGAGCTGCGAAGTATCCCTGGACGTCGACGATAACGTCGGCAACGCCGGCCGCGTTGTAGAGGCTGATGGCGCCGCCAGCGCTCAGTTGCACGATTGCAAGGTTGCTCTCCACCTTGCCACCGGCGAGATTGATATTCGAGGCGAACGGCACCGTTCCACCTGCCGGATACGCCGTAACGTACGTCGGGGTACTGCTGCTGCGATCGATCGCGGTCACGTTGACGACCACCGCCTGCGCTCCCAACGGCACCGGTCCACCAGCGGTCGTGATCTGCGCCGTCACTGACGTTTTAGCGCTCAGCGTGTGGTTGGTTCCAACTCCGGTGTTGCACTCGTTGTGGCTGATCCCGCCAACCGGTGGGCGGGTATCGCAGACACGGTATGGCGTGACTGCCGTGTACGCACCGGGAGGAATGAATGTGTACTCGATGGCCGTAAGCTGGCCACTCGTGCTCACTGGGGTCTCAACTTGCACGTACACGGTACCAGCCGCGTGTTGTGGCGTGTAGATCGCGAGTTGCGTCGGACCCACCACCGTAAAGCAGCCGTTGGGCGAACTCGGGCACGGATACGAGTTCGACGAGGGCACGTCAGTGGTGGGGCCGGAGGGTCCATCGCTGAAGAGCACATGAGTAACAAAGTCCTGGCCTTGCTGTCCAAAGCCGCTACCGAACAGCGAGACCGCCTCACCGCCCCCAACGGCGCCATCGACTGGCGAGAGTTCGCTGACTACCGGACCGGACGCGCTGTACGTGTACACGTTCTGCGACGTTTCCAGGCTGGTGCCGCCCGGCGTCGTGACCGTCACGTTGACTTGGCCGCTTCCTGACGGCATATCCTCTATGGTGATCGACGTTGCGCTGTTCACCGTAAAGCACGGCGCGCCCGGCGACCCACCGCACGGCGTCGCGGTGATGACGACACTTCCGACCGAGACAAACGTGGTCGTGAAGTTGGACCCCGACTCAAAGCCGGTACCCGTAACGCCCACAACATTGGTCCCGTTCGGCTGGCCTTCCTGTGGTGAGAGGGCAGTGACTGTTGGCACCGGCGCGTACGTATACGTATCTGCCGAGGACGTCTGGCTCACGCCGAAAGATGTGGTGACCGTGATGTCAACGGTTGCAGCGCTATGCGATGGAATGTCCTCAACGGAGATCTGCGTCGCACTGGTCACGTTGAAGCACGGGCTCACCGGGGACCCCGGGCATGGGGTCGCGCTGATGTCGTCTCCACCGATCGTGACATCTGTGGCACCGCTGAAGCCGGATCCGCCAACTGTGACCGTGTTGCCCCCACCGAGAGCTCCGGCGGACGGGAAGACACTGGTCACCACCGGCGTCGGCTCATACTCGTACTGGTCTGCAGGGGAGGTGGCGCTCGTTCCTCCCGAATTCTCAACGGTGACATCGACGGTGCCCGCTGCATGTGCCGGCATGTTCGGAATGGTGATCGACGTGGCACTGTTGATCGTGAAGCAGAGCGACCCAGGACACTGATTCGAGATATCGATGGTGCCAACGAAAACATCGGTCGCCGCGTAACCGGTTCCCTCGAATCCCGTGCCGGTGACCGTGACGCTGTTGCTGCCACCCGCCGGGCCGTCACCAGGCGCAACGCCGGTCACCGTGGGCACCGGCGGCACATACGTGTACTCGTCAGCCGAATTGGTCGCACTCGTGCCCGCCGGGGTCTCGACGGTGATGTCGACGGTTCCCGCGCCATGCGACGGCATCTGGTCGATGGTGATCGAGGTTGAGCTGTTGAACACGAAGCAAGGAGCGCTTGGACACGGCGACAGGTCAACACTGCCGACGAAGACATCGGTTGCGCCCGTGAAGTTGCTCCCGGTGACGTCCACGTTGTTGCCGCCGGCGATCGGACCGGTGGGAGGGGAGACGCCGCTCACGCCTGGGGTCTGCTGATACGTGTACTGGTCTGCGCTCGACGTGTTGCTCGTGCCGCCTTCGGTCTGGACTGTGATGTCGATAACGCCGGCCGCATGCGCCGGCATGTCCTGAACGGTGATCTTCGTCGCGCTATTGATCGTGAAGCACGGGCTCGTCGGCGTCCCTGGGCATGGTGATGCGGAGATGTCGGTGGTGTCGACGAAGACGTCGGTGGCACTGTAGTCGGCACTCGGTCCGTTGCTCGACTCGAATGCAGACCCCGTGACGACGACCTGATTGTGGCCACCGGTTGAACCGGAGTTCGGCGCGACGTTTGTGACCGTCGGGAGCGGCGCATACACATACGTATCCGGCGGAGCCGTGCCACTCGTCTGCACCGACGTACCGTCGGTGGAAGCCGTCGTGACCGTGACGTCGACGAGGCCTGAACCGGCCGGTGGTGTGGCGTGGATCGTTGTCGAATTGCTCACCGTGAAACTCGCTGGGTTGCCTCCGAACGACACTCCGGTGGTCGAGAAGCCCGAGCCGCTGAAGTTGCTGCCCCCGACCGTAACGGCCGGCGGACCGCCGCTCTGTGGACCGGAATCGGGAGTCACCGAGGTGACCGTCGGCGGATCCTGCTGGACGACGAACTGATCGCTTGTAGATGTGTTCGAGCTGCCGCCGGGGGTGATGACCACGGTGTCGTACTGCCCCGGGAGGATGTTCGACGACGGGAGGTCGATGGGCATGTGCGTGTCGTTGGTGAAACCGAAGCAGTCGGGCGCGCCGGCCGACGAGCACTGGCCCGTCAACGCCACGGTTGGTCCTGTGAACGTGGGCACCAGGTCCACCTCGCTGACCGCGCTGGTGGCGGGCGGACCCGGGATGGAGAATCCGCTCCCCGTGACCGTGATGGCCGTAGCGCCCTCGCTCGCAGTGTTGGGCACGTTGGTCACCGTGGGTTGGTCGAGGTACGTGAAGGAGTCGTCCGGGGGATTCGGCGAGCTCTGAAAGCTTGGATTCACGATGATCACGTCGTCGGTGCCGGCAGACGCCGGCGCGGTCGTGGCGTCGATCTCCGAGTCGCTCACGAATGTGAAGCACGGAGCCGTCCCGCATGGCTGTAGGTCAGTCGAACCGATCAAAACATCAGTCGTGTCCGTGAATCCGGTCCCGTCGATCACGATCGAGGTGCCGCCAGCCGTCGGCCCCGCCGAGGGGGTGACGCTGGAGACCGCAGGAGTGACGTCCTGAAGCGGGGCCGCGGCTACCCGGAGCGGCGAGAGAACGCCCCCCTCAGCACCGACGACCATGGCGAAACACGCCCCAGCCAGCAGGAGCCCACGGGCTCTCTTCATTCCTTGCCTCCAACCGCCGCTCTCGCAGCGATCGTACCGGGTCGTTCCCCCGATAGCTAGCCGCGGGTCGCCTTTGCTTGAGTGCGCAGGCAGCGGGTGCAGACCTTGGCCCGGACTTCCTTGCCCCTGATGGCAAGGTGGGTGACGTGGAGATTGGGCAGGAAGCGACGCTTGGTGTGCACTTTGGAATGGCTCACGTTGTTCCCGGTCATCGGGCCTTTTCCGCAGATATCGCAGCGCTGGGACATCAAATCTCTCGTGGGTCGGAACGCGCATCTGAGACGCGTCCGCTCTGGCGTACTAGAA
>Ga0182015_10004664_pt1 | contig 14627 bp, 14 predicted proteins | sample 712P3MmetaG_FD_120478 | JGI IMG/M metagenome (GOLD analysis project Ga0182015, IMG submission 120478) | Permafrost microbial communities from Stordalen Mire, Sweden - 712P3M metaG | ecosystem: Environmental > Terrestrial > Soil > Wetlands > Permafrost | place: Sweden: Stordalen | collected...
CGTGGACTCTGAAACCCTCCTTCCTTTTGGTCTCCGACCTGTCTCCGAATTATTCTCCGGCTTGCCGCCGGGCAGCCGAGCTCCACTGGGCCGGACAGCCGATGGCGGCTGTTCCAACGTGCGGACAGGCTATTCCTATCCGGCGCACCGTCGCTGCGGCCTGTCGAGGAATCTTCATTGTTCTCCGGCTTGCCACCGGGCAGCCGAGCTCCCCTGGGCCGGACAGCCGATGGCGGCTGTTCCAACATGCGGACAGGCCTATTCCTATCCGGCGCACCGCCGCCGCGGCCTGTCGAGGAATCTTCCCACGAGGGATGAAGAGTTCTGCACACATGCTGCACTTAATTGGGTGCAAGAAACGCCCGCGCCTTGATGTAGCGCTTGCAGCTTTGGCCCGCTAAGTGCACAATCTTGAGTGCCACGCAAGTGGCTGGAGTGGACTCCTTCGATGTGCCACTCGGGAGAAGATCGAAAATGACACCTCGCACATTCCTACCGTTGCTCTTGGCCGCCGCATTGGCGCTTCCAGGGCTGGCGCAGCAAGCCAACTCGCCCGGCCAGCCGGCAGCCTCTGGGTCTCAAAGCGTGAGCACCAGCGACCGGCAACCGGTACCACCTCCGGCTTCGACCAATTTTTGGGACGGCGACGATCCCAACCTGGTCAATCTGGTCGCGCACCCTTTTGCCAACAAGAAGTACGTGCAGCGCAGGGTTGGACCTATCCGGGACCGCCTCAATGAACTGGACCAGTTGACGTCAGAAAACAACAGGACGATCAAAGACGTGGACGGCCGGGCGCAGCAGGGCATTCAGCTGGCGTCGGAAAAGGTCACCCTCGCGGATCAGCATGCTTCGGACGCCGGCGATAAGGCGCGGATGGCGCAGACAACCGCGACGCAAGCCTCGACTCGGGTCGCGTCGGTGGAGCAGATGGTAAGCAACCTCGATCAATATAAAGGGGACGCGCAGACCGAAATTCGCTTCCGTCCTGGTCAGAGCCTTCTGAGCAAGACAGCGAAGGATGCGCTCGATCAGATGGCCGCTCCGTTGAAGGATCAGCGCAGCTACATCATTGAGGTCCGTGGTTTTGCGCCAGGTCGCGGCGCCGCAGCGATTGCGAGCTCAAGGAAGATGGCGGATTCGGTGGTGCGTTACCTGGTACTTAACCACGAGATCCCGGTCTATCGGGTTTATGTGATGAGCATGGGAAATGCGGCTGCGGCTGACGCTGACGGAACCATGGCGAAAAACAGCGGCGGGGGACGGGTGGAAATCAGTGTGATGAAGAATGATCTGGTGGGTTCTGTGCAGCACTGAAATTCGAGCGGCCAGCGAAGGTAATAAGTCAGGTCTCTGCAAGAATGAGCGGGCGAGTCGATAAGGACTCGCCCGTTTTCAATTTCCGGTTTCCGCACGAGGAGGGCTGGACAGGGTAACTGCTGCTGGAGTGCACATTAGTAATTTGTGATTATGTGAGGTCGCAGGCAAAATCGATCTGCCCACCACTTCACAGTCCAGCCATCGTAGCTTGCCGTAGGGAGCTTCGGAGCTGAACCAAATTAAAACCTGGCCGGACCGGAAGTTGAATAGTTATGTCTCGCGCAAAGGCAACCATTCTCTGCATTGACGATCACTGGAACGGGCTGATTGGACGCAAGATGCTGCTCGAACAGAGCGGCTATGAGGTTTTAGAGGCTAGCGATGGCGACGAAGGATTGAAGCTGTTCCGCTCTCATCCCGTGGATGCGGTGGTCATCGATTATCAAATGCCTGGGATGAACGGCGATGTGGTCGCCGCGAAGATGAAGCGCATTAATTCGCAGGTCCCGATCATGCTCTTGTCGGCCTACGGACCTCTGCCAAAGAGCAAATTGAGTTCAGTGGATTCGTTTTTATCGAAATCTCAACCGCCGAACATTCTCCTGGGAACGCTCCGGGATCTGCTGGGCGACCGTCCCAAACCCTTTTTCTCCCGTTGGCTCGATCATTGGAAGAGCCGAAACCAGGTGGTGACCCATTGAACTTCTTCAAGCAACTTCTGGGGCGAGGATGTGCGCACCGGTTCTCGTGGCCGCGCATCGACGACAACGGCCGTCATTATCAGATATGTCTGGCTTGTGGAACGGCCTATGAGTACGACTGGAAAGGAATGCGCCGGACGGATCGGCTGCTGCCAGCGGTCATCGAACGCGGTTTGCAGGGTGATACCTGCTCCCATTTGCGTGCCGTGCGGTAGTGAAGTGAATCGAAGCGCTCATGACTGAATCTGGGACATTGCGGCCAGCCCCACGCGCGCCCCGCGTCAATTTGCGCGGAGCTGTTTCAGTCCTCATTCAGCTGGAGAATCTTCGACGCATTCCAGGTAAACTTCATCAACTTTCGATCACAGGAGGGTTGCTCGAACTTGCGGTTTACCTCGACGAGCGAGCCAAGATTAACCTGACGCTTCCGGTGGGTACCAGCACGGTGCGCCCCAAGGCCGAAATGCTTTTTCCGATGCGCGCCATGCACGGCTACATGCAGCCGTTTCGTTTTACTCGTCTTTGGGCGGGAGAGAGCCAGATACTAGAAGCGGAAATCACTCAACTGCTAAAGCAAAGCATGGCGCCTGCAACTCCAGGCCACGGGGCAGCCTTCCGGCCACCCCGATTCTATTTGGAGTCGTTCTAGTCCCGTTGTATCCCGTCAATCTATTTCTGCAAGTCTCCACCACCAACCGCGATCTGCAGCAGGACATTGCCGACAAAGAGTTTCGCGAAGATCTCTTCTACCGTCTCCATGTCTTTCCCATCGGCTTGCCGTCGCTTGCGGCAGCGGCGTACGACATCCCCATCCCGGTTCATCATTTTGTCGGCAAACATTCTGCACGCATAGGGGAAAGCACATTGACACCGTCTCCGACGACACTATGGCTGAGCTTCAGAGTGGAACTGGCGTGGAAACATTCGCGAGCTTGAGCACATGATTGAGCGCATGGTCATCTTGAGCAAAAGCCGGGTGCTGGCCGCGCCGCCAGTGGGATTAGAAGCACCGCAGGACCGCACGGAAGACAATCTTACGGAGATGGAACGCGAGCACAGGGTTCGCGTTTTGAGGGAGACCAAAGGAATGCTGTCGGGTGAGGATGGAGCTGTCAGCTGCCTCGGGATCAAGCGCACGACGCTGCAATCGATGCTCAAACGATTGGGAATCGAATTGCAGAACTATCGGCGCAGAAGCGGGATGTTCGGTTCTGGCTAGAGTGTCTGCGGCAAAGCCTCCATTGAGATCAGAAAGTCAAAATCCCCACTCTCTCGCATAAAGCGCGAAGGGTGGGGCACCCTGCGATTTTCTTCCTCGATTATTTTGCTAAGCGATTGTATTTTCTTAGTGCTTCACGGAGGCGGTCGTGGGGCAGCGCGATCACCGTGTGATTGTTGATGCCGGTCATGGTTTCGGCCGCGACCATGGCATTCACCACGGCTTCTTCGGTCGCCTGGACGGTTGCCAGAAAAATTGGATCGAGTGAATCGTTGGGAAGCATGGTGAGTTGGTGCAGCCCCTGGGTGCCGACGGCGCCGGGGTTTGCCGTGGAGAAGGCAATGAAGATGTCACCCGAGCCGTCGCCGGAATAGCTGCCATCGCGACCCAGGCCGAGCGATATTTTTCTGGCGATGCGCTTAAGTTGCGTAGGGATCAGGGGAGCATCGGTGGCGAGTACCACGATGATGGAGCCGAGATCGTCCTGAAAGATAGTGCGCTCGGGAATCTCGCGGCCCACGTTTATGCCTGCAATGCGAAGCTGCTCGCGCGAGCCATAGTTGCACTGCACGAGGACCCCGACGGTATAGCCTCCGAGTTTTGCGTCGAGCACGCGAGAAGAAGTGCCGATGCCACCTTTGAATTGGTTGCAGATCATGCCCGTGCCGCCGCCGACATTGCCTTCTTCGACTGGACCGGAGTGCGCGGTATCGAGGGCGTGAAAGGCGTCTTCAGGCTTGACGTGGAATCCGTTGATGTCGTTGAGGTAGCCATCCCAAGTCTCGGCGACCACGGGAAGTGACCACCAGTAGCCTTCCATGTCGGGAGTGCCGCGCTTGACCTTCCAGGCGATGACGGCGTCGCGTACGACTCCTACGCTGTGAGTGTTGGTGATCATGACGGGGCCATTGAGGAAGCCGGAGTCGTCGACCCAGGTGGTGCCCGTCATTTCGCCGTTGCCGTTGAGGGTGAACCATGCGGCGAAAACGGCGTCGTTGCTGGCTTTTCCCCGAGGATGAATGGCCGTAACGCCGGTTCGAACCGGACCCTTGCCAATTTCGAGTTTGCCTTCGCCGGAAATAAGTGTCGTATGGCCGACCTCAACTCCTTTCACATCGGTGATGGCATTGTTGGCGCCCGGAGTTCCATCGAATGGAACGCCCAGATCGCGGGCACGCGGCTTGGGTTGGGCTGAGAGCGTTGTGGCCAGAGCGAGGAGCAAAATGAATACGGTCAGGCGAACTTGTGTCGGGGACATGCGGCCTCCAGCAAAGGAGGAAGTATACGGTACGGAAAGAAGATGAGGTTGCGGTGTTTGGGAAGTTCACAACAGCTTGTCAGGGATGATGGGGAGATCGCGCACTCGTTTTCCCGTGGCGTGGAAAATTGCGTTTGCGATAGCGGCGCCCGTTCCCGTAATCCCAATTTCGCCGATGCCTCGGACGCCGAGCGGATCCGGTTGCGGGTCGGCGATATCGATGGCCGAGACATTGATCTCCCCGATATCAGCGTTCACCGGAAGGTTGTGATTTCGTCGCCGTCGTGGACGACCGCGAGGGAAAGGCAGCGATTGGTGCGGCGACCATTGGCCAGCACGGTGCAGGCGCCGCATTGGCCGTGGTCGCATCCCTTCTTGTTGGTGCGAGTCAGTGCAAAATTCTCGCGAAGAAGATCGAGCAGCGTCACGCGCGGATCAACCGACAGTGCGTGCGACTGGCCGTTCACTCTCAGTTTCAGCGCAGTTGCGGCGTTGAAGCATGTCGTTCAGTCGCTATCGTTCCCCCACGTTGGAAAGCCGCTCCAAAACATACGCCGCCGGTTAAGGCACCTACCGTAGTAACGAATTCTCGTCGCGTGATCTCTTGATTGAACACTGAAACTCTCGCGACCCGTTTTGTGGGGGTCGTGCGCTGGCGGGTTAGTAGATTTTCTATCACCGCAGTCCAAGTCATCATATTTCTTCATTGAATTACTCGACTCAATTTGCTTGTCCCGATGAATTTCCGCGTACCATGAATCGTCCCCACTCACATGCCGAATCGCTCGGCGAGGTTTTTGGCCTTTTGATCGAGGTGGAAATCCATCGGGTTTCCTCTGTAGGGACGACAAGGCCCCCGCACGCATCATAGTGAGGCGTCCTACGTCTCGAAGTCCGGGACACTTGGGTCCCGGAGCTCAATACAAAATCAATGGCGTGCCGTGCCGGGCGACTGCCCCACTCTGAAAGATGAGATCACTTATGAAATCACTTACGAAAGGCTTGCGTTGCACAATCACCCTGTTGGCAGCATCACTCCTGGGCACTGCGCTGGTGCAGCGAGTAGTGGCGCAGGACCAGTACGATCAAGATGATCCACCGAGCCGTGTGGCGCGTCTGGGATACTTGCAAGGTTCCGTTTCATTTCAGCCTGCCGGGGAGTCGGAATGGGTGGAAGCTGCTCAGAACCGGCCGATGACCACGGGCGATCAGCTGTGGGCCGACCAGGACTCGCGCGCCGAACTCTCGCTGGGATCGGCTGTGATCGATTTGAACAGCAATACGGGAATTTCCATTCTCAATCTGGACGATCGCACCACGCAAATCCAGCTCAGTTCGGGATCCATCAACGTACGCGTTCGACATTTGAACCAGGATGATGCGTTTGAGATCGACACTCCCAATCAGGCATTCTCTATTTTCCAGCCGGGACGATACCGTGTGGAAGCGAGTGAGGATGGAAGTTACACCCTGGTTAGCATTCGCCAGGGTGAAGGCGAATCGACCGGCAACGGGGAAACCTACACCCTGCATGCGGGCCAGCGCGCCACTTTCGAAGGAACAGATACGCTGAATGCCCAAGTCGAGGATCTCGGTGGACCTGACGACTTCGATAATTGGAGCGACGGCCGCTATCAGCGCTATGAAAACTCGGGGTCGGCGAGATATGTCTCGCCCGATGTGGTCGGCTACGAGGACTTGGATGAAAACGGCGACTGGCGTCCGGAGTCCAGCTACGGGAACGTCTGGTTTCCTCATGTATCGGAAGGATGGGCTCCTTATCGTGAAGGGCACTGGGCCTGGGTTGATCCCTGGGGATGGACCTGGGTGGACGACGAACCTTGGGGCTATGCTCCCTTTCACTATGGCCGCTGGATGTCGGTGGAAGGACGCTGGGGTTGGGTGCCGGGACCGATGGAAGTGGCGCCGGTTTATGCGCCTGCTCTAGTCGTGTTTGTTGGCGGAGGCGGCGGATTCGGCGGCAATATGGGCTGGTTTCCGTTAGGCCCCCGAGAAGTATATGTGCCGTCGTATGCGGTGAGTCGCGCATACGTCAACCGCGTCAACGTCAGCAACACCACCGTCAGCACCGTGACGGTGACCAACATCTATAACACTACCATTGTTAATAAAACTACCGTGATCAACAATGTCACGTATGCGAACAGAAGCGTTTCGGGGGCGGTGACGGCTGTTCCGCAACAGGCCTTCACCAGCGGACAGCCCGTTGCCAGGGCGGCAGTGGCCGTCAACGCAAGGGAGATCGCATCGGCGCCGGTGAACGCTAGAGCGGCAGTCGCGCCGACCGCCAACAGCGTATTTGGATCGCATGCCAGTACCGCGAACCACGTTAAAGCGCCGCCGGCCGCGGTGGCCAGCCGTGCGATCGTAGCAAAGGCGAAAGTGCCGCCTCCACCAGTGCCATTCGCAGCCCGGCAACAGGCGCTGGCATCCCATCCCGGGCAGCCGATTGGCCGGCAGGAGATGCAGCACTTACAGCCGACGAATAATTCAGCGGCTGCGCGTCCTCAGGTGAAGCAGGCCCCTCCGGGAAAACCCGCTACTGCCGCCGCGGCGAAACCAGGTACCCAGCCCGGCAGGCCGCAGGGCAATCAACCCGCAAATCGACCGGCTACTCCACCGGCTGCAAACGAGCGTCCGGGCGCAAATCCCGCGCCACCGAACCGCCTTGCCCCGAGCAATCCACCGGCGCCGAATAATCGTCCGGCAGAACCGCCGGCGCGAACGGATCGTCCGCCCGAAGCGCAACCAAACAACCGTCCCGCGCCGAGCCAGCCCGCCCCAGGCCGACCCGAACCAAATCGGCCAGAGACGAATCGTCCGGCAGAGCCGCCCGCGCAACACAACGCGCCGGCTGCGCGTCCTTCAACTCCTCCGCCCAGCGCCCGTCCGCCGCAAAACACTCCGCCTCCAGCGCAGGCGCGCCCGGCCAAGCCAGCTCCCCGTGCGCAAACTCCTGAGGAGAAGAAGAAACAAGAAGAAGAACCGAAGAAGCCTCAGTGAAGAGAGCAGTAATCGAGTGATTCAGGTTGGCAAAAGGGCGTCCGATGTTGCGGGCGCCCTTTGCTTGAGGCGGTGCGTTTCGTGGGAAAACGCCGGAGGGTTCAATACTCGGAAGCTGACGTCTCAGTGCACGTGGAATAGATGATCCAGCAGGACGAAGACTCCAGCACCTACGAAGACGAGCAGAGCCATCTTCATCGCTGGTTCCTTGTTGACTTCGGGAATCAAGTCGGAAGCCGCGACGTAAATCGTAACTCCGGCGGCGAGAGGCAGCCCGGCGCCGACGTGATGACGGAACAGCGCCATGGTGAGAACGCCGGCAAGAGTTGATCCGCCCAGAACCACCGATGCACCCCACGCCGTGCCACGACTGCGGCCGCTCGCCAGCATCACGGAACTTACGGTGAAGCCTTCGGGAATTTTGTGCACAAAAATCGCCAGAAAGATCAGCCATCCCAACCAGTTCGAAACCAGAAATCCCGAGGCAATGGCGATGCCGTCGAAGAACGTATGAATGATGAGGCCGAGCAAGACGGAGTAGCTTTTGCGGGAATGGATGAACTCGTCGCGATGCGTTTCTTCGCCAAAGTGGAAGTGCGGCGTAACCGTGTGTTCAAAGAAGTGAATGATCAGATAACCCAGCAGCACAAGGAATGCCGCGGAGCTTCCGCGCAGCTCAAGACTCTCTGGAACCATCTCAATCAGGGCTGTGGCTAGCATGAATCCCGCGCCCAGGGCGACAAAGTAGCGAAGGTAGCGCCGCTCCCAGTGCCGCTGCACTATGATCGCGCCGCCGAAAACATTGGCGGCGGCCGCGGTGAGACCTAAGAGGATGCTGATTGTGATGGGGTACATATGGAGTACCGAGTCCCTAGTACCGAGCCGAATTCCTATGGCGCCTGCTCCTTCAGAGAATCGATAAGGCCGCTCAAGATGCAGCTTACCTCTTCCGCCTGTTTCTGGAGATCAGCAGCCTGAGTTCCGCACCGATAGTTCCGTCGTTGAGCGATGAGCACTTGGGTCTCAAGTTCGGCAACAGAAGCGCGACAGTGGCGAAGCAAGTGAATACATTCACGTTTGCTGTAGTGCGTTTTTCCTTCGCCGGTGTTGCTAGGGATCGAGACTGCCGCCCGTCGGATCTGGTCGGTTACGCTGTAGGTCTCGGGCTTGGAGAAAGTATCCGTAACCTCGCACACAGCATTGACCAACTGCATCGCCTTCTGCCAAGCGATGAGATCCCTGTAATTCTGTGCCATCATCTCCCAGCATATAACCAATTGCTCGGAACTCGGAACTCGGTACTCGCACCTGGGTACTCATCCCGAATGCCGAATATGCATCACGTCGCCATCCTGCACAATGTAGTCTTTGCCCTCGAGGCGCAGCGTACCTTTGGCGCGGGCGTTGGCTTCCGAGCCGGCTTCGAGAAGTTGATCCCAGCGGATGGTTTCGGCGCGAATGAAATGTTTTTGCAGATCGGAGTGGATGGCTCCCGCGCCTTCCTGGGCGCGCGTGTTGGCTGGAATCTGCCAGGCGCGGCACTCGTCTTCGCCCGCCGTGAAAAATGAGATCAGGCCCAGCAACCTGTAAGTCGTGCGAATAAGGCGGACCAGACCGCTTTCCTTCAGACCGTAGCTGCCGAGAAACTCTGCGGCATCGGCATCGCTCATTTCGGCGAGCTCGGCTTCGACCTTTCCGCAGATGGCCGTTGCCGCCGCGTTGGGGCGAGCGGCAATCTCGGTGAGCTTGTACTTACTCACGGCTTCGTCGAGTTCTTTGCCCAATTCCGTCGACTCGCCAATGTTAAGCACATAGAAAATCGGCTTCTCGCTAAGGAACATGAATCCGCGCAGACGTTTCTTGTCTTCGGGCGTCATCTCCATTTCGCGTAGCGGTTTCTCGGATCCGAGTTGGGCATTGGCGCGCTTGAGCAGCTCGAATTCTTTTTCGAGTTCCGGCGTCTTCATCTTCTTGAGATCTTTTTCCAAGCGCTCGAGACGTTTTTCGATCTGGCCAAGATCGCTAACCATGAGGTCGAACTCGACATTCTTGATGTCGCGCAGCGGATCAATTTCCGCTACGAGCGCGACTGCCGGGTCCTCGAACACGCGCACTACGTGAGCCAGAGCGTCCACCTGTCGCAAATGGCCGATGTAGGCGGTTTCCTTCAAGGCATCCTGACCGATGGCGCCGAGATCGACATACTCCACCGAGGTGTACGTTAGCTTCTTGGGGTTGTAGAGGGCGGCCAGACGGTGGAGGCGGTCGTCGGGAACTTTCGCGACTCCGATGTGGGCATCGCGCGGGTTGGCTTGAGCGGAAAGATGCGCCTTGGTCAGAATTCGAAACAGAGATGTCTTGCCTACCTGGGGCAGGCCGATAATGCCGGTTTTCATAAAGGGCTTTTAGCTCTTAGCTACGGCGCTGAATTTCGGACGGGGTTGACGGTATGTGCAGCCGGCCTCAAGACAACTTTTAAGGATAAAGGATAAATGATCGATTGGAAATTGCCCAAACTCGTGTCGACGTGGGAACTACTGTCTTTCTGCGGGAAAATTGAGGCGCATTCCGACGCGGTATAAAAGTGGCGGCCCGATGTTGAACAGCGATCCGGTGGCAGTGGGCGTATTTGCCACGTTGTAGCGCGTGTCCGTAAGGTTTTCGGCGGCGGCAAAGACTTCCAGGTTGCGCGTGACGTTGCGCCCAATCTGTAAATCCATCGTGTAGAAGCGGCCCAGCGGGTACTGATTCTGATCGTCGTCAAACTGGTTGCCGACAAAGCGTCCTTGGACGCTGAGCATGATGCGCGAAGGGTTCCAGTAGCGAGCTTCCCAGGTAAAGACATTGCGCGGAACTTGCGCGACCTTGTTTCCCAGCAGAGAAATCTCGCCCGGCGGCACTGTATAGTTGACTACGGTCGCTGCCGTGAAATCGTAGCCAGCGGAGAGTTGAATATCGTGGGCGACATGCACAACCCCGTCCAGCTCAACCCCACGCGAGCGGATACGTCCCAGATTCTCCTTTTGCCGGAGGACCGGAGAGGACGTCGGGTTGATGGTCACGTTCTGCACCGGATCCACGATGTCGCTCCAGAAAAATGTTCCGCGAAGATCGAGCTTGCGTTCGAGCGTGGTGATGTTCGCTCCTGCCTCCGCGCCGGTGAGACGTTCGGCGTTGAGGTAGGGATTGTTCTCAGTCAGCACGTTCGCCAGCCGAAAACTGCGATACAGTTCGTTCAGAGTGGGTGCGCGAAACGCCCGGTACATCGATCCCGTGACGGAGACGTTGCGGCTCAGAGAACGTAGCACCGAGATTCGAGGGCTGAAAGCAAGATCGTTCCGCGATGGATACAGTACGCTGGGAGAGGAAGTGCACGTGCCGGAGACGGGCGTGCAGATCGAGCTGGCATTGAAATTGTTCCAGTCGTCGAAGCGGCCGGCGAGGATGATTGTCCAATTGTTTAACCGGACGAGATCTTCCCCAAACCCCCCGAGAATGCGCTGCCGCCCTCCCGATGCGTTGTTTCGCGTATGCGTGCCGGAAGAGAAAAGTTGTTCATCGCTTGCGCCCATCACTTCCATCAAGTCCATCCCAGCGATCAGCGTCTGATGCCTGCCGAGAAAATGCGTCCACTGGGCCGCGCCTCCACCCACCTGTTCGGGAACGTACTGGAGATCGGTGAGCGATTCACTGTCTCGGTTGGCCGCGACGGAGGAGAATCGCTGATCGTATCCTTGTACCTGACCGTAGGCGCGGAAGGTGAGGGAATCGCTGCCACTGAATTGCTGATCGAATCCAACCGCGCCTTCTCCCATGCGTGTGTCGTTGGTCTGGATGTGCGTGCCATTGTTGCGGAATTCGGTGTAGAAGCTGCCCCGCGCGAAGACCCGGCCCTTGTCCCTGAGCTTATGACCGACGGTGAAGTCGACCGTCGCGTCCTCCGAATTGGCCGCTGCGTCGACGCTTCCACGCTGCCAGGTAGGAACGATGATGTAACCATCAGTGCGGAACATTTCGGAAGCGAGCGATATGTCCCACTGTCCGACGCGCGTTCCGGTCCAGAAAGAAAGATCGGGCGTGCGTTCGTTGCCGTAGGAAGTCTCCAACGTGAAAGCCGGCCGGCCGAGCTGACTAGTCTCGGGCTGACGGGTGATGAATTGCACAACTCCGCCGAGGGCGTCGCTGCCGTAAAGATTGGACGCTCCGCCGCGGAAAACTTCCACATTGGCGAGTGACGCTCGCGGAACGCGGTCCCAGTAGACCCAGCCTCCGAAGGCATCGACCAGCGGAAGTCCATCTTCGAGAATGAGCGCACGGCTGGCGGCGGTCCCACCGAGGCCTCGCAGCGACACCCCCTGATTCGAGGCATTGGCCGTGCGACTGTCGGACCGACGATAGAGAGAAAATCCAGGGACCTGTCGAAGCACGTCGTCGACGCGCAGCGCGGGAGTCGCCGTGACATCGGTATTGGTAAGTAGAATTGTGCTGCCTGGGGTCTCAGAAAGGCGTACTTCGGTACGTGCCGCCGAAACGGTGAGCTGTTCGTTGGCCGTCGCCGGTTGCAGGATAATTTCAAGCTTGACGCTGGTAGCCGCTCCGGCGTTCCATGATTGGCGAACTGGGTTGAATCCGTCGCGGCTGATCTCCACAGTTCCCGAGGTAGACGGAACGGAGGGGAGCAGGAAATGTCCGCCGGCGTCGGTCTTGGCTGCGAGCTGATAGGAACCGGAGCGTAGAACGACCGATGCATTGGCGATTACCGCGCCGCTGGCATCGCGAACAGTTCCCTCGACCGGAACGGTCTGCGCGAACAGGCAGGGAAGACCGACGGCCCAGAGCAGCCAAGCCAGCAGGCGGATCGTTTGTCGATTCAGCATCGGCGAAAGAGCGCAGTGTCGATTCGAAAATCGAACTTGAAATTCAGACTTGAAATTCCCCGCCCCGCCATCCTGTCGCGAAATTGCGCAAACGGGGATGGGGGGCTACACGCCGAGCGTTTCGGCAGGTGTATGTGATTCTAATCACACTTAAACGCGACACGCAAAATAGAGGCCACCCCTCCGCTCGGATTAGTCTCCAGCACCGCAAAAAAATCCGGCTTCGATGATTGGCCGCGTTTACGATAAAAGAAGAAGTATATCCGCTTCCGGCGGTTACATTTTGCGCAGTCCGGTTTCCGCATCGATCGTAGGTCCATGACAATCCCCATGCGGGGTACTGTGAAGATCCGGCTGTATTCGCCGCTATTGCATATAGAGCATCGCGAACACTGGATAACCATCTGAGGACTCACCGTGGAAACGCCGGGAGGCGTGCTCATTGAGTGCAGCGGAGGCGTTCCAATCATCGACTTTAGCCCCGAACTCGGTGACGGAGGAATAGAAATCCATCTGAACAGCATCACCAGTCCCGCCTACCCCTGAGTTGTTTCCGCACCACGTCGAAGCCTACAAGAAGCAGTTCCGATAGAACCGGAGTGCTGTGGCTCGTCGTAACTATTGCAAAATCGCCTCTCTGACAATGTCGGCGCTGTCAATTCCTACCGGGCGGCTCAATCTTGAGGGCGTGTAGGAGCAACTCCTTGTTCCAGAATGCGCCTAAATCGGCGACTGCGTTCGGCCTCGCATTCGATGCCCGCTCCGCGGATGGTCGCCGTACTCGGATCGGTACGAGGAGTGACCAAATCTCGACTTCTTCCGTCTACCCACGAACCAATCCCAAGAACTGGTCAGTTCGGTATAGTCTCCGAACTGAAACCTAACCATACTCCTCATGACCGTCGCGGATGAAGGGGGATACGCGGTTGTACTTGAATGTCGTGCTGATGCCAGCTAGTTACCCTGCCGCCATCAAGCGAGGCAAAGAAGATGAAGATGAAGATGAAGATGAAGATGAAGACATGGACGGTGATCGCGGGCAAACAAGCGGACCTTGAGTCTGGCCTTGAGAAAAAGGCGCTTCAAAAGCGGCCGCACATCAGCGCGAGAGAGTTTGTTCATTGGCTAGCACCTGATAGCCATATTGATGAGGATTCCTTGCGATCACTATTTAAGCTCTAAGGCTCCTCCTCTGGAGCGCGAACGCCACCTTTGCAAACGTAACGAACCTCAATCTTCCTCGATTTTGGATGGCTCATTACACGGTTCTTCGACCTCATTGCCGCCAGTCGTCTCGGCGCATTCAGCTTTCTCGTTGTAATCGCAGGCGCCACCAGGATGCGCTTGCTTGCATTTCTGGCATAGTTGAGTAGCCATCTTTCCAACTTCCTCTCATCGAAGCTGCGACCCGACGTTTGCGTGCACCCTCAGGTTACGCGGTATTTCCATCGATGTATGGTCAGAAGCGACCACTTTGACAGAACCGCGCTACAAGTTCGGTTCGCACGCGGGACGGCCTTACGCCTTTCTCCGTTCTGCACGAAGGAGCCATTGCAAGAAGGTCCTATGTCCGTTACCGTTCGCGTGCCCCACCTGAGCAACAAGTAATCCAACCTGAAAATCGAAGAGGAGGATTCATTGCAGTATCCGAAGTGTGCCCGTCTGTTTGTAGCATTTTTCTTTCTGCTGTTCCTTCCCGGATGCGGCCTAGTCAAAAGCATCGAGAATAGCATCGTTGGCACAAAGACAACCGAACTGACGCTGGAAACAACGCCGGCATCGATTCCCTCTGGGACACAGATGGCTTTCACGGCGTCCATTGACCAAAATAACGGCAACTTCGAGGGCGCCACCTGGACTTTGACCAGCAACGGGACTAGTTGCAGTCCGGGCTGCGGAACGCTTAGCAATTCGACAAACACCGGCAGCAGCGGGAATGGCGACACCGCGACCATCACCTATACCGCTCCCAACACAATTCCCAACCCGAATTCGATGACAATCACGGCAACTTCGGTAGAAAATACAAGCTCCTCCGGATCGGATACTTTCACAATCACCGCGAGTCCGTTGTCATTGCAGACGGTCGCCCTTCCACAAGGCACGGTTGGCGTTGCTTACACCTCGACCACGCTGCAGGTAATCGGCGGCACGGGTCCATACACGTGGAGTCTTGCGTCTGGCAATCCGCCTTCAGGAATGTCGCTTTCAACCGCGGGCGGAATCTC
>Ga0182015_10004666_pt1 | contig 14621 bp, 17 predicted proteins | sample 712P3MmetaG_FD_120478 | JGI IMG/M metagenome (GOLD analysis project Ga0182015, IMG submission 120478) | Permafrost microbial communities from Stordalen Mire, Sweden - 712P3M metaG | ecosystem: Environmental > Terrestrial > Soil > Wetlands > Permafrost | place: Sweden: Stordalen | collected...
GTTTCATGCGCCCGCCGGAAGTGGTCGAGCTGACCATCGGGGGGAGCGGCCGCAATCCTGAGTCGGCCTCCCTCGTGCCAAAAGAGCGATCCTCTCACATCTGATCGCCGGCGGTCAAACCGGTAAGTGAATTTATCGAGAGACCAATTTTTCAGCCGGGAATACGCGCGCCGCCGACCGTTGTGCGTGTTCCTTCCCTGCCTCGCGGCGGCCACGTCGCTGCTTTTGGCGACGGTTTCAAGCTCAACCGCACTCTCTTCCAGGCCGGCGGCCGGAACACGCGAACCGACCATCTCGCCAATCGCACGAGAGGACTTGCGTCTTCCGACCCGCTCCCGCGTCGCCGCAAGCAGAGGGCGCGGAGGGAAACAAGGTTTGGCGCGAATTCACGCCGCGATCATGTCGTCCTCCGCGGCGTTTCGTCGAGCAATCGCGCGAGCCGCGCCTTGTCGGTTGGAAAGCCAGCCTTGATCCAGCGCGCTCGCAACTCCTGCAAAGCCTCGCCGACGGCGCGGCCCTCGGTGATGCCGCGCGCGATCATGTCGGCGCCCGAAAACGGCAGGCGCGGTTCGTCGGTGTCTTGCAAAAGTATTCGGGCGTGCGTCCATTCGTCGTCGTGTCCCAGGCGAGCATCGGCTTGCGCCAATATTAATGCGTCGCCTGCCGCCTGCCGGCCGTGGCGGAAGAGCAAGCCCCGCAAATCGCCGGGCGTTGGCGGCTCGTCAAGCCCATGCAGGGTGACTAGAGCGATTGCCGCGCGTTCGAGACGCTCCGCCTCGACGTTCGAAAGACGCAGCCGGTCGCGTAAGCGCGCCGCGTCCTCGGGCAGTTTGACACAAAGCGCGGCAAGACGCAGGAGCGGATCCCGTGGCGGGACGATCGCCGCGGCGCGACGTAACCGCGCCGGATTTGGCACGGATGCGATAAGCGGATGCAGCAGCCCATCGGCGCACATATCCGCGCAAACCCCAGCTGCCTGCCTTGCCGAGAGAAACTTTAGAAGCTCGGCGCGTGTTCTTTCGCGCGAGAGGCGGGCAAGGCCGCCTCGCTGGCGAATTGCGGCTAAGCGCCCAGCGGAATCGAGCGGGCCTTCGCCGAAATCGGCGGAAAAGCGAAAGAAGCGCAAGATACGGAGATAATCCTCGGCGATGCGCCGCGCGGGCTCGCCGATGAACCGCACTCGGCGCGCCGTGATGTCGTCGAGGCCGCAAGTGTAATCGAATAGTCTTCCGTCGCGCGTCATGGAAAGCGCGTTCATCGTGAAATCGCGGCGCAAGGCATCGGCCTCAAAATCGTGCCCGAAAAGGACTTTCGCGTGGCGGCCGTCGGTCGCGATGTCCTCGCGCAGGGTTGTCACTTCGAAAGTACGCTCCAAGGCGGCCACCGTGACCGTGCCGTGCGCGACGCCGGTTGGGATGACTCGCAACCCCGCGGCATTCGCCCGCGCCATGACTGCCTCGGGCAAAAGGGTGGTCGCGAGATCGATTTCGCGCACCGGCCGGCCGAGGAGCGCGTTGCGCAAGGCGCCGCCGACAATGCGGGTTTCCTCGCCTTCTTGATCGAGCGCGACAAAAACGCCTAACAAAGCATAGTCCTCGAACAGCACGGCGAGGACGTGCGGCGCCGCGACGCCCCGGGCTTCCGCTTGGTTCATTGCATGCGCCCCGGCACAAGCTTGCCGTTTTCGATGTGGGCCGGGACATAGGCGCCCTCGTGGCGCGGGGCGAAAATACCGAAGGCGATCATGCCGGCGACGGCGATCGCAAGGCCGGCCAAAGTCAGCGTCGAGACAGCGCCCTTCGTCCAATGCTCCATCGCGAAGGGATAGTTTTGCCGCAAAACGAGATAGATCGTGTAGACGGCGAAGGGCGAGGCGAACAAAAGTACAGGTTCGAGGATGGCGCGCCACATTAAGAATCGAGCCTTTCGTAGAGATTGCGTAAAATGCCCGCGGCTATGCCCCAAATGTTCCGCGCGCCACCGGGCATCGCATTGAAAAGCCGCGGTTTACCGTCGAGCTCAAGGTCACCCATCAGACGCGCAGACGTTGTTATATGACGTTGTTATATGATGTGTTGGCTTCCCTTTGAATTGCGGGAAAACTGGGAGGTGACGAACGGGAGGGCCTGCGATGTTTTGGTCGGCCCAAGCACAATCTTGCAAGTAGGATCAAGATAAGGTGGCTTCTTAGCTCCTACGTCTCAAGCGGAAAAAGCGGGTTCGTAAACATTCGCGAGGCCATCGCTGATGGCACCCGGGGCGCATGCGGTATACACAACTGGATTTCCTTTGGGAGTTCAGCTTCGCCCAGCGAGAGACAGCATGGAAACCGCCGCAGTGAGAGCCGGTTTCGAAATTCATGACTCCACGGCGATGCCGCGAATGATGGTGATGGAAGCGGCGTAGAGGATTGCTCTGGCCGAGTCGATCGTCGCCTCGAAATCCGTCGCGAACATGCGGTTTCGGTTGATCCGGGCAAAAAAGCATTCGACGACCCCTCGGCGCGGGAAATCGACGAACCCAGCCTTGCAATAAAGGGATCGCGGCCGGTCCATAAAAATCGCCTCGCGCCATTATCGGGCCCGAATTTCCATGACTGTTTTTCGCGGTTGCGATCAAAAAGGTTTGAACACGACTAAAAATACGATCGCGGCGATGAGAACCGCCGGCGCCTCGTTAACGATCCGGAAAAAACGAGAGCCATGCCGGTTTGTTTCTTCCGCCAGATTCTTCCGGAGTTTTGCAAAATATCCATGCAGCGCGCTGAGCATAATCACCAGGGCGAATTTTGCGTGAAACCAGCCCGCATGTAGAAAGCCAGCCTGAAACGCAAGCATAAGCCCGGTTGCCCAGGTCGCGAGCAAAGCGGGCAGCATGATCGCCCGCATGAGCCTGCGTTCCATCACCACGAAGGTTTTTGCTTGCGGCGAGCCTTTCGGCGCTTCGGCATGATAGACAAAGAGCCGCGGCAGATAGAGCATCCCCGCCATCCAGGAAATAATGGCCAAGATATGCAGCGCCTCGATCGAGAGATAAAGATTGCTCATTCAGCAGAGCTTCCGCGAAGGAAATCGAGCATAAGCTCGATATGTTGCGGGGGCGTGTGCGGCAAGACGCCGTGGCCGAGGTTGAAAATATGCGGCCTTCCCCGGAAGGCGGAGAGAATTTGCCGTACCCCGGTTGCAAGCGCAACGCCGCCCGCGGCGAGCGCCAACGGATCGAGATTGCCTTGCAGCACCAAACCTCGATCGAATGTTTTCGCGGCCCAACGCGGATCGGCGGAACTATCGAGTCCAAGCACATTGACTCCGGTGCGTGCCGCGAAATCCATTAGATGGTGGCCCGCGCCTTTCGCAAAACCGATCACGCGGGCATCCTTGTGGCGCAGCCGGAGCCCGGCGACAATTGCCTCGACCGGCATCAGACACCAACGCTCAAACTCGGCGAAGGGAAGGACGCCAGCCCAGGTATCGAAGATTTGCACGGCCTCGACACCAGCTTCGATCTGCCGGCCAAGATAGTCGATCGACGCTTGGACCAGACGGTCAATGAGACTCTGAAACAGATCGCGCTGGCGGTAGGCAAAGAGACGGGCCGGCGCCTGATCGGCCGTGCTTTTGCCGGCGATCATATAGCAAGCAAGCGTCCATGGCGCGCCGCAAAAGCCAATCAACGCGGTTTTGGCGGGAAGGGCGGTTTTGACGCGCTCGATCGTCTCGAAAACCGGACTGAGCCTCCCATGATCTAGCCGCGGGTTCAGCCTGGCAATATCCGCCGCTGTCAAAATCGGATCGAGTCTGGGGCCCGCGTCCCATTCAAAATCGACTTTTTGGCCAAGGGCATCGGGAATAACCAAGATATCGCTGAACAGTATGGCGGCATCGAATCCAAAGCGCCGTACCGGTTGCAAGGTTGCTTCCGCCGCAAGGGCCGGTGTGTAACAAAACTCGAGAAAGGACGGGGCCTTGGCGCGAAGCGCTTGATATTCCGGTAGGTAGCGCCCCGCTTGCCGCATCAGCCAAACTGGGGGTGGAAAACTAACCGCGCCGTTTATGACTTTCAGCAACGGTTTTGTTTGAATGGGGGTTTGGCCTTCCAAAGCTAAAATCCTCTAAAAATATGAGAATCTTCTTTAAAGATTCTGCTTTGTCTGATTGGGGCAGGGTTGCGCTTATTCGCCGGTTCGCACAAGCTAATGCCGGTTTTGTGTTTATCCACTTTTTCAACAGGCCATGACGCGCGAGAGGAGCTCTGGCTTTTTCTTAGTCAGCCGAGTTGGATGGGAAAAGGTCAGACTTTCAAATAAACAGGTTTTGTCCTCCCATCGAGATTCACATCGGCGCGCGGGTGACTGTTCAGCCTTTGATAGGGGTGGATGAATTTTGCTATTCTGTCCAACAAAATGGTTGCCAGCGGGCAGGGGCGCCAGTTATCCCGCTTTCTCCCCAGCATTCCCTTGAATTTCGGGAAAACCATGGCGAGGCATGAAAACTTGTGGGGCAGCACTACTTCCATTTGCACCTGATTTCCGATGCGACGGGTGAAACCTTGATTGCCGTGAGCCGCGCCGTCGCGGCGCAATACGAAGGGGTCTCGTCGCTCGAGCATGTTTACCCCCTCGTGCGCAGCAAGGGGCAGCTCGACAAGGCTATCGCCGCAATCGAGGCGGCGCCGGGGATCGTGATGTTTACCCTGGTCGATCAGGATTTGGCCGCGCATCTCGAGGCGGCGTGCAAAGAATCGAGCGTCCCCTGTCTTTCGGTTTTGCAGCCAATCGTGAACCTTTTTCAGTCCTACATCGGAACGGCTTCAAAGCCTCGCCCCGGCGCTCAGCACATGCTCAATGCCGAATATTTCAAACGAATCGAAGCTCTGAACTTCACGATGATGCACGACGACGGGCAGCAAACCGAAGATTTCGAGGCTGCCGATGTGGTTCTTATCGGCGTGAGCCGCACGTCGAAGACGCCGACGAGCATCTATCTTGCCAATCGAGGCGTCAAAACCGCGAACATTCCCTTGGTGCCGGATGTCCCCTTGCCGGAGCCGGTTTTGACATTACGCAATCCTCTCGTCGTCGGGCTCTTGGCTTCGGTGGAACGCATCGTCCAGATTCGCGAGAAGCGTCTTATCGCGTTAAACGCAAACCCCGATTCACCTTATGTGGACCGCCTCCTGGTCGCCGGCGAACTCGCGCGGGCACGCAGGCTTTGCGCCGAGCATGGCTGGCCGACAATCGATGTAACGCATCGCTCGATCGAGGAAACCGCGGCAGCGGTCATCGACCTCTACAAGATTCACCAGTTGAAATTCATAGCCTCGTCATGACAGGATTTTGGCGCGGCACGGCGCCGCTTGTTCTTGCCTCGCAAAGCCCTGCCCGCCAGGGCCTTCTTAGCGCCGCCGGGCTCCCGTTCGAGATTTGTACCGCGGCAATCGATGAACGTGGGATCGAAGCGCCGCTCGTGTCGTCGGGTGCCAACGCCCGCGACATTGCTCTTCATCTTTCCCGCGCCAAGGCCTTGCCGGTCAGCGGGGAAAAGCCAGGGCGGCTCGTTATCGGCGCGGATCAGACGCTTTGCCTTGAGGGCCGCCTCTTTGGCAAGCCGGCTTGCCGCGCGGCGGCGATTGGGCAACTCGAAGCCTTGTCCGGCCGCACCCATGAACTTTATTCGGGCTGCTGCGTCGCGCGGGGAAACATCATCCTCTTCGAAACGGTTGGCGTCGCGCGACTAAGCTGCCGACGGCTTTCCCCGGCGTTCATCGACGCCTATATGGCGAACGTCGGCGACGCTCTCCTAGGCAGCGCCGGGGTCTATCGTATCGAGGGGCTTGGCATCCAGCTCTTCGATGCGATCGAGGGCGATCACGCGACGATCCTGGGGCTTCCTCTTTTGCCGCTCCTAAAATTCCTGCGCGACGAAGGAAGTCTGCTTTCGTGAAATCTCCGGCTCACCGCAAACCAAAGGCATGTGTCATCGGCTGGCCGGTCGCCCATTCGCGTTCGCCGTTGATCCACCGCTTTTGGCTGGAACGCTTCAAGATCGAGGGATCGTACGAAATGGCCGCCGTCGCGCCGGCCGGATTTCCGGCCTTTCTGCGCGATCTCGCGCGGCAGGGCTTTGCCGGTGCGAATGTGACCTTGCCGCATAAGCAAACGGCGTTTGAACTCTGCGATATCAGAAGCGGAGCGGCGGCCCGCTTGAAAGTTGTGAATACCTTGTGGATAGAGGCGGGAAAACTTTGCGGCGACAACACCGACGCCGCCGCTTTTGCTTGTGCCTTGGATCAGGATGCGCCGCAATGGGACATTAACTCCGGGAAGGCCGTGGTTATTGGCGCCGGGGGGGCCGCGCGGGCGATTGTTTACGCGCTTAAGCTGCGCGGCATGAAGGGCATTTTTCTGATCAATCGTACTAGGGCGCGCGCGGCGGAGCTTGCTTCGGACCTTGGCGGGTCGATCGAGATTATGGATTTCGCTGATCTATCCGGCGCGCTGGCCGGCGCCAATCTTCTCGTCAATACGACTTCGCTCGGCATGCGTGGCCAGCCGGCGCTCGCCATCGATCTCGCGGCTCTGGCGCCGGATGCCGTCGTCAGCGATATCGTTTACGTTCCGCTCGAAACTGAGCTGATAAGGGCGGCGAAGGCGCGCGGTCTCCGGGCGGTTTCAGGCGTCGGCATGCTTTTGCATCAGGCGGTGCCCGGGTTCGAGCGCTGGTTCGGCATAAAACCTTGCGTCACGCCGGAGCTACGCGGCGTGATCGAGGCGGATATTGCGGCGGCGGGATGATGTTTGTTCTGGGCCTCACCGGGTCGATCGGGATGGGGAAATCAACCACTGCCGCGATGTTCCGGGATGAAGGGATCGAGGTTCACGACGCCGATGCCGTGGTCCACGAACTCTATCGAGGCGAGGCGGCTCCCGCCATCGAGGCGGCGTTTCCGGGGACCGCGCGGGATGGCGTCGTCGACCGCGGCCTCCTTGGCGCCAGGGTGCTCGGCGATCCTGCGGCGCTGGCGCGGCTTGAAGCGATTACGCATCCATTGGTCGCCGCCAGCCGCGACGCTTTCCTGAGCGAGGCGAGAAAAAACGGCGCGCCGCTCGTTGTTCTCGAGGTCCCCTTGCTCTTCGAGACGGGCGGGGACCGCAAGGTCGATGCCGTGGTTCTCGTCACCGCGCCGGAAGCTGTGCAAAAAGAGCGGGTAAGCCGGCGCGCGGGCATGACGCCGGAACGGCTTGGCGTCATATTGGCAAGACAGATGCCGGATACGGAAAAACGCGCGCGCGCCCATTTCATCGTCGATACAGGCGGCGAATTTGCCGCCACCAGGCGGCAAGTGCGCGGGATCTTGCGGGCGCTCGCTGGAGCGAAAAACAAGCTTTGAGGTTTTGCGATGCGGGAAATCGTCCTCGACACGGAGACGACCGGGCTTGACCCGGGCCGCGGGCACAGAATCATCGAGATCGGTTGCGTCGAGCTTTTGAATGCCATCCCAACTGGCGAGATTTTCCACGCCTATCTCGATCCCAGGCGCGACATTCCCGAGGAAGCCTTCCTTGTGCATGGGCTTTCCGCCGAATTTCTGGCGGACAAGCCGATCTTTGCGGACATTGCCGGAAATTTCCTGAAATTCGCCGGCAGCGCCAAAATCATCGCGCACAATGCCGAATTCGACATGCGGTTTCTTAACGCGGAACTCGCTCTCCTCGGGGTCGCGCCGATCGCATCCGATCGCGTGATCGACACGCTGGCCCTGGCGCGGCGCAAATATCCTGGCGCGGCAAACAGTCTCGACGCGCTTTGCGCCCGCTACGGCATCGACACGTCGCGGCGGATCAAACATGGCGCCTTGTTCGATGCCGGAATTCTTGCGGAAGTCTATGCCGAGTTGACCGGCGGGCGCCAAGCCGCTCTCATTTTCGCCGATGGCGCCGCTTCGATCGGAAGTGGCGGGGTGGACCTTCTCGCGCAAAGGCCGCGCTCGCTCCCCCCGCGGCTCACCATCGAGGAGGTATTTTGCCACCGCGGTTTTGCCGCCACGCTTGGCGCGGCGCCGGTCTGGGACGCTTATTTGCGCGCGGCCGGGCAAAACAAAACCGCCTGATCGTCTATACCTTTTTCAAACCGCAAATCAGCCCATGGTCATGTCGCGGACGCGGCACGAGACATTCCGGATCGCTATCGAACTGAGATGGCGCCATTCCTTGGGTGCACCGCGCCGCTTTACAAAAAACAAATAATCGTTTTCGCCCGCGTCCAGCTGGTAAGATATTTCCGCGGCGCACGATTTCTCGTGGACATCTAAAATAACGACGCGTTTGTGGTTTTTTGCATAATTCGTAATGGTGAACCGGGAGCCGTCGCGTGTCACGCGAAGCTTGGGTTCTCCGGATGAATTTGCCTCAAGGGCGCCGAACGCGCCGCCACCTTCGATCGCGTGACGGGACTCAGCGGGCTTGTCCCAGTTCCTGACGTTTTCAACCGTGTATGTTCGCGGGTCCACAACGAAAAGACTCAGCTGGTTATTTTGCGTGGAAGGAAATGACCTGTCGACGCGCTGGTGAACTTCCGTCCAATAACCCTCGATCGGAAAGCCCGATAAAGATTCCTCCGCGCGAGCGCTCGCAAACCAAGGCGTAAGTGCGAATAACAAGGCGAGAATGGCCCGGCAAACCCCCGCCAAGACAATCCGCTTCCCGGATCGTCTGTTCCGTACCGCCGATTGACGCTGCCGCAAGACCGGAAAACCTCCCCGCTTGGCATATCGCCAGATTCAGGACGTGGATGCAATTATATCAATAGAGGCTATAAAATGCTAATTTGCAAACATAATTATATTGTATTGTAGTAAAAAAATAAACTGAAATAATCGCTTTAAGCCTATATTGGCGTTCGAATGTTGCCATCCGTGTCGAGTTTTCCGCGATCCGACTCGGCGTTGCATTGGGAACGAAGAGGCAATCGTTCGAAGCGCGATGATCCTCGGTGCAATTAGGACAGGCAAACCATGAAAATGAATACAGCTCGCGGGATGCCGTCAGCTCGTCTCGTGGTTGTTGGCATTTCCCTCGCCGCCGGAATCGGCGCCGCGGTCCTAGCCAGCAGTTCGAAACCCCCTGTTGTGATCGTTGCCAAGGATCCCGTCAGCACAATCGTTGTCGCGGCGGGGCCCTTGGAGTATGGCGCCACGCTCACCGACGGCAATGTTGCCGAGATTGCGTGGGAATCGTCGATCGTTCCCGAGGGCGCGTTCAAGTTGAAAGCGGATCTTTTGAAAGACGGCGCGCGGGCGGTTCTGACTTCGATAAAAAGAAACGAACCGATTCTTAGCTCGCGGATTACCGGGCCGAACCAGCTGGCTTCGCTCGCGGCGCTCACCGAGCCAGGCATGCGCGCGGTTGCCATCCGGGTCGATGAGGCGAACGAGGTCGCAGGCTTTGTCCGGATGGGCGACAGGGTCGATGTCGTTTTGACGAGGAGCAACGTCAGGGATAAGCCGAGCAGTTCCCACGCCGATGTCCTACTGCAGGGCATCAAGGTTCTCGCGACGGGCCAGATCGCCAACGACCGCCAAGACCACCCGACCGTGGTCGCGACCGTGACGGTCGAGGTTTCGACCGAGCAGGCGCAAAAGCTCATTCTTGCCGAGAGCGTGGGTACACTGTCGCTCGTGCTGCGGCAAGCCGGCGACGCGAATCCGGAGGCCGTCCGGCGCATAACCATGACGGATATTGGCGAACCTGAACCCGTCGCGGCGCCCGCGCCGTCACGCGCGGCCGAAGTCTGGGTGTACCGCGGCGACTCGGAACCAACCGTATATCAAGATTTATATCGCGAACCGAAACGTTAAATCCGGCCTTCGGCGGCGCGCGGCATTCCGCCGCTGCAACCAAACCACAACGCTTGTGGACAATAACCGGACGTTGCGATGTTTCACTTGCGAGGCGGGACATAATAGCGGCATTTGGGCAATTATTAGTTGCGGTTCCGGCTTTCGCCACTGATTGAGAGGCTGCCGCGCGCGAATCATTGTTTTGGCCAATCGCGAATCATTGTTTGGTCAAAGCACTTTGAGCGAGGAGGCGCGAGGGGTGGGTGATTTCGCCACACCGGAAGGACGGCCTCGGCACGGCGGCTGCCCGAAGGCGCGGGGCCTATCCCTTGGGGGACGGCCTCGGCCACTGATTGTTCTTGCCGTAATCCTTGCGATTTTCGCCATGCCGCAACTCTTCGGGCGGGCGGCGGCTCAGACAAACGGCGCCCGCTTTTCGGCCGGCAATATCGACCTCCTGACGCGTGTGACGCTTGTTCAGCACAAATCCAGGAACCTTCGGCTCGACATTCCGTTCGCGGTCGTCGAGGTTGCTGATCCAGACATCGCCGATGCGCGCGCGATCAGCGACCGGCAGCTCGTCATTCTGGGCAAGAAGATCGGCGCCACCAATGTCTTGCTGTATGACACAAAGAGACAGCTCATCGGCATCGTGGATGTCGATGTCAAGCTCGACACCGGCAGCCTCGGAGCCAAGATCCGCGAAGCGTCCGGCGGCAAGGATATTCACGTCGATGATGTCAACGGCAAGATCGTCCTACGGGGCAATTCGGGGGATGCGCAGACGGTCGAGCGGGCGATGAGCGTCGCGGCCGGTCTCGCGCCCGCCGGCGTCGTCAATGCGCTCAAGGTCACGACCCCGCAGCAGGTCATGCTAAAAGTCCGCTTCGTCGAGGCCGATCGCACGGCGACCCGCAATCTCGGCATCCGCTGGGCATTCTTCAAACAAAACGGCAACTTGGCGGGCATCGTCGGAACCCAGCAGGGTACCAGTCTCTTTAACAGCTCGTTGTTCCCGGCGAGCACGAGTTTGGGCGGGGTGACAACGACCACGACGAGCGCCGGCACGACCATCGCATCAACCACCCCGGCGTCGGTCCTCGACGTCGTATCGGGAGCCGGAGGCGTGGGCAGCCCCTTCGCGACCATCATCACTCAGATTGTCAACTCCAAATTCGGCAGCCTCGACGCCGTGCTCAGCGCGCTCGAGGAGCAGCAAATAGTCCGCCAGCTGGCCGAGCCGGACCTCATTGCCTTGTCCGGCGAGACCGCGAGCTTCCTCGCGGGCGGCGAATACCCCATCCCGGTCGTTTCTTCTGGGGCCGGCGCCTTGCCGACGGTCACCATCGAGTACAAGGAATTCGGCATAAAACTCAATTTCACGCCGACGGTTCTCTCGCGCGGCGTCATCAGCTTGAAACTCGCTCCCGAGGTCAGCTCTATCGATGAAGCGCTCGCGGTGACGATCGGTGGCGTGTCGGTGCCTGGTCTGTTGGTCCGGCGCGCGCAAACCACGGTGGAGCTGCGCGACGGACAAAGCTTCGCCATCGCCGGCCTCCTGCAAGCCAACTCAACCCGTACCCTCGATCAACTTCCCTGGCTAGGGACAATACCGGTCCTCGGCGCCTTGTTTCGCAGTTCACAATTCCAGCAGAATGAGACGGAACTGGTCGTCCTCGTGACGCCTTATTTGGTGAAGCCCGTGCCGCCCGGCAAAGAGCTCAAGACACCGCTCGACTCGTCGCTCGCCGGGAACGATCTCGACTTTTTCTTGTATGGCCGTCCGGAGGTGGAGAAGACGCCGCCGGCCTTTGTCAATGGGCAGGAGCAGGTCCAAAGCATCGCTGGCGCCATTGCGCCGGGCGCGCCGGGCATCCCGCCCGTGGCAGGCGTCCCCGTGCCACAAGGAGATGGCTTTCTGCATTATGACCCGGCGACCGGCTATTTCATCGATCCCCCAGGACATGGAGGTGGGCAGTGAGTTCGCTTCGCATTGTTTTGCTTGCAACGGTCGGCCTGACGCTTGCCGCTTGCGACCGGTACATAGAGGAGCGCTACCTGCCGCGCAGAGACGCGGTCACCTCGAGCGCTGGTGATTCTGTCGCCGCGAATTCCGCGCTCCAAATCCCCACGCCTTGGCCGCGCGGTTCGCACGATACAAACATCGCCTTCGATGGAGAAAAACTCAGCAACGGCGTTAAGAGCTACAAAGACGACAAGGAGTTCCTGCGAGAGCAGGGAATTGATCAGGCTAACATCGGCCGCGGCGCGCCGCCGGGGGCTGGCGCGGCGGCTGGGCAAGGAACAGGAGCGGGCGCGGCGGCTGCCGGGCCGCCGCCGGGGGCAGGGGCTGCAGCGCCGCCGCCCGCGCAAGGATATGGGGCTGGCGCGGCGCCCGGGCCGTAGGGGCACCTTGGATGAAACGGCCGGCCTTGGCCCGAAAGAACCGCCCCCGGAAGACCCAACGGCCGACGATGATCTCGTCAATACACATTTACGGCTTTGAGGTGCTTGGGCCGGCCTAGGTCCGATTCGAGGACGCGGCGCATCTTGTGGGGATCAGCAACGCGATCCTCGCCAGGGCGTTGCCTGACAAAATGACTATATTGCTCGGCCTATTCGTCTTTCACGCGATATTGATCGAGGTTTTAACGCCGGCGCGCATCAGAAGGCGAGCGCTATCGAAAAGCTCGCGGGAGGGTAATTTGCAAATCGGATCCAAATTCGTCCGCCGCGTTCTGTTCGGCGTGGTCGTTGGTCTGCTGATCGGCTGCCCAGTCTTCACGGCGATGGCGCAGCAACTGCCCCCGGCCTACATCGAGCCAGGATATGACCCCCGCTTCTATCTCGGCGATGAGGACGCAAGGCTCGGCTGGGCCCACCTCCTAAGTGGAGAATACGGCCTTGCCGAGCGGTATTATCGCCGCGCAGTCGAGGCGACTCGCCAGAACGGCTCGGCCTGGATCGGTCTTGCGGCCGCGTACGACCGGCTAAAGCGTTTCGACTTGGCGGATCTCGCCTACCGGCGCGCTATCTGGCTCGAAGGGGAAAACTATATCATCCTCAACAACTGGGGCTATTCCTTCCTCTTAAGAGGCGACATCCGTAGGGCAAGACGGCTTCTGGAACGGGCCATATCGCTTGCCCCTGGCGATCCGACGATTGTCAACAACCTTGCTGTCATGGACGCCGGATTGGCCTATTTTCACGGCTTTGGGCCCTGAGCTCGCGCATCCCGCCAAGCGGTTTTGAGCCGGCACGGCCGACCCTCGTTTATCGCCCTTTGAGGCGACCGAAAAAGGGCCGGCAGATGCATTATGTACGCTTATTGTTCTCTCTGGCGATTCATGCGACCCTGTCGTGCGCCACCGCATAGGCGGCAACGAATGGGCTTTGACATCCACGTATCGGTGACTGCCGATGATGGAAGGGACGAGTTCGACCGCTCGATCGTCGAATGCGCGTTCAAATCCCTCGCCGTAGATCAAAGCGGGGATAGTTGGAATCTGCCGGCGCCGGACGGCAAATTGTATTATGGGGCTGTCTTTGTCGATGATCAGCCGCGGATAACCAACTTCATGGTCAGCCGGCCGCCGGTTGTTCCGGAAGTCTGGAATGCGATGTTCGAAGTGCTGCGCCGGCAGGATGGCGGAGACGGGCTGAACTGTTCGGTCGTCATGCGTTCGAGTCAAACCCACGGGAGAGATACATCTTGATCACAATCAATTGACAATTTTCGTAAGTTGTGCAACATTATGGACCCGTAGAGGGTTTGACTGCGTAGGTGCCGGTGGCGGAGAGCGCCAAAACGGCCAAGTAGAGCCAATTTGACGGTCCAATCCCCTGTCATCTGGGAAATATTTATGGTTCACCACGTAGCCCTCCCGCTTCAAAAGAATCTGAACGCGCCAATAGCCGAACCGCCGGCGTTCGTGGGCAATTGCCTTCATCCGCTCCCGAAGATCGCAATCGTCGGAGCGGTGGACTCGTATTCAAACCCGCATTCGCCGGATAATGGGCGTTTTTGCCGTAAAAATCTGATGCTTCTGCATAATTATCAACACGTTGCGGTGTCCAGGGATGCCGTCTCGATGGTACCGAATCTGTTTATAGTTTCATAATGGAGGATATATGATTAATATTTTACGCTCCGTTGTTTATGCCGTTATTTTGTTGGTAAGCTCGGTTTATTCATTGACTGCGAAAGCGGACGTCGGTCCGCCTTATCCCAGTAACGGTGCGAGTGTTTTTGTTCCGTTTGTTAACGCAACCAATGTTAGCGAACCGTCTAAATATGTCAGCCCTAAAATCAGGGTCGGGTTCAACAGTCCCAATGCTACCGACACTAACCCGGTATTCAATGTCACAACGGACACTGGTTCAGTGGGAATTATTGTAGGCAGTTCTTATTTCAACCCACCGGCAAATGGGAAATTGGATCCGAGTTTTATCGGTCTAGGAAGCGAGACGCTTACCAGCAGCGGTATTATATTCAGCGGCGATTGGTATAAAACCATTGTGAACTTATACAACGGCAATACCGTGGTTGCAAGTTCGACAGTACCTGTTATGGCTGTAACCATGGTTTCTTGCGAACCGAATGCCAGAGCTTGCAACCCAAAGACCATATCTAGTACTGCAGCTGATACGCATTATTTCGGTATTGGTTTCGCGGGGGGGGCGGGCCAACCTCAGGGAACGCCGGATAAGAACGCTTTTTTGAATGTCACGAGCATATCAGGGAGCGCTTCACTGCCTTCGCCAGGCTATATTTTATCGTTGCA
>Ga0182015_10004669_pt1 | contig 14614 bp, 10 predicted proteins | sample 712P3MmetaG_FD_120478 | JGI IMG/M metagenome (GOLD analysis project Ga0182015, IMG submission 120478) | Permafrost microbial communities from Stordalen Mire, Sweden - 712P3M metaG | ecosystem: Environmental > Terrestrial > Soil > Wetlands > Permafrost | place: Sweden: Stordalen | collected...
AGTCCTTGACCGGGCAGGAGAACACCTCGCCGTCCGGGATGTTGTAGCGGCCGCCGCATTCCTTCGCCCCGATCCCCTTGATCGAGAACCTGAGGTCGGTCCCTGGGGACGTCACGTGCACCTGGTCGGTCCTCGACATCAGCTCGGCCAGCACCTTCATGCCCGGCCTCATGCGCCCGTAGTCGAGCGTGCACACCCTGAAGTAGAAGTCCTCGAAGGCCTCCGTGCTCATGCCGGCCTGCTGGGCCATGGCCGACGTCGGCCAGCGAAGCACCACCCACTTCGTCCGGTTCACCCGGTGGTCGATGACCGGCTTCATGAGGCGGCTGACGAGCTGGACGCGCGCCGAGGGGACATCCGCCGCCTCGAAGATGTTGTCCGAGCCCCTGAGGGCGATGTAGGCGTCCATCTGGCGCATCCGCGCGAGCTCGATCTCCGAGAGGGACGCTATCTGCGCCTCCTCGGCCCCGAGCGCGATCTCGCGCGAAATCCGCGCGCGGTGGATCTGCGCATAGGGCAGCGCCCCGCGCTTGCGCGCGGCGCGGATCAGCGCGATCACCATGGGGTCCGGCACGTCGAACGCGTCTATCAGGACGCGCTCCCCCTTCCTCAGGGCGGTCGAAAATCCGGTAAGTCCCTCGGCAAGCTGCGTGAGACGGGGGTCGATGATCATGGCGAACCCCCAATAACGCCCGGGCCGGAGCTTCCCGCAAGTGCGTTCTGAGGAAAGCAGATGCGGCCCACGGCCTCGTCGAAGTCGGCGGCCCCCCGGATGATCTCGATCTCGAGCCGAAGGTAGTAGATCGGCAGGGGGCAGCCGCCGGGGTCCGATATCCGGACCGAGTCCTTCTCCGTCGTGACAAGGCACTCCGCCCGCTCGCGCTCGGCGGCGTCGTAGAGGTCCTGCAGGTCCTCGGGGGTGTAGCGGTAGTGGTCCAGGAACCGCTCGCGGCCGACGAGGAGCGCCCCCAGGTCCCTCAGGAACTTCTCGAAGCTCTCCGGGGTCGCGATCCCGCTGAAGGCGAAGATCCGCCGGCCCCGGAGCCATTCCAGGTTCTCCCGGCCCGCGGCGGCGCCGGCCTTCGCGTCCATCCGCTGGAGGTACTGGGGCTTGTGGGCGCACTCGATGATGTCGGCGTCCGGCTTGTACCTGGCGATCAGCGCCTCCAGCTCGGCGTCCCGCCTGCCGTTCGACTTGGTGAGGAAGATGTAGTTGGCCCTCTTCAGGTGCTTCACCGGCTCCCGCAGGATCCCCCTCGGCAGGAGGTGCCCGTTGCCAAACGGGTTCGTCTTGTCCACAAGCAGGAGGTTCAGCCTCCCCTTGAGCGGGAGGTACTGGAAGCCGTCGTCCAGGACCAGCGTGTCGCAGCCGTACTTCTTGATGGCGTAGGCGCCGGCCTTGACCCGGTTCTTGTCCACCAGGACGACGACCCCGGGAAGGTTCCGGGCAAGCATGAAGGGCTCGTCGCCGGCCTGCTCGCTGTCGAGGAAGACCTCCTGGCCGTCGCTGACGACCCTGGGCGGCGGCTCGTCCGTGTGGGTGATCCCGTACCAGGCCTTCTTCCAGAAGGGGGGGGCCTTGCTCTTGTAGCCCCGGCTGAGGATCGCCACCTTCCGGCCCCGGTCCCTGAGGGCGCGCGCGAACTTCTCGACCACGGGGGTCTTCCCCGTGCCGCCCACGGTCAGGTTGCCGACCACGACGACCAGGCAGCCGAGCGGATGGTCGCGCAGGATCCTCTTGCGGTAGAGCCAAAGGCGCAGCTGCACGCCGATGCTGAAGAGCCAGGACGCCCCCGTCAGGAAGGTCCCGAAGATGACCGCGCCGGTGTCCGCCCGGCGGCCCAGGACGACATCGACCGTGTACAGTTCGACCGATTGGAGTTTTCTTTTGAGCCAGGACAGCGGCATTGGGCGGCGGACGGTTGGGCCGTCCAAGGGGAATGAAGGTTGACGCCGCGGGCCGCGTAAACTGTTTTCAACGTTTCAGCGCACCCGCCATGGCCTATAAACTCTTCATTCCCGGTCCCATCGCCGTCTCCGAAAAGACGCTCCGAGCGATGGCCCAGCCGATGATCGGCCACCGCAGCGCGGACTTCGTGGCCCTCTACCAGGCCCTCCAGCCCGACCTGCAGGCCCTGTTCGGCACCAAGGACCCCGTCTACATATCGACCAGCAGCGCCTGGGGCGTCATGGAGGGGTCGATCCGCAACGTCGTGAAGACGAAGGTGCTCAACTGCATGAACGGGGCCTTCTCCGACAAGTGGAACGACGTCTCGCTCCGGTGCGGGAAGAAGGCGACGGCGCTCAGGTTCGAGTGGGGCCAGCCGGTCGAGCCCGAGGCGGTCCGCGCCGAGCTCGCCAAGGGCGGCTACGACGCGATCACGCTCATCCACAACGAGACCTCGAGCGGGTGCATGAGCGACCTGCCCGCGATCATGAAGGTCGTCCGGAAGTTCCCCGAGGTGATCTCGATCGTCGACGTCGTGAGCTCGTTCAGCGCGATGGCGATCCCGAAGGACGAGCTCGGGATCGACATCATGATCACCGGCTCGCAGAAGGCCCTCGCGCTCCCGCCGGGCCTATCCCTCGTCTCGGTCTCGAAGCGCGCGCTCGAGCGCGCCACGAGCGTCCCGGACCGCGGCTATTACTTCGACCTCCTTGAGTTCCAGAAGAACCACGAGAACGGCATGACGCCGAGCACGCCGATCATCCCGATCATCTACGCCCTCAAGTCCAAGCTGGAGGACATCAAGGCCGAGGGCCTCAAGGCCCGCTACGACCGGCACGCGCGCCTCAACAAGGCCGTCCGGGACTGGGGCCTGTCCAAGGGATTCAGGCTGTTCCCCAAGGAGGGCCACGGCTCCCTCACGCTCAACTGCTTCTCGAACAACCTCGGCTATGACCTCGCGGCCCTGAACAAGATCCTCAAGTCGAAGCACCAGCTCGTGATCGACGGCGGCTACGGCAAGCTCAAGGGGACGACGTTCCGGATCTCGAACATGGGCGACGAGACGGACGAGACGATCGCGGCCCTCATCAAGGCCCTGGACAGCGCCCTCGCCGAGACCCCGAAGGTCGCCGCCTGAGCACGCCCAAAAAACAAAAACTTGAAATCTCCGCTCGCGGGCCGTATCGGCTCGCGACTCCATGAAGTCACTCATCATCGCGGAGAAACCATCGGTTGCGGTGGATCTGGCGCGCGCGCTCGGCAAGGTCCCCAAGAAGGGGGACCACTTTGAAAATGACGACTACGTCATCTCCTCCGCCGTGGGCCACATCGTCGAGCTGCAGATGCCCGAGGACATCGACAAGAAGAAGTACGGCTTCTGGAGGCTGGACGCGCTGCCGATCATCCCGGAGAAGTTCCAGCTGAAGCCGGTCGAGGCCTCGAAGGACCGTTTTGACCAGCTGAAGAAGCTGCTGGCCCGCAAGGACATAGAGCTTGTGATCAACGCCTGTGACGCCGGCCGCGAGGGCGAGCTCATCTTCACGTACATCTACCAGCTGACCAAGAGCAAGCTGCCGGTGAAGCGCGCCTGGATGCAGACGATGACCCAGGAGGGAATCCGCGAGGCGTTCAAGAACCTGAGGGAGGGCTCGAAGATGCGCGGGCTCGCCGAGGCGGCGCGCTGCCGGAGCGAGAGCGACTGGCTGATCGGGATCAACGGCACCCGCGCGCTCACGAAGCGGATGTTCGGATCCCGCGCCGGCAACGTGGCCTCGGTCGGGCGGGTCCAGACCCCCACGCTGGCGATTGTCTACGCCCGCGAGCTCGAGATCCGCAACTTCAAGCCCCGGGGCTACTGGCGGATCACGGCCGAGTTCCAGGTCGCCAAGGGCACCTACGAGGGGGTCTACCAGAAGCCCGGCTTCAGGAAGTCCGACGACGACGAGCACGACCGGATCGACAGGATCTGGGACAAGGCTGCGGCCGAGGCCGTCTTCGCGGCCTGCAGCGGCAACCCCGCGGCCGCAGTCACCGAGGAGAAGAAGGCGAGCACGCAGGCGTCCCCCCGCCTGTACGACCTGACGACGCTCCAGCGGGAGGTGAACAACCGGTTCGGCCTGTCGGCGCGGCGGACCTCGCAGATCGCCCAGGCCCTCTACGAGCGCCACAAGATGATCACGTACCCCCGCACGGACTCGCGCGCCCTCCCGGAGGACTACATCCCGACCGTCCGGCAGGCCCTCCTCAACCTGAAGGGGGACCTGGCGGTCCACGCGAACAAGGTCCTCGAGGAGCAGTGGCTCGGGCCGAACAAGAGGATCTTCAACAACGCGCAGATTTCCGACCACTTCGCCATCATCCCGACCGTCGAGGAGCCGAAGCCCCTCGAGGACATGGAGGCGAAGGTCTACGACATGATCGCGCGCCGATTCGTCGCGGTGTTCCACCCTTCCGCCGAGTTCGACATCACGACCCGCATCAGCGCCGTTGCCGGCCACGACTTCAAGACCGAGGGGAAGGTGCTCACCTTCCCCGGCTGGCTCGCGGTCTACGGCAAGACCGGCGTCGAGGACGAGAATTCGGAGACGAGGACGCTTCCCGCCCTCGATCCGTCCGATGGCAGGCCGGCCCACGCGAAGACGGTCGAGGCGCAGCTCCACGAGGAGGCGACGCGGCCCCCGCCGCGGTACACGGAGGCCACGCTCCTCTCCGCCATGGAGGGCGCCGGAAAGCTCGTCGACGACGAGGAGCTCGCCGAGGCCATGAAGGAGCGCGGGCTCGGGACGCCGGCGACCCGCGCCGACACGATCGACGGGCTCATCAACACGCGCTATGTGGAGCGCCAGCAGCGCGAGCTGGTCCCCACCCCGAAGGCGGAGCAGATCCTGCAGTTCCTGGCCGCGGTCAAGGCTGACGGGATCACGAGCCCGGCGATGACCGGCGAGTGGGAATTCAAGCTCCGTCAGATGGAGCACGGCAACTTCTCGCGGGAGAAGTTCATGGCGGAGGTGGTCGAGACGACCAAGGGCATCGTCGCCGGGGTCAAGTCCTTCGAGGAGGACGACTCGGCCGCGCGCGAGACGGACATCATCTCCCCCACTGACGGCAAGCCGCTTGTCGAGACCCTGCGCGGCTACAAGTCGAAGGACGGTGAGCTCATGATCTACAAGGTAATCGGCAACCGCAAGATGGCGGAGTCCGAGGTGAAGGACCTCCTCGCGCTCGGGCAGATCGGCCCGCTGGACGGATTCCGCTCGAAGAAGGGGAAGCCCTTCAGCGCCGTGCTCCGCTACAACAAGGAGGAGAAGAAGGCTGAATTCGTTTTCGACGGCCAGAGGGATGCAAGCGGCGCGATCAAGATAGACTTCACCGGGCTGCAGCCGGTGGCCGACGCCCCCACCCCGCGCTTCCCGGCCGGCTCGCAGGTCTACGAGACGCCGCAGAGCTTCGTCGTCCGCAGCGTCGTCGACGGCGAGGACAAGGTCCTCACGCGCTGCTCGAAGCGGATCCTCTCCAAGGACATCCCGCTGGAGCAGTTCATGAAGATGCTCCAGACCGGCAAGACCGACCTCCTGGAGAAGTTCTGGAGCATGCGAACCCGCCGGCCGTTCAGCGCATTCCTCGCCCTCAAGGAGGACGGGACCACCGGGTTTGAGTTCGCGCCCCGCGCGCCCAAGGACCCGAACGCGCCCGCCCGGGGCCGGAAGGGGAGGAAGAAGGCCCCCGCCCAGTCGGGCCCCGCCCCCGCGGCTCCCGCACCGGGAGCCGCTTAAGGATCCCCCGGCGGGAAACCTTCCCGGACCTGCTGCGTCTTTCCACCACACCCCCGTGAAATCCGCGACAAACGTCCTCATTGCCCTCCTCGCCCTCGCAGTCGTCGCGATGGCGGCGCTGTCCTGGAGCCAGTACCGGGAGCTGATCAACCTGCGTGCGCAACTGGCTGATGGCGATGGTGCTGCACTGAAGAAGCAGCTTGCCGACGCGCGCGGCACGATCAAGTCGCTCCAGGACCGCCTTGCCGCCATGAGGGGCCGCCGCAGCGGGAATGTGGCCGCGGACGGCGAGGGAGGCGACAGCGCCGCCGCCAACGCGGGCCGCCGGGGCGGCCGCTTCGGCGCGTTCGCCGCCATGAGCGGGAATCCCGAGTTCCAGAAGCTGATGGCGATCCAGATGAAGGGCAGGATCGTCCAGACCTACGCAGGCCTCTTCAAGTCGCTCAACCTCTCGCCGGACCAGCTCGCGCAGTTCCAGTCGCTCCTCGCTGACAAGCAGCAGGCGCTCATGGATGTCATGCAGGCGGCCCGGGAGCAGGGCATCAACCCCAGGGAGGACCCCGACGGCTTCAAGACGCTCGTCAACCAGGCGGTCTCGCAGTCCGACCAGGCCATCCAGGCGACCCTCGGCGACGCCGGCTTCCAGCAGTACCAGCAGTACCAGCAGACGTTGCCCGAGAGGAACGTCGTCAACAGCCTCCAGCAGTCGCTCAGCTACACGCAGACGCCGCTCACGGACGACGAGGCGAACCAGATGATCGGGCTCCTCTCGCAGAGCCAGCCGCAGCGGGCGGGCACCGGCACCTCCGGCACGACGAACGGCGGCGACGGCGGCCCCGGGATCATGAGCCTCATCAACGGCGGCGGGACGGCGAAGGTGACCGACCAGGCGGTCACGCAGGCGCAGGGGGTCCTCTCGGCCCCCCAGATATCCGCCCTCCAGCAGATCCAGGCGCAGCAGCAGGCGCAGCAGCAGATCCAGCAGATGATGCGCTCCGCGAACCAGGGGACGGCTCCGGCCCCGGCGCCCCCGGCGCCTGCCGCAGGGGGCACCCAGGGCTGATCCCCGGGGAATGCCGCCATGAATACGCTTGTCGCGCCTGCGCCGCGGTGCGTATCGTCGCCCGCTCCATGATCGTAACCACTGCGCAGCTCTTCAAGCACGCCTATGGCAAGTACGCCGTCGGCGCGTACAACATCAACAATGCGGAGCAGGCCATGGGCCTGTTCCGGGGCTGCATCCAGTCGCAGGCCCCGTTCATCATCCAGATCTCCAAGGGGGCCCGGAAGTACACCGACAAGCGGATGCTCGAGGCGATCATCCGCACCGCCGGGGACATCTACCCCGAGGCCATCTACGCGGTGCACCTCGACCACGGGGACGAGGATACCTGCTACGACTGCATCAAGTCCGGCTTCTTCAGCGCGGTCATGATCGATGCTTCCCACGAGACCTTCGACAAGAACGTCGAGATCACGAAGCGCGTCGTCGAGGCCGCGCACCAGAAGGGCCTCTCGGTCGAGGCCGAGCTCGGCATGCTGGGCGGCGTCGAGGAGGACATCCAGGTCGAGGACGGCCACGCGACCCTGACGAACCCGGCCGAGGCCGAGGAGTTCGTCAGGAAGACCGGCTGCGACTCCCTCGCCTGCGCGATCGGGACCAGCCACGGCGCCTACAAGTTCAAGGGCCGCCAGTCGCTCCACTTCGACGTGCTGAAGAAGATCCAGGCCCTCCTTCCCGGCTTCCCGCTGGTCATGCACGGCTCGTCCTCGGTCCCCAAGGACGAGGTCGACCGGATCAACGCGGCGGGCGGCAAGATGGAGGGTTCCGTGGGCGTCGACCCCAACGAATACCTACCCGCCGCGAAGCTCGGCGTCACGAAGGTCAACATCGACACCGACGGCCGCATCGTCTGGACGCGTGTCCACCGCGAGTTCTTCCGCGACAAGCCGGGCGAGTTCGACTTCAGGCCGCCCGGCAAGATCTTCATGGACGAATACGCCAAGTTCATAGCCAGCCGGAACGATTACCTCGGCTCGTCCGGGCAGCTGCCGGACCTGCGCAAGTCACTCGGCAAGTAGGCGGACCAGCCCGCCGGGGCGGCGGGTCACATGAAGCTCCTGTTCCTCTTCGGCAGGCCCGCGGTGGGAAAGCTCACGATCGCCCGGGAGGTTGCGAGGCGATCCTGTAGCGGCCTCCCGTTTGGCGCCTCAGGGCAGCCAGGGAAACCTGCGCGCGTCCGGCTTGCGCTTCTCCCTCTGGGCGGAGTGGAACTCCTTCGCCTCCTCGCTCATGTAGTAAAGGAGCGTGGCGTTCCCAGCCAGTTCCTGGATGCCGGCCTGCCCGTCGAGCTCCGCGTTGAACCCGCTCTTGAGGAGCCGGATGGCGAGCGGGCTCATCTGGAGGATCTCATTGGCCCACTTGATACCCTCCCGCTCGAGGGAGGCGACCGGCACGACCGCGTTCACCAGGCCCATGTCCAGGGCCTGCGCGGCGTCGTACTTCCGGCAGAGGAACCAGATCTCCCGGGCCTTTTTCTGCCCGACGACACGCGCCAGGTAGCTTGAGCCGAAGCCGCCGTCGAAGCTGCCCATCGAGGGCCCGACCTGGCCGAATACCGCGTTCTTGGCGGCGATGGTGAGGTCGCAAACGACATGGAGCACGTGGCCGCCGCCGATGGCATAGCCCGCCACGAGCGCGATGACGACCTTCGGCATGGAGCGGATGAGCTTCTGGAGGTCGAGGACGTTGAGCCGCGGGACCCCGTCGCCGCCGACATAGCCCGCGGTCCCGCGCACGCTCTGGTCACCGCCCGCGCAAAACGCGTGCTTCCCGTCGGTGTGGGGGCCGGCCCCCGTCAGGAGGACCACCCCCACCCTCTGGTCGTCCCGGGCGTCCGTGAACGCCTCGATCAGCTGCGAGATCGTCTCGGGCCTGAACGCGTTGCGCTTCTCCGGGCGGTTTATCGTCACTTTCGCGATCCCGTCCGCCTTCTGGTAAAGGATGTCGGAGTACACCTTCGAGGTCTTCCATTGGGGCGTCATCGGGGCGGGCATCGGGTTAGCCCAGTCTTCCCGCGGAGGCAAACGCGTCCTTTCGCCAGGCAGCGTCCCTCTTGCGGTCGGTCGTGACCTCAAGGACGCGGATCCCCTGCGCGGGAAGGCGGGTAATGAGGGACTCGAAATGCGCCCAGTCCTCGACGTGCACATGCTCCACCCGGTGGGCCGCGCACAGCTTGGCGAAGTCGACCTCCTGCGGGGTTGCGAAGAACTCCTCGAACACCGGCTCAAATTGCGCCACCGGCAGGTGCTCGAAGATGCCGCCCCCGCGGTTGTTGATGAGGACGATCGTCAGGCCCCCCTTGAACTTGGGCCCTATCAGGAACCCGTTCGAGTCGTGGAGGAGCGCCAGGTCCCCCGTCAGGAGCACCGACGGGAGTCCCCCGTGGGCGACCCCAAGGGCCGTCGAGAGGGTGCCGTCGATGCCGTTCGCCCCGCGGTTGAAATAGACGCGCATCCCGCGGTCGTTCGCCGGCCACACGAACTCGATGTCGCGAACCGGCATGCTGTTGGCGACCGAGACGGGAGTCAGCGCCGGAAGGTGCCGGCCAAGGAGCCAGGCCGCCTTGGGCTCGACCATCCCCTCCTCCTGGGAGACCAGCTTGTCCAAGGCGGCGCGCGCCCGGGCCTCATGGCCCGCCCATAGCCGCTCGTACCCATTCGGGGCGTCGCTCGCCGGCAGGCCGAGGGCGAGAGCCGCCAGTGGCACGACGACCCTGCGTGTCGCCCCGTGGAGCGCGTCCCGGTTGTCGGGCCGCTCGGACACCAGGAGCACCTGGGCCCCGCTCCCCTCGACAACGCCGCGCAGGACCTTGCTGGTCGGCCATTCCCCGAGACAGAGGACGAACTCGGGCCGCAGCGAATCGGCCGCCGCCGGGTTCCGCAGGATGGCGTCGTAGCGGGTGACGAGGTGCGGGACCGCCGACTCGTGGTTGCGCACGGGGGACGTGCCGTCCGCGAGGACCGGCCAGCCGAGCTTCCTCGCAATCTCGCCGACGGCGGCGCAGTGGGCGGCCGCGTCGGCGACCAGCGCCGGCCCGGCCACGATGAGCCCGTGGACCGAGTGCGAGAAAGCGGGGATATCCGAGACGGCAGCGACCGGGCTCGGCGGGGCCAAATGCGAGAAGAAGGAGTCCCAGTCGACGCCGGCCCCGAAGGCGTCCGTCGAGCCCCCGTCGTCCAAGGGCACGAGCGGGTCGCGGAAGGGCGCGTTCAGGTGGACGGGGCCGGCAAAGGGGGCGAGCGAGCGCTCGACCGCATGGGCCACCGTCTGGCGAAGGTACCTGAGGAGGGGGAGCGTCGCCTCCGGCACCGCCAGCTCGTGGTGGAAGGTGACGTAGCTCCCGTAGAGCCTGTGCTGGTCGATGGTCTGGCCCGAGGCGCAGGCCCGCATCTCGGGTGGCCGGTCGGCCGTGATGACAATGAGGGGCACGCCCGCCTCATGCGCCTCGATGACCGCCGGGAAGTAGTTGGCGCCGGCCGTCCCGCTCGTGCAGAGGAGGGCCACCGGGCGCATGTCCCGCTTGGCGATCCCGAGCGCAAAGAACGCGGCCGAGCGCTCATCGAGGACGGGAACCGCCTCGATGCCGCCGTGCCGGGCGAACGCGAATGCAAGCGGTGTCGAGCGCGAACCGGGGGAAACGACGGCCGTGCGAACGCCCGAGCGGACGAGCGTCTCGGCGACGACGCTTCCCCACAGGGCGTTCACGTTCCGGAAGTCGAGCGCGGGAAGATTCATCGGGTCTGCCTCAGGTCCCGAGGAGGGCGTCCTGCATGGCCCGGAACTTGAGCTCGGTCTCCTCAAACTCCCTCTGCGGGGAGGAGCCGTCGACAATGCCCGCTCCCGCGTACATCCGGGCCCTGGACCCCTCGACAAGCGCCGAGCGGAGCGCCACGATGAACTCCCCGCCCCCGCGGGAGTCGATCCAGCCGACTGCGCCCCCGTAGAGCCCCCGGGGAAAGGCCTCCAGTTCCGCGATCAAGGGGACCACAATCTCCCGCGGCGTCCCCCCCACGGCGGGCGTCGGGTGCAGCCTTCCCAGCATGTCGAGGAGCCTGACGCCCTTCGGAAGCGTGGCCTCGACCGGCGTGTGCAGGTGCTGCACGTTGGAAAGCCGCCTGAGGAGCGGGCGCGCGGAATACCTCAGGTCAAGGCCCAGGGGGGCAAGGCTGCGGACGATGGAGTCGAGGACGATCCGCTGCTCGCGCAGGTCCTTCTCGCTCCTGAGGAGGCGGTTCCCGAGCGACGCGTCCTCGCTCGCGGTGGCCCCGCGGTCGGTCGACCCGGCGAGGGCCTCGGTCAGGACCACCCCGTCGTCGACCCTAAGCAGGCGCTCGGGGCTTGCCCCGATGAAGCTCTGGCCGCGGCCGTTCGCGACCGAGAAGGCGTTGCAGTCCGGGAAGCGCTGCCGGAGGCCGTTCAGGATCCCAAGGGGGTGAAGCGGCGCCAACGCCCGGACATCCTTGGCGCGGGCGAGGACGATCTTCTCGAAATCCCCCCTCGCGATGCGCTCGAGGGCCCGGCTGACGGCGGTCTCGTAGCTGCGCCGCCCCCCCACCTCGTCCACCGAGGACGCGGCGGCGCGCGCCTCGCCGGGTGATTCCGGGGCGCGGAAATCGAACGAGCGGAACTTGGCATGGGCGTTCCAGACGCGGGTCGCCAAAGCCTCGACCGGCGAGTCGGGCTCGACGACGAGGTTCGCGACCGCCGCCGTCCTCCCGTCCTTGTGGGACACCTGCCAGCGGGGCACGAAGAGGCAGGCGGCCTCAAAGGGCTCGCCGGGGCCCACGGTGTCGAGGAATGTGAAGGAGGCGAAGAAATGCGGGCCCCCGAACGGCGTGTCCGGGTCGCCGACCGCGATCGTGTCCTCAAGCGCCGTGTCGATGAACGCCTGGCAGGCCGCAAAGCGCATGGGCCCCGACGCCGAGAAGGAGAGGACCGAGTCGGCCCCGGCGACCGCCCAGCCCTCCGACGGGCGCTCGGCGTAGAAGTGCCTCTCCCCGGGCTCGAAGATGGACTCGAGGACGGCCAGGGGGTCCAGGCTCTCGACCTGGACCGTTATGCTGACGAGCTTCGGCCGGCCTGCCTGGGCCGCCGCGTCCCGGCAGTCGGAAAGGAACTCGATGAGCGCCTCGGCCGAGGCGCTGGCGACCGGGTCTAGCGGGAGGATGGTCACGGAGCCTTGGGCGCCGCCGTCTGCGGCCTTGGGAAGAGGACAAGCGACTCGGCCACCCTGCCGCCCGCAAGGCGGCTTCCCCAGGAAAGCTCCTGGCTCCAGGTCCCCGACGGGGCGTAGCCGAGGACGCTGTCAATCCTCGCCGTCGCCCCGGGCATGACAGGCCTCAGGGCGACCGCGGCGAGCCTCAGGGCCTCGGCCATCGTCGCCAGGGACGTCGCAAGGAGCGCCTTGTCGGCGGACTCGGCGGACTTCGCGAGCTTCCAGGGGGCCCGCTTCTCGACATAGGCGTTGATGGACCGGATGAACGCGAAGAGCCGCTCGAGCGCCGTGTGGAACTGGAACTGCTCAAACAGGGGGATATAGTCCGCCGCCGTCGTCTCCCAGAGCTTGCGGATCTCCGCCTCGGGCTCGGCGTCCGGGCCTGCGGCGGGGACCAACCCGCCGGCGAAGCGGTTCGTCATGTTGAGGACCCGGTTCACGAGGTTGCCGAGGTCGTTCGCGAGGTCGCTGTTGTAGCGCGTGAGGAAGAGCTCGCGCGAGAAGTCCCCGTCCTGGCCGACGTTCATCTCCCGGATGAGGAAATAGCGCAGCGCGTCCGCGCCGAACTCCCCGACCAGGTCCAGGGGATTCGACGCGTTGCCCGAGCTCTTGGACATCTTCGCCCCGCTGGTCAGCCACCAGCCGTGGGCGAGGAGGCCCCTCGGCAGCTCGATCCCCGCCGCGTGAAGCATGATCGGCCAGTAGACCGCGTGGGGGGGGACGAGGATGTCCTTGCCGATGACGTGCCAGGCCGGCGGCCAGACGCCGGGCTTCCCGGCGACGGCCGAGTAGTAGTTGACGAGGGCGTCGAACCACACGTAGGTCACAAACCCCCCGTCGAACGGGAGCGGGATCCCCCACTCGAGGCGTTCCCTGGGCCTTGAGATGCACAGGTCGTTCAGCGGCTCCTTCAGGAACTCCACCACCTGCTTCTGGCGGAACCGCGGGAACACGAATCCCTCGTGCTTCGCCAGGAAATCGACAAGCCAGGGCTGGTACGCCTTCAGCCTGAAGAAGTAGTTCGGCTCCACGATCTCCGACACCTCGCCGTAGATCTCGGGCCACGACCCGTCGGGGTTCCGGTCCTTCTCCTGCAGGAACTGCTCCTGGCGGGTGCTGTAGAACCCATGGTAGTCCCCCTTGTAGATGTCGCCCCTGTCGAAGAGGCGCTGCAGGAGCTCGCGAACCACGCGCTTGTGGCGCTCCTCGGTCGTCCTGATGAAGTCGTCGTTCGAGATCAGGAGCCGCGGCAGCATCGCCCTGAACTCCGCGCTGATCTCGTCGGCAAACTGCTGGGGCGCAACCCCCCTCGCCTTCGCGGTCTGCTGCACCTTCTGGCCATGCTCGTCGGTCCCGGTCAGGAAATAGACCGAGTCGCCCATCAGCCGGCGGAAACGGGCGATCACGTCGGTCAGGATCTTCTCATAGGCGTGCCCGATGTGGGGCGAGCCGTTCACGTAGTCGATCGCCGTGGTGATGTAAAAGTCGGCCATGGAGGGCCAATCCAAGCACGGTTTAGCCCCTAGCCGCAAGCCAGCCGACGCATTGGGCCCAGGCACGCCCCCGGTGGCTGACCCGGTTCTTCTCGGCGGGCGCCATCTCGGCCATCGTCCTGTCGAGGCCCGAGGGCACGAAGAGGGGGTCATAGCCGAACCCGCCCGAGCCCCTGGGCTCCTCAATGAGCCCCCCGGGGCACCGGCCCTCGAAGCTCTTAAGGAGGCCTGCCGGGCCCGCCAGGACGAGGACGCACACGAACTCGGCTGCGCGGCGCGCGGCCGGGACACCCCGCATCGCCAGGACGAGCTTCACCAGGTTGGCGCCGGGGTCCCCCTGAGGCCCGGCATAGTAGGCCGACTCGACGCCCGGCGCCCCGCCAAGGGCCGCGACGCAGAGCCCGCTGTCGTCGGCAAGTGACCACGAGCCCGGCGGCAGCCGCCCGTGGAGGGCCAACGCCTTCTTCGTCGCGTTCCCGACAAAGGTCCCCGCGTCCTCGACGACCTCCGGCATCCCGCCGGCCGCCGCGGCGGACACGACCTCGATCCTGGGCCCCGTCCCGCCCTCCGAGCGCCACCGGTCGGCCATCGCCTGGAGCTCGAGCGCCTTGTGGGGATTACCCGAGGCTAAATAAAGTCTCATCGATCTGCATCTTCTCCGGATAGACCACCGCGCCCCGCACGAGCGAGTCGTCGCCGAGGACCTGGCGCCGGATCCCGGAGAGGCGCACGGCCTGGGACAGGGCCTCGGTCCTCAGCCCCCCCAGGACCGGCTTGGCCTTCTCATCGGCGAAGATGACCGGCGCATGGTACATGAAGAGGTAGTCGAGCTGCCGCTCGATGAGCGCGCTGCTGAGGAGCTGTCCGCCGCCCTCGAAGAAGACCCCGGTTATCCCCTCGGCGGCGCAGCGGGAGCGAAACTGCGCGACCGGCACCCGGCCGCTTGCCGACTCGAAGACCCAGACCCCCACGCCCAGCTCGCGCAGCTTTCGGACGTAGCCCCCGCCGGCGTGCTGCGTCGTGACGACGATCGTCCTCCTCGCGAAGGCGTCGCCGTAGACCCGCGGCAGGCTTCCCTCGACGACCGACCGCAGCCGCCCGTCAAAGACAAAGCGGACCGGG
>Ga0182015_10004670_pt1 | contig 14614 bp, 11 predicted proteins | sample 712P3MmetaG_FD_120478 | JGI IMG/M metagenome (GOLD analysis project Ga0182015, IMG submission 120478) | Permafrost microbial communities from Stordalen Mire, Sweden - 712P3M metaG | ecosystem: Environmental > Terrestrial > Soil > Wetlands > Permafrost | place: Sweden: Stordalen | collected...
ACGGAAACTGCCGGCGTGATGAGCGCATCACAGAAGAACAGCGCCGTGCCGGCGAGCGCAAGCCCGATCAAGAGCTGCGAGCCGCGCGCGGCGGGAACCAGGCGGCGCTGTGCTAGAGCCAGCAGCGCGAGGATGCCGCCCTCGCCGTCATTGTCGGCACGCATCATGACGACGACGTATTTGAGGGTCACCGAGATCGCGAGCGCCCAGAAGATGAGCGACAGCACGCCCAGGATGGCCGCGGGTGCGTGCGATCCCGTCGCCTTCAATGATAATTCGAATGCATAGATCGGGCTCGTGCCGATATCGCCGTAGACGATGCCCGTGACGCCGATGACCGCCGGCAGAGTGCTGCGCCTCACCGTTCAGCGCTCACTGTACGGGCGCGATATTTGCTCGCGGAATCTACACGAACCGTGCGCTGACGCTTGCTCTTTTGCGCCGCACGCTTCGCCGGCCACAGCATCGTGCCGCGGCAGGTTTCGGCACCGCAGCGGCAGGCAAAGATCTCATCGATATCGGGTGGGTCATCCGCGTCGCGCTGAATCTGATAGTCGTAGGCAAGCTCTTCGCCCGGGGCAATGTCGCGGATGGCGTCGATGAACACGCGCCGTCCCTCGATCACCGACTCGCAATTGGGGTCGCAGGAGTGGTTGATGAATCGCGCGTCATTGCCGTCCACGCCGGCGTCGATCACGATTTTGCTGTTAACGATGAAGAGAAAGGTGTGATTATCGTTGGCATCCTTGGATTCGTAGCGATTGTCCGCCTGCGCGTGCGTGACGCGCTCGCCGGTGTACTCAATGATGCGCGCCCCCTTCCCGATCGGCCGCGCCGCGAACACGCCCGATCCATGCACCTGCGAGCGGCGCACTGTGGTGAGCGACGGCTTGCCGGCCTTGTCACTCGCCATAACTAGACCGCCACCGGCGCAGCGATGGACGGATGATGCTGGTAGTTCACAAATTCAAAATCCTCGTGCTCGTAGTCGAACATCGTCGGCGGCCGCCGTCGCAGCACAAGCTTGGGCGGCGGATAGGGTGTGCGCGCGAGTTGCGCGTCGGCCTGCTCGAAGTGATTCGTATACAGATGACAGTCGCCCCCCGTCCAGATGAACTCGCCCGGTTCAAGATCGCACTGCTGCGCGAACATGTGCGTAAGCAACGCGTACGAGGCGATATTGAAGGGCACGCCGAGAAAGAGGTCTGCGCTTCTCTGATACATCTGGCAGGACAGGCGCCCGTCCGCCACGTACAACTGGAATAACACGTGACACGGCAGGAGCGCCATGCGCGAAAGCTCGCCGACGTTCCAGGCGCTGACCATGATGCGCCGCGAATTGGGATTGTTTCGCACCGCATGCACCGCCGCCGCAATCTGATCGATGGTGCTGCCATCGGGCGCAAGCCACGCCCGCCATTGCTTGCCATATACCGGCCCGAGATCGCCAGCACTGTCAGCCCACTCGTCCCAGATCGTGACACCGTGGTCGCGCAGGTAGGCAATGTTCGTATCCCCGCGCAGTAGCCACAGAAGCTCGTAGATCACGGAGCGCACATGCACTTTCTTGGTCGTGACGAGGGGAAAGCCCAGGGCTAGGTCGAAGCGCATCTGCCGGCCGAAGAGCGACAGCGTGCCGGTCCCCGTGCGATCGCCCTTGCGGGCGCCTGCGGCACGCACATCGCCCAGGAGCTCGAGATACGGTCTCATTAAGCGGTGGTGTTGCCGGAAGGAGTGCGGCGCTGATAAGCGACGGTGAGTAGGATAATCCCCACGACGATCATGGGAAACGACAGGATCTGACCCATTGTGATCCACCCCGCGGCCAGATAACCCAGGTGCTCATCCGGCACGCGCACGAACTCGATCAAGACGCGCGCGCTCCCATAGATCACCAGAAATAGTCCGGAAGGAGCAAGCCGCGGACGCGGTCGCGAGGTAAACCACCACAGCACCACGAACAGCACCAATCCTTCGAGAAATGCCTCGTAGAGCTGCGAGGCGTGCCGCACCTGCCCGTCGACCTTGAAGCCCCAGGCCACGTTCGTGGGCTTGCCCCAGAGCTCGCCGTTGATGAAGTTGCCGATGCGCCCGGCCATGAGCCCAATGCCCGGCAAGGGCGCCCCGAAATCAAAGACATCGGCAATGTTGCGCCCCTGGCGGACGGCGAAGATCGCAATCGCCACGAGCACCCCGAGGAGCCCGCCGTGAAAGGACATGCCGCCCTCCCAGATCTTGAGCGGATACCACGGATCGTTCTCCCAGTAGCTCAAGCCGTAGAACAGCACATAGCCGATGCGCCCTCCCAGGATCACCCCGAGCATGGCGTAAAAGACGAAATCATCGACATCGCTCGCCTTCCACGTCGACCCCGGGCGGGCGGCGCGCAGGCGCGCAAGCCACCACCCCGCCGCGAATCCGATGAGGTACATGATCCCGTACCAATGCACCTTGACTGGGCCGATTTCGAAGGCAATGGGATTAATGGCGTGGTATTCGAGCATGAGCGAAAGTGTAGCCGTTTCGCGCTGTCATGGGCATGCCTCGGCAGCTTGCGACCAGGCATCCGCTGATCGCTCGGCGTTGCTCGAGGATGCGCCGCTGCTAGGCGTCGTCGCGGATGACACGGCAGAAGAACGCCTTCAAATAACGCGTCTCTGCAATTGCCGGATGCACGGGATGGTCCGCGGATTGGCCACCGGTCTCGAGAATCTGCACAAAACGACCGCTGTGGCGCGCGGCCGCCTGGATGGCCCCGGCGAGCTCATCGGGAGCAAGGTGATATGAACAGGAGCAGGACACGAGCAGGCCGTCAGCGTCGATGAGATTGAGCGCCAGCTGATTGAGCTTGCGGTACGCCGCAATGCCCTGCGGGATATCCTTCTTGCGCTTGATGAAGGCGGGCGGATCGAGAATGACCACGTCGAAGCGCTCGCCGGCTTCGCGCAATTGCTTCATCGCATCGAAGGCATCCGCGCGCAGCGTCGCAAGTTCCACTTCGTTGGCTTGCCCATTGCGCTGGGCAAACCCGAGCGCAAGCTCGGAGGAATCCACGCAGAGCGCCGCAGCGGCGCCGTTCTTCAGCGCCGTGATCGCCCACGCACCCGCGTAGCTGCACACATCGAGCACGCGCGCGCCGGATGCGAGGTAGTGCGCAAGACGGCGGCGATTCGCGGTCTGATCGTAGAACCAGCCCGTCTTCTGGCCCTCGCGCAGCGGAGCTGCAAATTGCAGACCTGACTCGACGACTTTGATCTCATCCGGAACTGATCCAAAGGCAACCTCGACGTATTCGGGCAGCTGCTCAAGATCGCGGGCGCCCGAGTCGTTCTTCCACAGAAAGCCTTCCGGATTCAGGACCTCGCGCACCGCCGCTTCAACTTCGCTCTTGAGCGCCTCCATGCCGGCCGTCGAAATCTGGCCCACGACAATGCTGTCATAGCGGTCGAGCACAAGCCCAGGCAACGCGTCGGATTCACCGAAGATGAGGCGGCCGTAGCACTGTGCGCCAAGCCGCTCGCGCAGCGCCAGAGCGACTCTCAGACGATCGATGATGAGCGAGCGGTCAAGATGCTGCGCCGGATTCCTGCCCACGATGCGCGCGCAGATTAGCGCGTGCGGATTTACGTAGGCAAGCCCCAAGAACTGCTCGCGGTCGGAGTGAATGTGCACCGCGGTGCCTGCCTTGAAGGCGACGAGCGGGGTCGCTGCATTGTCGATCTCATTGCTGAAAACCCACAGATGGCCGGCGCGGATGCGCCGGTCTTCTCCCCGCTTGAGCCGCAACACAGGCAGTGGCGGAGAAATTAAAGAATTAGGCATCTAATCAGGATCGCTCGGGCCGGCAGCAGGTGAAAGTATACCGGACATGCTGCTCAAGCCAGCACGTTCCAGGAAAGCGCGGGCGCGGCGTTCGCTGGCCGGCAAAAGCGCTCGAATCACCTCGCGCTGCAAACTCCGACACCCCACTGAGAGAGACACCTCGCCGATACCGCGTACGTCGGGCATCTACTTCATCGTATGCAAGGCAACCGGTCGGTTCTATGTGGGAAGCGCCGTGGATCTACAAATGCGGCGGCGCACTCATTGGAACGCGCTGCGCGGGGGAAAGCACTCAAACAAATACCTGCAGCGCGCGTGGAACCGGCATCGTGAGGCGAACTTTGAGTTTCAGGTCGTCGAACTTGTCAGGCCATCACGGCTCCTCGCGACTGAGCAATCCTGGCTGAATAAGACCGACTGCATAGATCGCACCATTGGCTTCAATATTTTACCGCACGCCCTATCGCGTGCCGGCGCCGCCGTTCAGCCACGGAAAGGCTTCTTCGACCCGCGCGGCCGGCCGGTGACCATCAAAAATCTGCACCAGTTTTGCCGACAGCCTCGGATTTACGGCGATGATGCAATTGTACAAGGGTGGCAACAAACTAAAATCTCATAAAGGCTGGACACACAAAAACAGCGTCCGCCAACGTGACTACGTGAAAACTTACGAAGGATTTATCAACCCTAATGGAAGGCGCGTCGGAAAGATCACCAATCTTGCCGCCTTTTCTCGCAGACATGGACTAATCGCTTCACACATGACTGCGGTCGCACGCCGCAGAATCCCAACGCACCGCGGCTGGACACACAAAGACGGCAGAGAGGCTCTCACGCCGAAGAAACACAGCGGATTCATTAGGCCTGATGGGCGACGCACAGTTATAATTAATCTTGCAAGATTTTGTCTAGAGAACGGGTTAAGCAAGGTTCACATGCACAATTTAAAAAGCGGCATTCGCAGAATCCATAAGGGATGGACCTGGAAGCCAGAATGAAAACCGGACATCGCAATAAAGACGGCACACCGAAGTACACCAATCATTTGATTGAGGAAACAAGTCCGTATTTGCAGGATCATGCACACAACCCAGTAGATTGGTATGCATGGGGCGAAGAAGCCTTCAAACGAGCGCGAGCCGAAGGCAAGCCGATTCACTTAAGCGTAGGCTACGCGGCATGCCACTGGTGTCACGTGGCGTCCAGCGAGAGTTTTGAGGACGAAGACACCGCACGACTTCTGAACGACAATTTCATCAATATCAAAGTGGACCGCGAGGAGCGTCCGGATATTGATCGTATCTACCAGATTGCCCAGCAGATGCTGACGCAGCGATCAGGCGGCTGGCCCCTCACCATGTTCCTGACGCCCGATGATCAGCGACCGTTTTTCGGCGGTACTTACTTTCCCAAGAATCCCAGCCACGGGTTACCGTCATTCCAGGATGTACTGCAACGGGTGGCACGATATTTCCGCGAGCACGAAGCCGCCTTGCGCGAGCAGAACGCAGCACTCATGCGCGCTTTCGAAGAACTCAATCCGCCCGCAGCAACGGCAGCTACGACACTGTCAGCCGCGCCGCTGGAGCTTGCGCGACGGCGGCTCGCCGAATCCTTCGATGACGCCTACGGGGGCTTCGGCGGCGCTCCGAAGTTCCCCCACCCCGGATCCATCGAGCGGCTGCTGCGCGACTGGCGGGGAACGGCTGGCGATCCGGAGCCTGATCTGCAGGCACTCTACATGGCGACCCTCAGCCTGCGTCGCATGGGTGAGGGCGGCATCTACGATCAGCTGGGCGGAGGCTTCTCGCGCTACAGTGTCGATGCGAAGTGGATGATCCCGCACTTCGAAAAAATGCTGTACGACAATGGCTCGCTGCTCGCGGTCTATGCCCAGGCAGCGCTCGCTACAGGCGATGCGTTCTATCGACACATCGCAATTGACATGGCCGAGTGGGCCATGCGCGAGATGCAATCCCCTGAGGGTGGCTTTTATTCAAGTTTCGATGCCGACTCCGAGGGCCACGAGGGCAAATTCTATGTCTGGGAACTGGCCGAGGTGCGCGGCGCACTGACCGCAGAGGAATACGCAGTTTTCGCACCACGCTTTGGCCTCGATCGTCCGCCCAACTTCGAGGGTAGTCATTGGCACCTACATATCTATCAGTCAATCGATGAGATAGCGGCTAATACCAAGCGCACGAGCGCCGAAGTCGCAGCGCTCATCGACAGTGCGCGCGCGAAGCTCCTTGCGATCCGCCAGCAGCGCGTATGGCCTGCCCGAGACGACAAGATCCTGGTCTCCTGGAACGCCCTCATGATCCGCGGCCTCGCCATCGCGGCGCGCGCATTCGGACGCGAGGATTTCACCGCCGCTGCGACGCGCGCGCTCAACTTCATCCGCAGCACGATGTGGCGCGACGGCCGCTTGCTTGCGACCTACAAGGACGGCCGCGCACATCTGAACGCATATCTGGATGACTACGCTTATCTGGCGGATGCCATTCTCGAACTGCAGCAGCTGCGCTTTGACGCCGCAGAGCTCGCCTTCGCCAAGGATCTCCTCGAGGTGCTGCTAAAGCATTTCGAGGATCGCGAGGCCGGCGGCTTCTTCTTCACCTCCGACGATCATGAAGTGCTGATGCATCGTTCAAAGTCCTTGAGCGATGATGCCACCCCCGCCGGCAATGGCATCGCCGCCTATGCACTCGTACGCATGGGGTATCTCCTCGGCGAGACCCGCTATCTCGACGCCGCCGATCGCACCTTGCGGACCGCATGGGCTGCGCTTGAGAAATATCCGCAGGCACATACGAGTCTTCTTCTCGCGCTCGAGGAGATCCTGCACCCCACCGAAGTCGTGATCCTAAGAGGCGCCAAAGATGCCATCGAAGGGTGGCGGCGCGAGCTTGCCAAAGTCTACGCGCCGCGTCGCCTCGTGCTGGCGATCCCTGCCGATGCCGCCGATCTACCGCCGGCGCTCAAGGACAAAGTTCCGCAGGGCGAGGCGATCGCCTACCTCTGCCGCGGCACCACGTGCTCCGCTCCCATCAATTCACTCAGCGCGCTCGCGCAGCACCTGGGCGACGGCGCGGGCGACGTAGGCGAGGTTTCCGGCGCGTAGGCCGGCAATATTGATGCGGCTGTCGTCCATCATGTAGACGTGGTGTTTGACGCGCATCGTTTGCACCTGCGCCGGATCGATCCCCAGCAACGAAAACATCCCGTGCTGGCGCGCGATGCAACTGAAGTCGCGCTCGGGACAGGCCGCGCTCAAATGCTTCACTAAGTCCTCGCGCAGGCCCGCCATGCGCGCGCGCATCGAGCCGACTTCATCGAGCCATGCCGTACGCAGCGCATCGCTGGCCATGATCTCCTGCACGATAGCGGCGCCGTGATCGGGCGGCATTGAATAGATGGTGCGGGCGATGCGGGCCAGCTGACTCAACGCCGTATCGGCGGCGGCTGCGGCTGCAGCGACTACATGCAGCGCACCGGTGCGCTCGCGATAAAGTCCGAAATTCTTTGAGCACGACACCGCGACCAGTACTTCCGGCAGCTCCGCGGCAAAGAGGCGTATCCCGAATGTATCCTCGGCGATGCCGCGGCCCAATCCCTGATAGGCCATATCGATGAAGGGCAGGAGTGCGCCGCGCCTGAAGACCGGCAGGAGCTCGCGCCATTGCGCTTCGGTCAGATCCACGCCCGTGGGGTTATGACAGCTTGCCTGCAGCAGCACAACGCTGGCGGCAGGCAACTTTCCGAGAGCTTGCACCATGCCCGCGAAGTCGAGTCCGCCGCTTGCGGCGTCGTAGTAAGCGTAATGGGCAAGCCTGAGGCCCGAGCCGCCGATGAGTGGCGTGTGATTGGCCCAGGTGGGGTTGCTGACATGCACGACGGACCCTGCGGCAGAGGCCTTGATCAGCTCCGCGCCAAGGCGCAGCGCACCGCAGCCTCCCGGTGCCTGGATCGTGCGCACGCGGCCGCCGAGAAGCGCCGGATGCATCGCACCCAGCGTGAGCTCCTCAAGCGCGCGGTTGAATCGGGCATTGCCGATGGATGCGACGTACGACTTGGTCGTCTGACGTGCAAGGACGGCGGCCTCCGCGCGCTTGACGGCCGCGAGTATGGGCGTGTCGCCCCGCTCGTCGCGATAGACGCCAACGCCCAGATCCACCTTGGCAGGATCGTCATCCGCGCGGTAAGCCGCCATTGATCCCAGAATGGGGTCAGGCGGCAGGCGCTCGAGGCTTTCGAACATGTAAGGCTCGGGTGCGAGTTCAAAGGGGGCGTCAGTTTACCCGGTTCAAGGGGCTTTCCGATCCTGCGCGAGCTCACGCCCTACCTGAATTCGGTGCCGAACCGCATCAGCCTCACCGGCCACACCGACACCACGCCGTACGCCGGCCATAACGGGCACACGAACTGGGAGCTGTCCTCGGATCGTGCGAATGCGGCGCGCCGCTCGCTGGAGGCGTCAGGTCTTGCACCCGACAAGATTGCGCGCATCGTCGGACTGTCCTCTTCCGTCCTCTTCGATAAGGACAATCCGCGCGCCGCGATCAATCGCCGCATTAGCATCATCCTGATGACGCGTCACGCCGAGGAAGAGGCGCACAAGACGGACGCGCCGGAGATGGCACGCGACGCGGCCGACATACCCAAATAGCGCGAGCTATAAGCCCGACCCGATCGTATAGCGCACCGACAACTGCGTCTGATTTTCGCCGGCGAATGTGGGTTCATCGAGAAGCGTGGCACGGTCTGCTACTTCGCTCGCCACGTGCAGCCACTCAAGAGCAAAGCGCCAGTGCGGGCCTTGATTAAACATGTAGGCCACCGTCCAGGCGTGGCCTTCCTCGGCGCCGAAGCTGTCCTCGTCAGTGCTCTCGATGCCGAATACATCGTAGCGCGCGCTCAGCGTCTGGCGGCCCCATTGGCGCGAGATCAGAGCGAAACGCGCGTGGAAGGGCCACGGGTAGAAATCATCCGGTGGTCCGTTGGAGGTGGTTCCTGAGAGCCATTGGATGATCGCCGTCCAGCCGGCGGCAGTGTCGACGCGCACACCGGCGGAGTTGAACTGCGTATGCCAGGCCTCGTTAAGGGCAATATCCTCGGCTGCAGGGTTCGCGCGGTTGTCGTAGTGCAGCGCGATCAGAGTCACCCGATCGAGGTAGCGCGCCTGGGCGCCGACGTAGAACCCGGCGTGGCCGTCGAGCTCGTGGAAAATCGTTTGCTCTGGAAACACCGCCGAGCTGTGCCCGCCGACATAGCCGTTGGGAAGCGTAGTTTGAAAATCGTTCAGGGAGAAGCCGCCCGTCGCCACCACTGTGCCGGCCGGTTCGTTCCAGCCGAAGATTGCACCGTTCACACCCAGATCAAAATCGTGGCCCAGCCGCGTGCCGAGCCATTCCAATTGGCCTTCAGCGCCGATGGTACGAACCTCCTCGCCGATCCAGGAGTTGAGTGCGGAATTGGATAGCGTGTACGGCGATGTCCAGCCGGACGCGGTGTCTTCCAACGACACCGGCGGAAAGAAGGCGCCAATGCGTACGCGCGTGCGCCAACCATTGACCGGATACGGGCGATACTCCAGGTACGCCTCGGTCAGGCCCACCGGATGGGCATCATCCTGACCGAAGTAGGATGCGTCGAGCTTTACCGCCCAAACATCGCCCAAGGGCTGAGTCAACGCGGCGCGCAGCCGACCGACCTGCACGCCTTCGTGTTCACTGTCATAGCGAAGCGCGCCAAGGCCGCCGTCAAATAATGAAGGCTGCCCGTCGGAATCCACGAGCCGCATGTCTGCGGACAGCTCCCAATCCGTACTCCAGGCGATGCCGGGCGCCACCGTACACAGCGCCGACGCTACGGCCAGTGTGCGCAGCGTGTTCAATATTGATCCCGCGAGCGGGCGGTTGCCTGCAGCGGCGCTGGCCGCAGCGCCTGCGCTAGCTGCACCGTGATGTTTTTTGACTCATCCCCCGTGACCGACACGTCCCGATCGAGGGAGGCGCCGGTGTCGCGCAGCAGCGGATGCCAGAGACTCACGTGATAGGTGCCGCGCGGCACATTCGTCGCGGACCAGATGCCACGCGCATCCGTGCGCCCGAAATACGTAGCGTCAGTCACAACAATGTAGCCGACCATTCGGTCGTGGATGTTGCAGCCGAGAGTGACGACGCCGGCCTGATCAAAATGGACCGGTGGGTAAGGCTTGCCATGATAGAGCGGCAGCTGAAAGCGCTTGGTGGGCGAAAACGAATAAATTTGATGGCTCACCGAATCGCTGTTCGGGAATTCGACAGTCGATCCCACCGGCACGACGATGATGTCCGGCACGAACGCCAAATTGATCTGATCAACGATGGCGCTGACGGGCGCAACCGGCGCATGCGTCGCCGCAGCGCTCACGGTGACGACAGCGCCGGCGAAGGGTTCGTGATTTGCAAGCATTGCCTGCACGCTGATGGTTCCCGCCACCGCCGGCACGGCGCTGCACAGCAACAGGAGGCGGAAGATCCCGGCACTTATTCGCGGCATGATCAAAATGCAGACGTGCGCAATATCTCAGTCCAGCGGTGCCACGCTCGCACGCCGTGGGCGGCGGCGCATAGTATCGACCGGGTCATTTGAGCCTAGATTATGGGAAGCTTCCGCAACCGACTTCTCGTGGTAATCATCGGGTTGGTCTGTGTCACTCAAAGTGTGACGCTGATCGCAGTGCTTGCACGCACCGAGCACTCCGTTGAAGATCGCGCCGCGAAGCAGCTCGTCGCCGGCAGCGCCTTCGTCGAGCAGCTCGTGCGCTTCCGCGCGGCACAGCTGGCAAGCGGAGTCGCAGTCTTAGCAGCAGACTTCGGATTTCGCGAGGCAGTCGCCTCCGGCGACGCCCCGACCATGCTCTCCGCAGCCCAAAATGATGCTCAGAGAATCGGCGCCGACCTCATGGTGCTGATTGACAATCACGGCCACGTACTCGCCTCCACCGCACCAGTCCCTGAGACGGCGGTGCAGCGCCTGCTGAGCGCCGCCGACATGGCTAGCGACAGCCCGCATGTCATGGTGCTGGGCGGACGCGCCTATCAGTTCTTCCTGGCGCCGGTGCGCGCCCCGGACGCCATCGGCTGGGTGGCGATGGGTTTTGTCATCGATGACGCTCTGGCGCGCCGCATGAGCGAGCTCGCTGGAACCGCCATCAGCTTCGTGAGTCGGGATCAGGCGGGCGTGACGCACGTGGCGACCACCCTGGACGGCGCATCGCGGGCTGCACTCATAGCGCAGCATGGCGGCGCCGTGCGTCGCCAGGCGGCGGCCTGGCGCCTGCGCCTGGGCGGAGAAGAATATCTGACCGTCACGCGCAGCCTCGCCGTGAACCCCGATCCGGTCGAAGTCTGGGTGCACCAACCCATGCAGGAGGTGCTTGCACCCTATCGCGACTTGCGCAACGCCATGCTCTTGATTGGCACTGTCGCCCTGCTGCTGGCCGCCGGCATCGGCATGTTGGCCGGCCGCAGCGCATCGCGCCCGATCGCTGAGCTTGTGAGCGCGGCGCGGCGCATCGAGGAAGGTCGTTACGGCCGCCCGGTCGTGCCGCGCGGCGCCGAGGAGTTCCGCCGCCTCGCCGCGACGTTCAACACCATGCAGGCAGGCATCGCGGAGCGCGAGACGCGTATTACGCAACTGGCCTATCACGACGCGCTGACAGGGCTTCCCAATCGACCGTTTGCAGAAAACCACATCGATCAGCGCATGCGCCACGACGCGACGACGCCCTTTGCGCTGATCCTGATCGATCTGCGCAACCTCCCGGAGATTAACGCCTCGCTGGGGCATCACGTCGGCGACGACGCTTTGAGCGAAGCGGCGCGGCGTCTGCGGCAGAACGTCGCACCGAACGATCTTGTGGCGCGCCTGTCCGCCCAGCAATTCCTGATCGTGGTCGCACCGTGTTCGCTGCAGCGCGCGCCGCTCGTGGCCGAACAGCTGACCGGCATCATCGCTGCAGATTTCGTGGTCGCCGACGTCGGCCTCGAACTGCATCCGACCGCCGGCATCTCCGCTTATCAGGAACACGGACAGAACGCGCGGGAGCTCTTGCGTTGTGCCCAGATGGCGCTGCACGACGCACAGGACGCGAGAACGCCGGTGGCGATCTACCGCGCCGGCCGCGACGAGCAGCACCGGCGCCGACTGGCCCTGGTGGCCGAGTTGCGGCGCGCGCTCGAGCAGAACGCGGGACTGAAGCTCGTCTATCAGCCGAAAGTTGAAATGGGTACGCGTACCGTGAAGAGCCTCGAGGCGCTCGCCCGCTGGACGCATCCGCAGCTTGGAGAAGTCTCGCCCTCTGAATTCGTGCCGCTGGCAGAGCAGACCGGCAATACGCGCCGGCTCACAAGCTGGGTGGTCGGGGAGGCCATCCGGCAGATGGCGGAGTGGCGTGCGCTCGGCCTCGATATCGATGTCGCTGTCAATCTATCAGCCTCCGACATCCTCGATCCGCAGCTCGGCACCGAAGTGCTGCGCAGCCTCGAGAAACACGGCATTTCACCGACCAAGCTCCTGCTCGAGATCACCGAGAGCGCGGTGATGCGCGATCCGGTGCTCGCCGCGCGCCACATGCAATTACTGCGCGTGGCGGGCGTGCGCTTCGCCATGGACGACTTCGGCACCGGCTATTCATCTCTTTCGCAGCTGAGCCGCCTGCCGGTCGATGAGCTCAAGATCGATCGGTCGCTGATCGCGTTCGCGCACGCGCGCCCGGACGACGCGATGATCGTTACGTCGACGATCGAACTTGCGCATAGCATGGGGCTGCGCGTGGTCGCGGAGGGCGTCGAGAATGTCGAGGTATGGAATCTGCTGCGCCGCCTCGGCTGTGATCTCGCGCAAGGATATCTCATCAGCAAACCTCTGCCGGCGCAGGAAGTCATGGCCTTCGTGAGTCGGGCAAATCACCTGCTGCAGGACTCGGATTCGACGCTGCTGCAGGCGCAGGCTCTCGAACAGCTCGCCAACATTGCCCGCTGATGGCGCTCGAATTCGGCGCACCCTGGAGCCGCTCGCTGAAGGCGGGGTCGGTCTTTGCCGTTGTCATGCTCGCGAGCGTTGCGGGCGCCGGAATCTTCGTCATGCCCGCGCGCATGCTGCTCGCACGCTGCATGATGGTCGGCGTACCCGTCAGCGTATTGGCGATCGCGTTCTTGAGCATCGTGTCGGGCTACACGTTGACTGCCACGCAACTCGAAATAGAGCGGCCTCTGTGGAGCACTGTATTCCCGCTTGCACAGTTGCTGTCGGTCGCGGGCGATGCGGAGGTCTTCAAAGGCTCACTGCGTCTCTTCGGCAACGGCGGCATATTCTCGTTCACGGGCCTTTTCTGGAAGAGAGGGCTCGGGCTCTATCGCGCGTTTGCGACCGACCCGGGTCGCGCCGTGATCCTGAAGTTCCGCAAGCGCACCGTCGTCATCACGCCGGCTGACCCGCTGCGCTTTATCGTGCGCGTGCGCACGCATCTGGCGACAACGGCCCCGTCCACCGTCTACGACGACTGAAGAGCACCCCGCGAGCGGCCGGCAGGAGTCGATCTCCATCAAAAAAGCGCCGGGGCTCAGTTAGCGTCGCCCTCCTCGCCGCGGTAGAGACCGATAAAGAAGCATCCGCGCGCTAGTGCGTGTCGTCAATTTAGACCGCATTCGCCGAACGCTCAGTTCTCAACTACCGGCAACGCGACGTACGACGCCGCGGCGGAAGAGTAGTAGATTCGCTGGGTCGCCTTGCGATAATCGCCTGGTGCAGCTACGAGTATGTTGGCCACGAAGGTCTGCGGATTGCGGTCATACAGCGGAAACCAGCTCGATTGCACCTGCACCATGATGCGGTGGCCCGGCAGGAACACGTGATTATTCGCCGGCAAGCTGAAGTTATAGGCGAGCGGCCGATTCGCCTCGATGGCTTTCGGGTTGACAAAGCTTTCACGGTAACGACCGCGGATGATGTCCATGCCCACAGCGAGCTGGTAACCGCCCATTTCAGGTTGGGACGCGACTTGGTCTGGATAGACGTCGATCAGTTTCACGACCCAATCGCTGTCGGTACCGCTGGTCGAGGCGACTAGATGCACGCCGGGACTGCCGCTGATTTTCACCGGGGCGGTGAGTACCTCCGACGTGAAGGTGAGCACGTCGGTGCGGCCGGAGGCCTCGCGCTGGTCATCCACCAGCCATTGCGACCAGGTCTGCCCGGGGTCGTATCCCATGGGCTGGATCGGTCGAGCGCGGAAGGGTACCGGGTGCGTCGGATCAGAAACGTATTCCGAATAACCCGCGCGGGCGGCGGGCGGGGTGAAAGCGAGCTTTTGACCCGCTTGCAGGTACAGCGGGCGACTCGTGGCGGGACATCCGCTCTCGCACGCCAGCGGCCAGCGATCAAGTCGGCGCCACTGATTGGTGCCAGTCTCGAAGGCCGTCACCCGAGCAAGGTCAGCCTTGGGTGCACCGTCCTTGAGATACTGCGCCAGGAACGGCCGCAATAGCTGCTCGCGAAAATATTTGGCGGTATCACTGCCGAAGCGGATCGGCCCGAGGGCACTGCCTTCCTCGATTTCCTGACCGTGATGCCAGGGCCCCATGACCAGTTTCACCATGTCCCCCCCAGTGTCCTTCGGCTTGATGGCTGCGTAGACCGCAAGCGCGCCGTAGCTGTCCTCCTGATCCCACAGGCTGTGCACCAGCATGACCGGCACCTGCAGCGGCTGCGCGGCGAGCACCTTGTCGACCGCCTGCTCGCTCCA
>Ga0182015_10004671_pt1 | contig 14613 bp, 11 predicted proteins | sample 712P3MmetaG_FD_120478 | JGI IMG/M metagenome (GOLD analysis project Ga0182015, IMG submission 120478) | Permafrost microbial communities from Stordalen Mire, Sweden - 712P3M metaG | ecosystem: Environmental > Terrestrial > Soil > Wetlands > Permafrost | place: Sweden: Stordalen | collected...
CGTCGAGCATGCCGAGACGTTGGAGCGGGAGCGCAAGATCGCCACGACCTTGCAGCAGGCGTCCTTGCCGTCGATAATTCCACGGCCTAAAGGGCTGCGATTCGACGCCGTCTATTCACCTGCGGGAGACGAAGGCGAAGTCGGCGGAGACTGGTACGATGCCATCGAACTCGACGACGGCGCGGTTGTGGTGAGCGTCGGTGACGTTACGGGTCGCGGCATCCAAGCTGCCGCCATCATGAGCAAAGTGCGTCACGCCATGGGGATGGTGCCGCTGCATGAGACAGATCCAACGAAGATTCTCGATTCCGCTGGGTGGTTTCTCGGCAAGCGCTACCCAAACGCCATCGTAACGGCCTTCGTCGCGATCATCAGCCCCGACCGGCGCGTCATACGCTTCGCGAACGCCGGCCATCCGTTACCGATTCTCTGGCGCGACGACGAGCTCATCGAACTGCACGCCTCCGGCTTGCCGCTCGGCTTGCGCACGTTCGCCCCGCCCGAGCCCAGCGGAGCGATGGACCTGCGCGACGGCGACATAATCGTTTTCTTTACTGACGGCTTGATCGAGGCGCGCCGGGATTGGAGCGAAGGCGAACGCACGCTGCGCGAGGTTCTCAAGAGCGGAGTATTGGCCGCGTCGGTTTCACCGGCGAAGATCGTCGCCCGCGCGTGCTTGCCGATCCAGGTCCACGACGACGTTGCCATTCTCACCGTCTCGGTCGGCGGAGAGCCCGCATGGACGTTCAGCACCGACGACGCGCGAGCCGCGGTCGACGCGCGCTCGCACTTCGTCGAGTTTCTCCGCAGCGCGTATCAGGACGACGAGCTCATCGACCGGGCGGAGTTGATCTTCGGGGAGTTGCTGGGCAACGTTGTCCGGCACGCTCCGGGGCCAGTCGAAGTCTCCTTCGAGCGGCGGGAAGCCGCGTCGGTTTTGCACGTCGTCGATTGCGGACGGGCGTTTCCGATGGCCGAGCGGCATCTGCCCGAAGACGCGTTTAGCGACTTCGGCCGCGGGCTATTCATCGTGCAGCAGTTGGCAGCGGATATGCGCGTCCGGCACATCCCGAACTGCGGCAACAACATCAGCGTCACGCTCTAGGTTTTGAACCGCAGAGGAAGGCCTGAAACTAGAGGACCGCGTGCATGCTGCGTTCGGCAACGGTCGTCGCCGAAGATCCGAACGCGATTGGCGGCAGGGACTTCAACCGCTACGCGCAACCGTGCTGTGCACGTGGAGGAGCGAAGAATGCGATCGATCTGTGGTCTCGCGGCCGTGTCGCTTTGCGCACTGTTAGCCGCATGCAACGCGGAGAGCGTGGCCGTCACCTCGGCGCTGCCGGCCGCCGTTTCCGCGCAACGCGCCGTCATTCCCACGAAGGGGACGATCACGACGAAGTACGTTCAGCTCGTGATCTTCGAGAACGAAGCGTATCAAGACATCATCGGAAACCCTGAGGCTCCCTATATCACCGGCCTTTCGAAGACGTGGGCCAACATGACCGAGAGCTACGCCATCGCTCATCCGAGCGAGCCGAACTACCTCGCGCTGTTCAGCGGTTCGACGCAGGGCGTGACCTCCGATCAGTGTCCGGTCAGCTTCGGCGTTGCGAATCTTGGAAGCGAGCTGATCGCCGCCGGCCTGACGTTTACCGGCTTTGCCGAGGCGATGCCGTCGAAGGGCTTCGAAGGCTGCCAGGCCCATCCCGATAAGCTGCCCAGCGGCTATCTCTACGAACGCAAGCACAATCCATGGTCGGACTTCACGAACGTCCCTCGCTCCGACAGCCTGCCGTACCACCGGCCCTTGAGCAAATCACCCTCGACCTTCGTTTGGATTACCCCGAACATGTGCAACGATATGCACGACTGCTCGATTTCCACCGGCGACACGTGGGCTTCGAAGAATCTGCCGAAACTGATCGCTTGGGATGCCGCCAACGACGGCGTGCTTATCCTGACGTTTGACGAGGACGACGGTAGCCACGGGAATCAGATTCCGACGATTCTGATGGGCAACGTCAACCCCGGCCAGTACAGCCAGAAGATCGACCACTACAACGTCCTGCGGACGATTCTCGACGTTTTCGGCCTCAAGCCGATGGCCAACACGAAGACGGCAGCGCCGATCAAGGGCGTCATCAAGTAGCGCTAACGCATTAACAGCCGAGCAAGGGTTGACGGGCGCCCCGGCGCGTGGTATCGTTCCGGCAATGTCCAGGCACGTTATGAGCATGATGATGTTTCCAATGAGCGGTATGCGGATGCATGCAGCAGGGTCGTCGTGAAGCGCTAAACGTAGCCAGATCAGAAAAAGCTTCTCGCGCCCTGCCAAGAACGGCAGGGCGCTTTTGTTTCTCCCGCTTTCCCATCGCAACAGGAGGCACGGGATAATGAAAATGACCGTCGGGGTCGGATTACTCGGGTGCGGGACGGTCGGCGCGAACGTCGCCGAGCGTCTGCAGCGCGAGAGCGAAGCAATAGAGCGCCGCAGCGGCGTGCGCTACGAACTGCGTGCGATCGCGATCAGGGATCCCCTCAAGACGCGTCCGGACGCGCTCGCGCGGCGCTTCTTCACGCGCGACGCACGGTCGATCGTGGACGATCCGCAGGTGGATCTCGTCATCGAGCTCATCGGTGGTACGACCGATGCCGTCGAGCTGGTGGAACGCGCTCTCGACCGCGGCTGTCATGTGGTCACGGCCAACAAGGATCTGCTTGCAACCCAGGGGCCGCGCCTGCAAGCCCTCGCGCGCTCGCGTCGTGCGGCGCTGCGTTTTGAAGCGGCCGTTGCGGGGGCTATCCCGCTGATGCGGACCTTGGACGAGGCGCTCGCGGGAGACGACGTCCTTTCGGTGGCGGGGGTCGTGAACGGGACGTGCACGTCGATCCTATCCGAAATGGAGCGCGGGGGAGCCTATGCCGACGCGTTGTCGCACGCGCAGCGCCTCGGCTATGCCGAAGCCGATCCGGCCAACGACGTCAACGGCACGGACACGGCGCATAAGCTGGCCTTGATCGCACAGCTGGCGTTCGGTTTGGCGGTGGTCTCGCCGCACATTCGCCGTTCCGGCATCGCCGAGATCACGCAGCGTGACGTCGCCCGCGCGCGCATGCTGGGGTTTCGAATCCGTTTGATTGCAGCAACCGTCCGCACCGCCGCGGGCATCCTCGCCGAGGCGGGACCGGTGCTCGTCGCCGAGGATCACGACTTCGCGCGAGCTCACGGGGCCGAGAACGTCGTCGTAGTCAGCGCGCGCGATGCCGGAGAACTCGTCCTACGCGGCTCCGGCGCGGGCGGCATCGCGACGACCTCGGCCGTCCTGGGTGACGTCGTGAGCGTTCTGTGCGGTCTTTCCGAGCGCCGTGACTTCGCCGCGCGTCCTCCATCGAGCCGGCTCCGGCCCGCGGCGGCGATCGAACCGCTCTTCGATCGGCTCGCGCGCATCGCCGAGTTGCCGCACTATCCCGTCTGGGACGATGCCGCGACCAGCACGGCGGTCCACGCCGCCGCCGAAGCGTAAGTTTCCCGATGCGCGAACAAACCGTGGCCATCGGCGCGCTGGCGCTGGATTGCGGCCAGACGCTTCCGGCCGTCGAGCAGCGCGTCACAGTTTACGGCGAGCCGGCCGCCGATGCTTCGAACGTCGTGTTGGTCGCGCACGCGCTGACCGGCTCGAGCCGCGCGGCCGACTGGTGGCCGGGCATCGTGGGAGAGAGCGGACTCTTCGATCCGCGGCGCTGGTGCGTCATCGGTGTGAACGCGCTGGGAAGCTGCTACGGTTCTACGGGACCCCGTTTGGGAGAAGCGTTTCCGCGCCTCACCGTGCGCGACATCGTGCGCGCCGAACGGCGGGCGCTTGCGCAGATCGGTTTCCAGGAGATTGAGTTCGTCATCGGTGGCTCGCTGGGCGGCATGCGCGCGTTGCAGTGGGCGCTCGACGAACCGCAACGCGTCCGCAATGCCATCGTCGTCGGCGCCCACGATCATCACAGTGCGTTGGGCATCGCGCTCAATGCGTTGCAGCGTGAGGCCATCGCGCTCGATCCGGTCGGCGGTTTGCGGCTCGCCCGCAAGGTCGCGATGCTGACGTATAAGAGCGACGACCTTCTCCGCCGGCGGCACGACCGGCGGCCCGACCGCGGCGGGAAGCCGCGCTTCGACGTTGAGGGCTACCTCGAGCATCAAGCCGACCTTTTCTCCGCGCGGATGGAGCCCGAGAGTTACGCGGCGCTTACACACGCGATGGATTCGTTCGACGTTCGCGACGCCGACGGGCACGGCGGCTCCGCACCGTCGTTGACCTTCGTCGGCATCACCTCCGACTGGCTCTTTCGTGCAAGCGAGGTGCGCGAAGCCGCGCGCCGTTTCGCCGCGCTCGGCTTCCAAAGCCGTTATCTCGAGCTTGCGTCGGATCACGGTCACGACGCATTCTTGGCCGAACCACACGCACTCCGGGCGTTGCTCGAACCGCTGACGGCTCGAGTCCCGCTCACGCTATAAGGACGGCACGACAATGGCCAATCGTAAATCGAACCACACGTCACGCCTCGGCTTTTCGACGCGCGCGATTTGGACCGGACAGGATGAATGCCCGGCAACCGGCGCGACGATTCCGCCGATCTACCAGAGCGTGACCTACACGCTGCCGCAAGTCGGCGTGACGCGCGGATTCGACTACTCGCGCACGGTCAATCCCACGCGCGCGGCGATGGAACGGCAGCTCGCCGCCCTGGAAGACGGCGAGTACGGCTGCGCCTTCGGCTCGGGCATGGCAGCCGTCGCGGGAGCTGTGTCGCTCTTGCGCAGCGGCGACCATCTTCTCGCCACTCGCGACATCTACGGCGGCACGCACCGCCTCTTCACGCAGGTCCTGGCGCGCTACGGCATCGACGTCACGTTCGTCGATACGACCGATGCGTCGGCGGTTTGGAAGGAGACGAAATCCAACACGCGGCTGCTGTGGCTGGAGACGCCGAGCAATCCCGCGCTGAAACTCTCCGACATCGCGGCGATCGTGCGGCGGAAACCTTCCGGCGTATTGGTCGGCGTCGACAATACCTTCGCGTCGCCTTGCCTGCAGCAGCCGCTGCTTCTCGGGGCGGATCTGGTGGTGCACTCCACGACGAAGTACATCGGCGGTCACAGCGACGTCGTCGGCGGCGTGGTGATCACCAACGACCGCGAGATCGGCGAGCAAATTGCTTACCACCAGAACGCCGTAGGCGCGGTGCCGGGTCCGCTGGATGCCTACCTCATCTTGCGCGGCGCGAAGACGCTCGCGCTGCGCATGGAGGCGCACTGCCGTAACGCGCAGGCCGTTGCGCACTTCCTCGAGCAGTGCGACGATGTCGAAGAAGTCTACTACCCTGGGCTGCGCGCGCATCCGCAGCATGAGCTGGCGAAGCGCCAGATGCGCGGCTTCGGCGGCATCGTCTCGTTTCGCCCCAAGGGCGGTGTCGCGCGCGCGCACGCAATTGCGAAAGCCACGCAGGTCTTCAGCTTGGCGGTTTCGCTCGGCGGCGTCGAGTCGCTGGTCTGCAGCCCCGCGAAGATGACGCACGCCTCGCTCACCCTCGAGGAGCGACTAAGCCTCGGAATCAGCGACGATCTCCTACGCCTTTCGGTCGGCATCGAAGACGTCGACGATCTTATCGAGGACCTGGCGACCGCTCTCGACGTCACCGCGGGGGCGACGTCGGTCCTACCGATCGAGTGGAAGGAGTCTGCGTAACGCGGAGCCTCAGGGAACACGGGCGCGATTGGCGAGCTCGAACGCCGCGTAAGCCACGGCTTTCGACGCCAACTCCAGCACGAAGGGATCGTTGTTGGAGAGGTTGTCGCACCAGCGGTGGGGACGATCGACGCAGCCGCCGTTATGGCTTGGGATCATGCCTTCATAGTTCCCGAGAAAACCGCCCCACAGGTGCGTCTCCCAGGTGTGCTTGCAGCAGTCTTGTTGCGTGAGTATGCCGCTGTTGGGGACTCCCGCGAGGCCGAAGGATAGAGAGTCGGTTCCATCGCTGCCCCCGCCGTAGTTACGAACGACGACGCCGGCGGCATTGAAGAAGTCGGTGAAATAGTCGTTTCCGATCTTCGATTCCGGAACGACGTTGGGGGGAAAATGCTTGACCATCCGCGAGTTTGCGGCTGCGGCGATGAGGATGTCGTAGTTCGGGGTGGCGGTGACGTCCACGTCCACGTCAAACGCGATCTGATGCAGCTGGGCTCGCGTTAAGGCCCCGACGTAATGCTTGGAGCCGAGCAAGCCGATCTCTTCGCCGCCGAACCAAATGTATCGCAGGTGGTTACGCGTCGGTGTCCTTGCCATGGCTAGGCCGATTTCGAGGATCGTCGTCGAGCCCGACGCATTATCGAGCATTCCCGCGCCGTAAATGGAGTCGAGGTGTGCGTCGAGCACGATCGTTCGTTTGACGTCTCCGAACGGGGAGTCGGCGATGACGTTGTAATCGATGCCCCTGAGATTTTTCGTGCGAACCACGATGCGTGCGGTCGGTGCGCTGCCGGATCGCCATTGGCGTAGCAGGTCGGCGCCGAGGGCATAGGATGCGAGTCCTATTACCGGGATTTTCGCGGGCTCGATCAGCCGGGCTTCGCTGGCGATGCCGTCGGGAGGCCGCTCGTCGTTATAGAGGATGACGGCGCCGGCGCCGGCCGTACGCGCATTGGCGACCTGCGTGTCGAAATCGCAGCCTCCCCGTTCCAGGAGCGCAACGTTTCCCCGCCCGAACCCGGCAAAATCGCCGGGAACACAGCCGGCGCTCGCGCCGCGGCGCGGTTCGACGAGGGCGGTCACCGTGCCGCCACCCGAGTTCCGCGCGACGAACCAGTCGCGTTCGAAGGCATAGGTTCGACCCGGCACGCCGAACGCCGGCGCGGCGGCGATCTCGGATTTCCTATAGTCGTATCGTTGAATCGTAACCTTGTAGCCTGCCGCGCGCATGAGGTTGGCGACGTACACGGCGGACGCGTGGTACCCCGGCGTCCCGGTATCGCGGTTGGGGTGGCCGTGCGGGCCGGGGTTCGCGTCGGCAATCTTCTGGAACTCCGCCAGGTGCTGCCAGAGCGAACGCTGTTGAATGCACGCCTCGAGGCGCGGCAGCGTATCGTTCACTCGCCGTTCGCAGTTTTGAAGTCCAGCGAAGGAACCCGCGTTATCTGCTGGTAACACCGCTTGCTGCCCGGCCCCGGAGTGGCATGCGACCAGCGAAGAAAAGAGCACGCACGTCGTTAATTTCAGCCGCATAATTTCTAGGACTTCGCCGGCATGCCGCCTGGATCGTTCTTGTACCGACCGTTTTTCCGAGGCCGCGCTACTCCCTCGCAGCTCGCGTAAGTGCCGGGAATATATACGTCGGAGCAAAGGTCAGAAAGCCGCCGATAAGAACGATCCTCGCCACCGCGCCCCAGATGAAATCGGTTCGGCAATACAACGGACTCGTATACTCCACCATGCATGCAGCGTCAACCCGTGATGATGTACGTTGTGAGAAAAGCCCAGAGAATCGGGTTACGCGACGATCGCTAGAGCGTTGGCAGGTCGCGCCTTCTACGGAGGGTTCGGATGGTGCCTTCAGTCACCGTTTGGTGGTCTTCGTTTGAGCGCCGAACCCCAATCGTACAAGACGAGGGTGACCCTCTCTTCCAGCCGAAGCGTTTCAAAGCAAGCGTCCAGATTTGCACGATCGAGGAAGCGATAATGAGATCGGGCGCGACATCGACGTAATGTAGCGCCATTCAAACGCGCGATGGGCGTGTGCTCAGCGCTTTTTTGGGGCTTGTCCCCACCTTTCAAACATGGTAGCATAGCCCCGTGGGTTGCGACCGTATATCACTCACCCGTAGCTTGCGATTCGTCGCGTCCGTTACCATTTTAGCTTTGGCATCGGCGGCGTGTAGCGCGCGTCCGCAACCGCTGCCCAATACGGATCTCCCCGATGCAAACGGAATCCGGATCAGGGCCGCGAGCTCCGGCTCGAACGACAATTGGCCGACGTTTGCGTACAACTATGCGCGCACTGGGTTCAATCCTTCGGTTACGAACCTCACACGGTCGAGCGTTCCGAAACTCGGGTTACGCTGGAAGGTAAACCTCGGCGACGAGATATTCTCGAGCCCCGTGATCTACGATGGGAATCTGATTGTCGTGTCGGAAGGGTCGAAGGCGAGCAGCCAACCAGGCTCGGTCGTCTACGATCTTAGCACTGCGGACGGGCATGTAATCTGGCAGTATGCGATGGGCGCCCTGGCACAAATGACGCCCACGATCGATCCCGACGCGGGCTTGGTCATCGTCGCGAACGAAGAGCGGACGCACCGAAACACCAACCCGTCACACGTCACCGCGCTATCCCTGCTGGACGGCAGTCTCGTGTGGAGCACACCGGTATATGCGCCGATGCGTGCGGCGCCGGTGGTGGCCGGCGGATCGGTGTATTTCGGTCGCGCCGGGGGCGACCCACCCGGTTGTTTTCAGGGTGGGGTGAGCGCGCTCAACGAATCGACGGGCGACGTCGAGTGGAACTGGAACGTCGATCCCAAACCCCACAACGGAGGCGCGGTTTGGGGCGCCATTGCTTACGACGGAACGCATCTGACCTTCGGAACGGGAAACACGTGCAACACGATGACCCCAACCGCAAATGGTGCGGTCTCGCTTGACCTCAGCGGTAATGTGGTCTGGAGCATGGTTGCGGTAAAGGATTCTCGTTACGATGCGGATACCGGCGGCGGCACGATGCTCTTCAATGGTCGCGCGCATTTCATCAATAAGAACGGAATGCTCTACTCACTCAACGACGAGACCGGCCATATAGACTGGAGTACGGTGCTTAATCCGTATTCTGAGGCTCCCACGTGGAGTGGCGGCTTTACGACACCGACAACGGACGGGGCGACGATGATCGAGGGCTCAGGGCTCTACAAAAACGCTGCACCCAAGGACGGGGGTGGTGAGTTCTGCATGCTCGCGGCGGTGAGGCCTGCCGAGGTCTTCTCCGGCTATCATTCCATGGTGCAAGGAGTCAATCTCAGCGGGCGCGTTCTCTGGGGCCGCACGATGAAAAACCGCCTCGTTGGCTACGTCGCCCTAGTGCCAGGCATCGGCTTCATTGGCCTAAACCAAGATTTTGTGGCGCTCAATCTGAAGAACGGTAAGACGCTTTGGAGTTACGCGACTCCGGCTTATATCGACGCGTCCATGGTCGTGGTGCCGTCCGGTGTCTATGGCGCAGACGATGGAGGCAACGTCTATGCGTTTGCCTTACAGTCATCAAATTCGCGACGTCAGGGCAACCGGTAACGCTCCGCTAGGGGCGGATAGTCGTCACTACTCACGACCGACGGCTCGCCGAGGTCGCCACCGGTGAACACATTCGCCGGCGTTGAGCGCCTGGTGCGGGCTTCCTCGATACAGTCATCGGGAGCGCGCCGCAGGCGAACTGCGCGACGTTCTTGCCATAGATACAACGAACGCGGGGGTCAATGTGTGGCCTTGTTTCCTTGCAGCCAGAGATGAAAGCACAACGTGAGTATTGAGCGAGACGGGATCAATCCAGCAGCCAAACCGAGCGGTACCGGCTGCGTCGAGTGTATGGCGTCTAGCGGCTGGTGGCTGCACCTGCGACGCTGTGCCGAATGCGGGCACATCGGCTGTTGCGATAATTCGCCGAGCCAGCATGCCACGAAACACAATCAGCGGACCGGCCATCCGGTGATTGCGAGCTTCGAGCCTGGAGAGACCTGGTTCTACGATTATCCATCCGAGGAGTTCTTTGAGGGCCCAACGTTATCTCCGCCGCATACGCATCCACTGGATCAGCCCGTGCCAGGGCCGGCCGGCCGCGTACCGTCGAATTGGGAAACCCTACTGAACCAGTAGGTCGCTAGGGGCTATCGTACTGCAGCATCCCCTCCGAGAGACCGGTTGTCGACGGCGTTTGCGAAAGCCGCCCAATTCGTGGCGCCATTGATAGCTCGCGCCGGAAAGATCCGGAATCCACTGCGCCTGCTCGCTTTACCTAACCGTCGAGACACCAGGCGCTTCCCGCTCAGTTTACAAGTGCCGTTGCCTTGCAGAGCGAAGTCAGTTTTGAACTAAGGAGCACCATGATGGATCGACGTACATTTTCGATGAGCCTTGCTGCCGGAGTCGCCGGCTCCTTGCTCTCCGCAAAGGGAGCGCAAGCCGCCACCAGCGTTCGCAACGTCGTGCTGGTGCACGGCCTTTACGCCGATGGATCGAGCTGGTCCGAATGTATCGTGCGCCTTCAATCTGCCGGCATGAACGTGACGGCGGTTCAGAATCCGCTGACATCGTTCGCCGACGACGTCGCCGCAACGCGCCGCGCTCTTGCAATGCAGGATGGCGCAACGGTATTGGCCGCGCACTCCTACGGAGGGATGGTCGCAAGCGAAGCCGGCATCGCCTCCAACGTGGCGGCCCTCGTGTATGTCGCCGCACGAGCGCCGGACGCCGGTGAAGACTACACAGCGCTCGCGAAACGCTTCCCTGCACCTCCGGCAAGTGGCGGCCTCGTCACGTTCGGAGGCTTCGCGAGCCTGAATGAGGACGCTTTCCTCAGCGATTTCGCAAATGGCGTTGACCCCGTGAAGGCGCGCGAGCTCTACGCCGTCCAGGCGCCCAATACTACCACGCTCTCTGCGACCGCACGGACGACCGTAGCCGCCTGGCGGGTCAAACCTTGCTGGTACGCCGTGTCGAAGCAAGATCGGACGATCGATCCGGACCTGGAACGCTTTATGGCGGCGCGCATGAAGGCGACGACGATCGAGCTCGAGTCTGGTCACCTGTCTCTGGTAAGCCATGCGCCGGAAGTCACGACGCTCATTTTGCAAGCAGCCGGACGTAGTCAATAGCCACTCCCAACGCAGCGCCATTCGTCAGTGGAGCCGCCGAAATGCACTTCACCGTCTCTTTCGACAAGTCACTGCTCGGCTGCGACGCCCTAGCCCTCGACTCCGGAGACACGATCTGGGCCGCGACCATGGTGGCGAATGACAATCCGGTGGTTGAACGCCTTGACTCCGTAGCCGCGTACGGGGTGTAAGCTCCCTCTGTGGATGATGCGCAAAAACCCATCCCGGGCGAGCTAGCGTCGGCGGCCGGCGCCGTAGCTGGAATGGGTGGTGCCGCGACAGCCGCGGCCGTATCCGCCTGCTGTGCGGGACCGGCCCTCGGACCACTCGTGATCGCTCTCCTTGGAGCCAGCGGAACTGTCGCGCTTGAGGGGCTGCGCCCTTACGTGGTGCCCTTGCTCGTCGTTTCAGGGGTTGCGATCGGCGCCTCGTTTTGGCTGAACGTCCGTGGCGCGCGCGCATGCACCGTTCAGCGCGGTTCACCCCTCGTCCGTTTCAGTTCGCGACTGCTGACCTTGGCGTCCGGGCTCGTCTGGCTAGGCGCGGTCGCCGCGATTCTCTGGGCCCGCTTCGCATGAGACGCGTCGCCGTTATTCTTGGCTTTTGCACGGTGCTTGTTGCATGTACCGCTCGCTCGAACTCGAGTACGGCACTGTTCGCGACGCTCAACTCGGCGGCCGAACCGTTTCGCGCCGCCTTCAATCGTCAGCGAGACCGCGTCCGCGTTGTCGAACTCGTCAGTCCGACGTGCCCGCTTTGCCTCGAAGGTGTGTCGAAGATTCAGCGGGCGCTCTTCGAGAGCGAGCCCAGCGCCAAGCTAGCTGGTTTTGCGATTTGGGTGCCGATGCTGAGCGGCAACGCCAGCAACGTCCCCGACGCGATGACGCTAGCTCCTGACGCCCGCGTTTCGCACTATTGGGACGAAAGCAACGATCTTGGGATCGCATATGAACGCGTCCTTCCCGTATCGAGCGGGCCGGCGTGGGATGTCTACATGCTCTACGCGCCTGGGATCGTATGGAACGCCGTGGACCCCCCGAAGCCCTCGTTCTGGATGCATCAGCTAGCGATCAAAAATGCTCCGCATCTCGACGCCACCGTATTCGCCGATCACGCTCGCGCGATGCTCGCAAATGCGCATTGAGATCTTGACCTTTGAAGGATGTCCACATGCCGGCGCAGCGCGCGAGCTTGTGCAGAAGGCGGTGCATCTTGAGACAGCGGATGCCGCAATCGACGTCATCGCCGTGGAGACCATTGAAGCAGCGCAGCATCTTCGATTCCTCGGCTCGCCGTCGGTCCGCGTAGATGGCGCCGACGTCGAGCCTTCAGCGAACGACCGAAACGCTTACGGGCTTATTTGCCGCACGTATGGCGGCGATGGCGCGGCTGGAACTCCTTCCATCGAAATGATCCGTATTGCGATTCGGCGTGCCGCGGCGCCTAACTAAGTGGTTCACGAATCGCGCGATATTCTCCGCAACCGGTGGATAACGGGCGCCGTGTTTTGGCTTCCCGCTCTCGCACTTATCGCAAGTGGGTTTATGAATATTGCCGAGGGTTGGCGAGCCGCGCTCTGGGCCGTCGCGTTATCCACGATGGGCATTGGATGCGTTGCGAATGCGCTACGGTGCGGGCGGCTGCACTGTTATCTCACCGGGCCATTTTTTCTGATCATGGCGATCGTCGCCGTTTTCTACGGGTTCCGCGTGGTTCAACCTGGAGCGATGGGCTGGAACTTGATTGGGCTCACGGTCGTTGTCGGGTTTCTTGTCTTCTACTTTCTTCCCGAACGTTTCTTCGGAACGTATCGACTATGAATGCTACGCGAGGAGCGCTTCTATCAGCGGACATCCAGCGTAGGCTTTTCGCCGTTCGCAATCGGACACCGTGCGTTCCAGCGCAGCTTCGAGTCGGCGCAGGTCGGCGATTCTTGCCCTCACACCCAAAAGACGCTCTTTTGCGACACGCTCCGCCTCTTTGCAATCCGCCGACGACAGGCGTAGCAGGGTGGCGACTTCGTCTAAAGTAAAACCCAGCGTCTGGCCGTGCCGGATGAAGCGCAAATGCGACACATCCTGCTCTTCGTACGATCGGAAACCGTGACCTGGCCGCAGCGGCGTTCTCAAAAGACCGATGCGCTGATAGTAGCGCACGGTCTCCACTTTGATGCCCGCATTTTTGGCAAGTTGTGAAATCGTCATCGAGAGGAGGCTCCCCTTTGCAACTATCTTCTTATAGACTTCGCCGGAGGACGGCAAGCGACTCTTGCGGTCACACGCCAGGAGGAGAAGGTAACGCTTTACGTATTACGGAGGCGGCTGGCCGCCGGTGATCGCGGTCGCGTAGAAGTTATCGCCACGCCAATAGCCGGGGGCGACGATCTGCCGGCCGACCGCTACCGTCCCGTCGCCTGAGTGCTCAACGCTGCCAAGTCGTCGATCAGAACCTGCTTGTCGGTCTGTTGCAGCGTCACGAGATGGCCCTTGACCGCGACGATCGTTCCCGCGACAACCTCGTGCCGATAGGTCGCTTTCGGACAGTTGCCGTTGGGAGCCCACGTATCGCCTTGCCACGTGCCGCACGTGGTGTCGACGTAGGGCGGAGGAGGTGCCTGGGCGCTTGCAAGCGTGGCGCTCGGTTAATTCCCAACGTGCAACGCTCTAATCGGAAGCGGGCGATGGCCCGCGCGCCGGAGCAGCGACCGGAAGCTTCTCAATCGACGTCTGAGCGTTCAGCAACGACGGCCTCGCGATCGCGAAGCCGTGTGCGGGGTAGCGAGGCAGTTGGCCTCGCGTTGCGGATCTTGAAGTGCTTTGGCTACGCTGTGAACCTACTCCGTTACCGCAAGGCCCACTGGAGAGGAAAGTCCCGTGGCACTGCCGGCGATCGTTTGGATCGGCGCTACGTTGCCGCTTGCAGTCGCCGCGAAGACAAGGATTGCATTCGATGCCGGGTTCGAGACGAAGATGTCACCGCTCGTCTTACTGACCGCGATTCCGAAGCCGAAGCCGTTCCCTCCACCCAGTCCGGTGTTCGAGCCGGAGATGGTGCGAATCGGTGCGACGTTGCCGGTCGCCCCGGCCGCGAACTCGCTGATCGTCGCCGTGTTAGCATCGAAGACGTAGACGTTGAGCGAGGCGTCGACCGCGACCGTGCGGGGGGCTACCAGCCCGGTGTTGCTTCCACCGATCTGCGCTTGCATCGTGCCTGATCCCGAGGGGAAGATGTCGATCGTTGCCGTCGTGCTATTCGCGACGTAGAAAAGGTTGTTGCTGTCGATGGCCAGGCCGCCCTCGTCGGAGATCGTGCGCTTCGGCTTGGCTTTGCCGCCGGTGCCCGAGTTGTTGTATCCGCGCGCGAATACCTCGATGGCGCGGACGCCCCCGGGTAAGGACGCAGAAACGAAGAGTTGGCCCTTGCTATCAAACGCTACGGCGTTCGTCGCAGTGCGTTTCGCGAACCCCTCGATCCCCGTCAAGAAATCGCCGGCCAGCGAAAACGTTTCGACCCCGAACTGGCCGCCCGAGGTGATGCCGCCGTTCGCAAAGCCGATGCCTTCTTTTGAGCTGAAGGCGATGGCGACGGGTCCACCGTTGTGATTTGCGATCACCGAAGTCGGTGCAACGTTTCCGGTGGCGGTCTCGGCATATTCGCTGATCGTACTGAGTTCACCAGTCGGGTCGTTGGCGACAAGAATGAGTGCAGTC
>Ga0182015_10004672_pt1 | contig 14613 bp, 10 predicted proteins | sample 712P3MmetaG_FD_120478 | JGI IMG/M metagenome (GOLD analysis project Ga0182015, IMG submission 120478) | Permafrost microbial communities from Stordalen Mire, Sweden - 712P3M metaG | ecosystem: Environmental > Terrestrial > Soil > Wetlands > Permafrost | place: Sweden: Stordalen | collected...
ACTCCCGAAGCGGCGTGAATATTAGCGGTTTTCCGGCGTCGCTGGAAGACAGACTCGACGTGCCGGCACCTCGGGCAAGCTGATCTAGCCTTTGTCCCTGGGGCAATTGGACGCACTCCACCCCGCTGGTTGCTCTTGCAAACCTTCGAACGTCGGTCGTCGGCGCCGGTCGCGGCCGCGGCCGTAGTTCCACGAGTGCCCATTTGGTTTAATCGCATGGGGAGGACGCTCCAGTTTCATCGCGCGCCCTCCAAAAGCCGGGCAGCGGCGGCCCGCGCCTCCTCGGTAATCGTCGCGCCGGCCAGCATTCGGGCGATTTCCTCGCGCCGTGCTTCCTTCTCGAGAATTGAGACCCGCGTCGCGACTCTGCTGCCTTGACCGGCGTCCTTGACGATGCGCAAATGGCCTCGCGCGCGGGCCGCGACTTGCGGCGCATGGGTCACGGCGAGCACCTGCACGCGAGCCGCGAGCCGCGCAAGCCGCTGACCTATGGCATCGGCCACCGCGCCGCCGGCGCCCGCATCGATTTCATCAAAGACAAGTGTCGGAGCCGAGCCTTGCTTGGAAAGAACCACTTTCAGGGCTAGCATGAAACGGGCAAGCTCGCCGCCGGAGGCGATTTTCATCAAGGGGCCAGGCTTTGTTCCGGGATTGGTTCGCACCCAAAACTCGACTTGATCGTATCCGTCCGGACCTTCCGAATCAGTGCCAAATTCGGTCGTGAAATGGGCTCCTTCCAGCTTGAGCGGCGCGAGCTCGGCAGTCACTTCCGCATCGAGGACGGCAGCCGCCTTCTTGCGCGCCTCCGACAACGCCTTCGCCGCCGACGCATAGGCGGACTCCGCAGCCTCCACCTCTTGTGTTAATCGGGATAGCCGTGCTTCCCCGGCGTCAAGGGCGGCAAGTTCGGCTGCGAATTTTTCGGCGAGCGAGGCAAGCGCATCGACGGGAACCCCATATTTGCGTCCCGCGGCGCGCAAGGCAAACAGCCTTTCTTCCACACGCTCCAATTCGCGCGGATCGAAATTGGCATTAAGCAAGGCCTGATCGAGGGCTTGCCCTGCGACATCGAGGGCGTTCAAGGCAGCATCGAGCGCCTCGGCGGCGGGCGCGATCAATCCTTGTGCCTGGGTCTGACGCCGCTGGAGCCTACGCAGCGCGGCGGAGAGAGCAGGCATCGGCGAATACTCGCCCGTCACCGTCGCATGGACATCGCGCAGATCGGCCGCGACCTTCTCGGCCTGCATTACAGTGGAGCGGCGCTCGGCGAGCGCATCTTCTTCGCCGGGTGCGGCCGCAAGCCTGGTCAGCTCGGTGGAGGCGTGGCGCAGATACGAGGCTTCCGCAAGCGCCTTTTCGACCCGCGCTTGCTCGCGCGCGCGCTCGGCCTTGAGACCCCGCACCCGCGCATGGGCGGCGCGCACGTCGGCGGCCGCAAGGTTCAAACCGCCAAAGGCATCGACCAGTTGGCGATGCGTACCTGGATTGACGAGCGCGCGCTCGTCGTGCTGGCCGTGAATTTCGACCAGTTCGCAAGCGATCGCCCGCAATGCCTGCGTGGTCATCCGCTGATCGTTGACGAAAGCACGGCTGCGGCCATCCGCCAATTGCTGGCGCCGCAAAATAAGGCTTCCGGCGGTTTCGATGTTTTGCGCCTTCGCCGCGACCACCGCAGGGTGGTCCTCCGCAACTTCGAATGCCGCGCTGACCTGACCTTGAGGCGCGCCGTGGCGGACCAAGCCGCCGTCGCCCCGTGCGCCAAGCGCCAGCGAAAACGCATCGAGTAGAATCGATTTGCCGGCGCCGGTCTCGCCAGTCAAAATGGTTAGGCCACGGTCGAATTCGAGATCAAGTTTGTCGATCAAAACGATGTCGCGGATGGACAGTCGAACGAGCATGGGGTCGAGGGGCTCCCCTGTGCGTCTGCTGAGGCGCGGCTCTTTCAGTTTTATGGAAACGGGAAAGAGTTTCAACTCGCCGCTTTAAAGCATTTCCTCGCCGCGCGGCGGACTTTCTTCGAGGAGAGCTAATCGACTTCGATAACAAATGCTTGGAGCGTGAATTTTCACATGATCGCGGACCATGCAAGAGGTTTCTAGCGGCCTCCAGCCGCGCCCTAGCCAAGACCCATTTTGTGGAAAGCTTTCGATATCCAGGACCCCTGGTCTTCATGCGGCTGCAGCCCGCCTCCCTGGAGCAACGCATAAGCATCCTTGTACCAAATCGACTCCGGGAAATTATGCCCTAAAACAGCGGCGGCAGTCTGCGCCTCGCCCGGAATGCCAAGCGCGAGATAAGCCTCGGTCAGCCGCAGCAAGGCTTCCTCGGCGTGCCGAGTCGTCTGATATTTAAACAGAACCTCGCGAAAGCGGTTGATCGCCGCCGCATAATTATGCTGGTTTAGATAATAGCGACCAACGAGCATTTCCTTGCCGGCAAGCTGGTCGCGGGCGACTTGCAGCTTATAGCGTGCATCCTCGACATATTCCGACTTCGGGAATTTCTCGGTGATCAGGGTGAATATTTCGACCGCCTTTGCCGCAAGGTCCTGATCGCGGTTTATGTCCGGGATTTGATTGTAATAGGACATCCCCTCGAGATAATAGGCATAGGGGACATCGGGGGACGTCGGGAATAACCCGATGTAGCGTTTCGCGGAGGCAATGGCGTCGTCGTAACTCGCGTTTTGATATTGGCTGAAGGTGGTCATCAAAATCCCTTTTCTTTGCCATTGCGAATAGGGATATTGCTTTTCGAGCTCGGCGAATTTTTTTGCCGCGCCGTCGTAATCCTTGGATTGCAGCCGGGCGAGCGCTTGATTGTAGAGATCGTCCGCCGCGACATCAGGCACGATCTCGGTTTTGTATTTTTCGCCGGCAAACCAGTTCATGGGATTGAGTGAATCCAACCATGAATCCGCCGAGGCCGGGAGGGACAGGGACGCCAGCCCCGCCACCACGGCTACACGGATCAACAGCCCGCCCGCGGCTCCTCGCCACGGCTTTCGCGTTTTCTTAATGCCAGTTTTCACGCGCTCTGCTCAATCATCCCGCGACCTTCCATCGCACCAGCGCCGCTACGCTAGCATCCCTTTCGGTCCGCAAAATAGCATAAATGTGGCGGAGAGCTCTTAAACTTGGTCCGACGGTCGGTGGTCGCGGTCTCCACATTGCTTTGGGCCGGCAAGCAAATTTAAATCGAACCCCGCCACAAGGGCGGGGCCGCATAGTTTGTGCCATTTTGTAGCTGGAGGAGGCGCGGATTCGCTTCCCCCCGATACCGTTATGGGATTTTGATCAAAGGACCTGCGGTAATGGGGAATGTTGACGTGTTCAGAACCTGGATGCCGGCGTTATGTTCCCCGTTGAACGGGGTTTGGGTAGCCGGACAGCCTGCCTTTGCGGCGTCAGTCCCCGAATCGAACCAAAGCCCAAGGTGATACATCTGTATGGGATTGGTCGTTATGCCTGTTGTTGCCTCCGGGACGAAGGCGGGCGGCTTGGGAAATTCATTCACCGTGGGCTCGACGCCGGGGGAGATAATGAAAGTCTCGCTACTGAAGCGGCCAACGAAATTGCCGACAGCAATATCGCCCCCACCGGTGCTAATGTCGCCCATGTACCAGGCGACCCCGAACGGCGCGGTCGGAGCCTGAATTATGAAAAAGTCGAAGTCGGTGTTCGCCGGCAGTCCAGTGGCCACGATCTCGAGATTTTCGAAGTCTCCGAAACTATGAACGGTAACCATGGCTTGGGCGTTGGGTAGGCAGGTCTTCGCGCCTGCCGACACGGTCATCAAGAACTGGATGGTCTCCGCCGCGCGCACTTGAACGGGAGCGAGCGCCGCAAGTGACGCCGCGATGGCAACATATGGTTTCATTGTTTCCTCCTACTTTAGGTAAAGCTGCAAAGTGATCGACTGAAGGACCATGTTCGAACGTTGTGAAAAAATTCCCGCCGCTCGAATTTTTGGCGGAGACGAAGTCCCTCCGCGCTGAAATCTTATAGCGACACGAATAACGACATAATATTCTCCGGTCGTGCTATTTTTGGCGATCCACAGCGTTTCCCCGGATTCGAGGGGGGAGATCTGCGCGCCATGCAAAGGACCCGGCCGGATGCCGTCCGCCGAGCCGCTGCGCCCGGAGCGAACCTAGCCACGGTTGGAGCTACCTGCTGTCATCCGGCGCTATTGCTCAGGTACAGCTGATGCTCCATCCAAACTGTGAGGCGCATTCCTCACCCCCGTCGTTGGACTGCGGCGGAGATATATGATTACGCTCGGTCCCGCCTTTTAGCGTCAAAACGAACCGAACTGACAGTTGTAGTTTACCCCGCATTCCCAAGGATTACCCGCAATTGTTGGCGCGAAAATGCGACCAGGAGAGCGACGATGACACCGCGCGTAAGAGAGATTCTAAGCTGGTATGGTGCGGATAGCGCTGGGACACTAACCAACCTCGCCCGGCTCTTGAACCACGGCCGGTTGGCTGGCACCGGCAAACTGGTGATTCTGCCGGTCGATCAGGGCTTCGAACATGGGCCGGCGCGCTCTTTCGCCCCAAATCCCCCAGCTTACAATCCGCTTTATCACTTCGAGCTCGCGATCGCGGCGGGCTGCAATGCGTACGCTGCCCCGCTGGGATTCCTGGAGGCAGGCGCCCGCGATTTCGCGGGGGAAATTCCGCTCATCCTCAAAACCAACGACAACGACTCGCTGCGGGACGAGAAGGACCCGAACCAGGCATTGACCGCCAGCGTGCAGGACGCGCTTCGTCTCGGCTGCTGCGCGGTCGGGCTTACGATCTACCCGGGATCGGCGCACGAGCTAAAAATGTACGAACAGGTCCGCGCCTATGCCGAGGAGGCAAAACGCAACGGGCTCGCGGTCGTCATCTGGTCTTATCCGCGCGGGTCGGGTCTGAGCAAGGAAGGTGAAACAGCAATCGATGTCGTTGGGTATGCCGTCCAGATCGCGGCTCAGCTCGGGGCGCATATTATCAAGGTGAAGATGCCGTCGGCGCATATCGAACAAGAAGCGGCCCGCAAGGTCTATGTCGAACGGCGCATTCTGATCGAGGCCGCGGGGGACCGCGTCCGTCACGTCGTTGATTGTGCTTTCGCCGGCCGCCGCATCGTCATCTTCTCGGGCGGTGCCGCGGTCTTCGATGACGACAAGCTGCTCGCTGAGATCCATTCGATCCACGCTGGCGGGGGGTTTGGTTCGATCATTGGCCGCAACTCCTTCCAACGGCCGAAGGAAGAGGCGCTCCGGATGCTTGGCGCGGTCATGGACATTTATGCGGCCGCGCCAGACCGGATTCAGACGCATTGAGCGCCGGGGCAGTCATGCCGGATCCCGGGCCGCACAGCTCGATCATTGTCGCGCCGTCGATCTTGTCAGCGGGTTTGGCGCGTCCCGCCGAGAGAGTTGGCACACTCCCGCACAACATAATTGTTGACTTTCGCTGGCGAGGCGGGGGAGCGAGATCAATCCATGCGGCAAATTTCCATCCTCCATCCCGGAGGTTTTGGGGCTCTAAGGATGGTAGAGGCGGCGCCGCCCACGCCAAAACCCGGCATGGTGGTGGTCGACGTGGACGCGGCTGGCGTCAACTTCGCCGATTGCGTCGCGCGGCTTGGTCTTTATGCCTCCTCCTGGCGCTACGCTGGCTGGCCACTTACGCCGGGATTCGAGGTCGCCGGGCGGGTGTCGGCACTCGGCGAGGGAGTATGCGGCCTCGAAATCGGAAACCGGGTGATCGCGCTCACCCGTTTCGGTGGCTATGCGGAACAGGTCGCGGTTCCTTGCCCGCAAGTCTTCGCTTGTCCGAGCCGGCTGACGACTCCGCAAGCCGCGGGCATTGCCGTCGTCTTCCTTACGGCGGCCTATGCGTTGGACGAGCTTGCGGCGCCTCGGCCGGGAAGTACCGTGCTCGTCCACTCCGCCGCGGGCGGCGTCGGCGGGGCGTTGCTGCAGCTCGCTCGTCGGCGAGGCTTCCACGCAGTGGGCGTCGTCGGGTCCCCCCATAAGCTGCAAACGGCAAAAGATGCCGGCGCCCATGCGGTCATCGATGCATCGCGCGAGAATTGGTTCGCGCTCGCTCGCCAACACGCACTGAGCGGGTATCAAGCCGTCTTCGACGCCAACGGGCTAACCCTGCGCCAGAGCTTGCGATTATTGGCGCCAATGGGGCGGCTGGTCGTCTACGGGGCACATGGAATTATACCGCGCAGCGGAAAGCCGATCGGCGCATTGGCGACCATTATACGCTATGCGCTCCTGCCTCGTTTTAGTGCTCTCCGGCTCGCCAACGAAAACAAGAGCGTCATGGCCTTCAACTTGAGCTATTTGTTCGACGAGGTCGCCTTCCTCGATCGTGTCATGCGCAATTTGCTGACGGAGTTCGAGCAAGGGCGGCTAATCCCGCCACCCACGCGGTGCTACCCTTTCGAACAAGCCGGTCTCACCCATCGCGATCTTCAATCCGGACTGACGATCGGAAAATGCGTGCTTACCACGGGGTCTCTCCCTGTCGCGTCGACAATGCTTCCCGCGCAACCCTTCAATAATCCGCCAAACACACGAGATTGATCCAATTGCCAAATCATGGAACGCCTTGGCACTGCTTTATCAATGAGTCAAATTGAGCAACCGCCAAAATTCAACGCCGATTGGGTAGCAATCACAAGAGGGACAACCGATAAAACGAATTATCCGCCCGCCACGCGATTTGCCGCGCCCTCGTCGATGCCGGCGACGAGCCAGATCCGGAAACATGATTTTCACTTTTCTCCGTGGCTGGTGAGAGGCCGCGCCCGTTTGGCGATCCAACCGCCGGGAGCTGGGGAGGGAGGACCTATACCATGCTCGGCGCCGGCGCAGCCTCTCAATAGCTAAGACGCACCAAGCCGCAAAAACCCGACAGGGCGTGCGGCTCTAAGCAATTTGGCCATTGACCAAAGACAGACACAAACTTCACAATGGCGTTGAGGTCACGAAGCGTACCTGGTTCGGTCAAAATCGATGCGGCGGCGGCCTTGACGAATCCCCCCGGCCATGTGCCATGCGCCTGCGTGGGATTTCGCCGCGCCGGCCCTGGAGGGCTCCGATGGCCTTGAATGTCGCCGTCCAGATGGACCCAATCGACAAGATCAATATCGCGGGCGATTCGACCTTCGCGCTCCTACTCGAGGCACGCGCGCGGGGACATAGGCTGTCATACTACACTCCCGATAAACTTTCGCTTCGCGACGGCCGGGTCGTGGCTAAGAGCGCGCCGGTCGAGGTCCGCGATGTCGAAGGTGATCATTTCACCCTAGGCGGCGCAAGAACGTCAGAGCTCGGGTTGTTTGACGTCGTCCTTTTGCGTCAGGACCCTCCTTTTGATCTTGCCTATATAACCGCGACGCATCTGCTTGAGCATTTGCAGCCAAGGGTCCTGATCGTTAACGATCCGGCGAGCGTGCGTAACGCGCCGGAAAAGCTCTTTGTAATGAACTTTCCAGAGCTTATGCCGCCGACCTTGATCACCCGCGACAGAGAGGCGATCGAAGCTTTCCTTAACGAGCACTATGAGGCCGTGATGAAGCCCTTGCATGGGCACGGCGGCGCGGCGGTGTTCAAGATTGCCCGCCGTGATCCAAACTTTGGCTCGCTTTTTGATCTCTTCGCGGCGACTTTTCGCGAGCCATGGGTGGTGCAGCGGTTTCTGCCGAGAGTGGCAAATGGCGACAAGCGCATCATCCTCGTCGATGGAGTGGCGGCAGGCGCGGTCAACCGGGTACCGGCCGGAAACGACATCCGCGCGAATCTTGCGCGTGGCGCCAGCGCGGCGGCAGCCGAGCTTACGCCGCGTGAGTGCGAGATTTGCGCCGTGATCGGCCCCGAGCTGAAACGGCGCGGTTTGCTTTTTGCCGGCATCGACGTCATCGACGGCAATCTGACCGAGATCAACGTGACCTCGCCGACAGGGATCAGGGCGATCAAACGGCTCGGCGGTCCGGATCTCGCCGTCGCGATCTGGGATGCGATCGAAGCAAAATTGCGCCGTGGCGAGGCCTTGTCATTCGTCGAAGCGGAAACCACCTTGGAAGAAGTGCGCGAGATCCGTCGATTGCCGGACCATCGGAATCCATGAACGCCATGCTCGATACAGCGTCGCCGGTCCTGCTCCGGCGCCAGAGAATGAATTTGCCGCAAGGGGCCTATTTCCCTGGCGCGGGCCTGCGCGCCAAAATCGCGGCGCTCCATGCTGGGGGCGAGCCGGCTCAAGTCGTGCGCCAGCAAACAGTCGCGTTTTTCCGCGCCGCCCTGGACCAAGGCCGCGCGCTCGCCCGCGAAACGTTCCAGGCAAATGGGGGGGGCCTCGCCTGCGCCGGCCATCTCGCCCATATCGAAGACGAGCTGATCCGCGAGATTTTCAATTATGTGACGTCCTATGTTCATCCGGCCGCAAACGGCCCGGCCGGCGAAGCCTTCGTGATCGCGGCGGTGGGCGGCTACGGACGGGCGACCCTTGCGCCGGGTTCGGACGTCGATCTCCTTTTTCTGCTTTCTCCCGCGGCGCGGCCGCGCGGGGAGCGCATCGCCGAGGCGATCCTCTATGTGCTTTGGGATCTCGGCCAGAAAGTCGGCCATTCGACACGCATGGTCAAGGAATGTCTGGTTAACGCCCGCGAAGATATGACCGTCCGCACGGCGCTCCTTGAAGCGCGCCTTATTCTCGGCAACAGCGGGCTTTTCGAAACCATGCGGACACGGTTCGAGCGCGAGATCGTGCAAGGAAGAGCCGCCGAATTCGTCGCGGCGAAGCTCGCCGAACGCGACAGCCGCATCGCGCAGGCCGGCCGCTCGCGTTATCTCGTCGAGCCAAACGTCAAGGACGGCAAAGGCGGCCTCCGCGACCTCAATACATTGTTTTGGATCGCCAAATATGTCTACCGGCTGCGCGAAGCGGCCGATCTTATTGGCGCCGGCGTGTTTTCCCATTCCGAATATAAACTGTTTTGCCGTTGCGAGGAATTTCTCTGGCGGGTCCGCTGCCATCTGCATTTTATGACCGGCAGGGCGGAAGAAAGACTGAGCTTTGATCATCAGCGGCGGATCGCCGACCTGCTCGGTTATTCGACGAGAGGCGGCCTTGCGAGCGTTGAGCGGTTTATGAAACATTACTTTTTGATCGCCAAGGATGTCGGTGATTTGACCGCGATCGTTTGCGCCGCGCTCGAAGAAAAGCAAGCCAAACCAAAGGCCAGGCTCGACCGGTTCCGGCCTTGGCGGCGCAAGCGGGCAACCATCGAGACCGGAGATTTCGAAGTTGAAAACGGCCGTGTCACGGTCGCGGGACCAGAGGCCTTCGCCCGCGATCCGGTCAATCTTATCCGGCTGTTCTGGGTCGCCGACCGCAATGGCCTCGCGATCCACCCAGACGCGACGAGACACGTCACCTTGGCACTGAAGCGTATCGACGCAAAGTTGCGCGCCGATCCCGAGGCGAACCGGCTGTTTCTGGACATATTGACGTCGCGCAACGAGCCCGAAATCGTGCTCCGGCTCATGAACGAAGCCGGCGTTCTCGGGCGCTTCGTCCCCGAATTCGGCCGCATCGTCGCGCTTGTGCAGTTCAACATGTATCATCACTACACCGTCGATGAGCATATCTTGCGCGCGGTGGGCAACCTCGCCGAGATTGGTTCGCGAAGGCTTGCCGCGGACCATCCCCTGGCCACCGATATTTTGCTTTCGATCGGCAACAGGAGGGCGCTGATTCTCGCGCTTTTCCTGCACGATATCGCCAAGGGGCGAGTGGAAGATCATTCGGCGGCCGGCGTCGATGTCGCGCGCGCGCTCTGTCCTCGGCTCGGCCTCACGGAAGCCGAAACCGAAACGGTCGCTTGGCTGGTCGAGAACCATTTGGTCATGTCCGATATCGCGCAGAGGCGCGATCTTGGCGACGCGAAAACGATTGCGGCCTTCGCCAGCCGCGTGCAGACCCTTGAACGCCTCAAAATGCTGTTGGTCCTCACCATATGCGATATCCGCGCCGTGGGGCCAGGGGTCTGGAACAATTGGAAGGCCGAGCTCCTGCGCACCCTCTATTGGGAGACCGAGGTGGAGCTCTCGGGCGGCCACTCCACGACCGATCGCAAACAGCGCGTCGCGCGGGGGCGCGCCGAACTGCGCCGCGCGCTGCCGAAGTGGTCAGACCTCGATTTCGAGGCCTATGCCGCGCGTCTCCCCCAAGCCTATTGGCTAAAGGCCACGCTGGAACAGAAGCTTCTGCACGCGAAACTTTTGAATATGACCGAAGTCGAGATACCCGCGCCGATGACCGACATCCTCGTTCATCGGGACCGCAGCGTCACCGAATTGACCGTCATTGCGCCCGACCATGCGAGGCTTTTGTCCACTGTCGCCGGCGCATGCGCGGCAACTGGAGCCAATATTGTCGATGCGCAGGTTTTTACGACGGCCGATGGCCTGGCCCTCGACACTATTTTTGTTTCGCGCGCTTTCAAATATGACGAAGACGAGTTGCGCCGGGCGGGCAGCATCGTGCTCGCAATCGAGCGCGCGCTCAGCGGACAAGTCAGGCTGCGGGACATGGTCGCCGCAAGGACGCGGGCCGCCGGAGACGACCGCAATGTGTTTCGCATCCATCCAGAAGTATCGATCGACAATACGCTTTCCAACCGCTTCACCGTTGTCGAAGTGGCTGGGCTCGATAGGCCTGGCCTGCTTTATGAATTGACGGCTATTATGACCAGGCTCAGCCTCAACATAGCCTCGGCCCATATCGCGACATTCGGCGAAAAGGCGGCAGACGTGTTTTATGTCACCGATCTTACCGGCGAGAAAATTACTTCCGCGCATAGGCAGGAAGCGATTCGGCGGGCGATTTTAGGAGTTTTCGCTCCGGCGAACGATGCATCCGTCATGGCGGACAGTGGGCTCCGCCATCGTCCGGAGATCGCGGTCTTGCCCAGCTAATCGCGGAAGGTCGCGACCGGAACTTGATTTTGGCTGCCAAAAACAGATATCCCGGCGTGGTCTGTCATTGCAAAGAGCGATCATGAACGATTCAGGAAAAGCCGAAAACGAAGCCGCCGCGACCAACGGGGACGGGTCCGCCGGCGATGCCGGCGCGGTGCTCGCCGGCCCTGCCGCGCAAGCTCCGGCTGGAGAACCGGATCCTTTCGCCGTCTTGGAGAATCTTCAGCTCGAAAACGCGGCGCTGAAAGATAAGGTTCTGCGCGCCCTCGCCGAGATGGAAAACCAGCGCCGCCGCACCGAGCGCGAGGTCGCCGACGCCAAAACCTATGGCGTGACCGCGCTTGCCCTCGATATGCTGACGTTCGCCGACAATTTGCGGCGCGCCGTCGAAAGCCTGCCGCCCGATGCCCGCGAGCAGGCGGGGGCCGCGATGAAAACCTTGATCGAGGGAGTTGAACTCACCGAGCGCGACTTCCTGTCGCGGCTTGGCAAATATGGCGTCAAGAGGCTCGAACCGCTTGGCACCAAGTTCGATCCCAATCTCCATGAGGCGTTGTTCGAGGTGCCTGACGAGACGGCGCCGAATGCAACGGTCGTGCAGGTGGTCGAGGATGGCTACACGATCGGCGATCGCGTGCTTCGCCCCGCCAAGGTCGGCGTCTCGCGCGGCGGTCCAAAACCCGCGAACGAAAACGCTCCCACGTAGTTCGTGGAAGCGTTTTTTGCCGAGCGACGCGCGGCCAGCGCAAACCCGCCGGCTAATATTTGAAAGTAATGCCTGTCGACGCGATCCACGGATCGATCTTGCCAAGGGTTTTGATGTGGATACTCGTGTCTAGGAGATTCCCTTGAAAGTTGGGATTGAGGTAAATCAGCTTTTTCCCGTCTACAAAGACGCCCCAGTTTTGGGTCAGCATGTAATCGAAGCCGGCTTGGGCAACGGCGCAGAAACTCTGATCGATGCTGAAATTCGAAAGAATGCCGTCGGAGATATTGGCGAACATCACGACATAGGCCGCGCCGGCACCGAAATAAGGCTGGAAGGCGCCCCATTGAGTGAAGTGGTATTGCAGGACACCCATGAGGGGCCCAAAGCGCGCGCTTCCCACTTCGTCCGTTCCCAAGGCACCTGCAAAATTGAAAACAGTCGCCTTGATATGGATGAGCGGGGGCACGCCGGCGGAGATTGCGAGCGCGATATTGGGCGTGATGAAATAGCCCGCTTCCAAGCCCACGGTATAACTTGGCGGGATAGCTACGTTATTTAATGTTGCGGTACCGAGGGGGGTCGGGATTTGCTTCAAGAACCCGCCTCCGGTCGACTGCGCGTCGGGGGGCGAGTAAAAGGCACCCAGGGCGCCGACATGGACGAAGAAAAGCGGCGGAGCCGGCGGAAGCGGTTCCGGCGTGGGAGTCAAATCCGCGGCGTCGGCACGCGTGATGGCGAGAGCTGCAACAAGAGCAGCGGCCCAGATTCTGATAGCACCGGTCATGAACTTTCCCTCCAGTTTTATGTTCTAGGGTTCACGCGATATTGACCTTTTGTCAAACGATCAGTGCTTGCCAAGACGCTTTCGATGCGCACTATGACTTTTTTGCCACGCTCCAAGGCACCACGAAGCTCGCATGAGGGGCACTTGCAATTCGGTTTGGAGCACTTTGGAGCACTAGGGGCTCTGCCGGATTGCGACAACATGGCCTCTACACATTGGATTGAGGATTCGCGATATGCCGTGGTAAGGCATGGGAAACACGATCCAGGCCAACCAGGGAAACGCCAAAACGAACATGGAGCATTCAGATGAGGCGCGTGATTGACCGGAAGCGACGGGCCCTACTCTTTTATCTCGTTGTGTTGTTCGGGTTTGGCCTTGGGATCTCCGGAGCCGCGGCGCATTCGCGTCTCGTCAAATCCGATCCTTCCGCGCGCGCGGTCCTTGATAAGGCGCCGAAGGAATTGAAGCTATGGTTCAACGAGGGGGTCGAACCGGCATTCGCGAAGGTGTGGATCGTCCCGGCACAGGGAGCGCAGATCGCCTTGACCAGCCATGGCGACAGTTCCAATCCGCGGCTTCTGATCGTCGCGTTTCCGGATAATCTGCCGGCCGGGCCGGTTGTCATCGGCTATCATATGTTGTCCGTCGATGGCCACACCGTCGATGACCAGCTTACCTTCACGGTCAAGGCTCCATGAGTTAGACTGCGCAACCATGATCGATCCCTTTGCGATTGTAAGAGCCATTGCGACCTTGGCGGCGGCGATCGTCCTCGGTTCCAGCATTTTGATCTGGTATACGCGCGATGCCATGGCGCCGGCGGGGGGGTCCGTTTGGCGCCGCCGCGTCGTCTTATTGGTATTGGCGGCTGCCTTTGCCGGTGCTGTCGCGACAGGGCTCGGTGCGGTGGGGGCGGCAGCCGCGGCCGCCGAAATCAGCGCCTTTTCCATCGATGGTTCGGTGATAGCGACCTTCCTCATCAAAACCGGGGTCGGGCGGATCGCAATTATTGAAATCGTTTGCGCCGTGACGGCTTGCATCCCCGCCGTTTTTGCCTGGATCACGCTAAAGAAGTCGGCGATATCGGACTTGAGTTTATTGTCCGCCGGGGTCATCGCAGGCCTTGGCCTCGCCACCTTCCCTTTCAACAGCCATCCGGTGACGCTTGATCAGGAGGTTGCGGGCCTCGTATCCTCCATTGCGCACCGGCTTGCGTTGGCTGCCTGGCTTGGCGGGTTGCCCGCGCTCATCCTATTGATTGGAGCAGGTGAGGTCCCGGACGACACGCGGCGCGTGGCGGCAGTTGTCCTCCGCCGCTTTTCTCGGGTCGCGATAGTCGCGATGTGCGTCATTTTGGTGAGCGGGACGTTGCTGACCTGGTTTCTGGTCCGCAATTTTCCGTCCTTGATAGGAACGGACTACGGACACCTGCTTGTGCTCAAGCTCGTATTGTTGGGCGGTGTCCTAGCCATTGCGCGCAGTCTGCAGGCGCAGCTCCTGCCTATGCTTGAGCTGAAGCCGAGCGATTCAGTCCTTCGAAGCTATGGCAATCGCGTCAAGCTTGAGACGGTAATTGCGGTCCTGATCGTCGTCGTGGCCTCGATTATGGCGGGTTTGGCTCCGCCGGAGCACGAAAATATTGTCTGGCTGCTGCCGTTCCGCTTTTCATTGGCCGCGACTTGGAAGGTTCCTTGGGTTCCGACGCGGTTCGTCGGGGGCACCGTGCTAATTTTGGCGGGCATTGCGGTGCTCGTCTTCCGGTTGGCGCCATCCCTCAAGCCCGTCTGGTTTCGGGTGGGGAGCAACGTCAGCCTTGCCGCCGGCATTGTGACGATGTTGGCCGGCAGCGCCATCGCCTTCCCGGCGATCTCGGTGCAGGCCTATCGGGACACCTACCTCACGACGGATATTCCCTATGCCGCGCCGTCGCTTGCGGCCGGTCTCAGGCATTTTGAACAAAATTGCACCGGCTGCCATGGGGTGAGCGGCCATGGGGATGGGCCGCTTGCATCGAGCATGCCCATAAAACCCGCGGATCTATCCGCTCCGCATACGGCCTTGCACACCGCCGGCGACCTCTATTGGTGGGTCACCCATGGCTTTGAAGGATCCCCAATGCCCG
>Ga0182015_10004673_pt1 | contig 14612 bp, 13 predicted proteins | sample 712P3MmetaG_FD_120478 | JGI IMG/M metagenome (GOLD analysis project Ga0182015, IMG submission 120478) | Permafrost microbial communities from Stordalen Mire, Sweden - 712P3M metaG | ecosystem: Environmental > Terrestrial > Soil > Wetlands > Permafrost | place: Sweden: Stordalen | collected...
CCAGGTGGAGCTGGATCTCGAACCCGGCCTGCCCGCGATTCTCGGGGACGCCAGCCAGATGCTGCAGGTGATCTTGAATCTGGTGGTGAACGCCGAACAGGCTGTGGGCCAGCAGAACCGCCATCCGGACGATCAATCGCTCGAGCGCGGACGCATCCGCATCCGCACGCGGCGCGTTTCCGAGCAGCGGCTGGCACTCGAGATTTCCGACAACGGCCCCGGAATACCGCCCGAGCAAATTTCGCGGATCTTCGATCCGTTTTTCACAACCAAGCCCCCTGGTGTGGGCACGGGTCTGGGCCTTTCGATCGTGTACGGCATCGTGCACGAGCACGGCGGGGAGATCACCGTGCAGAGCGAAATCGGCCACGGCGCAACCTTCGCAGTGGCGCTGCCGGTGCGCGGAACGTCCGAAGGCCCGCCGCCGGCGGATTTGTCCGGGGATTTTGCAGGCGCTCTCTCTGGAGCAGCGATTGCCAGTGACGCGACGCCAATGGCGGCATCTGCGGGGAGTGCGTCCAGGCCCGGCGGGCGCGGCGAACGCATTCTGGTGATCGAGGATGAACCCACGGTCGCGCACTTGATCGCCGACGTGCTCGCCGACGAAGGACATCGCGTGGATAAGCTGCTCGATAGCCGCGAGGCCATCGAGCGTGTGCGCAAGCATTCGTACGATCTGGTGATCTGCGATCTCAAAATGCCATACGTCGATGGGCGCGATTTCTACCGCGCCCTGGTGAACGCCGAAAGCCCACTGCAGCATCGCCTGGTGTTTGTCACCGGCGATACGCTCAGCCCGCACACGCTCGAATTTTTGGAATCGAGTGGTTTGCCGTATCTCGCCAAGCCATTTCTGGTCGAGGAACTGAAGCGTGCGGTGCAGCAGGCCGTTGCGCGCCTGCACGGCGAATTGCGGCGCGGCGGCGCAGAAAATTCCTGGCAGCGAGCCAGCGCGAGGAAACAACCACGATGAGTACGAGCGCACCGGTGATTTTCATCATTTGCGCAGATCCGGCCATTACCCGCGGCTGCATTCGCGAAATCATCTCCACCGGCGGCCAGTATCAATTGCGACTGGCCGCTTCGGTGGAGCAGGGCCGCCGCGAGTTCGAGCGCACGCGCCCCGCGGCAATTTTTCTGGACGAATCGGCGGTGAATGGCGAGCCGTGCACCGAACCCTTGGCCGCGGCGGCACCGCTGCTCACCGAATTCGCGCCGGTGGTAGTCGCAGCGGAGCCGGAACGCCAATTCGAGCTCGAGTTGCTGATCGCCCAGGGAGCCGTGGATTTTGTGGCGCGCACCGATCCGTTTCTTCCGATCGCCGCGGGATTGCTGGAGCGCCGCGTGCGCCTGGCGCGGCCCCCCGCCACTGGCCTGGTGCGTTTTCCGGATGGAAAGCTCCAGGTTAACTTTGGCGAAATCCTGCGCCACGAAGTGAATAATCCGCTTACCGGCATACTGGGCAACGCCGAGCTCCTGCTCGCGCGCCGCAGCCGCCTTTCTCTTGCCACCGTGAGGCGTCTGCAGACCATCGCCGAACTCGCCGTGCGCCTGCGCGAAACCGTGCGCCGTCTCTCGAACGCCTGGGATACGCGCGACGACGACGCCCGCTCGGCGTAACGCCGCCAGCGCCCCACTGTTTCCGCTTCACCTTTCAGCTCCCACCTCGCACACAACAACGGTCGCGCGGCGCATGGCCTGGGCCGCGCTAACGGTCCCGCGGCGCATGGCTTGGGCGGAGTGATATGCTACGGCGTCGTCGTCGAGGAGGAGCAAGCGTGAGAATTGTGGATGTGCGCGAGGTCACTAAGCCGATCGCTTCGCCGATTCGCAATGCGTACATCGATTTCTCGAAGATGACGCTGAGCCTGGTCGCGGTGATCACCGACGTGATTCGCGACGGCCGCCCCGTTGTCGGATACGGATTCAATTCCAACGGGAGATACGGGCAGGGAAGCTTGATCCGCGAGCGGTTTCGTCCGCGGATTCTTGAGGCTCAGGCGAACAGCCTGATTGACGCGAGCGGCGAAAATCTCGATCCCGCAAAAATCTGGTCCTGCATGATGACCAATGAGAAGCCCGGCGGGCATGGCGAGCGCTCCGTGGCCGTGGGCACGATCGATATGGCCGTGTGGGACGCTATGGCCAAGATCGCGGGCATCCCGCTGTTTCAATTGCTCGCGAATCGCTATGGCGGCGGCAAACCGAACAGGCGCGTTTTTGTTTACGCTGCCGGCGGATATTACTATCCGGGGAAAGATCTAGAGGCGCTGAAGCGCGAGATGCTCAGTTACACCGCGCGCGGCTACACCGTGGTGAAAGCAAAAATCGGCGGCGCTCCGCTTGACGACGATTTGAGGCGCATCGAAGCCGTGCTGGGAGTGCTCGGCCCGGGGCAGCGGCTCGCGGTAGACGCGAATGGGCGATTCGATCTGGCCACGGCGCTGGCTTACGGCAAAGCGCTTTCGCAATACGATCTGTTCTGGTACGAAGAGCCAGGCGATCCGCTGGATTTCGCATTGCAGGCGGAACTGGCGCGTGAATATCGCGGCAGCCTGGCCACCGGCGAAAATCTTTTCTCCATGCAGGACGCGCGCAATCTGATTCGCTACGGCGGCATGCGGCCGGACCGTGACTGGCTGCAGTTCGATTGCGCGCTCAGCTATGGCCTGGTCGAATATTTGCGCACGCTCGCGATGCTGCGTGAAAACGGTTGGTCGGCTGCGCGCTGCATTCCGCACGGTGGCCATCAGATGTCGTTGAATATCGCGGCGGGCCTGGGGCTCGGCGGCAATGAATCGTATCCGGATTTATTTCAGCCGTATGGCGGTTTTCCCGATGGCGTGCGTGTTGAAGATGGCTACGTCACGATGCCCGATCTCCCCGGCATCGGATTTGAAGGCAAGGCCGACCTATTCATTGAAATGAAAAAGTTGAGCGATTAGACGAAACCCTTCGTCACGGCGATATACCCATGAAGAATCGCGTCCCCAAGCTCTACGCTCAAGTTTTCATCGCCATCGTCCTGGGAATTCTCGTCGGCGTTGTGTTTCCGCACTTCGCTCCCAAGCTCAAGCCGCTGGGCGATATTTTTATCCGCCTGATCCGCATGCTGATCGCGCCGGTGATTTTCGCCACCGTCACCGTGGGCATCGCGCGCATGGGCGATATCAAGGCCGTCGGGCGCATCGGCGTGAAGGCGCTGGTTTATTTCGAGGTTGTGTCCGGGATCGCGCTGGCGATCGGGCTTGTGGTGGTGAATATATTTCGTCCCGGCGCGGGGATGAACATCAATCCGGCCACGATCGATTCAAGCGCCGTTGCGGCCTACACCGCGGCGGCGCAACATCGCACCGCGCTCGATTTCATAATGAACATTATTCCGTCGAGCGCCGTGGGTTCGCTCGTGGAAGGAAATATTCTGCAGGTGATTTTGGTGTCCGTGCTGTTTGGAATCGCGCTCTCGCGCCTGGGCGAAAAAAAACAGCGCGTTCTCGAAGTGCTCGATGGCGTGTTGCAGGCGCTCTTCGGGATGGTGCGCATCGTGATGTATCTCGCGCCGCTGGCGGCGTTCGGATCGATGGCCTTCATCGTCGGGCAATACGGTCTGGGCACCATGCTTTCGTTCGGAAAATTAATGGCCTGCGTTTATTTGACGTCGCTGGTGTTTATCGTTGGCGTACTCGGTTCCATCGCATGGCTCTGCCGCTTCTCACTGTGGAGTTTCCTGCGCTACATCAAGGATGAAATCCTGATCGCGTTTGGCACCTGCTCCACCGAGGCGGTGATGCCGCAGATGATGGAGAAACTCGAGCGTCTCGGTTGCGAGCAATCGCTCGTTGGCATGGTGCTGCCGGCGGGCTATTCGTTCAACGCCGATGGCTCCTCGATCTATCTCACGCTGGCGGCGATTTTTCTGGCGCAAGCCACGAATACACACCTTTCGCTGCGCGATCAATTGGTCGTGCTGGCGGTACTGCTGCTCACGTCCAAAGGTTCGGCGGGCGTTGCGGGCTCGGCCTTTGTCACGCTGGCCGCCACGCTGGCTTCGATGGATAAAATTCCGGTGGCCAGCGTTGTGCTACTGCTCGGCGCGGATAGTTTTCTGAATCAGGCGCGCGCGGTTACCAATCTGATTGGCAACGGCGTGGCCACCATTGCCATCGCGCGCTGGGAGGGCACGTTCGATGAGCGCGCCGCGCATCGCGCGCTCGCGGGAGCGGCGCCCGGCCGCGCACGGGAACGGGCGGAAGAGTCATAACGCGCGATGGACTGGCGCGCGCCCGCGCCGCAAACGGTTCACGTCCTGAACAGAACGTCTTCGCGCTCGAAGAGCCTGGTGGCGATAAAGAGAGCCGCGGCCGCGTAGACGCACGAGGATACAAAAATCAACGCAATATAGTGCCAGTGATAGGTGCCCATCAAAATTTCCTTGCTGACGAGGCTGGTATTGATCACTGGAATTAACGCAAGACGCGCGTTCAGCTCCACGCCCGGCAGCAAGGAAACGACTCCAGGCACGACGATCACGATGGTCAGCGGCTGCAGATAACTTTGCGCTTCCTTGTAGCTTTTGGCGCACAACGCGAGCGCCAGCAGCGCCGCGGAAAAAAGCACCGCGAGCGGCAAGACCATCACGAAAACCGCGGCCACCGATCCCGGATTGATCGAAAGCGCAAAGCTGGCCGCCTGATCTGGCGCGATCGCGCTCAAGAGCAACTCCCTGCCGATTCCGAACGAAACGCCCATCGAGACCACCGCGAGAAACGCGGTGGCCAGCGACGCCGTGAGCACGGTTAGAAATTTTCCGAAGACCAGATCGGTGCGCGCCACCGGACTCGTCAGAATCGTCTCCATCGTGCCGCGCTCTTTTTCGCCCGCCGTCAGGTCGATCGCGGGATATATCGCGCCCGTAAGGCAGAGCAAGATCACGATGTACGGTACGATTCCGAAGATCTGGCCCATGGTTTTTTCCGGCGACGCCGCATTCTGTTCCTTCACTTCGATCGGGTGAATCAGCGAATCGGGAAGATGCTGGGCTTGCAAGCGCTGGTGCACGGTGCGGTCGCCAAGGTCGCGGAACAATTTCCGCAGGCGATCGGCGGCGAGGCCGGATTTTAGATCGCCGGCGTAGTCGTACACGGTGACAGTGGATGGGATGCCCGCCGCCAAAGCGGTGTCAAAGCCGGGTGGAATTTCGACGGCGGCGCGGATGCGCTTGTCTTCAATTTCCTGCGCGTAGTCCGCGCTCGCCGGAACCACGCGGATATCCGGCGCGGCGCGCAGCTCAGCCGAAATATTCGGCGAATCGTCGCCGCCCAAGATCATCACCTTCGGAATTTCCTCCATCGCGCGTCCCAGGATTTCGGCGGTGAGCGCGCCCAGGCCGATGGTCAGCAGCGGCATGATCAGGATGGGAACGAGGATCATGGAGATGAGCGCTCTGCGGTCGCGCAGCGTGTCTTTCATCTCTTTGCGATAAACGATGCCGATGTCGCGCAGTTTCACGGTTGCACCACGGCCAGGAAAATATCCTCTAAATCGTGGAGCGCATAACGCGTGCGCAGTTCCGCCAGCGTACCTTCCGCCAGCAGGCGCCCCTGATGGATGACGCCGATGGTGTCGCAGAGTTTTTCCGCTTCGCTCATGACGTGCGTCGAAAACACCACCGTCTTGCCGCGCTCGCGGCATTCGCGAATGAATCCCAGGATGGTGCGCGCGGCCATCACATCCAGTCCGGCCGTGGGCTCATCGAAAATCATCACTGGCGGGTCGTGCACCAGCGTGCGCGCGATGGAAACTTTCTGCTTCATGCCGGTGGAAAGCGCGTCGCAGCGCCGCCGGCGAAATTCGTTCATGCCCAGGCGCTCGAAAAGTTCGTCGATGCGGCGGCGCAGCAGTGTTTCGTCCAATCCGTGCAGGCGGCCGAAATACTGCACCATCTCTTCGGCGGTCAGGCGCGCGTAGAGCGCCGTTGCGGTGGAAAGGAAACCGATATTGCGGCGAACTTGTTCGGCTTGCGTTTCCGCGTCGAAACCGGCCACGGTCGCGCTGCCTTCGGAGGGCGCAAGAATCGTGGCCAACATGCGCAGCGTGGTGGTCTTGCCGGCGCCATTGGCGCCCAGCAGGCCGTAGATTTGGCCGGGCTCACAGCGGAAATTCAGATCCTGTACGGCGCGCAGTTCGCCGCGCTCGGAATCGTGGAAGCACTTTCCCAGTTCATGCGTTTCGATCATTTTAGGAAAGCGCTCCGCGCCATCCATTGAATCGCCGCAGCCGCCGATGATTGGGGATTGGATTGCGCCGCCGCGTTCCGATTACTCCCCCAGAATCTTGATCACGATTTTCTTCGGCCGCAATCCATCGAGCTCGGCGAAAACGATGCTCTGCCACGGCCCCATCTCGAGCTTTCCGCCCGTGAGCGCGAGCACCACTTGCTGCCCCAACAGCAGGGCCTGCAAGTGCACGCTGGCATTGCTTTCGGTGCGCGTGGCGTGTTTGTAGTCCTTGCTGAAGGGCGCGATTTTCTCGAGCCACGTCTCGATATCGGTTTGCAAGCCAGCCTCATCGTCATTCACAAACACCGCCGAATTCGAGTGCAGCGAACACACCAGCACGATGCCGTCTTGCAGCCCGCTCTTTTCCACCGCGAATTTCACGTTCGAGGTGATGGTGATGAATTCGCGCTGCTGCTGCGTCTGTACCGTCATGTAATCGGTATATATTTTCACCAGATTTTCTCCTCAAGTGGCGGCGCAAATTCTAGCGAAAAATGATGGTGGAAGAAAGGCGATGAAAGCTCAGCACACGCGCGCGAAGGGCCGCGCGTTACTCTTTGCGGCACGTGGGGCAATGCTTCGCGTCGTAGTGTTCTGGCGCGACGCAAAATACGTTGTTGCATTGGATGCAAATGCGGTGCAGCGTCGCCTGCGGCGGGCAGGTGTGGCCGGGCGCTTCGCCCGACCCATGCTCGGACGGCGATTGATTGGTAGTCGATTCCGGGCTCACGCCGAGATTCTAGCACAACGCCTCCGGCTCGGGTTCCCGCAGGCCACTGCCTCGCGCGTCAATACTCGCGAGCCCGACGCGGCGAATTCTGTGCTGGCGGCATCCTTGCAAGCCGGTATAGCATCTGCCCAGATAGGGTCGGTGGAAACCGGACCTCCGCAGGGCGGGCTTGGGTGCGCCGCTCCACGCGAAATTTGCTAATATTCTGCGCTCCCGTTCGTTTGCAGAAATGCGCTACGCGCAGCCGGTTTAACCCGCGCGCACCGCGCAGAGCGGGCGCGCACTCGAATTCATGGGCGGAGGCACGCGCTTGGCGCTGAAAAAGCGGCTCTGGCTAGCGGTGGGTGTGGCCGTCGCGCTGACGGTCGTGCTCCTGATTTTGAACGCCCGGCGTCCCGCGCCGGGAGTCGCCGTAGCACCCATCACGCGCGAAAATTTAAGCACATCGATTTCCAGCAATGGAAAAGTTGAGCCGATCTCTCCCTATTCGATCCGCGCGGAGTCGGATACGTTCGTCACCAAGGTCTATGCGATTGAGGGTCAGGCTGTGCATCGCGGACAATTGCTCCTGGAGCTGGACGACACGGCCGAACGCGCCGCGCTGGATCAAGCGCGCGCGCAATTGGCCACCGAACTGGATGCCCAGCGCTCCGCGCAAGCCGGAGGCCGCGCCGACCAGCGCGCCAAATTCACAGGTGACGTGGCCGCGGCCGGAGCGCGCTTGGACGCGCTTCGGCAGCAGAACGCCGCGCTCACCAAGCTCGTGGCGCAGCAAGCGGCCACGCCCGCCGAGCTCGCCGAAAATCGCGCCGCCCTGGCTGCGGCCACTGCCGACGCGCAGGATGCGGAGAAGGCCCTCGCGGAATATCGCCAGCAGGTCCAGCTCGATGCCCAGCAGGATGCCCTGCTCGTGGAGCGCTCGCAAGAAGACGTGCGCGACCTCAGCGAAAAAGTCAATTCGGCGCGCGCCGTCGCGCCGGCTGACGGCACGCTCTATTCCTTGCCGGTGCACGCCGGCGATTTCGTTCACGTGGGAGATCTTCTGGCGGAGATGGCCGATCTGCACCAGGTTCGGGTGCGCGCCTTCATCGATGAACCGGAGCTCGGGCGGCTCGAGGAAAATCAGCCAGTCGAAGTTACCTGGGACGCGATGCCGGATCGCGTTTGGACCGGCCGCACCGAAATGTTGCCTAAGCAGGTGGTGCCGCACGGAACGCGCAGCGTGGGCGAAACGCTCTGCTCGGTATCAAACGACAACCTCGATCTGATTCCCAACATTACCGTGGACGTGCGAATTCTGCTGCGCGAGAGGCCCAACGTGCTGGTGGTGCCGCGCGGCGCGGTTTCCATTGACGGAAATCGCCACTTCGTTTTCGTGGTCGAAGACAATCGCTTGCACCGCCGCGAAATTACCGTGGGCATCGCGTCGCCGGTTTCTTACGAAGTCGTGGATGGCCTGGCGGAGGGCGATCTGGTGGCGCTGCCGGGCGAAGTGAATCTGAAGGACAAGATGAAGATCCGGCCCGTGACGCCAGAATGAGCCGGCCGATCGCGGCGGTAGCATGTGCGCTGCTTTTCGGTGCGGCTCTTGCGCATTGCGCGCGCGGCGCGGGCGCTCCGCAAGCAATTTCCGTTAACGACGCACAACGCCTCTTCGACTCGGGCCAATACAATCAAGCGGTGGACCTATTGACCGCGGCGACGGCGAAATCGCAGGGCGATGCGCAGGCTTTCCTTTTGCTCGGCCGCTGCTACTACGAGCTGGGAGATTTTTCGCGCGCAATCACTAGCCTTGAGAACGGCGTGCAGCTAGCGCCGCAAGATTCGCAGGCTCACGATTGGCTGGGCCGCGCCTACGGCAGCAAGGCCGATCAGGAAAGAAGCTCGATGTTCAGCGCCTATTCGCTGGCGCGCAAGACGCGCCACGAATTCGAGACCGCCGTGGATCTCCAGCCTTCCAATCTTGAGGCGCAGCGCGACCTGATCCGATTCGATATGGACGCCCCCTCTCTGGTCGGAGGCGGCGACGATAAGGCGCTGCATGAAATCGACAACCTCGCGCAAATTGATCCGGTGGAAGGCGATCTGGCGCGAGCCGAATTCTATGCGAACAAAAAGCAATTTGATGACGCGGCGCAGGTCTATCAGAAAGTTCTCGCCGCGCCGAAGAGCGTAGGCGTGTGCCTGGAAGTTGCCGATTACTACCGCGACCGTGGCGATGGCCCGCACATGGCCGCGGCCGTCGCGGCGGCGATCAAACTCGATCCCAACGACCGGCGCCTCGGATATTATCGAGGAGTCGCGGATGTGCTGGGCGGCCAGCGCCCCGCCGAAGCCGAGCAGCTGTTGCGCGCGTACCTCAATGCCACGCCTGAAAATTCCGATATGCCCACACACGCATCAACTCTCGAATGGCTCGGCACGCTTTATGAAAAAGAGGGCCGAAATTCGGAGGCCGCGGCGGAATACCAGGCTAGCTTGGCGCTTGATCCGAGGGATCGCGCGGCGCGCGATGGCCTGCGCCGCGTGGGAAAGAATTAGCCGCCCGCCGGCGTTTCGCGCCGCGGCGTAATCGATCTCCATGATGCTCACCAGCCAAACCTGGACAGTCGCGCTTGAGGCTCTGTGGGCCAATAAGCTGCGCGCCTTTTTGACCACGCTCGGCGTGATCATCGGCAGCGCTTGCATCGTGCTGGTATTCACCATCGCGCTCACTGGCCGCCGCTATGTGATCGCGCAAATCGAAGGCGTGGGATCGAATCTGGTGTACGCGCAACTCGAAGTGAATGCCGATCAGCCCGCGGAACTCAGCGACGAGCTCACGGTGGACGATATGGACGCGGCGAAACTTGCCATTCCCGGCGCCGTGGCCGTGGCCGGCACGCGCGGCATCCAGGAGAACGTTCTGGTGGGAGACGAAGAGCGCGCCGTGAGTTTGGTCGGCGTCACCGAAGGCTTTCAGACCATCCGCAATCTGCTGGTGTTGAAAGGCAGATTTTTCGATACCGAAGATTCGACCTCGCGCAGCAAAGTCTGCCTGATCACGCAGGATCTCGCGACCAAGGTATTTCCTAACGAGGATCCGGTCGGCAAAAATTTGCGCGTCGGCGAAGTCAGCTACACCGTGCTGGGCGTGTTTCAAGAACGCACCGCGACGTACGGGCTTTCCGAAATCCAGCAGTACACCGTCCTCGTCCCGTTTCCGCTGATGGAGTATTACACCGGCGATAGCGGCATCGAAGTGCTCTACGTGCAGGCCGCGACGCCGGAACTGGTCGCGTCCGTCACGGTGCAACTCGAAGCGCTGTTGCGCGACCGTCATCCCGGCCGCGCCAGCTACTCGGTGTTGAACTTGAGCGCCATACTCGACGCCGCGCGCAAAATCGCGTTCGCGTTGACTATCGTGCTGTTGCTGATCGGCTTCATCGCTCTGCTCGTGAGCGGCATCGGTATTATGAACATCATGTTGGTCACCGTCACCGAGCGCACGCGCGAAATCGGCATTCGCAAAGCCATCGGCGCGCGCCGCAACGAAATTCTGTCTCAATTTTTGCTCGAAGCTTTCCTGATCAGCGGATTCGGCGCTGTGGTGGGAATCCTGATCGCGCTCGCCATTCCCGTTGCGGTGCGCCCACTATTGCCCGGCAATCTGCGCGTGCCCGTGCCCTGGGAATCGGTGGTGGCATCGCTTGTCGTATCCTGCGCCACAGGCGTGCTGTTCGGATATTTGCCGGCCAGCAAAGCCGCGCGCTTGCAGCCCACGGAATCGCTGCGCTACGAATGAGCGCCGCCGCGGAGTATCATTCATGAACTGCGGCAGCACGGCTTCCGCCGCTAAGGCCGCGAACTTCGGGGCCTTGCGAAAGGTTCTTAGGAGCGCGACGAAAATGAAACGCGCAAATCCCATAATCATCGTTTGCGCGGCCGCATTCTCCTGCGTTGCCGCCGCGGCGCAACAATCTCCGACGTCCACGCTCCCCTCCGCGCCAGAGCCCGCATCGGCGCCGCACACGCTCACCCTCAAAGAAACCGTAGCCCTGGCCGTGCGCAATAGCCGCGATTTGCAACTCGCGCGGCTGCAATACACCGTCGCGCAGCGCCAAGCCGGCAGCGGCGCCGCCGCGTTCCTGCCGAATATTTATGCCGGCAGCGGCGCGGCCTTCACGCACGGATTGCCGCTGCTCGCCGGCGGCGGCGTCCCCGCCATCTTCACCGCGTCGTATCAGCAGGACCTGTTCGATCCCGAGGCGCGCAGCCAGGTGCACATCGCGCAAACGCGCGCCGACGAACAGCAAATCGCGGTCGATGCCGTGCGCGATTCCGTGATGCTCAAAGCCGCCACTGAATATCTCGAGCTGGCCAAAGTCCGCCACGAGCTCGACCTCATGCGCCAGGAGCAATCCAGCGCGCAAAAGATTCTCGACCTGATGCGCGACCGCGTCTCCGCCGGACAGGAACTGCCCATCGAAAGCGTCCGCGCCGAACTAGGAGTGGCCCGCGCAGACCAGCAAATCGCGCAGCTGGAAGACCGGGACGCCACGCTCTCCGCCGATCTCGCCGATCTCACCGGCCTCCCTGACGGCCAATCGCTCGCCGTGAGCGCGGAAGAATTGCCGCCGGCCGCCGGAGCCAGCGTCGATGACCTCGTCGCGCAAGCCGCGATCAACAATCCCGATCTGAAGCGCGCCGAATCCGAGCAGCAAGCCAGCGAATTCGAGCTCAAAGGCGCGCGCGGCGCCTACTGGCCCACGATCTCGTTGCTGGGCCAATACAATCTCCTGAGCCGCTCCAACCATTTCAGCGAATTCTTCAATAAGTTCGAGACCAATAATTTCCTCGTCGGGGTGGAGGTTCAAATTCCGATCTTCGCTGCCCGCAATTCCGCCGCGCTCCGCCTGGCCCAGGCCGATCTCGCCTCCAGCACTTTCGCCGTGGCGACCAAACGCAGCGAACTCTCGCGCGACGTGCAGCAGCAAGCGCGTCAGGAGCACGAACTGGAACTCGCCAGCCGCGTAGCGAAACTCGAATTGCAACTCGCCGAAGACGCGCTGCGCAACCTGGAAGCTCAATACGATCAAGGCCGCGCCCCTCTCAAAGACCTCGAAGCCGCACACGTGGACGAAAGCCAAAAATGGCTAGCCTTCCTCGACGCCGATTTCGCACGCCAACAAGCCCAGCTGCAATTGCTCCAAACCACAGGCGAAATCTCCATCGCGTTGCAATAGCCCGGATTTCTTAACTGTCGGTTGAGTGTGAGCTGAGCAGGCGGCACCGTGGCTGTTAGGATTGGCGGCGGACTCGGCTGGACAACTTGTTGACTGTGCCGAGAGCTTTGCTATTTGTGGCGTCTTCTTTTTGCGTTGCGCGCGGCCAGGAAGTAGTAGACCACGGCGGCGGCGCCAAACACTCCGAGGACAATTCCCACGATCACGGGATGTCCATCGTGCTGGAAGATCGCGACGATACGGCGTCCGTAGCGCGCGCCCAGATAGGCCAGAATCAAATAGCGAATCGTGCGGCCACAGAACAGCGCGGACAAGAATTTCTTCACAGGGTATTGCATGGCGCCCGCTGCGAACAGGAAGGGCACCATGGGCACGGGTGGCGGCAGTAAAGAAGGAATGGCGATGGCGCCGAAGCCCCAGCGCTCGAAGATCTTGGTGACTTCAGCAACCTTGCGGTGCGAGAACCTGCGCTCGAGCGCCGCTTTGCCGCCCCTGCGCGAGACGCGGTAAGTGACGTAGCCGCCGACCAGCGCGCCAACGGTGGCCATCACGGCGTAGTACAACCAATATTCGGGCTGGCGCGCGGCGAGCAGAATCGTGGCCACGTCCATGGCGCCGGGAATCGGAATGGGCGAATTATCGATCAGGCCGAGCGGAATCAGACCCAGGCCGCCGAAGCCCAGAAGCCAGCGGCGCACGCTGCGCGCCGTCGTCGGCAGCAACGCCGCGATACCGTGACCGGTGAACATTTCTATGCGAGATATCTTATCTTAAGCGCGGAGCCGCCGCGCGGCTTCGATTGGCGGCTCCGGGTATCGCCGTCCGCTAAACGCCGACGACTTTTTCCAGTTGGCCCAGCTTGTTCTGAATTTTGCCGCCGATTTTTTCGGTCTGCCCTTCGGCTTCGAGGCGGGGATTCTTGGTGGCTCGCCCGAGCTTTTGCTTCACCGCGCCTTTTACGGCGTGAAAGTTTCCTTTAGCTTTGTCGCGCGTGCTTGGCTTCATGGATTGCCTCCTTAGGATCAATGCAAAACGCCGAGAAAATACAGGACCACCGCGATCAGCACGACCGTGCCGACGACGCCCAAGCCGCCGCCTCCGCCCCAGCGCGAATAGCCGTAGTAGCCGCCGCCTCCGCCGAACAACAACAGCAGAACGATAATCAGTATGAGCATCGAATAGATCCTCCCGGTTCGCGGCGATTGGCGCTCGCGAACTTCGTTGTCAACGTGATCTTAGAGGCGTTTTCTGGCGGTGAATGTGCGATTGCGGACACTCGCATAGGATGTCGGGTATAGTGCGTGGAGTCGTGCTGATATTGCGGAGACGGCGAGATGAGCCCTGATTCGGCAACGAATGCTTCCGCGCTGAGCGGCGGCGAGCGCAAACGAATCCTCAAGATCATCGAAAGCAACTGGCAGGCGGAGATGCGCGGGCGCTACACCTATGAACAGTGGGCCGAGCGCGAAAGCGAGCCGCACCGGCGCGCCGCGTTTCGCGCGCTGGCCAAAGCCGAGCAGCATCACGCCGATCTGTGGGTGGAGCGCATTCGCGCACTGGGCGGCGCGGAGCCGGCGTACGCAGGCCCGCTGGAGGGCGACGCCGATACGATCACAAATCGCGTTGGCGGAACGGAGCTGGCGCTGCGGCGCCTGGAGCTCGACGAGAGCCACGATATCGCCAAGTATGCCAAGCAGCTGAAGGATCTGGGCGACGAGGCGAGTACGGCAATCCTGAAAGAAGTGATCGAGGACGAGCGCGAGCATTCGCGGACGCTGAGCAATTTAATCCGCGACCGGCGGCCGCTGGCGCGATCTTCACCGGCGGAGGCGCGCAAATCGCTCGACGAATTGCTGGCCGCGCGCGAGCACGGGCAACATCAAGCCGCCGGCTGGATCGGCGACGCCATCTACGGCGTGAACGATGGCTTGGGCGCGATTTTCGGGATCGTCTCCGGCGTTTCCGGCGCGACGCTGGGCAACAGCCGATTCGTGGTGATCGCGGGAGTCGTGGGAATGTTGGCCAGCGCGCTTTCCATGGGTTCCGGCGCGTATTTGGCGGCCAAGAGCGAGCGGGAAATTTATCAGGCGGAGTTCGCCCGCGAGCGCGATGCCGTGGAATACGACGAGCCGGGAGCGCGCGAAATTCTTTCGCTGAGTTACCAAGTGCGCGGGCTTTCGGAGGAAGAGGCCGATCTTTTTGTGGATCATTTGGCGCGCGACAAAGAGCAATTGGTGCGCGCGCTGGCGCAGGAACGTTTGAACACCACCGAGGATGGGCTGCGCAAGCCGCTGGTCTCCGCGTTATCCGGCGCGCTTTCCACCGCGACCGGCGCAATCATTCCGATCATCCCGTTTTTTTTCGTGAGCGGCTATACCG